>Ga0172375_10008932_pt1 | contig 13346 bp, 12 predicted proteins | sample LakKiv1m_FD_114537 | JGI IMG/M metagenome (GOLD analysis project Ga0172375, IMG submission 114537) | Freshwater microbial communities from Kabuno Bay, South-Kivu, Congo - kab_092012_11.1m | ecosystem: Environmental > Aquatic > Freshwater > Lake | place: Democratic Republic of the Congo...
CAAAAAAGGTAAATTGTCGTTGACACCTGAACGGGACGTGTCAACATGTAAGCCGATTGAGCGCACCGGCGTCAGTCAAAGCAGCGAAGGAGGCTGCGTTTCGCTGGTGTTAGACGGTGAAAGACGATTCAGACCCCATAGGACCTGTTGCCGTATCGATTGAGACGGGGACACGCATCGCGTGGGCCCCGTTTTGTGTATTGGGTTCCGTCTCTTCTCGCGCGCTGTTTCTGATCCCGTCAGGCGCCACCATTTCTCACATCCCGCCGTCGTTGTGCGGCAGGTAACCTCAGATTCCGGACACAAACAGGGAGATACGATGCAAGAGAGTATGGCGGCCGCAGTGAAGACCGACGTTCCGGTCACCGACGAAGAACCTCCGCTAATAATTGAGCTCGAACTGCAGTTCGACGCTCCCGTCTCCTGTCTCTCTCGCAAGCTCGACGGTCTTGCCAAGTCTCCGCAGTGGAAGGACTGGCAATGGCAGATGCGCAACCGCATCCGCTCGATTGCCCAACTGGCGGAGACGTTTCCCGGCGCCGACTTGAGTGCCGGCCTTTCGTCGGCCGCGGAGAAGTTCCCGCTGGCGATAACGCCGTACTATGCCTCGTTGATCCGGAGTCTGGATGCCTCCGATCCAATCTATGCGATGTCGGTTCCCCAGTCCCAGGAGTTGTGGAATCCTCCGTTTCTGCGTGACGATCCGCTCGAAGAGGACCATGACATGCCGGTTCCCGGGCTCGTGCATCGGTATCCCGACCGTGCCCTGCTGATCGTGACCAGCGCCTGCGCCATGTACTGCCGTCATTGCACACGGAAACGTGTAACCGGCTGCCGCGAGACGGCGATGTCCGAGACACGCTTGAAGCGGGCGATCGACTATTTGGGCAAACACCCCGAGATTCGTGATGTTGTGATTTCCGGGGGCGACCCCTTGACCCTTCCGACGGCGACCCTGGAGTCGATTCTGGCCCGGGTCCGGTCGGTCAAGAGCGTGGATGTGATACGGATCGGGACGCGGACTCCGGTCACGATGCCCCAGCGCATCACTGAGGAGTTGGTCTCGATGCTCAGGCGCTATCATCCCGTCTGGATCAACACGCACTTCAATCATCCGAACGAGATTACGCCCGAGTCCGAGACGGCGTGCCGCCTGTTGGCCGACGCGGGCGTTCCGCTCGGCAACCAGAGCGTTCTCCTCAAGGGGATCAACGACGATCCGCGCGTGATGGAGCAACTGTTGCGCGGGCTGGTTCGGATGCGCGTGAGGCCGTACTACCTCTTCCAGTGCGACCTGGTTCCTGGCGTGGAGCACTTCCGTACGCCGCTGACACGGGGAATCGAGATCATGGAGTCGTTGCGCGGGCGCTTGGGAGGGATTGCGATCCCGACCTTCGTTGTCGATACGCCGCACGGCGGCGGCAAGGTGCCGGTGTTGCCGAACTACATCGTCACCAGTAGTCCCTCACACACCGTGTTGCGGAACTTCGAAGGCATGCTCGTGAGCTACCCGGAGCCCTATGCAGAGGAGCGGCAACCGTCCGATCTGCAGCCGATGTGGACGTCTCCAAGTGTTTGGGACTTGGCGCGCGGGCAGGCGTCCAAGATACAGCCGGAGAACACGGCGCGGCAGGTTCGCCGCCACGATCGTACGCCGTCGCGTTCTTGCGCGCCGGTTCAGGAGTAGCGTAATGCAAGTGTTGGCGTTGCTGGTTGTCGCCGTCGTTTTTGCGGCAGGTTGCTCGGATCGCGAGAAGGGTCGCGACACCTCCAAGCCGGCCAAGCGCGAAGCCGGTCGAGCCAAGCCGGATTCGGACAAAGTCACGGTCAGTGCCCGTTTTGACGGGCGTGTCTACGTGACAGGGCCTGCACGGCTGTCCCGAGAACAGATCCTGCGGATTGCCGAAACCAGCGACGAGTTCCTGGCGTGGCGGAAGACGAAGATTGTGTACCAGGCTGGCACCGCTTCCGGTGTGGGTATTGTTGCTCCCGTCGTCGAATTGGGTCCCGGCCAAGGTCGCTTATACGTGACGATGCCCTCGAACATGACGGTGGAGGCGGTCAACCGAGCCATCGTGACCAACGATGTCTATCGGGGTTGGCTGGGCAACTACCTCATTTTGGACCGGGACTCCTAGCGGCGCGTGTTTCGCTTCTTCTTCGATTTCCCGGCCCGACTGTTCCGATAGCCTGTCGGAGTCATTTGGCTCTGCCTTATCCAGCGTGCGTTTCCGTTGAGTCCGCCCGGTTGCCGAGCCGCGCGTCGAGCCCTGCGAAGGGCGTCGCGATAGGCGAGGGACGTGTCTTGTCTGCCGGATTGCTGGTGTGGTCGAGTACCTTGTCGCGGAAGGTTTCGTGCTCGTTGTCGTGGCAGTAGAGGCACAGCAACTCCCAGTTGCTTCCGTCGGGCGGGTTGTTGCGGTGGTCGTGGTCGCGGTGGTGAACATCGAGTTCGCGCAGGCGTTTTCCGTCGAACGCGCGGCCGCATCGTGCACAGACATGCGGGAAGAGGCGCAGGGCCCGTTCGCGATAGCCGGTTTGTCTCGCGTCACGATCGCGCTGCATCTCGGTTTGGAGCCGGGCGCGTCGTTCCGGGTCGGCTGGCGTCCGTGGCTTGCTCACCGCTTCGGGTCTCCGGCCCGTGCGGCCCAGAACGGGCCGACGGACTGGCGGACACTGCATCATGGATGGCCCGCAGGTGTCAAGCGATGCTGTCGGGCGCCGGTCGGTTGTGGATTGATCGTCATCGTGATCCGGGTTATTGTCTACCCGATTCGGCGTTCGGCTTTGAAGGGCCCATAGCTCAGTTGGTCAGAGCAGGAGACTCATAATCTTCTGGTCGGTGGTTCGAGCCCACCTGGGCCCACTACTCCATGCGGCGCCGCCAGACTATGGTTGGGTCTCTCCTTGGGTCCTCTGCTGCACGTGGTCGCTGGTTTCCTTCAGCCGGGAGGCCATTTCCTTGAGGAATCGGCGAAGGATCTGGGGATTCTCGCGCAGAATGATCTCGAGATTGTCGTCGGCGACTTCGATCAGTTCCGTGTCGGGAAGGGCCGTCACGGCCGTGGCGGTCCGGGGACTGTCGAGCAGCATGGCCATCTCGCCGAGATACTCGCCCGGACCGACGGTCTTGAGGATGCAGTCGTGCTTGCGGATGTCGACTTTTCCGCTCTGCACATAGAACATCGAGTCGCCCGGATCGCCCTCCCGGAAGACGACATCGCCTTGATCGTAGCGCCGGAGGAACTTCGACAGCAATTGCTGCGTGGTTCTACGCGTGTCGCGGCGAACGGAAAATAGTTGGCTCAAGAGCAGGGCGTTCCGACGCCGGATGGCGGCTCCGACTTCCGCGCCAAAGAGGATCACGCCGAAGGTGTAGTAGACCCACACGATCAGCAGGAAGATGGCCTTCAGCGAGCCAAAGGCATAGCCGTAGTTCGGGTTGTAATGAAGGAGGAGGCCGAAGAGCGGACGGAGCACGGCGAGAAGGGCCGCGGCCACGGCTGCGCCGCTCAGGAGATGAGCAATTCGGATTCTCTGAGCGGAAAACACGCGGTAGAAGAAGACCAGGACCAGGGCCGTCAGCAGGAAGACGGCCAGGTGACGCAAGACGTTGATCGCGGCGATCGCCCGGCTTGGCATGCCGTGATCGGTGGAGACGGTCAGTACCCTGGTCCCCACCAGAAGTACGAAGAGTAATAGGATCGCGAAGGCCGCGGTCACGTCGAGCACCTTGGCGCTGAGGAAGTGCAGTCTTTCGCCGGACCGGAAGATGCGCGTGATCGCGGTCCGAAACGCCGAGGCAAACGGTGTTACGGACCAGAACAGGAGGATGACGCTGACAAGACCCCACGTTCGTCCGTGAGAGAGGCGAAGAAGGTCCTCGATGACGGTGCTGCTGGCGGTGGGAAAGACGCCGGCCAAGGACTGCAGCAGGGCGGCGTGGAGCGCTTCTGAGGACTGGAGGAAGGCGCCCAGCAGCATGACCACGAGCAGCAGCAGGGGCATGAGGGCAAGGGTTGCGTAGCAGGCGAGCGTGGCTGCTGTCTGAGAATTGTTGTTCGCCAGGAACGATCGGACGGCTTCACGGGTGACGAGCAACGTTGTGGCCCAGATCGCATGGCGTCTGGTCCGCGTCAGGGTGGCGGTCGCGGGAGTCCGGGTCATGGCGCCGCAGGCCCGGAGTATGCGCGAGAAGAGGTGAGGTTGAGGAAGCGTGCCAGCAGGGATTGCGTCGTGCGGAGATCACCGGACGCGGCGGCCAGCATGAGTTCGGAATTGCCGCGCGGTGTGTTCTGGTGAGCTGACAGCTCAGACTTTTTCATGGTTATATCCCCAACCGATGGCGATGTACCCGATGTTAATATTGTCCCAGCCTTCAGAACACTCAAGCATGAAGTACGGAGCCATGCGCGTTTGCCCGAGTAAACTTGATTGGATGGGGGGGGGGGCGTATTCTTTCTGTCGCCTGGGCTTGGATTGATGGGAGTTGTTTTTGGGGCAGGCCCCGGGGGAGCGATCACATGACAATCATCGAACCGCATATCCACATGTACTCTCGGACGACCGACGATTATCAGGCCATGTACCGGGAGGGTATTCGCGCCTGCGTGGAGCCGTCATTCTGGCTTGGCGCCAATCGGCGGTATGCGGGCACGTTCTTTGACTACTTCCGGCTGATTCTTGAATTTGAGACCGAGCGTGCCCGCCGCTTCGGAGTTGACCACTACGCGGCGGTTTCGGTGAACCCCAAAGAGGCGGAGGATGTGGGGCTTGCCGGCGAGGTGTTGGCGGGGCTTGCGACCTATCTTGATCATCCGCGGTGTGTGGCGATTGGTGAAGTCGGCTTCAACAACATCACGTCGAACGAGGAACAGGTCTTCACGCGACAACTCAAGATGGCCTTTGATCGTGGCATGCCGGTCATCGTGCATCTGCCGCACGTCGACAAACTGCGCGGCACGATTCGGACGATTGAGATCCTCCGGTCGATGGGCATGACGGGACCGCAGATCCTGCTTGATCACAACACGGAGGAGACGATCAAAGCTTCGCTCGACAGCGGGTGTTACGCCGGCATGACGGTCTATCCCATCTCCAAACTCACGCCTGAACGCGTGTCGGCCATGGTGCGGCAGTACGGCAGCGAGCGCGTGATGGTCAACGGATCGGCCGATTGGGGTATTTCGGACCCGCTCAGTCTCGTGAAAGTGGTGAATCTGATGGGGGCTGAGGGACATACCGCCGCGACGATCCAGAACCTGGTCTTCGGCAACGCGATGGCCTTCTACAGTCAGTCGTCTCGATGGAAGCCGGATGTCGGGATTCAGCCTATGGATCCGGGGAAGTTTCAGCGGTGAGCGACAAGCGAAGCAGATTATCGGCCTGGCTTCAATTGGTGCGCGTACCCAACCTGTTGACGGTCCCTGGAGCTGTAGTCGCCGGCGCGCTGCTGGCTGCCGATCCGGCGAGCGGGACTGTTGCACTTTGGCGGATTGTCGCGGCGGCCGCTGCGGCAACGTTGCTGTATGCGGCTGGCGTTGCCGCCAACGACATCGTCGACCGGCGCGAGGATGCTTGCGACCGACCCGGCCGGCCGATTCCTGGCGGACAGGTGTCGGTTCGAGCGGCATGGCTGGGCGTCCTGCTGTTCGGGGCTGCGGGCGTTTTCCTGGCCGCGTTCGCCGCATCACGCGCCGGCTGGGTTGCGTTGTTCCTGGTTGGAGCTATTGTCGTCTACAACGGCGGCGTGAAACGGTTTGAGTGCCTTGGCCCCCTGACCATGGCGTTGTGTCGCGCGCTGAGTCTGCTGATGGGTGCCGCGCTCGTGGAGGGAAGGCTGCGGGGGCTGCCCTGGATGGCTGCGGCCGCCCTGTTCGGATACATTGCTGTCGTCACGTGGATCGCCCGGTCGGAGATGTCCGGTGCCTCAACGGGCGCGAAATCGTGGGCTCCGGCGTTGTCGTTTGCGGGGGGTATGGCGCTGTCATTCGCGCTTGTTCAAGGTTGGGACGAGGGATGGGATCCCATGCTTCAGACGGTGGGTATGCTTCTGGCGCTCGGTGGGTTTGGAGGGTGTCTGTTCGGAGGGGCGGTCGCCCGTAGCGGAAACGTGCCGCAGGCTGTCGGTATCTGGATCTTCTGCCTGCTGCCCATGCAAGCCGCGTGGTGCGCATGGTCGGGCGCAATGTGTGGCCTGTGGATGGGCGTGGCCCTTGTGCTGCTGTGGCCAGTCGCCATGCGGTTGGGACAGCGATTTGCCGCCAGTTGAGGAGCCGCAATGTTCGGTGATCAGCGCAAACTCCTCGTGGTCGTTGTCGCCGGGCTCGGCTTTGACTTTTTGGAACGGCACGGATGTCTGGGCCCGGCGGGTCTTGCGTTCAGACCGTTGCAGCCGTTGTTTCCCGGATTGACGTGTCCGGTGCAGGCAACCCTGCGCACCGGTTTGGCACCGTCCGGGCACGGCATTACGGGAAACGGACTCTGGTTCGACGCGTTGCGTCGGCCGCTCTTCTGGGAACAGTCCAGTCGGCTGGTCACCGGGACGCGGGTATGGAGTGGCCTGCGTGAGCGGGGCGGCCGGGTGGGGCTGCTATTCTGGCAGCAGAGTCTGGGCGAGGATGCGGACGTGCTGCTGTCACCCATGCCTGTCCACAAGCACCACGGCGGCATGATTGAGTCAGTCTACAGCATTCCGGCCGGTCTGTGTGGCGACGTGGTACGCGCGGCCGGCGGAACGTTTCGGCTGATGCGGTATTGGGGCCCCCTGGCTTCGCCGGCCTCTTCCCGCTGGATAGCCAGGGCGACCGCGGCCGTTCTTTCCCGTCCCGATGCGCCGGATCTCTGTCTGACGTACCTTCCTGCGCTGGACTACGATCTGCAACGTTGGGGGCCGGATTCGGTCAAGGCAGAAGCGGCGCTTCAGGCCCTTGTTTGCGATCTGAAGCTTGTCCTTTCCGCGGCTGCCGGCTGGAGCGTTGTGGTGCTCGGCGACTATGCCATTGGCAGGGTGGGTGCCCATGGGGTCGTGCACCCGAATCGGTTGCTCCGGTCCCGCGGGTGGTTCAGGACGCGGACGGTTGCCGGAATGCAGTACCCGGATTTTCATCTCAGCCAGGCCTTTGCGGTCGCCGATCACGAGATGGCATTCGTGCAGGCGGCGCCCCCGGTTGCGGGCGAGGTTGCCGCGGCGCTGGCCAAACTGCCGGGCGTTGGGCGCGTTCTCACGGGCTGCGAGCTGGCGTCGGCGGGTTTGGACCATCCTCGGGCCGGGCGGATCGTGCTTGTCGCGGCACCCGGACATTGGTTCGCCTATCCTTGGTGGACCGAGGATCGTGAGGCTCCGGATTATGCGACTCACGTCGATATTCACAACAAACCCGGTTACGATCCGGCTGAACTTTTCATGGGGTGGCCGCCGTTTACCGTCAGCAGAAACCCCGGTAGAGTTCGCGGCTCGCACGGGCGCGCCGATTCGGATCGGCGAACGGCGTGGGCCGGAACGGGCGAGGCCGTGGCGTGGCAGCCCGGCAGCATTGCCGATCTGGCCGACTTGGTCCGTGGGTGGAGCGAAGGGAAGTGACGCGTGGCAACATCGGTTCGCAAATACGAACAGTCATTCGCCGTCGCCTTCGACTACCCCGTCTATTTCGTCCGCGACGCGTTGGCGCCTTCCTGCAACGTGCTGGCGGATGTTCTCGATCGGCGCGGCGGAGTCCGCCCGCACAAGCTTCTCACGTTCGTGGATTCGGGTGTTGCGGAGGCGCATCCCGGTGTCATCTCCGCCGTCGGTTCGTGGGTAGCAGCCCGGTCCGGCCAGGTGCAACTGGTGGACTCGCCTGTCGTGGTTTCCGGCGGCGAGAACGCGAAGAACGGTTGGAACGACGTTCGGCGCGCGATGGAACTGCTTGGACGTCACCACCTGTGCCGTCAGAGCTTCGTCCTTGCGGTCGGGGGCGGCGGCGTGCTGGATATGGTCGGTTTCGCGGTCTCGCTGGTGCATCGTGGTCTGCGCCTGATCCGGATGCCGACGACGGTGCTCAGCCAGAACGATGGGGGGGTGGGCGTCAAGACCGGCATGAACGAACACGGCGCCAAGAATTTCGCGGGAACGTTTGCGCCGCCGTTTGCCGTTATCAACGACGCCACGTTTCTCGCTACGCTTTCGCAGCGGGACTGGATCGGCGGCGTGTCAGAGGCGTTCAAGGTTGCGATCATCCGGGATGCGGCCTTCCTCGAATTCCTCCTGTCGAACGCGAAGCGGTTCCGGGAGCGCGATCTCGATGCGATGGAGGAGTTGGTGTTTCGGTGCGCCACGATTCACCTTGATCACATTCGCGACGCCGGCGATCCCTTCGAATTCGGCTCCTCGCGCCCATTGGACTACGGTCATTGGGCAGCACACCAGATCGAGGTGCTCTCCGATTTCACGGTGCCGCATGGTCTGGCTGTTTCCGTCGGCGTTGCGTTGGATACGGTGTACGCGGCACGCGTGGGGAGGATTTCGCACGCCGATGCCGAGCGGATCGTTGCGGGGCTTGAGGCTTGCGGTTTGCCGGTCTGGAGCGAGTATCTGGTGCGCCGCGATGCCCACGGCGCACGGACGGTTCTTGCGGGGCTGGATGCATTTCGCGAACACCTGGGCGGACGCCTGACCCTGGCGATGCCGAGTCCGATTGGCCGCCGCTGCGATATCCATGATGTCGATCGCGAGGCGATGGATCGCGCGATTGCCTGGCTTAACTCCCGGCAGGGCGAGGTGCCAGCGTGAGAATCGGCCCGGTCTCGGATCCGCTGCACCTGACGTACTGCCTCAATATTCATCCTGGAGAAGCGTTGGACGACCAGCGTATTGCCATCGAGCGGCATGCCGGGGCCGTCAAAGCGCGGGTGGGATGCGGCGATCTGTTTGGCCTTGGTCTGCGATTGAGCCGTCAGACCGCCGACGAACTGGCCGATGCGAGTGCCCGCACGGTCTTTCGGGAGCGCATTGCCGCTTGCGGATGCTATGCCTTCACGGTCAACGCGTTTCCGTATGGCGTCTTTCATGACCGGGTTGTCAAGGAGTCGGTCTATGCTCCCGACTGGCAGCAGCAGGCCCGGCTTGACTACACCGTTGCTGTCGCGCGCGTCCTGGCCGAGCTATTGCCGGAGGGCGTGTCGGGGAGCATCAGTACCGTGCCGGGTTCATACCGGGCGTGGATCACGAAGGCCGAACAGCGAGGGGCGATTGCCCGGGGGTTGGCAGCGTGTGCATGGGAACTGGCGCAGTTGGAGGAGCAGACGGGTCGGCACGTGGCGGTGGCGTTCGAGCCGGAACCCGATTGCCTGGTCGAGACTACGGATGAAAGCATTGCCTTCTTCGAGGGCGACTTGCTCGGTGCTGGCGCCGCCTGGCTTGCGGCGAAGTGCGGTGCGGCGAGTGCGGAGGCGTGCATTCGCCGACATGTTGGCGTCTGTCTGGACACCTGTCATGCGGCCATGCAGTTCGAAGTCCTGACAGCCGCGCTTCGATCGCTCGCTGCCGCCGGCATTCGCGTGCCCAAGGTGCAGGTCAGTGCCGCGCTTCGGGCGCCGCTGACAGCCGACACGATCGGCCGTCTGCCTCCGTTCGTGGACGCTGTCTATCTGCACCAGACACGGATCCGGCGCGGGACCGGCTGCATCGAGCGCTATCCGGATCTCACGAGGGAACTGATCGCTTCCCTGAAGCCTGATTCGGAAGCGAAGATTCGCTCACACTTCCACGTGCCGCTGCACTTCAGCGGGCTGGGCGACTTGCGTTCGACCGTCGGTGATCTGGGCCCGGACTTCTTCCGTGCCGTGCGGGAAGTCGGTTGCCGCCACCTGGAGATCGAGACCTACACGTACGGCGTGCTGCCCGCATCGTTGCGGAGCGCCGAGGTTGCGGAAAGCATTGCCAGGGAATACCAGCGCGTTTTCGCGTGGCTATCGGCGGTGTGAGGCCCGGATGCGTCGTCGTGCAAACCGCTGTTCTGAATCGCCTCCACCACGGGCGAAAGGCGCCCGGCGTTGACCGGCCGGGCTGGCGCTGGTACAATCCGACTGTTTTTTGCCACGGAGTCGATCATGAAGTACTTTCTCGGTCTGGATTCGAGCACGCAGAGTCTGAAGGCGGCACTGGTTGACGAGAAACTCAGGCTCGTCGGCGAGCTGGCCGTGAATTTCGACGTCGAGCTTCCGGCGTACGGAACCCAGGGCGGTGTCCACATCGGGAAGGACGGGCTGACGGTGACGTCGCCGCCCCTGATGTGGGTTGAAGCGCTTGATCGACTGCTGGCGCGGATGAAGCGTGCGAAGTGGCCGTTGGCCAGGATTGCGGCGGTGTCGGGGTCCGGGCAGCAGCACGGCAGCGTCTGGCTGCGCCGCGGCGCGGCCGACGCTTTGCGGGCGCTTGACGCGAGCCGGCCGCTTGCGTCGCAACTTTCCGGCATCTTCTCGCTGGCGGCCTCGCCGGTGTGGATGGACTCAAGTACGGGCGCCGAGTGTCGCGCGTTGGAGAAGGCGCTGGGCGGTCCGCAGGCCGTTGCCAATCTGACGGGTTCCCGCGCCTACGAGCGTTTCACGGGCAATCAGATCGCCAAGGTGGCCAAGCGGCAACCGCGCGTTTATGATTCCACCGAGCGGATTGCGCTGGTCAGTTCGTTTCTGTGTTCGCTGCTGATCGGCGATTATGCGCCGATCGACTACAGCGACGGATCGGGAATGAATCTGCTCGACATCCGCCGGAAACGATGGGCGCCCGAGGTTCTCCGGGCCACGGCGCGGGACTTGGCGGCCAAGCTGGGTGCGCCGGTGCCCTCGCATGCCGTGGCCGGCCGGCTTCACGGGTACTATGCGGCGCGCTATGGATTCGCTCCGGACTGTGTGGTCGTTGCCTGCTCGGGCGATAACCCGTGCAGTGTGGCCGGTTTGCGGTTGCGCAAGGCGGGCGATATCGCCATCAGTCTTGGGACGAGCGACACGGTGTTTGGCACGCTGGCGAAACCCAGGCCGTCCGGGCGGGAGGGGCACATCTTCGTGAGTCCGGTGGATCCGAAGGGCTACATGGCGCTTGTCTGTTTCAAGAACGGCGCGCTTCCGCGCGAGTCCGTCCGGGACCGGGCGTGCAAAGGGGCGTGGGAGACTTTCGACCAACTGCTGGCGTCGGGAGCGCCCGGTAACGAGGGCAGGATCGGAATGTGCTTCGTTGTGCCGGAAATCACACCGCCAACGGTGAAAGCGGGATGCTTGCGTTTCGATTCGCGAGGCCGTCCCGGCGCAACCTTTGACGCTGCCGCAGAGGTGCGCGCGGTTGTCGAAGGGCAGTTCCTCGCGATGCGGTTGCACTCGGAGAAGATCGGAATCAAGCCGCGGGCCATTCTGGCCACGGGGGGGGCTTCAAAGGATAAGGACATGGTGCGCGTGATGGCGGACGTGTTCGGGGTTCCGGTCTATGTTGGCGAGCAATCGAATTCCGCATCGGTCGGAGCGGCCTACCGGGCATGCCATGGATGGATTTGCCGGCAGCGTGGTCGTTTCGTTCCGTTTGCGAGCGTGATCAAAGGGGACGGCGGTTTCAGGTTGGCGGCGCGGCCGAACCGGCGCGCGTTTGCGTTGTACACGAAGATGGCGTCGGCCTACGCGTGCTGCGAAGAGGCCATGCTGGCGAAGTTGGGTTAATCGGGCAGCAAACTCGGGAGGTTGAGGATGGAAAACGTTCCTTACAACGGATGGAAGCACAATGTGCGGCTGGCGAATCGTGAGATCGAACTCGTGGTGACGCAGGAGGTGGGGCCGCGCATCATCCGGCTCGGTTTCATCGGGAGTCAGAATCTCTTTGCGGAGTATGCGGATCAGCAAGGCAAAGCCGGCGAGCGGGAGTGGATGATTCGCGGCGGACATCGGCTCTGGGTCGCCCCGGAGGTGAAGCCGGACACCTACGAGCTGGACAACAGCCCGATCGAGATTCGTCGCAGCGGTGACGGCATCCTGACCGTGCAGGCGCCCGGACCGTTGACGAAGATCCAGAAGACCATGAAGATCACGCTGGAGCCGCGTCGCAATCGGATTCGGATTGTCCACAAGCTCTCGAACACGGGGCGTCGGAACCTGACCGTGGCGCCCTGGGCGCTGAGCGTCATGGCCCCTGGCGGGGTGGCCATCATTCCCCTTCCGCCCAAGGGTTCGCACACCAAGAACCTCCTGCACAATCAGGAGTGGAGCCTCTGGCCGTACACGGATCTGGCTGACGGACGGTGGACGCTGGGGTCGCGATGTATTCTCTTCCGCCAGAATCGGAAGTTGGGGCCCGCCAAGATCGGGATCGCGCACCGGGAAGGGTGGGTTGCCTACCAGCTCGACCGGAACGTGTTCGTGAAGCATTTTGCGTGGAAAGACGGCGCGGCTTATCCTGACGGCGGCGTGAACTTCGAGACCTTCTCGAACGAGGACATGCTGGAGGTCGAGAGCCTTGGCCCCCTCGTTGTTCTCAAACCGGGCAGTGGCGTGGAGCACGTGGAGACTTGGGAGCTGTTCCGGGACGTTCCGAAAATCCGCACCGAGGCGGATGTGGACCGGTTTCTTCGTCCGTTGATCAAGTAGCGGCGCGGGCGCAGGCTCGGCGGATGGATGGCCGGTGGCGCAAGATCCCATAGTCGGAGAAGTCCGCAAGATCAGAGAGCGCCTGGCGGCGCAGTGCGACTACGATTTGCACAAGATCGCCCTACGACAGAAGCGGGTGGCCGCACGGTGGAAGGGTGGGAAGGTGTCCTACGACGATCGGGTGCCAAGGTGTAGACCGGCTGCAGTGGCGGAGAGAAAGCATACGGCAGCAACGGTGCCGTGAAGGATTTTACTCTGTCCCTCGAAGCATCCTGAGGAACTCCTTTTCTTCGAGGGTCGGAACGTCAAGTTCCCGGGCCTTGTCGAGTTTTGAACCGGGGTCCGTACCGACGACGACGAACGCGGTCTGCCTTGACACGCTGGAGCTCACCGTTCCGCCCCGTCGGACAATCTCATCGGTCGCCTGCTCGCGAGAAAGACCGGCCAGTGAACCGGTCAGGACGAACTTCTTGCCCGCCAGCGGCAGGGGGCGGTCGCTGGCTCCAGCGGCGGGGCGCTCCGTTCTGGGCCGGATGCCGAGCGTGCGCAATCGGGCCAGTACGGTCTGGCCATGTGGCGAGGCGAAGTAATCCAGAACGCTTCGCGCGACCACGGGTCCGACTTCGTTCACGTTGAGCGGTTTCAGTCGGGCGGCTATGGCGTCGATATCCGCCTGTAACGCCTCGTATTCGCGTTGGCGATCGGATCGGTCCCTGGCGTCACGGGGCGGGTTGGCCGTTGAG
>Ga0172375_10008934_pt1 | contig 13344 bp, 17 predicted proteins | sample LakKiv1m_FD_114537 | JGI IMG/M metagenome (GOLD analysis project Ga0172375, IMG submission 114537) | Freshwater microbial communities from Kabuno Bay, South-Kivu, Congo - kab_092012_11.1m | ecosystem: Environmental > Aquatic > Freshwater > Lake | place: Democratic Republic of the Congo...
ACTTAGATTCAGCTTTTAAGACAAAGGCCGGTTGGTCATAGGGTTCGGGAACTGTCCACACTGGTGGCAGATTTAGCTTCACTGGTGGGCCATTGTGGACAGTTCCCGAACTCGTGTTTGAGAGCAAGGAAATTATTGCTGCGATGCTGCAATTTCTTATAAGACAAAGTATTGGCTGTGCATAAATCTGGTGACAGCCGTATTCGTTGTCATGGATATCTGCTGCCGCCGATAATCGCGTGCACTAATTAGGCAGCTTTAAAATATTGGATCTGAACTCCTCACCTACCCTGGATCCGGCTCTGTAGAATACTGCCGGCCTGCCAATTGGAGCAGCAACGGTAACATAACAGCCCTTGTTAATATCCCCGTATTTAGTGCCCGACCATGCGTGCACCCACTCGCCAGCAGGCAGGTAGATGCGGACATCGGTTCTGCCCTCATCTAAGGCGGGAGCAACCATAATCTCTGACCCCAGCATGAACTGCTGGTAGGAAATATTATATACCTCGGGATCATCGGGATAGTGTATGAAGAGATGGCGCGCCACGGGCAGACCCGTCATCGCAGCTTCCTGGACCAGCTGCTTGCGATAGTTACTCCATGCCGCGTATAACCTGGCGCAGCGATTAAACTGCGTATAAGTCTTATTGTCTGTGTAGAACTGCACATTGGAATCGGGCAGATTGCCTTCGTGTGTACGGAACGTTGTCGTAAACGCGTTTAACTCCATCCAGCGCAGCAGCAGTTCCTTGCTGCGGTGATAATTCATAATGGGATTAGTAATAGTCGTATAACCACCTATATCGCTGTGATTGAAGCTGAATCCAGACACGCCTGAACTGAGGATTCCCACCACGGCAGTCTTGATGCCATCGTACTGGTCCCAGCTCACGAGCTGATCGCCTTCCCAGAACAGCGTCGAGTAACCGGGGCTGCGCGTATATCCGGACCTGGTGAAAAAAACGATATCGTCGCCACGGCCTGCCTCTTCTATGGCCTGCCGGTTGAGCGCCGCCCAATCCTCGGGATACCTATCATGATAGCTTGAAGCAGCCTCTCCTGAATAGAGCACTGCATCGGCCGGTAGCCCCTCGCCAAAATCCGCCATCCACCCGCTGGCGCCAGCTCCGATGACCTGGTCCTTGATCACTTGCTTCATCCAAGTGCAGGCCTGTGGATTGGTCAGGTCCACAAGGCCTGCCGAGAACGCTGCTCCCTTAATCATATAGGTCTCGCCCTTTTTGTTTTTTACAAGGTAGCCCTTGGCCTCAGCCTCTTTGAAGAGGTTACGCCGAGCGTTGGTCTTTTCGCTCACGTCAACCAGAAAGGGGTTAACATAGACCATCATGCGTACGCCGTCTGCCTTCAAGTCCGAGATCAGTTGCTGCCAGCCCGGATAGCGGTCGTTGTCGACTTCCCAATTCCACCACAGTTGCTTGCCAAAGCTGGTGATCCGTTGCCCCTCCCAGTCCTGCAGCCAGAAAGCCGATATAGGCGTTCCTGATTGGCGCAGCTGCTGATAGATATTGCGCACCTTTTGAGTTCCCCCTTGCATGCCGACTACAGCGCCAGAATTAATCCAATCGGGCAGCGGGCGCATGCGGCCACTAAAGGACGTGAATGTTTTGATCAGGCCTGCGGGAGATTCACCGTGCAGTATATGAGCTGCCATGTCCCGGGAGAACAACTCGACCTGCACACGGTCGCCCTTCCTCATATCGAACGTGCAGTACTGGTAGTTTTCAAGGTACAGCGACCTCATCTGGCTGGTGACATAATGCGGCACTCCGGCGTAAGAATCGCTCCATGTCCCTCCCGCCCCGGCCGTTAAATCTGCGCCCAGGGTAACGGGCTGCGCTCCACGCCCCACTCCCTGCTCGGAACAGAAGATTGGAAGCTTCTTGCCTTTCATATCAAAATATGAGAACTGCTCGCCGAATCCAAAGAAATGCTCATCCTTATTCGAAGCATATGTAAGGAATGTGCGGTTAATGTCCTTAAGGTCAAACGCAAGGGAAAGGGCGAGGTCATCACCTGTGAGCTGTGTCAAAGTCAACGTATATCCGGCGCTTTCCGCTCCTGACGATACCCTGCCGGTAATCGTCAAAACACCACCGGACGTCACAATCCTCTCAATAGTCTGGTTAGGATATATCTTCTCCAAATTGTCCCTGATCCTGAATAGGCCGCGACTCTCGGTCATTGTATCTTTGCCAGTCGCTGCGGCTACGAAACTCTCACCGGGCAGGGACTGCCACAGCGCCTTGCCAGGTTCAGCTTCATGCCTGATGCTCAGCCCGCCGCCGTTTTGCGGCAGCCAGCGAACCAGGAACTTGCCGATATTATAGGTGGTTTCGGGCAGCTGCTGCGAGTTGAAGCTAAGTTCGCCGGATATCTGCCGTTGGGCGTATTCGTCCAAACCCCAAATGACTAGGAAAATGATAGCGACGGCTGCGACAATGACTGCTGCGATTATAAGTGCTATCTTTCGCTTCATACGCTGCCTCCTTCATGAGGTTTATGGTAGGGTATTATATCAGAAAAATACGGCTTTCTACCCCTGAGCAACTTTTGAAGCTGTTCACGAACATGAAATGATCAAAGAACATCTAAACAGGGGCTGGACCTGATCCATGCGTGTTGCCTGTAATAAATCTGTATTATACACAAGTCGGGTTTGCCCGAATCATGAGTTCTTTGATTGGTGGGCCGTGAGGGAATCGAACCGATAGCCGTCTGATAATAAACAGTGATTCTTGACACCTTTTTATCACTGAACTTTGCATGACACCGTCTGGCCGTCTCTGCCAATAGCTGTGATAGTAACGTCCTTCATACCTTGTGGTATCCCGATAGAATGAAGCGTGCCATATTCTGGCTCGAGTGAGCTTGTGTAGCACATCGTGCTCTCACAGTATGTCACCTTGCATTGGGCGTCCTGGTTGGTTTCCCATGACAGGCAGGCACAACCGCAGTCATCAACTATCTTGACGTTGGTGATGGCCAGCGGCATACAACCGGAAAAAAGAAGGGCTGCCAACAACGGCAGCCCCCATATTCTTTTCATGAACTCACTCCTTAGAGAAGTTTGGCATAGTCCCAGCCGACCTGTGTGGGTGTGAAAGCGCCGCTGCCGTAGATCGACCAGTCCACGGTTTTATCCGTCAGCTGGTTAAGGCCGTCCTGCGCGGTATAGAGATCGTTGAAGTAGGCCACCAGGTTGCGCAGATCCTCAAAGGTTTTGTCCGAGCAAAGCAGGTTATTGGCCTTCTCGTATTCCTTCTTAAGCTGGAACATGTAGCTGTGCTGGTTGCTGGCCTGGGCCGGTGTAGGAACGGTCGCAAGCTTGGTATGGAACTTGAAGGCCTCATCGAAAAGCTCGATGCCTTTATCGACAAAGCGTTTAGCCTCGATGATGCGCAGCTGCCGAGGGACATCGCGCAGGTCGAAATGTGCGATATAGGGCCAGAAATAGAAGGCACGGGAAAGCGGTGTGATCATCTGGCCATCCGCTTTGATTGCGTTCTCCGCAGCGGTGACATACTTGGCCAGGTCCACCGGTTTGTAGTTCTCGACTTCCGCAGCCGTTGCGACCGGCGCTGCTGCCGGCTGTGCTTCAGCGCCATCAGCTTTTGGGAATGCTTCCTGGGCCATAATGGCCTGCGCTTTGGCCTCTACCGCAGCCGTCTTGGCCTTTTCCTTGTCTATGTTTCCCTGGACGATGGTATAGACGATGCCGACCAAGGTAATAAGCACCGGGCCCAGGACATCTATCAGGAATTGACCGATGGTCTGGGCTTTAGCCGGGTCGGTGATAAAGATGCCTACGATACCGGCAGCCAGGGTCAAGAGAGTGACGATGATTTTTTTATAACCATCCAAAGGGGTTGTATCCATGTTAAACCTCCATGAAAATGAAAAAACCTCACGATATAAGATTTCGTGAGGCTATTTAGTGAGCGAGTGATTAAATAATGATTAGTCACCAGTGCGTTTAGGTATTGACTTCAAAATGTCAGCGCAGACAGTCAGGTTAGCTTCTATTCGGCGCAAGGAATCCATGAGCGCATCCAGTTTCATTTTTTCCTCAAGGTGGCTTTCCCTAAAACCGCTGACAGCCTTCTGCAAGGTATCCTCAATATCACTTAATTTGGTGTAGCCGTTGGCTGGCTTCTTCTCGCTCAGAAACGACTTAATAACAAGTGCAAGAACGCCGAGAGCTGTAACAAGACTCCCGATAACGCTAATGACAATATCGTTCTGTCCGTCCACTTATCACCCCCTTTTGATTTTGTTTCGTGTGGCTGGTTAATTGCCATAGAAAACCTCCTATACTGACGCCCCGCTTATCTTGGCACAGTCGGCAACGGCTATACCTAAGAATTTGGCCATGTCTGCAGATGCGACGCCTCCGCCTTTGGCGATATTGGCCCAGCCGGCTGCCGCGTCAGTATATATTTCATAGCAGCCTGAGCCCCAATAGGAATATGACCAGCTTGTTTCATCGGCAGAATAGTAGTCACCAACTGATGCTCCGGGCCCGCCGATTATCAGCCAAACGGAATTGGCTGGCTTGACACATATCCAATATGTCGTGCCGCTGACCGCGCTCAAGCGGCTTCCTGGGTCAAATGAGAATTTATTCCAGTTCATGCCGCCCGGTGCTCCACCGGATAGGACAGCAGTGGCCAATAGTGAACCGGGTACGCCACCATTATCTGCCCTTAGTTTCATTGTTATAGCACCCGTCGCACCCTCCGGCTGTATCATTATGCTTACATCCCCGATCTCATAGCTTGAGCCGGCAGTGAATTTGAAAGCGCCCCAGTTACCGGCCCAGATAAACCATGAATAGCCTGAGTTGTAATTGTAATTACTGTCTTTTAATTCCTCAGCCATGTTTTCCCCTATGCGTACTCAATCCAAATGCCGTCAGGATTGAAGAACATATCATAGGCGCTCAAGGCATGCCCGATCACCCTGACAATCCGTCCCGTAGCCTTCGTGGGTAACGTGGTAGTAATGTCCCCAGCTGTTGCGTCCAAAAATACCGGGGCACCAACGGTCAAGGCCGGGAACGCCGTATCTGCACAAATTTTGCCTATCAAGAGCATTTTCGTTGCGTCACCATCGCTGGCCGCAGCCAGGATGCAGATTCCCATCAGCATGGTTGCGGTAGCTGCGGCGTTATTATCGGCCAGCTCCCAACGGGAGTCAGCTACGGCAAGATAACAGACTTCACCGAACGCAAGGGTAGCGCCGGCTGTGCCGTCCATCCATATACCTTGCCATTTGCCGTCCGTGCTCATGGCGCTGTCTATTTCAATGCCCACGTTATTGGGCAATTCAGCAGAGAACAAAAGCGCCTGCAATTCCGCGACGGACAGCCCTTTAATATTCCCGGCGGTAATCCTGCCGACAAGCTGTTGCTCTTCTATGGTAACAGCAGCAAGCGTATTGTCAGAATTGGCCGCCAGTATTGTGTTTGCATCGAAGATTGTTTTCAGTAATACTTCTTGCCAGGCCATAATGTTCTCCTATTTCCAAACATATAAAACGGGTGCCTGATACAGGAATCCGTTCACTATCGTCCACGCGAAGGTGGCATCTCCATCTATGATTCCGCGTACGGCTACCTCGCCTGTGCCGTCCTCCACGAATAGGCCATAATCGGTAGGAACCCAGACATTCACAAAACAGTAATCCGGAACGGATACGTCAAATTTAGACTCAACGTATGCTTTGACTGATTGCTGTGTCGGCACCTTGGTGTCAAGGTTGGACGCCATATCGTCCTCGTCTATCATGTCACCGGTATTCATCAGGGTATCAGTACCTGAACCATGCACCCCTGTATCCAATCCTGCATGAGCTGCAATCAAATCGACTACAGCTGCCAAGGAAAGTCCTCCGGATATGGCGCACCAGTTTGACCCGTCATAAATCAGGAAACAATAATCACCGGCATCGTCCAGCAAAATGTCCGTAAGGGCCGGGTTCCAAATGTTGCCCGTGGCATGCTTGAGGGCAACTGTCCGGGCCCCGTCTGCTGGGCGAACCAGCATGACCTCACCCTGGGCGCCGCCGTTGATTGTGTCCAGGTTATCTAAGGCCGCATTGCTCTCGGTATCGATGGTATGGTGCGAGCAAGTTTTGGTGACGGCCCCGGAAGCAATGGTCAATTCAACCGCACTTTCCAGGGCGATATTCACCTTGAGGAAAGCAAGGTTGTCTCGCACATGGGCGTCAAGGAGCGTCTTTGAAAGCACCTCCCCCGTAACCCATGTTCTCGGCGTCGTCCAGCTCATAATTTCATCCTATAACGTGCGCTGCATTATCAACAGTATCAATTCCAACGTGAAATAAATACAGGGCTTCCAGCGGTCGCAGTTCCTCAATGTTCATGCCGATCCGCATAATATTATCGGCGTCAACATCCAGGGTGAAATGGTCGACGTAGCCTATATGGTTCATGTCCAGGGCGGCCACCTGGCAGGTCATAGTCTGCCCCAAGCGGGCCGTCAGTCCCGTCAGGATGTTTGCGTCATTGGCCCCGACCATTTTGATCTTGGCTCTGTCCATGGGCTCTTTATATTTAAGCACCTGGCCGGAGCAATAAGCTTCCGCAAAATACTGCTCAATGACCTGCCACTTCTGCGTTTTCGTACGGCGCCCGTACTTGTTAATAGACGCTGAATCTACATTTCTTTGCACGACGTCAACCGGGTATTTATGCCAGCCATCATCCAGGAGCTCCAAGGTGTAAGTGTAGCTGGGCACCATGACACGAACGTCATTCCATATCTCAGTATCGTCAACACTCAATACCAGATCAATTAAATCGTCCCCGATTAAAGTGGTCATTCGCCGGCCCTGGCCTTCACCAAACCATATTCAGCGACGATGTATCCCGGCAGTACAACGCTCAGATCAATACTCTCCACAATAAACGTCGCGTTGAGGCCCAGCAGCGTGCTATCAATAATAATCTTGTCACTTATCTCCATGTCCAAGATGGCCGAGGTTAGCGTTAAGGTACTGGAAATAACGGTTATCCGCAGAGTGGCAACCGGCTCAATGCCCCTGTCCAGTTGGGCCGTAGCCTGGGCAATGGCCTCAGCCTCGTTATTGGCAACGTTGGCCACCAGTGGTCGATCAATCCGCATTGACCGGCGGCCATACTTGGCAATTGAAGCCGGGTCGTAACCTCTAACCAGCTTCTCCAAGCCGGCCTCGCCCACAATTACCAGGACGTCATTGAACAATTCGCCATCATTCAATTCATAAACCAGGTCAATCAAATCCGTATCTGTAAAAGTGGTCATGACGCCAGCCTGTGCTTCGCGCTTTCATAGGTGAATATGCCGTCTCTGTCCATGTAGTACCTGCCCACCGCCAGCTTAGAAACATCATCCGAAGCCTTTTTAGCAGTGATATATTCCCGGCCCAGGCCCAGCAGCGACACCGGACCACCGAATGACAGAGTAGAGCCATAGTAATTATTGACATTCATGGGCGGCGTTCCGACATGCAGGCAGGCCCGGTAATAATACGTCCTGTCCGGGTATAGTCCGTTGAGTGTCATTTGAATAGGTTGCAGCCCCGGCCCTTTGTTCCCGGAATATAACCAGATAATTGGTTCACCGGAAACATCACTCTTGATGCCGTACTGGAAGCCCAGATATACATATCTCGTTCCGCTTATGCCTTTATATAATCCGTGGACAGTGGCCCCGGTTGCCCAAACCTCGGTCGCCGGGAGCGTGATTATAGCCCCCGACCAATTTGGGTCAGGCAATGTCTTGAACCATACCTTGCGACCCACTCCATTACAGGTCACCTGCCGATACCAATACCAAGTGTCATGCTCAAGGTCTGTCAGTTCAAATGTTATGGCCCCCGAACCCGTCTGCTCCGGCGTTTGGTTTACTACGTCGCTGCCCTCTACTCCCCACTCAAAATAATAAGGGCTATCCTCACCGCAACAATTATCACCCGTGAGTATGGCTCCCGTATCTGTCAAGTCTGCCGCATCTTGAGTTTCACAATCATCTGGGCCTGCCATCGTATAAACGAGATACATTACGGCTGTATAAGTCACTGCGTTGCCGGAAGCTGAGCTACTGCCGAGGCTGACCGGGTAATTAGTACAGGGGCAGCCCTCGGGAAACGGCCCGGCGTGTCGGTAGCCTTCATCAGAGAGTGTCAGTTCACCTAGTGACCCACTGTTAAATATCATCTCGTGGTCGTATGACCCCGGAGCGGTGCCGCCAGGGCTTGTATAAACAGTAGCTCCAGACTGTGTGACAGCAACGTATGATGTAACCGATTTTACGATCCCTGCTGGCGGCTCCGGTATGATAAAACGAAACGAACCAGTCAACCCAGAAGCAGAACCGTTAATGTGCATTATGTGGTTTGCTCCCCATTGGCTCCAATATCCCGACTCCGTCGGGTAATCCATCAACGACGCGCTCAGCGAAGTGCAACCAACCGTGATACTGTTGCCATTAACCCAGCTCCCCGGCGTGGAACCATATGACCCTAAACCATGAGCACAGGCGCTGGCTAAGGCTTTAGCGATTGCGCTTGCCCCGGCAGGGTAAATAACCCAAAACCACCAACCGTCGGAAGCCCCGGCATACGATGTCAGCGAGAGCGAGCAAGTGTCCTGCCTGACCTGCGTCGTCGCCACCTTTACTAAAGTTGTATAGCTCACCTACATCTCCCTGTGGAAGCGGCTCTCATATACTACGTTTCCGTTCTCGTCGATGTAACAACGGCCCAGCCCGGTGTCTGCTATACGTGCGAGCAACTCCTGGGCCGTCAAGTAGTCAAGCCCCTCGGGGTGCGTATCGGACTTCTTAAACGCTGAAGCAACTGTAACCCATGTGTATGCCATATCATTAACTCTTGATGAACTCAAACGTATCCGGGAAATATGTTATGTCGCCACCGTCCAGGTCAATCGCCCGGCGCAGTATGACGTGATAATACCCGGAGCCGTTGCCAGCAAACTCTACGAGAGATAAACCGTCAGCTGTAGTAGATACAAGAAACGTATGGTCAGTTTTCCATGCCACGAAATATTGAGTGTGAGTATCAATGGCCGCTGGGATACCCGACCCGGAGAACATGACAATATCACCGTTCTGTAAGCCGTGGTCAGAATCAGTTACGGTATCACCGGCGTTCTGCATTGTGCAGGCCCGTGTGGAGTTCCATGAGGCGGCATTCAGTACCCGGTGAACAGCGGCCCCATCTGTCATTAGGGCCTTGTCGTCCATATCTTGCACGACGATGGTTTTAGCCAGCAGGTCAATTCCGTCCGTGGCATAGAAATATATATCCTGCCGGCTTTTGATAGGATAAACTGCAATGCGGTTGAGGTATCCATAATAGAGTGAATATGTCGTACCGCCGTAAGTTGCCTGCACCCGCACAGGGAGCCATAACCTCACCTTGGCGTTCAAAGTGGGCGTATAGGTGCCGTCTGAGTTCTCCAATAACATTTCAAGCGTGGCCGCCGGGTATGTGTTGACATCCCTGTCTTTGCCCCTGGTAATCCTGAAATGCTTTACGTCATCTGTAATGTCATCCCCCGTAAAGTCATGCGGGCCGGCCCAATCCGGGCAATCCCAATCAATGCAGACATTAAAGACAGGATTGGCCATTACAAATGGCCTCCCACTGAGTAGTACTCTGTGCGGGCAGCTGGCGTTACCAGGCGCCGGTTTTCTTCATTGAGAATCCTTTGAATATCGCGTACCAGAGCCCGCCGTGAGATATCGTCACCCATGTAGTTGCCCACGCTGAGGTTGATATTCGTGACCTGGCTGCCAGCGCCCATGCCGCTTAGCATGTCCAAAGGAATCACTGCTTCCGGGCCCGCTTCGCCGATCAGCCCGAAGGTGGGGCGCGTGAAAACGCCACCCTCTGCCCATGCACCGCTCACACCGTGCCCGCCGGATGCACCGCCTCCGCCAAATACGATCACAGATTTACGATTGAGCATGTCTACCTTGGAGTTGGCTTGATCGATACTGCCGACCAGGTTTTCAACCGAGCCGTTGAGGGCATCGACGCCGCCTTTCTGGTTGTTGACTTTATTTAACTCTGTCTCGATCAGGGCGATGGAGGTAACGGCCGCTACTGCCCCAACGGCCAGCTGTATCCAGCCTTTTGGCCCTGACAGCGCCTGCAGGATGACCATGGCTATGGCGGCGCCTTTGAGTGCTATACCGATGGCCAGGATGGCAGCGCCTGCCTCTGCCAGCGCCCTGATAAGCAGAGGGTTTTTATCGATCCATTCGCCGATACGTCCAATGACCTTGATCAGCCAGTCGACAAGATTTTTGAAAGCCTCGGTCTGCGCGATCTTGGCCACGGCCGCCTGAAAGACCATCTTGAGCGTGTCCAGCTTGTCGTTGAGGTCAGCGGCAGCCTTGACGGTTTTCTCGGAGAACACAATGCCCAGCTCATCGGCCTTCTGCTTGAGCCGCTCAAAACCCTGGGCGCCGTTCTCCAGCATAGGCAGCATGTCGGTGCCGGACTTGCCAAAGATCTTGATGGCCAGGGCAGCCCGCGTCCCTGCATTAGGTATGCCCGCCAGGGCGCGCATTACAGCATCGAACTGTTGCGAGGTGTCCATCATCCTCAGCTGGTCGATGCTCAGTCCCAGCTCAGCAAAGGCGTCTGAGCCTGAGTAGACGGCCTGCTGCATCTTCTTGACAGCCACCTCCAGGCCGCCCAGGTCGCTGCCGCTCACTTTGGCGGCGTACTGCAATCTTTGCAGCTCTTCAACGCCGATGCCGGTCTTGGCGGACAGTTCGCTTAGCGCATCGGACGTGTTGGCGAAATTAACAGTGGCGCCCACGAAGGAGCCGGCCACCAGGCCGCCCAACCCCATGAAGGTGTTGGCCGTACTGTCGACAGCAGCCTTGATGTTGCCGAAGGATTTCTTGAAGTCGCGCTCGGCTTTGCCCAGCTTGCGGTTGAAATCCTCGACGTTGGCCTTGATGACGAATAGCAGGGATTTCTCGGCGTCAGCCATCCTTTACCTCGAAATAGCGTTGATAAATCTGTATGACATTGAGCATCTGGTCCGGTGTCTGGTTTTCCTTCTTTTGGTAACCTGGCAAGAATTCAGCTGGACTGAAGGGTTGCGACCTTTTGGGATCCCGGTGGATGTTGGCCATCACCGCGCAGATTAGGGCAGCGCGGTAGTCCTGGCGTTCCACAGACAAGCGATAGCGTTCTATTAAAGCCCTGAACTGCTTTAAGGTCAGCTTCCAGAAGGCTTCATCGGTGAGCTGCAGGTCATAGCGTGCGCAGGCCCACAGCTCCAGCCAGGGCGACCTCAGGTAGGGTTTGCGCTGCCCTCCAGGATGTAGTGCGTGAACTGCTTTAGCTGGTGCAGTTCCACCTCGTCCTGCACCTGCTCCAGGGTTAAAGAAGGGTCCTCCTTGAGCAGGCACAGCCAGAGCAATGTTTCAACGTCGGCTAAGTCCAGCGCCTGCTCTTCCTTGAGGTTGAACAGGTCTTTGCCGGTCTTTTCTTTGAATTGGGTGAGCGCCCTGACCGTGACCCGGGCATGGCGTTCTTTGTCTAACTTGATGGTGAACATCTCTCCTCCTTAGCTGGCTGCCCTGGCAATTCTCACGATGTAGGTCTTGGCGACCTTGCCGGTCTCGGTGACCACTATGGTTACAGTTGTAACACTTCCAGCCGCGCCCAGCGTGATGGCGCCAGAGGCCTGCCCAGTGGCCACTACAGTGCCGTTGACCGTAATCACACCGGCCGTGGCGGTCGGAGTTACCGTGACCGAGCTGACACCGGTGAGAACTGTGGCTATATAGTCATAAGTGGTCTGCGCCGGAGCCGGGACGATCACCGCGCTCTCGCTGATGGCGAAGAAGGGTGTGGTCAAACCGGTCGAGGCGCCGATGGCCAGCGTGGGCTTGCCCGATATCTTCAGTGAGGCGGAGAAGTCGATCTTGCCGCCTACCGCATAATCCCCCACCTTGAACTTGGTCACCAGTGCGCTAAAGGACCAGGTGGCAGTGATGGCCGTGGGCAGCGTCAATACGAACGACTGCACCGTCATGGCTAACTGGTCTGCCATTAAGGCGACCTGCCCATCGGTGTCACCGGCGATGAAGTTGCCCTCGATGGGCACCTCGCTGGCCTCAAACCATGTCCCAATGAATTCCTTGAAGCTGTCGGGCGAGGTCAGCGTGGTGACGTCCAGCGTCTCTAAATTGATCTCGATGCCGCCGATCTTGGTGATCTCGGCGATGGTATGCCCGTCCCTGGCTAAGGTGGCGCCTTTGGCGGCAATGGCATTGCTCATGATTGTTCCTCCTACTCGTTGTAGTCGATTAGATATTCCACGGGAACGTGGTAGAGCCCGGTCTCAGGCTCGTATAGATCCTGCTCGCCGTCATACTGGATGCTGACCCGCACTCCACCCGCTCCGCCGATGATCTCGTTGCTCTTATCCTGCAGTGCCAGCTGGATCTGCTCGGCGATCTGTTTGGATGCGTAATAGGTCTGTGAGAAGATGGAGAACTGGAAGCGCGAGTTAACCAAATGGGAGGAGGCGGTTAATGTCCGCCCCCTTGTCGCCGAGACCTTGAAGAACACGACGTAAGGAGTCTGGACGTCTTGCGGCGCGGTGACATAGTAAAGCCTCTCCCCGATCAGTGCGGCTAGGGCCGTCTGCGCCAGCAGGTGTTTCAAGAGAGCGTGTTCAACGTACATTACTTTCGTGCAGCTTCCATGATCATATCCAGAAGCTTGTCCTTGATCTGCGTGTAGATGCGGGCCACGTTGCTATCGACAGCCGGACGGAAGAAAGGTATTGCAGGGCCTGTACCGGTCGGTCTACCCGTTGTCTTCTGAACGCGCGGCATGGTGCCGTACTCAATTAAATGCGCATGCGGTGCTATCTTGCGGTCGACCGCAGCGGCAGCCGAGCGCGGGTAATTGCCGATCTGCCGCAGGAACTTGGCTTTGACGCTCCTTTTAAGGTTGCCGGTCTGGCCCTTGGGCGCCTTGGACCTGGCGGCGTCGGCGATCACCTTCGCTCCCTCCATCATGACAGGCTCGACCTTCTCGTTGGGCAGTGCCTGGACCAGGTTGCGCAGCGTGGCCTCAAACTCCTTCTTGCCCTCGATCTCGACGGTGAATGTGTCCATCAGTCCAATCCTTCTGAATACATCAAATGCAATTCTCTGTGGTTCTCCTGCGGGTGCACGATAGATATAATGTTGAGGATCCTGTCGCCGAACTTGATGCGCATGGTGGGCTCAAGATCAGCGCGATAGCGAATCCTCACCC
>Ga0172375_10008935_pt1 | contig 13343 bp, 10 predicted proteins | sample LakKiv1m_FD_114537 | JGI IMG/M metagenome (GOLD analysis project Ga0172375, IMG submission 114537) | Freshwater microbial communities from Kabuno Bay, South-Kivu, Congo - kab_092012_11.1m | ecosystem: Environmental > Aquatic > Freshwater > Lake | place: Democratic Republic of the Congo...
GCCGAAGATTTTGGCGTGAGCGCCACTCCTGTACGGGAAGCATTAGTGCGCCTGGAATCCGAGGGACTTGTAAGCTTGATTCCAAACAAGGGTGCGATGGTTACCGATATCAAGGCCGAGGATATTTTGAATAATTGGGAGATGAGGCAGCTTTTAGAGCCCTACGCGGCAAGCAAAAGCGCTAGCCTAATTCCAGGCGGCGAACTTGAGGAAATCCAGAACGAGATTCTCGATATGCGGCAATCTCCTTTCAACAATGAACGATATGTTGCCTCCGACACGCGAATGCATGAGGTTCTGTACAAGCATTTGCCCAACGCTTTCCTAAAAGATACGATTCGACGGGTACATCAGATGTCCATAAGAATTCGGTACTCGCCCGAAGATTCACTTTCGATGCATGAACAAGTCGTGAACGAAGTGGTTCAAGAGCATCTTGCTATCATCGACGCGCTCAAGACCCGAGATCCAGCCAAAATTTCTGAAAGCGTTCAGCTCCATCTGCGAAACGGTGAAAAACGCGCCATGGCGGCGCTGCTGCGTAAACGCCAATAAAAGGCCTCAATTTTTTTTGCTTGCGCGTTAAAAAAACATATGATATAATATAGGATATAGGATATTATTCGGAGGCGCCATCCGGCGCGGAAAAATCTGATGGCTTTTCAGCCCCAGGTATTCCCAGAAACCCGCACGACTCTGCAAGAGAGGTAAGCTGTGAAAAAGGAAAATGCGGCGGCCCAGCCGCAAGGCGCATCGCCGGCTGATGTCGACAAAATACTGCAAAAGGCCGAGGTGGAGTCACGATACCGGCGTGACTTTCTTCCTGTATGGAAGACAATAATCGCCGTCATTTCGATTCTTTTCGTCTCGTACCATTTGTTCACGGCACGCTTTGGCATGCCCGAAACCATCAAACATAGGGCAATTCATGTTGGATTCATCCTCGTGCTCGTTTGGCTTTATTTCCCCGCGAGATCGAAATCGCCGAGAAACAGGCCGAGCTATTTCGATCTTGGACTTGTCCTCGTGACGCTGGTTGATATCGTTTATACAATAATCGCCAGAGACGCTTTTTTGATGAGAGCGGGCGTCGCGACCTTGGATAATTATATCGCCGGCGGAATCCTGATCCTCCTCATCCTGGAGGCCTGCAGAAGATCCGTCGGGCCGCAGTTGCTGGCATTGGGCGTGATATTCCTTCTCTATGCCTATGTTGGCAAATATATCCCCGGCGTATTTTCGCACAGAGGATATTCGATCGAGCGCATCATTTATCAGATGTATCTCACCACCCAAGGAATTTTCGGCATTCCGATCGAAGTCTCATCTACCTTCCTTATTATCTTCGTGATTCTTGCGTCGGTTCTCGAGAAGAGCGGCTTGGGCAAGCTTTTCAACGATTTGGCCTTGGGCCTCGGAGGCCGCATGACCGGCGGCCCTGCAAAAGTAGCCGTTGTCGCTTCAGCCTTGATCGGCACAATTTCTGGAAGCGCCGCCTCCAACGTCGCCACGACGGGCGCCTTCACGATCCCTCTTATGAAGAAAGTGGGGTATAAGCCACACTTCGCCGGGGCAGTGGAAGCCGCGGCTTCCACTGGCGGCCAGATTATGCCGCCCATAATGGGATCCGCCGCTTTCATCATGGCGGAATTCCTCGGAATGAAGTACATCGATATCGCGGCGGCAGCCATCATACCGGCGTTACTCTACTTCGCCAGCGTTTTCTTCCAAATCGACCTCAGGGCAAGATCGCTTGGGCTAAAAGGGCTGGATAAGAGCGAACTGCCTGATGTCAAAGCTACGGTATTCCGCTATGGCCACATGATTTTCCCCATCATCGTCCTTGTGTACTTGATGACTTCGGGCAAGACCCCTCTGTATGCCGCCTTTTATACCGTGCTTTTTACCGTCATTCTTTCCTGGGTTCGGAAGGAAACCAGGATTGACCTCAAGGCGGCGAAGGAAGTCGCCGTCAATTCCGCAAGAAGTTCCCTGAGCATCGGCGTAGCAATGGCCAACGCGGGTTTCATCATCGCCGTTCTTGCAATGACAGGCATCGGCGCTATTCTTGCCGACAATATCGTGCTCCTCTCCCATGGAAGGCTGATTGTCGCCCTCGTGCTCTGTATGGTCGTGGCCATCATCCTTGGAATGGGCTTGCCGACAAGCGCCTGCTATGTCATAGCGGCATCGATAGCCGTTCCCATACTCACCAAGATGGGTGTGGCTCCCTTTCAGGCTCATTTCTTCATCTTCTATTATGCCTGCCTTTCAACGATCACTCCTCCTGTGGCGCTTGCGGCCTACGTCGGCGCGGGGCTCGCGGGGGCAAAATCCAGCCAGGTAGGCTGGGCGGCATTCAAGCTAGCCCTCGCTGGCTTCATTGTTCCGTTCTTCTTCATCTACTCCCCAGCGATGCTCCTCATTGCCGATTCCTTTACGCAGATAATCTGGGCAACCGTGACAGGTTTGGCTGGAACGGCTCTCCTCGCCGTGGGTGTGGAAGGATACCTGACCATCAAGTTGCCGATATGGTTAAGACCGGTATTCATCGCCGCAGCCCTTCTTCTTATAACGCCTGGCATAACGACGGACATTATCGGTGTGGTGCTCGCCCTAGCGGGCTGGCTCGCGATTCAGCTGCTCAAGAGAAATAAGGCCGTCGCGGCGGTCTGACAGGTACATACGCCGGGCTTGTGCCCGGCTGATAGCCATATCTGGTTTCGAAAAGAGTAGAAGGAGGTTTCTGTGATGAATAAAATTGGAAACAAGGCGCTCTTCATTACGATGATTGCGCTTGCGCTCGGTGGCTCCGGCCTCTTCGCCGCCCCAACCCTGCAGCTTACCATGGGCACCGCTGGTGTCAGCGGGACCAATTACCCCACCGGCATCGCGATGTGCTCGCTCTGGAACGCGAACATCCCCGGCATCAAAGCGGTCGCCATCGCAACAGGTGGCAGCCCCCACAACATCGACCTTCTGAGAACCAAGGACGCCGATATCGCTCAAGTCCGTTCTCTTGAGGCATACCGCGCGACCAACGGAATCGCCCCCTATCCCGAAAAAATGCCGTGGATCAGAGCGATGACCGGTGGGCTCTTTATGGACGTTTTCCAGGTAGTCGCCTCGAAAAAGAGCGGTATCAAGTCGGTAGCGGATTTTAAAGGCAAACGCATCGTCGTCGGTCCCGTAGGCTCCGGCGGTGAGGTCGACGCCCGCGAAACGCTCGCCGCGTACGGCCTTACGTATAAGGATGTGAAAGCCAGCTTCGTCGAATATTCTCAGGGTATCGAGATGATGCAGGACGGTCTGGCTGATGGCGGGATCCTCGGCCTCGCTCTCGGCGCCTCTGGAATGACCGAATTGCTATTGGATGGGAAGATCCAGCTCGTTCCGATCACCGACGCAGCTCTCGCCAATTTGAAGAAGGTCAACATCGCTTATACTCGCCGCGACATCCCCGCCAATACCTATCCGAACCAGCCCGCGCCGGTTCCCACGGTCGGGACGCCTCCCGATGTCATTATGTGCCGCGCCGAAATGGACGCCGATCTCGTCTACAAGATGACCAAGGTGCTCTACGAGAATCTTCCAACGATCCAGAACGTTTCAGCGCTTCTCAAGCAGTTCACCAAGGATCTTGTGCTCCCGGATGATCAGATGCTCATTCCCTATCATCCCGGCGCCAGGAAGTACTTCGTCGAGCAGGGCTGGCTGAAATAGGCCCAGTCGATAGAGCGATTTTTACGCAGAGAACCCCGGAAGCGATTCCGGGGCTCTCTTTTCGATGGGGAAGCGCTCGGGCTGCGAGACCGCTCCGTCAGGTTATCCGATGTCTTTCGGTTCCCTGTATCCCGGCAGCCTCTGGTGCGGGTAATCCCAGGTTTCCGCCGGCAGGAAATTCTCCTTCACCGTCCTGACCGATGTCCACCGCATGAGGTTGAAGACGCTTCCCGCCTTGTCGTTCGTCCCCGAAGCCCTCGCCCCGCCGAAAGGCTGCTGGCCTATGACAGCGCCCGTCGATTTGTCGTTGATGTAGAAATTCCCGGCGCAGTCGACCAGGGCCCCGGACATCTTTTCGATGATTTTTCGATCGTTGGCGAAGATGGATCCCGTCAGGGCGAAGGGGCTCGTCGCGTCCACCAGAGCCAGCGTTTCGTCCATCTTGTCGTCGTCGTAGACAAAGACCGTCAGTACGGGGCCGAATATTTCCTCGGTCATCAGCTTGCACACGGGATTCGTCGTCTCTACGATCGTCGCCGGGATGAACCATCCTTTTGTACCGTCATAGTCACCCCCGGTCACGATGCTGAATTCCGAAGGACGAGTCCTAGCATAATCGATGTACGATGCGATGGACTTGAAGGCCTTTTCGTCGATGACCGCCCCCATGAAGGTGGAAAAGTCGGCGATGTCGCCCATTTTTGCCGCATAAGCGAACACTACGAGCTTCTCTTCCACCTTTGGCCAGATGGAACGAGGGATATAGGCCCGGCTGGTCGCGGAACATTTTTGGCCCTGGTATTCGAAAGCCCCGCGGAAGAGCGCGACGGCCAAAGCGTTGATATTGCAGTCTGAATGGGCGATGAGGAAGTTTTTGCCGCCGGTCTCGCCGACGATGCGCGGGTAAACCTTGTAGGAACCGCCGTTCAGGTTCCTGGCGATATCGAGCCACATCGAATTGAAGGTGGAGGTCAAACCAGTGAAGTGCAAACCGGCGAAATGTCTGTTTGCTAGCGCGGGGCCGCCGACGCTGGGACCATCGCCCGGTATGAAGTTGATCACTCCGTCGGGCAATCCGGCTTTCTTCAGCAACTGCATCACGTAATAGTTAGACAGCACCGCGGCGCTCGCCGGCTTCCAGAGCAGGGCGTTGCCCATGATGGCTGGCGCCGTCGGCAAGTTGCCGCAGATGGAGGTGAAATTGAAGGGAGTCACGGCGAATACGAAGCCCTCGAGAGGCCTGTATTCCAGTCTGTTCCATGTCTTTTCCCCATGATGCTCTGGCTGAATGGAGAAAATCTCGTGCGCGTAATGCGCGTTGAAACGGAAAAAATCGATCAGTTCGCAGGCCGAATCTATTTCGGCCTGATAGACGTTTTTGCTTTGTCCAAGCATCGTGGCGGCGTTCAGCGTCTGGCGGAATCGCGTGGAAAGCAAATCTGCGGCCTTCAGAAATACAGCGACTCTCGCTTGCCAGGGCATTCTTTTCCACTCCGCCCCGGCTTCGACAGCTTTGTCCGCCGCCTTGTTCACCAGGTCCGCGGTAGCCTTGTGATACCGCGCAAGCAGGATACCGTGATCGTGGGGAGCCCTGATCTCCCCCATGATCCCGGTATGAATCTCCTCGCCTCCGATGATAAGCGGTATCTCGACAGGATTCGATTCCTGCCGCTGGAGTTCCACCCTGAGCGCCTCCGTCTCGGAACAGTCGGGCGCGTACGTGTAAACATGTTCGTTCGCTGGGAAAGCTGTGGAAAAGATCCCGTATCCGTCTGTGGACGCGCTCCTTTCCAAGCGTGGGAGATTTGTCCCTTTCAAGACAAACCTATTGGCTTATTCCCATAGATCGATCCTTTCGTGCAGAATCGTTCTTAGGAAAAATAAGCTTCAGAGCGATAAAGCGAGCCTAGTATATCTGTAGGCATCAATCCATATGAAGGTCCGGAGCCAACGACCAGAGCCCCTTGAACAGTTCCCGCTGGTTCCTCGCGAGGAGTGAGTCGTGTATCTCGACGAGGTAGTGCGGCCTGACTCTCGTTTGCGCCATTATCAGGTAATCGCCTGTCGTCCAAAAGCTTGAATCGAAAGATATGTGGTTGGGCAGCACTTTCATCTTCCTGCCAGGATATTTTCTCGACAAATGCTTCTCGATGTTCGATTCGTTCATGAAGAACTCGACGTTGAAGTTCCGGTTGCCCCTCTTCCATATCCAGTTGATCCACTTTTCGTAATACGTCGTGAATGAATCATCCTGGAACCCCCTCCACACATTTTCCTTGCCCGTGGCGCTCTCTTCCCATCGAGGGTAGGCGACGTACAGGTATTCTTCGAGATCGTTCTCCTCGACGAATTTTATCCGCGGCACGGAATAATGCTTCTCGCTTGCGATGCTCGCGAGTTCTTTTGCCAGCTTCAGGGCTGCCTGCTTCTTTTCGGCGAGCAGCCTTTCTTCTTTATCGAAAATATTCACTAGCTGATCGGGAGGTATTGCCGCGAGGTAGCTGATCTTTTGTCCGTAGTCCATAGCGATGATCCCCATAGACTCAAGTTTTTTGGCGATGGAGTAAACAGTGGTCCTGTTGATGGAGGTTTCTCTGGCCACTTGGTTTGCGGCGATTTTCCCGGCGCGCAAGACGGCAAGGTATACTTCGCGTTCATTATCGTTGATTTCAAGTTTTCTGAAGAGTTCTTCCATGGAATTTCTCCTTAAAAAACCATACATTGTTGTTGAAGATATGTCAACAGTATAGCATTATATATGAATTATTTCTATAATATAATGTACTTTCTGTGTTGACAAAAAAAGAACATATCATATACTTCGTTAGTATGAAGCAAGGAATGCCAGACGGAATGGAATACTCGGACAGGAGCCCGACATGAATGCCCGGATGATCGGAAAAGGCAGGGATACCAAGAGCATCATGACGCTGTCCCTTATGCTGCTTCCCGGCGTCGTGTATCTGCTTATCAACAACTATCTGCCTATGCTCGGCATCGTCATCGCCTTCAAGGAAGTGAACTTCAGCAAAGGTCTTCTCGGTGGAGCCTGGATTGGGTTCAAGAACTTCGAATATCTCTTCAAGACCGTCGACGCGTTCCAGATCACGAGGAACACTATTCTTTATAACGCTGCCTTTATCGTGATCAATAATGTCGTGGCAATCGGAATCGCCGTTCTTCTGAACGAGGTAAAGAGCAAAGTACTTTCCCGGTTTTATCAGAGCGCTGTCCTGCTGCCATACCTTATCTCCATGGTGATTGTTGGCTATCTCGCCTTCAGCCTCCTGAGCATGGAAAACGGCTTCCTCAACAAGTCGATTCTGCCCATGCTCGGGATAGAGCCTCAGCCGTGGTACGGCGATCCCAAATACTGGCCTTTCATCCTGGTGATCGTGAATATATGGAAGAATGCCGGCTATCTCTCGGTAATCTATTTCGCGGCAATCATCGGTATCGACAGGGAAATGTATGAAGCGGCGGAGATGGACGGGGCGGGAAAATGGCGGCAAGTGATCAAGATCACTCTGCCGATGATCTCGCAGGTCATAGTCGTGATGACCCTTCTGCAGATCGGCCGCATTTTCTACGCGGATTTCGGTCTCTTTTACCAAGTGCCGATGGACGCAGGCGCCATTCAATCCGCGACGAACGTCATCGATACCTATGTGTACCGTTCATTCATGAATCTCGGGGATATCGGGATGTCATCCGCGGCTGGCTTGTATCAATCCCTTGTAGGATTCGTCCTGGTCTTGTTCTCGAACTATGCCGTCAGGCGCGTCGACAGAGACAGCGCACTTTTCTGAGAGAGGCAACCATGAAATCGAGAACCACAACATCGCAGCTGTTGATCAATGCTTTTCTCATCGTATTTTCCCTGCTCTGCATACTGCCCTTCGTCCTATTGTTCGTGTCTTCCGTCACCGACGAAAACACCATCATCAGGGAGGGCTATTCGCTTTTTCCGTCAAAACTGAGCGTATATGCCTACAGCTACCTCAAGGACAACATCCAGGCCATGGCCCGGGCCTTCCTCATTTCAACATTCGTGACGGTCGTCGGCACTTCGGCGAGCCTTCTGATCATGTCGATGCTCGCATACCCGCTGTCGAGGAAGGGGATGCCCCTCGCTAAATTCTTCACCTTCTTCGTGTTCTTCACGATGCTTTTCAACGGCGGCCTCGTGCCCACCTATATGGTGTACACGAAGCTTCTGGGGATGAAGAACTCCATCCTTGCCCTCATCGTTCCCTACCTCCTCGTGAGACCTTTCTACGTTCTCCTGCTCAAGACTTTCTTCACCACCTCTATCCCTCCGGCGATACTCGAATCCGCCAAAATCGACGGGGCCGGGGAATGGACGGTCTTCTTCAAGATAGTCATCCCGCTCTCCCTGCCGGTGCTGGCCACTGTGGGACTCTTCCAGATCGTCAACTTCTGGAATGACTGGTTCAATGGAATGATATTCCTCACGGATTCGAAACTCTTCAGTTTCCAGAATCTGCTCAACCGCATACTCATGGACGTGCAGTTCCTATCGTCGAGCGCCATGGGAGATATCGCGGCCCAGGGAACCGCTCCCACGCCCACGATGACCATACGCATGGCGCTTGCCTTCATTGGGATCGTTCCGATAATCGTCACCTATCCCTTTCTCCACAAGTATTTCGCCAAGGGACTTACCATAGGGGGAGTGAAGGGCTGAAGACCGTAATCCGGCATAATAGCCGGCTAGAACATAGTTTCGTGGATGATTTTTAAGGAGGCTTACGATGACAAGAAAAGGAAAAGCCATTGCTCTCGCCATTATGGCCCTGCTTTCGCTTTCCGTCACGGTATCGGCGCAGACCAAACTGGCGCCGTATGAAATCGTGATCGCGTTCCCCGGTGTCGAGCAGAAGGATATCCAGCTCGTCCAGGAACAGATCAACAAAATCACCAAGGAGAAGATCAACGCTACCGTCAAGATCGTGACGATCAGCTTCGCCTCGTGGGTGCAGCAGACCAACCTCATGCTGGCCTCGGGCGAGAAGCTCGACATGATGTGGACAAGCAGCTTCTTCAACTACAATTCCTATGTCGCGAAGGGCCAGCTCAAGCCGCTCGACGCGCTTGTGGCGAAATACGGAACCAGCGTAAAGGCTTCCATGGATGCATCGATCCTCAACGCGGCCAAGGTGGACGGCGAGTTGTTTGGGATCCCGAGCATCCGCGATTTTGCCGCCGATCAGGGATTCATTGTTCGCAAAGACCTCATGGACCAGTACAAGATCGATGCGGCGAAAATCAAGACAGCCGGCGACATGGCCGCGGTGTTCAAGGTTATCAAGGACAAGGAACCCACCATCACTCCCTTTGCCACAACCCAGACCAACACGATTGCCGAGCTGCTCGGCCAGGGAGTCTACGACAAGCTCGGCAATTTCATGGGCGTCACCGCTCTTAATGACCCGAGTCTCAAAGTGGTGAATTTCTATGAGACGAAGTGGTATGCCGACATGCTTGATCTGGTGCGGCAGTGGTATGTCGCTGGCTATCTCTCCAAGGACGCGGCGACTATCAAGGAAACCCCCGACAGCCTCGTGCGCGCGGATAAGGCCTTCGCCTATGCCTATTCCGGAAAACCCGGCATCGCGACCCAGGAAGGCAGAAAGACCGGCAAGGATATGCTCTGGATCCCGCTCACTCCCCCCATTTCCACGACTAGCGCGATCGCCAACGGGATGGTCTCCATTCCCGTCACCTGCAAGGATCCCGAGCGTGTCATGATGCTGATCGACCTCTGGTACGGCGACAAGGGCTTGGTGAACCTTTTCGACAACGGCATCGAAGGTCTCCACTACGTAAAAGCCCCGAACGGTCAAATCCAGTATCCCGAAGGGATCACTTCCGCCAACACGAAGTGGATACCGATCAACTTCCGCGTAGGCAACAACTTCCTCGCCTCCATCTGGACAAGCGATCCTCCCGATCTCTGGGCCCAGCTCGACAAATTCAACAAGGGAGCCATAAAGTCAAGGGCGCTCGGATTCTCGTTCGACGCCGAACCCGTAAAGACCGAAGTAGCGGCGGTCACGAATGTGATCAGCCAGTACAGACTGGGGCTCGAGACCGGCACGATGGATCCCAAGGTTGCCCTCCCGGAATTCATCGCTAAACTCAAGGCATCGGGCATGGACAAGATCATAGCCGAAAAGCAGGCTCAGCTCGACAAGTGGGTAAAGACAGCAAAGTAATTCCAGCTGCCGGGAAGACGCTCAGCCTTCCCGGCGAGCTCCAGCGCTGATTCCGGAGGATTTGCCATGATCGACCTAAAGGCCAAACCTTTCTACCTTGACGACTCGGGCATCGAATGGGTCACGAGTACCTTGAAAAGGATGGACTACCTCCAGAAGATAGGACAATTGTTCTGCGAAATTGCCTGGGAAGCTCCCGGCGCCGATCTGGACAGGCTTTTTTCCAACATTGAACCCGGCGGCATCATGTTCAGGATCGAACCCGGGCTGGATATTCAGAGGAAAGCCCGATATCTCCAGGAAAAGTCCAGGATTCCCCTCCTTGTCGCGAGCAACCTCGAGAGGGGAGGCAGCGGGGGCAACGGCGGACTCTGGGACGGGACATATTTCGGCTCCCCGATGCAGACAGCCGCGACCGACGACGAAACGCAGGCGTACAGGCTCGGCACTATCGCCGGACGCGAGGGGTCGGCGGCGGGGATCAACTGGACCTTCGAACCGATAATAGACATCGATTTCAACTTCAACAATCCCATCACCAATGTGCGGACATACGGCTCCGATCCGCAGCGCGTTCTCCGGATGGCCAGGGGATACATGAAAGGCGCCCAGGAAAACGGGATGGCAGTCTGCATTAAACATTTCCCCGGCGACGGCGTCGACTTCAGGGACCAGCATCTCCTGGCGAGCGTCAACTCGCTGTCCGCGGAGGAATGGGACCGCAGCTACGGCATCCTCTACCGCACGATGATCGATGAGGGCGCGAACACGGTAATGGCGTCGCACATCCTCATGCCTGCCTGGTCGCGCCTGATCAATCCGAAGATCAAAGACAGGGATATCATGCCCGCCTCGCTGTCCCGCGAACTGGTGACCGGCCTTCTGCGCGACCGATTCAACTTCAACGGTCTCATAGCGACCGACGCGACGCAGATGGCCGGCTTCACCGCCGCCATGAAACGCGAAAAAGCCATCCCGGCCGCCATCGCCGCCGGCTGCGACATGCTCATCTTCACCATCAACCAGAAAGAAGATGTCGAATATCTTCTCCGGGGAATCGATGCGGGACTTGTTTCTCCCGCGAGGATCGACGAAGCGGTCACCAGGGTGCTCGCGCTGAAAGCCTCGCTCAAGCTTCATGAAAAGAAGAAGGCCGGCTCCCTCGTTCCGGAAGAGAAATCGCTCAACGTACTCAAGTGCGCCGAACATCTTTCCTGGGCCAGGGAATGCGCCGAAAAATCGGTTACGCTCGTGAAGGACACTGAAGGGCTTCTGCCCATTTCGCCGCGTTTGGTGAAGAACATCCTTCTCTGCGTCGTCACCAACGAGCCTGTCGATGACAGGAAGCACACGCGCGAATCCCTGTTGTTCAAGGAAAGGCTCGAACATGAGGGATTTGTCGTTCACGACTTCGATATAGAAAAGGTACCCGGGGGAATCAACACCACCGCGGGCATCGCCGAATTTGCCGGCAAGTACGACCTCATGATCTACTATGCGAACATGCGGGTTGCCAGCAACCAGAACAGTATCCGGGTTGTATGGTCCAACTTCCTCGCCAGCGACGCGCCAAAATATGTGAAGGACCTTCCAACGATTTTTATATCGTTTTCGAATCCGTACCATCTCGTGGATGTGCCCATGGTGTCGACCTACATCAATGCGTACAGCTCGAGCGAATATGTCGTGCCGGCCGTGATCGAGAAACTCATGGGCAGATCGGAATACGTAGGGAAGAGCCCGGTGGATCCATTCTGCGGGCTCTGGGATGCGAGGCTGTAGAGAGGCCAATGCTGAACCTTATGCGTACTCTGTCTGGAAGGGCAAAAGACCGAACATCCGTCCCGATGCTGGCGGCAAAAATCCTCGTCGTCGCGCTCGGTCTCTTCATCGCGTCCGCCGGGGTCGCGCTGTACATGAAGTCGGGTCTGGGCGTCGACGCTTTTTCCGTTTTCTGCGGCGGCGTGGCCAAGGTTCTGCACATATCCTTCGGCCTCTCCCTCCAGATAAGTCTTCTTGCCATCGTCGCCTTCATAGCCTGCATCGACAGGACGATGCTCGGCATTGGCACTATCATGCATGCGACCCTGATGGGACTTTTCATCGATTTGCTTTCATCTTCGAAGCTTATCCCCGCTTCCCTCTCGCCTCTGCGTTCATGTATCTATGTCGCGTCCGGCGTAGTTTTTGTCGGTACGGGGCTTGCCATCTACATCAAGGCGAGTCTCGGCTACGGTGCCATCGACGCCCTGATGCTCATCCTTCACAAAAGGCTGCGAAAAAAAATACGCTCAATCAAGATTCTTATGGACCTGGGGCTTGCGTCGATCGGCTTCCTCCTTGGCGGGTCCCTTGGCGTCACGACCCTTGCAAGCGTTATTTTTACCGGTCCCGTCATACAGGTCGTTCTGCGCATCCTCGACAGGCTTTCCCCTAAACATGATCCGGAAGTGAAATACAAATGAATACTGCCACACTGGCCCGCAAAGCGGCTATTTTTGATCTCGATGGGGTGCTGGTCGATACAGCCAAATACCATTACCTGGCCTGGAAAGAGACAGCCAGCAAACTTGATATCGAATTCACCGAAGACGACAACGAGCGCTTAAAAGGCGTTAGCCGAATGGAATGCCTGGACATCATCCTTGGACTGGGAAATCGCAGACTGAATCTGGCTGAAAAGGAAAGGCTGGCTACCGAAAAAAACAGGGCCTACCTGACATATGTCGATGCCATGGATGAATCCAATCTTCTGGATGGGGCCGAATATTTCCTCAAGGTCTGCAGGAACGCAGGTATCAGGACTGCCCTTGCCTCCGCGAGCAAGAACGCAAAACTTATCATCGACAGGATCGGGATTCAGCATCTCCTGGATGCAATTGTCGATGGCACCATGGTGCAACGTTCAAAACCTGACCCGGAAGTATTCCTGCTTGCCGCCTCTATGCTGGAAATTGAGCCAATGCGCTGTGCTGTCTTTGAAGACGCTGTCGCCGGCATAGAGGCGGCTCATCGCGCGGGAATGAAGGCGATCGGCATTGGCCGGAATAGCATCCTGTTCGATGCCGACATTGTTATTCCTGGACTATATGCGACTGACTTAGGCATTTTAGGGTACGTTTGATAAAGCAGGATGGATGGGACTTGCCGATTCTTCCGAAACAGAAGCCGGCTTCCGCCTCGTGTGCCTGCTCCTTCCCGCTTGGGCATGGAGCGTGAATATAAAAAAGCCGCCTGTTTAAAGGCGGCTTTTCGTTTGTTCGTGGAGGTGAGGGGAATCGAACCCCTGACCTCTTGAATGCCATTCAAACGCTCTACCAACTGAGCTACACCCCCGAACAGCAGAGGGATATTAGCGCAAAGGCGGCGAATGTGTCAAGC
>Ga0172375_10008936_pt1 | contig 13342 bp, 8 predicted proteins | sample LakKiv1m_FD_114537 | JGI IMG/M metagenome (GOLD analysis project Ga0172375, IMG submission 114537) | Freshwater microbial communities from Kabuno Bay, South-Kivu, Congo - kab_092012_11.1m | ecosystem: Environmental > Aquatic > Freshwater > Lake | place: Democratic Republic of the Congo...
CCGGAGGGGCGGGCATGTCGCCGCGCAGCGGTCGTCAGGCCTGCCCCGGAGGCAGGGAGGGAGCCCCTTCGGGGCGGACGGGCGCGGATGCCAAGCGGCCGGAGGGGCGGAGCGCAGCCCGGCCCCGACGGACGATGGCACCCGCGAGGGAGGGCGGGGGAGAAAGGCGCGGCAGGCGGTACACAAAGCCGGAAGGGAGCGACGCCGCGGCGCGACCCCGGCGACTGCAACGCTGGCCGCCTACCGAACAGATCAGTGAAACGAGCGCAATGCACAAAACGAGTGGGTAAGCTAATGACATGCGGCCTGGAAGGAAAACACCGCGCGAGGATCAGCAAGGGCGGTGCCGAGCCCTGGGGCAGAGGAAAGGGCCGGCGACGCTCTTGCCCGAGTGCGGAAGGGAGAATGCAGGGGCCGTGACAGGGCTGGAGCAGAGGAATGCCCTGGCGCGCCGCCTGCCTACCGCCTGATGGGGTGGTGGGCGTGAGATCCCCCACCGGGGGATGGCAGGGGGGAAAAGGGAAAACTGCAAGGGGCGTGACGGCCACCCCAGTGGCCGGCGCGAGCCTTGCCTACCCATTTTTCATTAAATATTTCCTTGCAATATGAAACCGCAATGCTTATTGTCCGCAAGGCAGTTTTTTTCGGATTGCGCTGTCTTGTCACGGAAATACTTCGTCCTTGTCGCTTTGCCGAACAACTAATATTCGATGGAGAGACCATGGATCTGAAACCCGATGCTGCACAGCAAATCGAAGGTATCGCAAAGGATACACTAACTCAGTTCGATAAAATATCCCAATCTGCCCAAGATGCGCTTCGACTTGAACCTGTTCAAGGTACCGACGCATTGGCAACTTTGAACACATTCACGGATAATCCAGCCATAAGGAGATTGAATCAGATCAATCTCGAGAATAGAGAAAGCTATCAGACGCTCTCTCGTGAACCTGCAATTGCACGAGTGGTCGTTTCTGATACTCAAGGCAGGCAACACGTTTATTTCATTTGTCGGGCCGTGCCCGTACCCGGGCTCACCAATCTGGCAAGTTACCGAGCACCAGTTGGCCGTTTGGCATCCCTACCGATCGGGTTCGAGTTTAAGCTTCCGAACAATAACGTCGTCGAGGTCTTGGAGCGAGCTCATCTCCATCCGCTTTTGACCGATGAGGCTTGGGATTCGCGGGATACCGTAGTCGAAAGCGATCATTTCGGACCGATTACGGTTGAGTCTCTGAGAGCCTTGCTAAAAGAAGTTCCGGCCACAGAAGATTTGCTGGGACAATTGCTCGCCCAAGAAAGCCAGAGAGCTAATATTTTGGAGGGAGTGCGTCGCAGCGTCATCAATAAAATGGCGCTTAGAGATCAGCCCGTCCTCGATCAGTACCAAGACGAGATCTTTCGTTTGCCTCTCGATATGCGATTATTGATTCTGGGACCCCCGGGAACCGGAAAAACAACGACCCTGATACGGCGCCTCGGCCAAAAGCTGGATACCTCATTTTTATCGGAGGATGAAGGGCGTAGCATAGGATCCCTTGGCACCTCCGATGGAGAAGCTCATTCCGAGAGTTGGTTGATGTTTACTCCAACCGAACTGCTTAAACAGTATTTAAAAGAGGCGTTCGCCCGTGAAGGCGTACCGGCATCAGACCAGCGGATAAGAACATGGGCTGACTATCGGCGGGATCTCGCCAGAAATACATTCACTGTGCTTAGAACGCCAACGGGAAGCGGTTCCTTTGTACTCAAGGAATCCATCGACATTTTGCACGCGGACGCACTCGGTGCATCCACCGCATGGTTTACCGACTTTGATGGATGGCAGCGCTCATCATTTATAAGCGAAATTCTCACGGCTGCTCAAAAGCTGAGTGAATATCGTTTACCTGAGATTGCCCGGATCGGCCAATGCTTGAAAGTGATTATCGAACGGTCAAATATTGGCACACTTGTCGATACTTTCATTTCGCTTTCGGGAGAAGTTGAAGGTATTCAGGCGGTATTGTCCGTTATGAAGGAAACCACTGACAAGAAAATCCACGGCACGCTGAATCTTCAAATGAACCGAAACAAGGAGTTTATCGATGAACTGGCAAAGTTTATTGATGGGTTGCAGCAATTGCCGGACTCGGATGGTGACGAACTGGATGACCAAGATAGCGATGAAGAAGATGCGAATCTGCCTAAAACCGGACGAGCGGCAGCAGCTTCGGCCTACATGAAAGCGCTGCGTGCACAGGCAAGAGCAAATGCAAATAAACGGAGCATTGGGAAAGACTCACGGAACGGAAAAATTATCGAATGGCTTGGCGACCGCTCGCTAAACGAGGCGGAACAGGCCGAAATCGGAGAGAGCCTCCTTGTCCAGGGTAATGCGCGACGATTCGTTAATCCCGTCAAACGATATGTTGACGGCATCCCCAGACGTTACAGGGTGTTTCGACGCCTACGGCAAGAGGAAAACAAATGGTACCGTAAAGAAGGCTTCAGTCCGACGGATTTGCATCCCTTGGAGCTGGATGCCATATTGTTGGCAATCCTGAGAAATGGCAATGAGATGCTTAGCAGGATGAATATTACCAGAAATATCGATGACACCGTGTGGTCGCCTCTCAAGCCGGTTCTTGGCCTCATCAAGAATCAGATTCTTGTCGATGAGGTAACGGACTTCTCGCCGATACAAATCGGTTGCATGGCTGCGCTATCGAATCCGCGTATTCGATCATTTTTTGCCTGCGGTGACTTCAATCAGCGCCTGACAATCTGGGGAAGCCGCACCCTTGATGAAATGAAATGGGTGTTTCCTGAAATCGAAATCAAAGAAATCACAATCACCTATCGACAAAGCCGACAACTCAATGAGTTGTCAAGATCGATAATCCTTGCTACCGGGGGGAGTGATCCGGGAGTAACCTTGCCGCCGTATGCTGATAGCGAGGGCGTAAAACCGGTTTTATTGGAAGGTTCATCGGATCGGGACGCCGTTGTTCGGTGGTTGGCGCAGCGCATCCGAGAGATCGAATGCTTCGTGAAACAACTGCCATCCATCGCCATATTTGTCGAAAACGAATCAGAGGTCCAACCCCTTGCTGATTCATTGAATGCCGTTCTTGCGGCCGAGAACACCCAGGTGGTCGCCTGTCTCAAGGGGCAGGTCATGGGAAGGGATAATGATGTGCGGATATTCGATATTCAGCACATCAAGGGTCTGGAATTCGAAGCGGTATTTTTTGTCGCCATAGACCGCCTTGCTGCCTTGCATCCTCAGCTCTTCGATAAGTATTTGTATGTGGGTACGACGCGCGCCGCCACTTACTTGGGTGTCACCTGCGATACCAAGTTACCTTCTGCCATAGCGTCGCTGCGCTCGATGTTTGTCACAGATTGGAAGGCGTCATGACCCTTGGTGGAGCAATTCATGCGTAAAGAGGTAACGGGATCGAAAGCCAGGGCATCTGCATTTACACTGTCAGAGAAATAGGGCAGGTCTTTTTTATAGATTATTAAGCCGGTTTTCATTGATGCACGATCAGATTGCGAGGTACCTGTGGCCACAAAGTCTGAAACGCCGCTTCAAAATCTCACCGTCTTTCTCCTTCGTGAAGGGATCAATAGTGCCGATACGGCACTCCGCGATCCCGGCAGCTTGAAATATCTTGAAATCCGTTCGGATGACCAAAAGCTGGGGGATCTGTACATACAGAATCCCAGATCGCACCCGCCAGGTTGGGGGACTTTCTTTGAGGGGTACATAAATCTTGCGGAGCTGGGCCAAGTAAGTACAGCGACGGCTGTTCTTCTCATATCGACCCAGTCGAGAACGTTTGCAGTCACTTTTGGGCATGGCCGACATTTGATCGACCCGGGCGCGTATGAGGAAAGATTCGGTCTTCGAGTTGTTCTAAACTCCATTGACGAACAAAGCCTTCGCAGCATCGACAAGAAGACATTTGACGCCATCTCAACGCATACAAGGGTTCAATCAACCATCGAGGCCGGCGCAACCGATTTCGGGCTTGATGTTGAACAGGATTTGCTGAGAGCTGTGACCGGAAGGCCTAAGAGGGAAATCCATGGAACTCGGCTCAGTGGGATGGACTCCCTACACGCGGCTGTTCGCGTCGAACTCGGCGATCTCAATGAATTGCTGGACAACTATCTCGAACTATTCAACGATGACAGCTATCGAAGCTCCTTCCCCTGGGTAGATCACATCGCGGAAGTCTCCAATCAGGTTACAATTGCCTCACTCGATGAACTGCTTGTTCAAGGACTTAAGTCCGAAAGCCTGACGAGATGCTGGCTTGCGGTCCCGGAGATCATCGAATGGACAAACATTAAAGGCTTCCGATACAAGACTGGGTCGCGGGAACCCCAGTATCTAGACCTCCACCTCCCCGATTTCATCCAGACGATTGATGACAAGGATCAGCTGACACCGGATTTTCTTCGAAGGAGATGCGCCACCTCGATAGACTTGTCCGATCATCCTATACACCGGTGGTCGGTGTATCAGTGTCTGTACTGCGAAATCGAGCACAATGGAGACTCCTATCTCCTGACAAGCGGGAAGTGGTACCGGGTGAGTCGCGACTTCGTGGAGAGCATCAACCGATTTTTCCAGACGTTGCCCCGGCTTCCGGAACCGCTGCCAGAATACAAAGATGCGGCCGAATGCAACTACTGCCAGAGAGTGGCTACGGAACGACCACGCAAGTTCGCTCTGATGGACAGAAAGACTATCCCGATAGGCGGCGCACACAGCAAGATCGAGTTCTGTGATCTTTATAGCAAAGACCGCGACATCATCCACATCAAAAGATATGCCGCTTCCAGCGTCATGAGCCATCTGTTCTCCCAGGGAGTTGTCTCAGGGGAGGCATTTCGATCCGATCAAGCCTTTCGCGAGGCCGTGAATGCCCATCTGCCTCCAGGGTTTCAAATCCCTACACCTGAGTGCATGCCGGATTCCTCAGCATACCAAGTCGTTTTCGCAGTGGTGAGCGACGAGCCTGCCGATCTCACCTTGCCATTCTTTTCCAAGGTGAACCTCAAGCATGCAGCCACCAGGCTTCAGGCGTATGGTTACAGGACGGCCCTGACAAAAATACAAGTAGATGATCGCACGGCAAAGACAAAGAAGTACAAAGCGAGATGAGGAGGGCTGCGTTCTGCTACCTTCACTTGACAGCGACGGAACGTTTGACAGCATTCACTGATTTAGTGGATTTTGGTTGACATTTATGATAGGGGAAAACCAAAATCTACATTTTTTTGATGAGTTAGAAATGCTATCGTCATTCTGGAGGAAATTTTTGGCTGGCAAGAACCCCGTTTCTAAAAAAGGCGCGAGGTTTCTTCGTAGGAGAACGCGGTATCTAAAATGAAAGATAATTTACTGACTGTGGAAATGATTTATGCCCAAAGAGATCGGAACCTATTCTGGACCACGAGCACGCCCCGTTGGTCACCGCCAGTATGATGAACTTTTGAAGGGAATCATACGAGCCGTCGGAGAAAATACTTCTCGGGAAGACCTACTCCGTCTTCTAATGGATCGTCTCAGTAAAATCAGCCATGCGGATGCCATCGTCATTCTTGAGTCGGCGGCTCCAGATACCTCAACTGACACCACAAAAAAAACAATCAAAGGTTCTGATCAAAGAGGTGTTAACACAAACCGCTGGACTCGTTTTATTCAAGAACATGCTGTCAATATACCACCTGATTCGATCATACATAAAGTTATTGACAATGGATTAACAATAGATGTTTGGTCAGTAGAGCATTTTCTTGAAGACATGCAAGTATTTCATACCCTTTTTGATATACACATTGGTGGATGGATTGCTGGTATTCAACTTCCGCGAGCTACTGCCCGACACAACAATTTAGGAGTGTTTTTGTGGTATCAAACAGGGAAGAATAAGGATGCCCCCCCGCCTGGCGCAGATCAGGATTGGAGATTTCTCGAATTTTTCCAAGACTGCTACTCAATGGCAGGTTACACAATCCGAAAAGTTGCGAGAAGCATCATAATGCAGCGCCAGGAATTACTGCGCACACTGACGCCGAGCATTCTAAATCACGAAATTAACGCCCGTATCTCATTTTTCAAAGGGGGGCTTGACCAGATCGAAAAAGAGATGAAAGTGCATTTAGATTTGTTATCTCATCTCAGTATACCTAATGATAGCACTTTAAGTGTTCAAAAAGTTTTAAGAAAGATATCCAAACAACTTGTTCCTCAAGCCAATCAACTATATTCGATTTCTGAGTCCGTCATGGGGTTAACACGGCGAATTGCTAGTGGACCTACGGACCCAATCAGGGAGATCCGCTCATCAATCGAATTGCTGTCCCATGCTGCGTCAGAGGCAAATGTACTTGTAGAGATTGACAAAATACCAGATAGTTCCATCGAAATCGTAAGCGACCCAGCTTTACTTATGCATATCATGGTAAATCTCATCAAGAATGGGATTGAAGCTTTACAGCCGCTGCCGGTCACGATGGAACAGGAAAAACGAATCTGGGTCAACATCGACTGGTCAGAAGAAACAGATTCAAATCACCCACTCCAGATAGATGTCTGCGACAACGGGTTAGGTATACCTAGCGAACTCGGGAACCGAATCTTCGAAGCGGGAATTACTACAAAAAAACTTGGGCATGGACTTGGTTTGGCTATATGCACTATGATTGCGGGGTACCTTGGCGGAGAACTCTTGCTCTACAGTCCAGTTAATCCTACACAATTTCGCTTAACCCTTCCGAAATGCTCTCCAAAGATTGCTGATTTAGAAGAAGAACTTAAAAATGTGACGGAGCGACCATGACTACTTCAATAGAAGATACTATTCATATCATGCTTGTAAATGATTTAATGGCTGATCTTGAACACTTGAACGATGAAATTTCTGAAAATTGTTCAGATCGTATTGTTGTTCATTTATATGGTCCCGAGCAAGCCGGGAGCAGACAAGTTGCACGCCAATTGTTAAAAAGCCTATCTAACCCATCCTTGGATTCAGCACTACCTGTCAGAGTAGATGTAATGTTCGTTGATTATCAAATGCCGGATATAAACGGAATAGCCTTCGTAAAACTCCTTAAAAATATTAACAAAAAAGGAACAAAAGCAAATGGATTGCGCACACCTGTTGTTTTAATGACCAAGTATGAGAGTTCTCTTCTTGAAAAACTTAATTCGGAAGATGAAACTGGCATTTCTGGATATGTCTTTACTAATAGGGATTTTTTGTGGCTTGATGTAGAGGCAACAGCTAAACGAGTATTTCAAGAATCACAGCGAGAACGCTGGGCAGAAGCACTAATGGATATTTCTTCTCAGATCCCTTCTGTCACGGGACGTTACAGCTTATGTGATTTGATTGCTCGGGTCTTGGCCGAGAGATGTCCTAATATTAAACTTTTTATCCGTCAATACGATCCGCGCGCCGATAATCTAACCTTAATTGGCTCCTCTCATAATGTACCGGATTATTATAAAAAACATCTTCACGTATTGGCGAGTGATAGATTCCCTATGCTCCGCGATGCGATTGCCGGCGGGATAATGTTTTATAATTCGCTGGACGAACTAAGCAAATCGCCTATTCATGAGGAGGATCTTGAGACGTGCAGGGTGCTTCAACTCGACAGGGGGATGTCGTTTCCTCTTAGAGACTCTATGGGCAATATTTTCGGGACAATTTGTATGTATCGACGCTCCATTGACCCTCCATTCACATACTTGGAGCGAAATTATGCTGAACTTATGTCTAAGCAAGTCGCAGAGACCTGGACATCCAGAAAAGAGCGCAAGCAGGGTATAGCTTATGCACGTTTCCTAACTGATTTTACCCGCTGTGAAAATGAAGACGGGCTTTTCCGAGACCTAGTGGCACACCTTCACAAAGAGATCAACGGCAAAGCCGAAAAGGCAAGCACGTCGAAGATAACCTTCAAGGCTCTTGCACCAGGTTCTGACAAATTGGTGTGTAATAATGCTAAAGGACATCATCTGGGCGTTCCACGCGAAAGTGATTTCTGCCCAAGTGTTTTTTCTAAGAAATCCATTTCGGCCTGGGTGGCCCGCGAGAATAAACCTCGCATTATTAATGACTACCGTGAAGAGCATGATTATAGTTCAACGAACAAAGCTATGACCTCTGAATTATGTCTTCCTGTAGCAGGTACACCCGGAGATTCGGAACCGATGATTGGTGTTGTTAACCTGGAGTGCTCCGAGAGAGCTTTCTATACCGAAGAGGATTTAGAATACGCTGAGACGCTTTGCAGACTATCTGGACATTTTGTAGATCGTTTGCGTATCCGGGCATTCCTAAGTCGCGTATTACAGACACTTGGGGAAAAGGGTTCACGCGAAGAATTAGTTAAGAGAAGCATTGGCTTGATCCGCGAACTCACAGGTTACCGCCTCTTACTTTTTATTGTAAGGGATACCAATGCCGGCAAATGGAGAATTACGAATCTTGATGTCTCATCCGGCAAGACCACGGGACAAGAGATTGCAGCATACGTCGAGGAGACTCTTAATAGTGCGAAGGGTCGTACTTTACTTGAAACCGCGCTTTCCCAGAATAAGGATATCTATTATGAACCTAACGTGTTGAGCCGCCCTAAGCACTCATATTTTGTACCTCCTGGACTTTTGGCTGAGGATGAGAAACTAGGCAGCCAAGCCGTATTCATGATGAGAGCCGGGGAGTTCATCGTTGGTGCATTGAGTTTAGACTTTGTGATAACTAATGCGTTGTCTCCCTCTCAACGCGAGTTACTAGGATATTTTGCTTGTTGGCTCGGAAAACTGATCATGCAGGACGATTCGTTGAAGGATCTTTCTAGAAGGATTGAACTTTTAGAGGGACTTCAATCCTTTACTGATATGTTAAGTCGGATCTGGCATAGTTCAGAGGGGCAGTTGTATTCTTTGCGAAACCTATGCGAAGCTTGCCTTCATGACCAAAATGTCACTGATAAAACAGAGCTTCATGACAACCTATCTAAACTCCAGATCGGCATAGAACAGATATCCGGGATGCCAAGCAGAATCGCAGCCTTAGCACGCGTACCAGTAGCAGAAAATGTTAATACTGGCACTATTTGGCGGGAAATTGTTAATGATCTTTCTGCAAAAGCGAAGCATATGAAGGTTCTCGTTGAGAAAGAAGGAGAACCTAACCATGTATGGGCAGATAAAGATATTCTGTGGATGATTCTTTATCACTTACTTGATAACGCTCTCGATGCTTGTAAGGACCAGCCAGAGCGGAAGGTTTCTCTACGAAGCCGCAAATTATCAGACAGCCGAGTGGAACTATGCGTTGCTGACTCAGGAAGGGGAATTGCACCGAGTGAGATTGATCACGTAACGGATCTCGGTTATACGACTAAGGGCCATGGTATAGGATATGGGCTATTCTGGGTAAAACAGCGGGTCTTAGACATGCAGGGTGAGTTTCATCTTATTAGCGCTGGTATAAACATGGGGGCAAGTGCAATCATAGTGCTTGATGCGCCAAAATTCTGAGCTGACCATGGGAGCTGGCAATGATGAATGAAGAGAAAATCAAGTACCCAATACTAATCGCTGAAGACATTGAAGAAGATCTTCGTTTTCTGAGAAACGAGATTAAGAAGACATGCGCCGGGCAGATATGGCTCGATATACACGAGTGCCGAGCAGCTAATCCAGCAAGAGAATTCCTGCGACAGAGGCTTTATCCCTTCATTTCTCTTGATAAAAACATGCCGGAGCAAATCGATGGCCCAGTCCAGGAAGATATCGGCGATGAATTGCGAAACCTATCTCGACATTTGAACCCGTTGGCAAGTATCAGCGTTCTGACCGCATATCCGAAGTGGAAGTCTGCATATGAAGCAGGAAGCATTGGGGTTAAATACTACTCAAAAAAAGAGACGACCGCAGGTCAATATGCAAAGGCTATAGTCGAGGACATCTGTGCTTTTGAGCGGCAAGATGCATGGCAAAGGGCTGCGTCAATTTTACCCCCAGTCTTAGCGGCATTCTGTAAGGATATCGCTACCACCGATGATACAAGCTCGGGAATTCTCCTGAGAACGAATTATGCCACATCTCTATGGGAAGCTGGTATACGACTCCTATCCTTAATAGAAATATCATCCTTGGCTTTTTTGGATCCAACCTTACTTCAAAGAATGAACCTAGTTCAGGGGCGTTTAGACAATGAGCCCATAATTAAGATAATAGAGCAACTTACCCCAGCGCTGCACGGTGCACTTGAACGAGTTGGATGTCAGTCACAGGCGCGGGAACTATCTAGGTTCTTCGGTCATACGATGTTCACATCTGCAGTTCGAAATCTCCAGCAAATACGAAATGCCACGACTCATTCACCCCCCGTACCAGATACTGATGTCTTTCTTGAGAATTTACCAGATTTCGTGACATTCTTACTCGGTTTGTCATTCTGGGCGCTTCACCCAATCGTTATGGACCTGAAAGTTGTGCCATGGGGTCTATCGAATGGCCTTCGCGGTAAACAGGTAAAAGGATTGTGGGAAATGACTGCAACGCCAACCTGGAGCTGGGAAAGACCCGCCAGTATGCAGGTTAATCCTAAACATGTTTACCAATTCTTAATTGAACCCGAAGCAGAGGACAAAGCAATAGCATTTTCATTACATCCACTTATCCGCATATCACGAACACAAGGAACTTATAGCTTGTGGCATGCCCATGATCCGCTTAAGAATCTCTACAGAGATCTTAGTAGCGGCAAGACCATGTATTTCGATAATGCTTTGTCTGAGTGGTGGAAGGCATATGTTTTACAGAAAACTAAATCCATAGTATTGCCTGCTAATAATGCCGACATAGATCTTAGAAATAATAGAGAAGAGAAGTCGAGAGATCTATCGAAGCATAGGAAGAAAAAAACACCCCCCCCAGGCAAATTACTCACGAAGCAGATTCACGAGTATTATTTGCCAGTTGAAAGGATTGGCCCTGAAGAAAGAGATGAAAGCTACCAAGCAACTTTTGATGGCGAGTCGAAAGCTAAGGACGTACTTGCCTTCCTCAATAGATGCGAGGGAGTGCCCCTACCACGTATAGCTTATGTAAGCATAGGAGGTGGGGACGGATCAGAAATAGCCTATATTCTAAGTAACAGTACTGTTATGAACGGAATTCTTATTGAATTTAGCGACTATGGTTCTGCTGAGGCGCGAAAATACAGAGAACGACTAAAAGAGGCTAACAAACAGCTAGTTGTCATGCAGGGCGATGCAATGCAAAGGATCCGTGACTGCGGCGACAAGCTACATAAATGGCAAAAGGACGGCTTGATCGAAGGAGTGATTCTCTCTATTCATTCAGTATTGCATGAATTACCTTCACGGAGCCCTCAATACGATCCCAATATAATGCTTGCACGTGTGTTTGAACACTTTCGCCTACGCTTGTTCTATTCCCGTGAACCAGCGAGACCAAAAGATTGGCCGCCTGTTGTTCATCTGCGGGTCAAACGTTTAGATGGACGCGAATTGGAAGCCTTTAGTAAGCAAGTTAATGACGTCCATACCTTCAATGATAAAATTGAAGTGCTTGCGGATAACTTTGTACAGATGTCAGACCAATTGGCCGTGGAAGTTCTTTTCAAGCTGCTATACTGCCACGATGCAGAGCGCTATCGATACGAAATGCAAGAACGATTGACTGCTTTCGACCCGGATAATTTTTCAAAAATTCTGAGAAACTATATCGAACCCCTTGAAAACTTGGAATGTGAGCCTTGCATAACAGAGACATTCCGATCGCTTTATAGGATATGGGGTGTAGAAGCACGCTCGCCAACGAACGAAAGGCTTGGCATGCCAAAACCATTCGTCCGCATTACGGGGTTTCAAGATAAAAGATAGAATATCAGAGACTCATCCTGTGCCCCACATTGGCGATGAGCCGGGTGATCGTGGCCACGGCGTTCGGCTGCTTGAAGGCCCGATAGACGATCTCCATCATCCGGTAATAATCCTTCGTGAACCGGTTGTAGGCCGTCTGAAGCTCCTCGACGGTCATGTTCTTCGGCCTCACGATCACCGTGCCGCCCGTGTACTTCGAGTAGTCGGTGCAGATGATCCGCCCCGCCCTCTCAAACTTCCGGTGAAACTCGGTTCCCGGATAGGGGATCAGGATGTTCACGGCGACGCTGTCGATCTTTACCCTTTTCAGAGCCTCGAGGGTCCGGTCAAACACGTCCGGTGTGTCGGTATCGAACCCGAAGATGATCCCGCCGTCCACCAGGATGCCGCGTTCATGGAATCGAGCGATGTTGTCCTTGAGGCGCTCAACTTTATTGAAGCCCTTGTTCGCTTCGGAAAGGGCGGCGGCCGACACGGACTCGACCCCCACGAAGACGCCGAGACATCCCGCCTCGGCGGCCAGGGAGAGCAGTTCCTCGTTCTCTGCGAGGAGCACATGGGACTGCATGAAGAACTTCTTCCCATAGGGGATCATCGCCGTGAAAAGCTCTTTCGCGAACACCTCGTCGGCCGCCAGGTTGTCGTCCAGGAAGGCAATCAGCCTGTTGCCCGCCCGCTCGATGTCGGCAATGACGTGACCGACAGGCCGGGTCCGGAATCCCAGGCCGTGGACATACCGAGTCGAGCAGAATGAACAGGCATGGGTGCAGCCCCGTGTCGCCTCGATGGGGTAGAGCGGAAAATAACGGGATGCGTCCAGCAGATCCAGCCGGGGCATTTTCAGCCTGGCCAAGTCGACTGGCTTTTCACCCGTGTAGATCCCCTGCATCCGCCCTGCCTCGGCATCGGCGACGACTTCCGGCCACACCTCGTCAGCCTCGCCCACCACCACGGCATCGGCGTGTTGCAGCCCTTCCTCCGGCATGACCGAAGCATGCATCCCGCCCAGGACCACGGGGACGTGCCGCTGCCGGTAATGATCGGCGATCTCGTAGGCGCGGTAGGCCCTGAACACCTCGAAGGAGATCCCCACGAGATCGGGATGGTCGTCCAGGCGGATCGGCTTCACTCTTTCGTCCTCGATGGCAATCTCGTGCCCTTCCGGCGTGGCCGCCGCCACCGCCGGCAGGGAAAGGGTCATGATTTGAGACCACTTCGATTTCGATCGGACCGCCGCCGATATGAGCTTTATCTTCATGATAGTTCCTCCCTCTGGATGGTCACCGCATGGCCTTCCGTTGCCTGGCCCCACTCGACCAGGCAAAGTCGCGGACCATGGCTGCCTTCAAACGTGATCTCCATTCCGGTAATGCTGAGCGGGTGGACGCAGGAGCCGGTGTTGTAGTAG
>Ga0172375_10008937_pt1 | contig 13341 bp, 9 predicted proteins | sample LakKiv1m_FD_114537 | JGI IMG/M metagenome (GOLD analysis project Ga0172375, IMG submission 114537) | Freshwater microbial communities from Kabuno Bay, South-Kivu, Congo - kab_092012_11.1m | ecosystem: Environmental > Aquatic > Freshwater > Lake | place: Democratic Republic of the Congo...
AACGCTCGAAGACATGCGCGAGATCCTTAAAGAGAGGCCTGTGGCTGTCGTTCGGGAGATCACGAAAAAATTTGAAGAGGTGTTGCGCGGCGATGCCGGTTTTATTTCAGACCGACTGCGCCGACGACGCAGCCCAGAAAGGGCGGGGCTTCCTCTTCCGATGAAGGAAGGCCCAAGCCCGGGGAGGGCGGGGCTTCCTCTTCCGATGAAGGAAGGCCCAAGACCAAAAGGCGAATTCGTGGTCGTGTTCTGATGAATTTATTTACGCGCTCCAAAAAGGAACTGCCGTTTCACCTCTTCTTGTTCCTTTGTCTGGCCCTGGTTCTGTTGCCGTCTTTTTTGACGGCTATTTTTTTGGACACGTCCGTCTATAATAATTCTTCGGATACCTTTTTATATCTGGATATCGCCCGCCATCTGCAGGCAGGCGAAGGATTCCTCTGCACGTTTAACGTCTATCAATTCTGGAGAGGCATCGCCGCGCCGGCGTTGCCTTTTGTCCATGTGGGGTTGTCCATTCTATTGGCGGCGGCATTATCCCTGGGTTGCTCTATCAAAAGTCTGATCCTGGGCGGGTTTTTACCGGCTATCGTCAACGGCTTCCTCGTTGCCGCCATCGCCCGGCGTATCTATCGTGACCGCGGCCTGGCTTTTTGGGCTTCTGTCATCCTTGTCGCCTGCGTCTGCACCCAGATCACCCTGTTGAGGGTCTTGACGGAACAATGGAGTCTTTTGATCACCCTGTCGGCGGTCCTTATCTTTGTTTCAAAGGAGAAGTGGAGCAGGTGGTCTTTGGCCGGGTTGGCAGGTTTGCTGTTTTTGGGGTTCATGGTCCGTTCTGCCGCCGTCTTTTATCCTTATATTTTCGCCTTGGCGATGATCACAGGGCGGCCCGGCGAGACCAGGTCCTGGCGGCAGGCCGTCTTTTTTGTCTCCGTCTATACCGCGTTCCTCATCTTGTGGGAGGGGTTTATCTTTTTGCGCTACGGTTCTTTCTTTCCCCAGTATCCATTGGCGTTCAAAAATTATTTTCTGGCGACGCGGATGACGGGCGGAATGTTTCTGGATAGAACGCCGGCGCTCCTGCCTTTTTCTGGAAGCGGCCGTTTTGCCTCCTTAACCATCGTCAACGCGGCAGAGATGTTTTATGTTCTTTTCTGCATTTTGCGCATTCTCGTCGTGCCTGCCCTTTGGGTGGCGGTGAACGTCCTGCGCCGGGGCAGCCGTGCCGAGAGACTGCTTTTGTTGCTGGCCGCCGGGCAGATGGCGGCGAGCCTCGGATTTTATCCCTACATGGTGATTGGAGAATTCAGCTGGACGCGCTTTCTTCTTTTGCCCGTGGCGTGTCTTTTGGTCCTTGGGGGGTGGGGCCTGAGGGATTTCTGCGTCAAATTCCTGCCCAGGACCGGGAAAGTCTTTTTTCATGTCGTTTGTGCGGTTATCCTCCTTGCCAATATGTACCAGGCCGTCCGCGTCTTGGGTGTTTACTGGAAGGAGGATAGGGACGGGGTCAAAGAGGCGGGCCTGAAAGCAGCCAGGAGGTGGGTCCTTTCTAACACAGAAAAGAGTGATCTTGTAGCTACCTCGGAATATGTTGTCGGCAATATCGGCCTGGAGAGGCCGGTTGTTGTCCTTCCAAGCCATAAGACCATGTCTTCTAACAACTTAAAAGATTTCTTGATGGTTTTTTCTCCCAAAGCCCTGTTGTTTGAATATACCCTTCCTTTGGACAGGCGTATCCTGGCTTCCCAAGGGTTTGCCGCGGCCCCTGTCGCGTCTTCTTCTGTGGGTCCATTTGTCATCTATCAGAGAGATAGGGATATATCTGAATAAAGCCTGGTTGATGCGGGAAAATCGGCTTGACAAGGCAGGGAAAGCGTGTTATATTTTTTGAAATGCCTTTAAGCCGGTTCAGAGAAACCGGCAAGGATGAGATGAATCATGACGGATATTATTCAAGACAATATGAAAACCCGCGCTTCCCAACGCGGGTATTTTTTTAATCTTCCCAGCCGGGCGACCCCCGGTGTCCGCACAGACATCATTTCAGGAGAGGTCTTTTTATGAAAGAAAGAGCCAGGATTATGGATAAGGCCGGTTTGAACCGCGTTCTTCTGCGGATGGCGCACGAGATCGTGGAGAAGAACAAGGGGACGCAGGACATCGTGATTATTGGTGTCTGCACGCGCGGGGCGTTTTTGGCTCAGCGGCTGGCGGCCTTGATCGGACAGGTGGACGGCGTCACGCCGCCCGTCGGGCTCCTGGATATTACGCTCTACAGGGACGATCTGAGCTCTATCGCCCAGCAGCCGGTCGTCCACAAAACGGAGATCAATTTCGATATCTCGGACAAGAAAGTGATCCTCGTCGACGACGTCTTGTATACCGGGCGCACCGTGCGTGCGGCCCTGGATGAGATCATTGATTTCGGCCGGCCCCAGTTCATCCAGCTGGCGGTCCTGGTCGACCGGGGGCACAGGGAGCTGCCTATCCGCGCAGACTATGTCGGCAAGAACATTCCGACGTCGCCGAAGGAAACCGTCGAGGTGCGGCTGGAAGAGTCAGAAGGCCGCGACGAGGTGGTGGTCCTGGAGAAAGACGCATGAACATGTCACGGAATCCTTCCTGGGAACGCAAAGATCTTCTGGGCTTGAAAGAGCTTTCAGCCGAAGAGATATCGCTGGTCCTTTCGACCGCAGAATCTTTCAAGGAGGTCATCGGCCGGCCGATCAAAAAGGTGCCGGCCCTGCGCGGCAAGACCATCGTGAACCTTTTTTACGAGCCTTCCACGCGTACACGCATCTCGTTTGAGATCGCTGCCAAAAGGCTTTCGGCGGACGTCATTAACATCGCGACGGAGACGTCGAGCGTGCGCAAAGGCGAGACACTGATCGATACGGGCCGCAACATCGAGGCCCTGAAAGTCGATATGATCGTGATGCGTCACTCCTATTCGGGGGCGGCCGTCATGCTGGCGCGCCATGTGGGGGCGAGCGTCGTCAACGCCGGCGACGGATGGCATGAGCACCCGACTCAGGCGCTCCTGGATATTTTTACCTTGAAAGAAAAGCTGGGGCGTATTGAGGGGATCCATGTCGCTATCGTCGGGGATATCGCCCATTCGCGCGTGGCCCGTTCTGATATCTGGGGGTTGACAAAACTGGGGGCCCGCGTGACTGTCTGCGCGCCGTCCATGCTTATTCCTCCCTGTATCGGGGAGATGGGGGTCTCAGTGACGCATGATCTTCAGGAGGCGCTGGCCGAGGCCGACGCGGTGAACGTCCTGCGCATGCAGTTTGAGCGCGATTCGGGCGACGCCTTCCCGCAGCAGCTGGAATATTTTAAGAATTTCGGCATTACGGAGGAACGGCTCAAGAAGGCCAAAAAGAACATCATCGTAATGCATCCCGGCCCCATCAACAGGGGCATCGAGATGTCGAGCGAAGTGGCTGACGGGGCGAATTCCGTCATTTTAGAGCAGGTCACCAACGGCATTGCGGTGCGCATGGCCGTCCTCTTTCTGGTTTCCCAGGCCGCCGAGAACCGCAAGACGAGGCGGACAAAGTCCGCAAAAACCGAATCCCAAGTCATTGCACCCGGTTCGTTGATCGGCACGCCGGCGAATTCCCTTTTGGGCAAGCCGGTGAATACATAAATATCATGGACATCCTTATTAAAAACGGCCATCTGATAGATCCAGCGGCGTCCGTCGACGCCGTGGCGGACATTCTGGTCAAAGACGGCGTGATCGCCGGGGTTGGCACAGGGATCCAGGAGGAGGCGCAGAAGATCATCGATGCGTCGGGCAAAGTTGTCCTTCCTGGCCTTGTGGATATGCATGTTCATCTGCGCGAACCCGGCCGGGAAGACAAAGAGACGGTGGCGACCGGCACAAAGGCCGCGGTCAAAGGCGGCGTGACGAGTGTCTTGGCGATGCCGAACACGACGCCGGCCATAGACTCGCCGGAGCACCTGCGCATGTTCCAGGATATCGTGCGCAAGACGGCTTCAAGCCATGTGTTCGCGGCGGCTGCCATCACCAAGGGCCGCGCTGGCGCGGAATTGACGGATTTTGCGGCCCTCAAGGCCGAAGGGGCCCTGGCCGTGACGGACGACGGTTCGTCCGTCGACGACGATGGCCTGATGGAAGAGGCTTTTCGCCTGGCTAAAAAGTGCGGGCTTCTGGTGATCTGCCACTGCGAGGACAAGCGTCTCTCCCAGAAGGGCGTCATCAACCTCGGGCTTATGTCCACGGAACTCGGCCTCAGGGGTATTCCGAAAGAAGCGGAGTATCGCCGGGTGGAACGCGACCTCAGCCTGGCGGCAAAAACAGGCTGCCCGGTTCATATTGCGCACGTCAGCTGTCGGGAGAGCGTCGATCTTATCGCCGCGGCCAAAAAAAGAGGGCAGCCGGTCACGGCCGAGACGGCTCCGCACTACCTGATCTTTACGGATGAGGCGCTGGAGACATACGACCCCAACTTTAAAATGAACCCGCCCCTGCGGACGAAGGCCGACAGGGATGCGTTGCGCCAAGCCGTCAAAGACGGCGTGATCGACACCGTCGCCTCGGATCATGCGCCGCACACGGAAAGCGAAAAGGATATCGAGTTCGACCATGCGGAGTTTGGGGTCACGGGGCTGGAGACGGAATGTGCGGGCCTGGCGTCGGAATTTATCGCATCGGATCAAATGACCTGGATGGAGCTGGCGCGCCTGTTGTCGTCGGCGCCTGCGAAGATCCTCGGTATCGATAAGGGAAAACTTGAGGCGGGCAGGTGCGCCGATATCGTTGTTGTCGACCCCGGCAGGGAATGGGTCGTGACCAAGGCAGGGTTCGCTTCCAAATCCAACAATTCTCCGTTTCTCGGCCGCAAACTCAAAGGGGCCGTGGAATGCACGATCTGCGCGGGAAAGATCGCCTATACATCGAAAAAGAATTTCTCATAGAGTTTGTTGCCTGAGTCGATAAACTCAACGAACGCAAAAGAACCGAAGATGAAGTTTCTCCTGACGCGGGAGCTTGGCCGGTGCGCGCGATGGTTGCGGATCCTGGGTTTTGACGCCCGCTATGAGCCGTCGGGTAACAAGGCCTTCTGCATACTGGAGGCGCTCAGGGAGGAACGGGTCGTCGTCACGCGCAATATGCGTTTCGGCCGGCGGCATGGAGGCAGCGTGGTTTTCCTGCGCTCCAATGATCTGACGGGCCAGATACGGGAGCTTCGGGACCAGATGGGCCTCGTCGTCGACCGCAGCCGTTTTTTCAGCCGCTGCATTCTCTGCAACGAGCCTTTAGTCGTGATTCAAAAGGCCGCCGTCGAAAAAGAAGTGCCGTCGTATGTCTTTGGGACCGTCGACGCATTCCGGCGTTGCCCTGTCTGCCGCAGGATCTACTGGAAGGGCACGCACTGGGAGAATGCGGAAGAGATGATCAGGAAAGTGATGTAGCTTACGGGATTAAGGTGAGGGAAGATGGAGTTTGTTGCGGATTTTCATGTCCATTCCAAATACAGCCGGGCCACAAGCCGCGATATGGATGTCGAACATATCGCCCAGTGGGCCAAGCTGAAAGGGATATCCCTTATGGGGACGGGCGACTTCACACACCATTTGTGGCTCGAAGAGCTCAGGACGAAGCTGGAGCCGACGGGCAAGGGGCTCTCGGTTTACCAGGGCGTTCATTTCGTCCTGTCCGCCGAGGTTTCGAGCATCTATTCGAAAGGCGGCCGGACGTACCGCATCCACAATGTGATCCTGGCGCCTTCTTTTAAAAGCGTGGACGCGATCAACAGGGTGCTTTCAGGTATCGGCAACCTGTCCAGCGACGGCAGGCCCATCCTGGGCCTGGATGCCGAGGAGCTGGCGCGGATCGTGTTCGACACTGACGAGAATTGCATCCTTATCCCGGGCCATATCTGGACGCCGTGGTTCAGCCTTTTCGGCTCTATGTCCGGGTTCAACAGGATCGAGGACTGCTTCGGCAAGCAGACGCCGAAGATCTTCGCCCTGGAGACGGGGCTGAGCTCGGACCCGGCCATGAACTGGCGCTTGAGCGCCTTAGACAGGTTTAGCCTGGTGTCTAACTCCGATTCGCATTCTCCGCAGAAGATCGGCCGTGAAGCCAATGTCTTCGATTGTGAAATGGATTACCAGGAGATCCGCCAGGCCCTGCGCACGAAAGACAAAAAGAAGTTTCTCTACACCGTCGAGTTTTTCCCTGAAGAGGGAAAATACCATTATGACGGCCATAGGCTCTGCGGGGTCCGGTTTTCTCCCGAGGAGTCGCACAAAAGCGCTAACAGGTGCCCTAAGTGCGGCAAGCCGCTGACGATCGGCGTCATGAACAGGGTGGTGCAGCTGGCGGACCGCAAGGATGGTTTTGTCCCGGACAACGCGATCCCTTTCAAGAGCCTTGTTCCCCTGGATGAGATTATTGCGGACGCCAAGCAAATTGGTAAGGGGTCCCTGGCCGTTGAAAAGGAATATCGCGGCATGATCCAGCGGTTCGGCACGGAATTCAACATCCTGACAAAGGTGTCCCAGGAAGAGCTTGACCGCGGAGCGCACCCCAAGATCGCCGAGGGCATCGCTCGCGTGCGGGCAGGACGCGTCAAGGTGGAACCCGGTTATGACGGAGAATACGGCAAGGTTTCCGTCTTCGGGGACGAGGGCCCGGCCAGGAAAACCGAAGAGCAGATATCCCTTTTTTGACAAACCGTTAAACCAGCGCAGTAAATTTCGCGCCCGTCGCCTAATGGATAGGGCACCAGCCTCCGGAGCTGGCTTTGCAGGTTCGATTCCTGCCGGGCGCATAGATTGTGAGCCGCAACCCGGGCAGCGGAGAGTTGCGGTTTTGAAGCGAGCTCAGGCGGAATCGAACCCCTCAAGAAACTATGATGCACAGAACACTTAAACTTTATGTGATGTCGGCGGTTTTTGCGGCGGCAATGGCTTTGAGCATGGCCGCGGCGGCACAGGCGGAAGTCGTTGTTTTGAAAAACGGCACGGTGATGCGCGGCAAGATCGTCGAGAAGACGCCGGAATATATCGTGTTGCGTTCCGGCGAGGCAGAGACGGCCACGCGCGCGACGATCTTCCTTGAGGACATCAATCGTATCACATCCGAAGAGGAATTCGAACAGGAAACGGGCTATGTGCCCCTGTCTATTTTTGAAGCCAAGAGGACTGTCGTGCCCGTCGTCGAGAAGGAACCGGTCTTTCCTTCTGCCTCGAGCGGATCAAGCAAAGAACATATCATGTCCATGGTCGCCTCTGAAAAAGAACAAGGCATCATGCCCGGGGCCGGCAACGAGGAATGGAGCGGCGGCGAGCCGGAGGCAGGAGCCGGCCAGGGGGTTTTCTTAAAAAAATTTATGGAGCGCAAGCCGCGTTCCTTGAAGCCATCAGAGCAAGGAGCCCTGACTGAAGATGGTTCCGGCCAGAGAAAAGGCGCAGGCCGGATATCGGGGTTTGTGACGTTGCCGCCCCTGGAAGGGATCTCCGGAGATCTTTATGTCTATCTCCTCGAAAACACCGGCGGCGGAAATTATATCTCGGCGCCAAAGATGTTGTTCGACAAGATCGACGCCGCAGAGATCAAGGGGCGCAGGGTGTCTTACAGCATTGAAGGGGTCCCGGCCGGGACGTACAAGGTCTTTGCCCAGTGGGATGTGGCGCGGCCGTCCGTCAAGATCACGACGGTCGGCGAGAAGGTCAGCCTCGCCTATCTCGGCGCCCAGGGGGATTATTCGGGCATGACCAAGAACGAGTTGACAATGGGCATCAACGAGCTCAGGGACGGCGTTAATTTTCCATGCACGACCTTCATCGAGAGCGACAAGCTGACGTTCGACTGGGGGGAGAAGCCGCTCTTCCGCATCATGGATATCTATTACCAACGGAGCTATCCTGATGAAAACAAGTTTTACCTGGTTGTCCGTAACCCGACCCCCAGGCAGATCGAGATCCTGCCGTTAGATATCTATATCAACGACAGGAAGGTCTTCTCATTCCCATGGGAATTCAAGGATATCCCGCCCAACGGCGAGAAGGAGTTCGATATCTCTCAGGCCTATAAGGGCTATGTCCGTATCACCGGAGGTGACGCGGAGAACAGGTTGAAGTTCACCGTTTATTTTGCCAATTCCAAGGAAAAAGAATTTGAGAAGCTCATCTATGTCTTTAAGTAAAAACGGGCAGAAGAGATTGATTGTGGCTGTGGTAGGCGGACATGCGTGCGGTGCCAAAGTGGAGCAAATTGCCATAAAATTAGGCGAATTGTTGGCAAAAGTGGGTGTAATACTCGTTACTGGAGGTTTGAAAGGTGTAATGGAGGCGGTTTCAAGAGGAGCTAAGAATGGCGGAGGCCTGACTGTCGGCATTCTGCCATCAGAAGACAAGAACGCCGCCAATCCCTATATTGACATTCCGATCCCGACCGGATTAGGGTATACCCGCAATACGATTGTGGCTGGGTGTGCGGATGCCGTTATCGCCTTGCCGGGAGAATATGGAACGTTGTCCGAGATTGCCTTTGCCCACTGATCTATATATAAGCCATCGGAGTTTTGGCCGTGACGATTTTGGAGCGAGACGAGGAGAGAGGACACCGGCGTAGCCGAAGCGCTACGCCAAGGACGAGCGACGAAGTCGCAGCCCAAAAGCGTCCGGCCCACTGACTAAAGATCTATGGGAAGGCGTCTTTTGACCGCCTGCTGCGTTGCTTCTCCTCGACGTACCACAACGGGTACGCCATCGTCGTCGCGCCTTGCATGCGGCCAAAATCCGCTCTTCCAAAATCTCTGATGGCTTATATATAGGTCAGTAATGAAAAAGCCCGTGATCGGCCTCGGCTCCTGGGCTATCCCTGGCGTCCTGGAGGTCAAGACAGCTGAGGAGGCCGTGGCAAAGGTCCTTGAATTGACGGACGGTTCAAAAGCGAAGGAAAGATCATCCAATAGGAAAACATCATGAAAAAAGCAATTCTACTGCTTGAAGACGGTTTTGTGCTGGAGGCCAGAAGCTTCGGCGCGGAAGGCGAGGCCCTGGGCGAGGTGGTTTTCAATACGTCCATGACGGGCTACCAGGAGATCCTGACAGACCCGTCCTACAAAGGCCAGATCGTGACCATGACGTATCCCTTGATCGGCAACTATGGGGTGAATATTGAGGATGTTGAATCAGCCAAACCGTGGGCCGATGGGTTCATCATCAAAGAGAAGTCGAAGATTTTTTCCAACTGGCGCGCCTCCATGTCCCTTGAAGATTATCTGATCAAGCATAATATCGTTGCGGCGGAAGGCCTGGATACGCGGGCGCTGACGCGACGGATCCGCAGTGCGGGCGCCATGAGGGGGATCCTGTCCACGCGCGATTTCGACATCAATTCCCTCAGGGCCAAGGTCATGGCATCGCCGGTGATGGTCGGCCGCGATCTTATCAGGGATGTGACGTGCCGGCAGGCATACGACTGGCCGGGATCACCGGGCAAGAAGGAGTTTTTCGTCGTGGCCTTCGACTACGGCATCAAATATAACAGCCCGCGCCTTCTTGACCGGGCTGGGTGCAGGGTCAGGGTCGTCCCGGCCACAACGAAGGCTGAAGAAGTCCTGGCGCTTAAGCCCGACGGTGTTTTTCTTTCCAACGGGCCGGGCGATCCGGCGGTCCTGGATTATACGATCCGGGAGATCAAGAAGCTTATCGGTGCGGTGCCGCTCTTCGGCATCTGCCTCGGCCACCAGCTTTTGGGCTTGGCCCTGGGCGGCAAGACCTACAAGCTCAAATTCGGCCACCACGGCGGCAATCATCCCGTGATGGACTTAGAGACGCGCAAGGTCGAGATCACGTCGCAGAACCACGGTTTTTGCGTGGATACCGAGTCGATCAAGGACAAGAATGTGATCTTGACACACGTCAACCTCTACGACAAGACGACAGAAGGGCTGCGTCACAAGCATCTGCCTTTGTTTTGCGTGCAGTACCATCCGGAAGCCGGCCCGGGCCCGCATGACGCGGGCTATTTGTTCGGCCGCTTCACGGAGATGATGAGGAAGTTCAAGAAGCAAAGAAGGAAATAGCCGACAGCATTGAGGAACCCATGCCAAAACGAAACGATTTGAAAAAGATCATGATCATCGGGTCCGGGCCTATCATTATCTCCCAGGCCTGTGAATTCGATTATTCCGGGACCCAGGCCTGCAAGGCCCTGCGGGAAGAAGGTTACAAGGTTGTTCTTGTTAATTCTAATCCGGCGACAATCATGACGGACCCCCAATTTGCGGATGCGACCTATATCGAGCCCGTGACGCCAGAAGTCGTCGAAAAGATCATCGCCAAGGAGAGGCCGGATGCGCTCCTGCCGACCTTGGGCGGCCAGACGGGCCTCAACGTGGCGGTCGAGGTGGCCAAGAGGGGCGTTTTGAAAAAATACAAGGTCCAGATGATCGGCGCGGACCGCAAGACGATCGAGAAGGCCGAAGACAGGGACTTGTTCAAAAAAGCCATGCAGAAGATCGGCCTGGATTTGCCGCGCAGCATCAATATCAAGTCCATGCATGAAGCGAAAAAGGCCGTCGAGGTTCTCGGCATGCCTATCGTGATCCGGCCGAGCTTTACCCTGGGTGGGACCGGCGGCGGCATCGCCTTCAACATGAAGGAATTCGAGGAATTTGTGGCCCGCGGCTTGGAATACAGCATGATCCACGAGGTCCTTCTGGAAGAGTCGGTCCTCGGGTGGAAAGAGTTCGAGCTGGAGGTCATGCGCGACCGCAAGGACAATGTCGTCATCATATGCTCCATCGAGAATTTTGATCCGATGGGCATCCATACGGGGGATTCGATCACGGTGGCCCCTGCGCAGACCCTGACGGATGCCGAATACCAGATCATGCGCGACGCGGCCATCCGCGCCATCCGCGAGATCGGCGTGGACACCGGCGGCTGCAATGTCCAGTTCGCCATCAATCCCAAGAACGGCCGCATGGTCATGATCGAGATCAATCCGCGTGTGTCGCGTTCTTCGGCCCTGGCGTCCAAGGCGACGGGGTTCCCGATCGCCAAGATCGCCGCCAAGCTTGCCGTCGGCTATACGCTCGACGAGATCCCCAACGACATCACCAAAGAGACCCCGGCGTCTTTTGAGCCGGCGATCGATTACTGCGTCGTTAAGGTCCCCCGGTTCACCTTTGAAAAGTTCCCGGGCGCCGACCCTACCCTCGGCACCTCGATGAAGTCTGTCGGAGAGGCGATGGCCATCGGCCGCACCTTCAAGGAAGCCCTGCAGAAGGGCCTGCGTTCCCTGGAGATCAAGCGCAACGGCTTGGACAGCGTGATCGGGGCGATGGAATTCGATTCTCCCCAGCACCGCAGGGAATTCGTGACCAAAAAGCTCCGCCAGCCCAATGACGCGCGCATTTTTTACATCGGCGATGCCCTGCGGATCGGCATGACCGTCGGGGAGATCGGCGAGCTGACGGGCATCGATCCGTGGTTCCTGGAAAATATCAAAGAGATCGTCGATTTTGAGACGGGCCTCCGGGATGTGGCCGGCGCCAAGGGCGATCTCAAGACCCGCCTGACACCCGCGCTTCTGGAACAATCCAAGAAGATGGGTTTTTCCGACCGGCAGATGAGCTTGTTTTTCGGCGCGCATGAGGACGAGATCAAGGAACTCAGGAGGCACCACGGGCTCAAGACGACCTATAAACTCGTCGACACATGCGCGGCGGAATTCGAGGCCTACACCCCGTATTATTATTCGACGTATGAGTCAGAAGACGAGTCCAGGCCTGATACGAAAAAGAAGGTCATGATCCTGGGCGGTGGCCCCAACAGGATCGGCCAGGGGATTGAATTTGATTATTGCTGCGTCCATGCATCTTTCGCCCTGAAGGAAGCGGGTTTTGAGACGATCATGGTCAATTGCAATCCCGAGACAGTCTCGACCGATTACGACACATCCGACAAGCTCTATTTCGAGCCGATGACCAAGGAAGACGTCTTGAACATCGTCGATAAGGAAAAGCCGTGGGGGGTGATCGTGCAGTTGGGCGGCCAGACACCGTTGAATCTGACCTTGGCCCTGAAAAAGGCCGGCGTCAACATCATCGGCACGAGCCCGGAATCCATCGATATCGCCGAAGACCGCGAAAAGTTCAAGCTGATGCTCGATAAGCTCAAATTGCGCCAGCCGCCGAACGGGACGGCAAGGAATTTCGAGGAAGCCAAGAATGTTGCCGGGCGTATCGGTTATCCAGTCCTCGTGCGGCCTTCGTATGTGTTGGGCGGCCGGGCCATGGAGATCGTCTACGACGAGGATACCCTGGAGCGTTTTATCCTGGAGGCGAGCCGCGTATCGGGCGAGCACCCTATCCTCATCGATAAATTCCTGGAAGACGCGGTGGAGGTGGACGTGGACATGATCGCCGACGGCGAGACGTTCGTCATCGGCGGCGTCATGGAACATATCGAGGAGGCCGGCATCCATTCCGGGGACTCGGCGATGGTGCTGCCGCCTTACAGCCTGAGTGAAGAGATGATCAACAAGATCCGCCAGGCGACCGTCGCCATGGCCAAAGAGCTCAAGGTCGTGGGCCTGATGAACGTCCAGTATGCCATCCGCGACAACAAGCTTTACGTGCTGGAAGTCAATCCGCGCGCGTCCCGCACCATTCCTTTTGTCTCCAAGGCCATCGGCGTGCCGCTGGCCAAGCTCGCGGCCAGGGTCATGGCGGGGGCGAAACTGAAGGACCTGGGGTTCACGCAGGAGCGCATTCCCGAATATTCTTCGGTCAAGGAGTCCGTTTTTCCCTTTAACCGCTTCCCGGGCGTGGACATCATGCTTGGGCCGGAAATGAAGTCTACGGGCGAGGTCATGGGGATCGACGATGATCTCGGCCGCGCCTACATGAAGAGCCAGCTCGCCGCCGGCCAGAACCTGCCGCTTTCTGGGACGGTTTTTATCAGCGTGCGCGATAAAGAAAAGCGCGGGATCGTTTTTCTCGTCAAGCGCCTCATTGATCTGGGATTCAACATTATTGCGACGAAGGGGACCGCCAACGTGTTGAAGAAAAACGGCATCAAAGCCGACGTCGTCAATAAGGTGTATGAAGACAGGCCCAATATCCTCGACTACATCAAGGACGGCAAGATCCATCTCATCATCAATACGCCGTCCGGCCGTATCCCCCGCGAAGACGAGGTCAAGATCCGGTCCAACGCCATCATGCACGGCTTGCCGTGCATCACGACGGTCTCGGCCGCGCAGGCGTCCGTCAACGCGATCGAGGTTTTGCTGAAAAAAGATTTAGACGTGACGCCCCTGCAGGCGTATCATAAAAGATA
>Ga0172375_10008938_pt1 | contig 13341 bp, 16 predicted proteins | sample LakKiv1m_FD_114537 | JGI IMG/M metagenome (GOLD analysis project Ga0172375, IMG submission 114537) | Freshwater microbial communities from Kabuno Bay, South-Kivu, Congo - kab_092012_11.1m | ecosystem: Environmental > Aquatic > Freshwater > Lake | place: Democratic Republic of the Congo...
GACTGATGCCTTGAATATTCTCATTACTTCTTTGGAAGAGGTACGTGCTATTAAATTTATCTTACCCGAAGGTGAGAGTGCCTACTTTGACGGCCAGCTTTATTCAGTCTGGTCGACTCCGAATATCCCTTATGACTTCTCCGATTCCCTTTATAATATCAAAAAAACCATGAATAGGTATTTTTACGGTAATCATCCTTTTGTTTTTTTTAATGCACCGGGTTATGATATCCCAAGCAGTGAATTCTTCCGCTTAATGCTTTCATTAAATTCCGTTAACAAAAGCATTTCAGGTTTAATTTTCTACGGGAATAAGCTTGAAGAGCTGGAGCGCTTCTCGCTTTCTTTGGGAAAAAAATATAATTTTATATTTGGCCTCTGGCCCTGGCAATTTAAAGAGTTCCGCAAGGTAAGCAAGATCGGTGAGTTTAGGCAATTACGCCTTAGTTTTCTGGAGAGGGATTTTTACGCCGCGGATATAGATATCTTGTTTTTGCACCCCGAGATAAAAGATAAGTTTTCTTTAAGAGGCATTGCTTTAAAATTATCCCCTACCGAGAAGACGAGGCTGGTTATTTTAACTAACGCCGCCAATGATATAATAAGCCCAGAGGGCCTTGCTGCGTATTACTTTAACCGCTGGCCTAATTTAGAGGAGGCGTTTCAGGACTATAGCCAGAAAACAGAATTGTTTACTTATACGGCAAGCTCTCAGAAGTATTTTTCAGGAGAGGCCATTAGCTTGTTAAAAGACGCGCCTGTAGAAGGCATAGATTTTGCGCTTTCTGCGTATCTTAAAGTACTCGACCTTTATGTCAAAAGGTATTTTATGCCCCATGGTTATGAGGGCAAAGGTTTTCAGTCGGTAAAAGAAATATTCTACGATCTACCTGTTTCTTATGAAAAAGGCTCTGGAGAATGCAGGTATATTGTTTTTAAGCCCGGACCAAATTACGGCTTTTTAAAGGATTTGGAGTATGCTGTAAGAAGGCTGAATGAAAAAGAGATTAAGGGAGAGGACGGCTTAAGAATTTATTTTAAAAAAGGATAAGAAAGCGTTTTCTATAAGAAGCCAGAGAGTATTGATTTTATCAATCCTAAGTGTTATATTTAAGTTGCCAGATTGAAATATATAAGAATATCCTGTTTTTAAGGAGGGAAGCAGGATGTATAAGCCACGGGTATATAAAAATTTTAGGAACGGCCAGAGTGTCATCGAGTACGTAATCATATTTGCAATCGTTATTGCAGCATCAGTAGCCCTTGCGCAAAGGGCTCCTTCTATTTTTAGCGGGTATAGAGATTCAGCTGTTCAGAGGATGAGATGAGGATAAATGCAAGAGGGCAGAATTTTCTAGAGTATTCTATGCTGATTATCATCGTCGCAGCAGCGCTTATGGCGATGTTTACCTATATAAACCGCTCGGCAAACGCGCGGCTTAGGCAGGTTCAGGAGGAACTTAATTACCACAGAGACGAATAAGGGAGGTGAGAAAATGTTAAGGAGAATTAAGGGGCAGAGTACTTTAGAGTACGTTATAATTTTAGCTGCAGTAGTAGGGGCGATCATATTGGTTGCTAATGCTTTAAAACCTAAGATTCAAAATACCTATGGTACGCTCGGTGATACGATGCAGACTAAAGTCGGGACAGTAAGCTTTGATTAAGGAGGTGAAAAAAATGTTAAGGAAGCTAAGGGGACAGAGTACAGCAGAATACGCCATAGTCATAGGATTGGTTATCGGCGCTGCAGTTGCTATGCAGGTTTATGTCAAAAGAGGGATACAGGCTAAGGTAAGGGATGCTGTGGATTTTGTAGATGCCGACGATAATATTACTACGTCAGGGGCACAGTATGAGCCTTATTATCTGACTTCAGATTTAGCTTCTACTAGAGCAGGGACTACCCAAGCGCAAACAACAACTGGCGGAGGGGTTACAAGGAGTATAGTAGGGCAAGAGACGAGCACAAGGACTGGAACTACAACAATTGAGGCGGCTCCATAAGGAGGTGAATATGTTTTTACGCAAAAATAAAGGTCAAAGCACCTTAGAGTATGTTATCTTGGTCGGGTTTGTGGTTTCAGCGCTTATTGCCATGGGCGTTTATATGAAAAGAGGATTCCAGGGCAGGTTGAGAGAATCAACTGATCAAGTAGGCGAGCAGTATTCTCCGGGCCAGATGACCTCAACTTATACTACAGTAGTTAATATGGCACAAAACGAGTCGCAAACTGCCGGAGGGGCATCTACAACTAACATTACTGCGAACACTCAAACCCGTACAGGCAGCGAGAGCGTGGCAGATTTTACTCAAGAGACTTGGCAGCGTCATTAATCTGCCTGAATATTTAACGTGAAAGTAGGTGGTATTAATGCGCCGTGGTCAGGGAACATTAGAGTATTTGTTTTTTATTGCTATGGCTGCGGCGGTATTAATTGTCATGGCTGTTTATATGAAAAGGGGGTATCAGGGGCAGGTGCGTGGACTAGGTGATCAGATCGCAAGTCAATATTCACCAAGCACAGCTGTGATTAATAACCGGGAGGTTAAAAGAACGATTTCTACAGTAGTATCAAGAAGTGATTTTACTACCGTATATAATGAGTCAGGAGATGTTACATCTACGACCAGTAGAACAGATGAAGAATCTGTGGATGCTATAACAAAGGATACTTTTGAAGTAATGGGTAGGTATGCTGATGAAGAATGGGATTAGGACAATAATATTTAGTAGTATTGTGCGTGAAAGGGCGCAGAATTTTACTGAACTTGCTCTTGTTATCGGCATTGTAGGGATAGTATTGATGGGGATGCAGGTCTATGTAAAAAGAGGAATTAGCGCTAAAGTCAGAGATTTGACAGATGCGATGATTGGCGCTGAACAGTCGGCATATTCAGTAGATGTTGCCGGGCTTGAGATAAATGAAGCTGATTCTGGTATTTCATTAATTTCGCGGACAACTGAATCTACTGCTATAGGAGGGGTAACTAGTGTAGTAGGCCAAGAGATAAGTACCAGAAGTTCAAGCTCTACAAGCCTTGACACACCGTAGGATTTTCAGAGATAAGGAGCCGGATATGTTTGATTTAGGGAAAAGAGCTCAGGCAGCTACAGAATTGGCAGTATTAGGGTCTATTATCCTGATAATCTTCTCCTTTCTCATAAATTACAGTGAAAAGCTTAATAGGCAACAGTCTTATATCCAACAGACTTTCCGGACTGCATTAAGAGAAGCGAGAAATGCAAATCATAATGCATCTTATACTAGAGTAGCTTTCAGGCGCATGCCTAATGTTTATACACCTATGGATTTAGGGCAGGTGCAGTCTTTTTCTAGTAGCGCAAATGTTTTATGGGCTGATGGCCTAAACGAAGATGAGCATGGAGTGTCAAAATATCAGCTTAACGAAGATGTCGCAATCGATATACCTTACCGGGAGACGCCTGATGACGGGACGATAGAAATAGGTCAAAATCAGTTTATCAATCAAGTTGACTCCCAAGTTACTTTTATAAAACAAGAGACCCCGGGCAGTATTGTTACAAACAAATCCCTTACAGCGCAGGATTATTTAGATGCTACTGTAGATATAAGCGGGACAACTTATTCTTTTACACATAGCCTGGGTGATAGAGGCAAATATTATCCGGGTGATAATGTTTTAATGCGCGCCAGGAATATGCAATGAAAAAAAATGCCCAGGCAATGCTGGAATTTGTACTTGTTTTTGTTATAATGATAGCGTTATTTATGGGCTTGCTTGGCCTGTGGCAATGGTCAAGCGATAACATAATAATGCGCCAGCAAAGATATAACGCCACACGTTTACCAGCCGGGTCAAGTTCGCCTGGTGAGCCAAGCGCAAGCGGATTATTTCAAGCCACGCCTATTACTGACAGCCAGACGTATGTCTTTTAACAGAAGGAGGAGGATTGTTTTTTTTCTGGTATCTAGAAAACAAGCATTTTAAGAAAAGGGTCAGTCCGAAGGGTCAGGTTGTCCCGTTTTTACTTGTTGTGCTTGTTATCCTTTTAATCGCTTCCCTATCTACGATTAATATCGGTAGAGTCAGCCTTGATAAGACCGCTGCTAATAATAGTGCTGATGCCGGTGCATTAGCCAGTGCTTCTGCTTATGCCGGTTCTTTTAATTGGTTAGCTGAAACTAATGAAGTTCTCCTCTGGCTTACTTATCAACAATTTAGAGTTGTCATGTATGATCTTTATGAAGAAGGAGATTCTATAATAGATGTAGCTATAGCTTATGGAGCAACTGCCATGGCTTTAGCTTTGGCAGGTTATTATACAGTGCAATCCGGTGTCCCTACATGTTGCGCAGTTTTTAATTGGCAGTATCTTGTGGCTATGGCGCTTTATATAGCTTCAGCATCTGCATGCGTTCTATCTGCAGCAGAAGTACAGAAGTTTATCGTAGTTTCCAGCTTTATGCGTTCCCTAGTAGATAATCATTATGAAACACAGAAGGAGAACTATCGAGTTATCTGCGAGAGTATGCAGGAAGCCAGGGTCAACAGCAGCGATACCGGTTACTATTATAATTTTAGCAATGCCAATATTTCAAGTAAGCTTTCAGAGGAGCAGTCAAACCAGCTATCTGCCTGGTTTTCTGCAGAAGGCTATACCTCTGGAAGTTATACTTGGCAGGATAAAATATCGCAGGCTCATACGGTAAACGCCAGCATAGATGTTCCCGGGATAAGTTCATATCAGCTTCAGAAGACCGAATACAGCTATACAAAAGAGGGCAATCTTATTGACAAGATGATCTCTACAGGTACTACTATAAATACAATATTAAATGTTCAGGCAATGCTTTTATGGATGGCAGCAGGCTGGCTTGCTGGTATGTCGTTTGCCTCTGCGATTTCGTTTGCTTTATGCTTTAATTGGTATACGGTGGGTTTGGCTATGTCAATTTGCTCTGGTACGATATGGCCGATGTGGAATGCCGCTGTTAGTTTAAGCATTGCAATTGTAGGTAATTTGATGGCCCTTGTTGCTGTAGGTGCCGGTATGACGTATTGGTTTTTAAAAAGCTCAATTAAAGAGGCATATGAGGGAATTTTTATGGATGGTATTTATTCTAGTTCCAGTTGCGGTGATGTAGATGATATCCTAATGGTTAAAATAAGTAGTGTGACGCTTCCTACCTGGGAGACGACTTCTTGCGCAGAGCAGATTCATCCGGGCACAAGTATTGGTATAACAAACACGTCTTATCCTTTGACAAGGAGTTGCGCCCGAGCGACTTTTGATAGCAGAGGGTTTAGGGGAGGGGCAATAGGCGATTTTTTACAAATTTATGACCCAGTATTAACAAGTACATATTAAGTGCTTAGTGGCCTGAAAAGGAGGAATGATGAAATCGTTATACAAGAACTTTTCTGTTTTAGCTTGTATTTTCATATTTAGTTTCTGCATTATTAAGATCTGTGCTCTTGCATTCTCGGAAATACCTTTACCTGCTGGGTCTGTGCTCATCAGAAATAATGATCTTAGCTCAAAAATCCAGCAGAGCACGCTTAGTGTTTATAAAACCTCTGTCCCGGTAGATAAAATCAGCAGTTTTTTCCTAAGGGAGATGAAGAAATCCGGATGGGAAAGCGATAAACAGAAAGATGGGTCATTAATGTTTAAGAATGATCAGGAAATTATTTTCGTTGTGATGATTCCTCCTAGAAAGCCCGATTCGCCGTCCATGTTTACTATTACTCGGAGTTCAAGGATTTCTAAAGACCAGTTGTATGCTTCTAAGAAGGATACTCCGGATAAGCTTTCATTTATGCCTCTTTATCCAAAATCCGAGCAGTTGTTCCTTATGGATCTGCCTTCTGGTGGAGTTTCGGCAAATTATTCTACTGGGGATAGCATCAAAAATGTAATATTTTTCTATAAAGCGCAGATGCTTAATTATCGGTGGACTTTGACAGCAGAGACTCCGGTAGAAGAGGAGGTAATTGATTGTCCGCAATGCAAAGAAAGCCCGGCGGTAAAGGATAAAGTATTTTTAGGTCAAGAGCCTAAGGGGATTACTAGTAAAGCATCCTTGACATTCAGGAGAGGGGCAGGAGAAATATGCATTATCCGGATTTTCTCCGGTAAATTAGGAAATGTTGTTTCCGAGGTCCCAGGATTAAGCGAAAATAATACTACTATTTTAGTTACATACAATGAAAATAAAAAGATTAAGCTTTAATTCCCAGGCTATACTTGAATATGTGATAACTATTATATTGATTATAGCCGCATTGATTGTAGTCGGGGTTTATTATAAGCGTAGTTTGCAAGCCAGGTATCGTCAGGCAGCTGATGTAATGGGCGGCGGAGAGCAATACACCCCTTAATTATTACTCCATTCCGGAAATATTTTATTCTTGCAAGTAAAAATATTCCTTGTTATACTAGTTTCATGCTGGTGATCATACCCCTATTAATTCTGGGCTCTATCGTCCTTATTGCTTACAGTCTCCTACCCCATTTCCTTGATAAAGTCAAAACCTGGCAGGATAAACAAGAGTTGGTTATGGCTAAAGAGATGGACAATATGTTCTATGATAAAAACCCTAAAAATCTCACCCGTTTATATTTTATACTTCCTATAATCTTAGGTATTGCAGGGTACTTTTTCCTAAAGAATTTTATATTTTCTGTTTTGGGGATTATCATAGGCGTTGCTATCCCGAATTTTCTGATAAAGATGCGGATTGCCAAAAGGAAGGCTGATTTTGCTAATCAGCTGCTGGATGCGATTAACCTTCTTTCTAGTTCATTAAAAGGCGGATTAAGTCTTTTGCAGGCGCTTGAGGTTGTGGTGGAAGAGATGCCTCCTCCTATAAGCCAGGAATTTGGTTTGGTAGTCAGAGAGAACAGGATGGGCGTTATATTTGAAGAGAGCTTGGCTCACCTTAAAAAGAGGGTGGATATTGAAGACCTGGGGCTTATAATTAACTCTATTCTGGTGGCCAGAGAAACCGGAGGTGATTTAACAAAGGTCTTTGGGCGCTTAAGTACGACAATAAGGGATAACCGCAAACTAAAAGAAAATATTAAGACGCTCACTCTTCAAGGAAGGATGCAGGGGGCGATTATGTCATTCTTGCCCATATTATTCGTACTCTGGGTTATTTCAGTTAATAAGACTCATTTTGACATCATGCTTCAAAATGACTTAGGTAGAATGCTTTTAATTATAGCGGTAATTTTGCAGGTTGTTGGTATGTTCCTTATCCGTAAATTCAGTACTATAAAGATGTAAATATGGAGATAATAATTTATATAATTATAATATCAGCTTTTTTATTTATTGCCTTGGGGCTGATTATGTCCGGGGGAAGCAGCGTCAGGATGAAAATGCATGATAGCAGTAGAAAACGTAGCATCTTTCAGGTTAGTAAATTAGCAGCTATATTTCCTTTTACAAGAGGTTTTCTCGAGAGGACAGGCTTGGATATTAAACTAAAGAATAAAATCAACGCTGCCCATGTTGGATTAAGCGCTCAGGCTTTTTTTAATATTAAGCTATTGATTATGGTAATTGGATGTGTTGCGGTGGTATTCTTTATGGAGAAGTTTGAACCTTTAATCTTGATATTAGTCTTGGGATTAGGTTATTTTATACCTGATTTCTACCTAAAGAGTAAGCTCAAGAAGCGCCAAAAACAGATAGTCAGAGTCTTGCCTGAAACCATTGACCTTTTAGGGCTTTGTATTGAGGCAGGGCTTGATTTTACTAATGCGGCAAAGTGGGTTATTGATAAGACCCCAGGCAACTTTCTTATGGAAGAGTTGGCTTTTGTATTAGAAGAGATAAAGTGGGGGAAACCAAGAATTCAGGCTCTTAAAAATATGTCCCGTAGGCTGGAGATACCCGAAATAAGCTCTTTTGTCCAGACAATTATTCAGGCTGAGAGGATGGGTACTCCTGTTGCTGATGCTTTTACTATTCTTTCAGAAGATGCCCGGGCGCAAAGGTTCCACCGTGGAGAAAGAATTGCCTTGCAAGCCCCGATTAAGATACTTCTTCCTTTGATCTTCTTCATAATGCCGGTTATCGGAATTGTCATCGGCGGCCCCATACTTCTTCAATTCATGACTGGCGGCATGCTCTCCGGCCTCAAATAGGGGACGGTTCTCCTGTTCCTATCTCCTTGATTAACATAGGGTTGCAGAAACATCAAAGTAACATTTCAGCGTTTATTATATTTCTGTAAATTTCTGATCTTTTGACAGGGTCTTTGTCTAAAGCCAGAAATAGTGGATTATCGTTAACTAGCTTGTCTTCTTGCCCAAAGGCATAGTGATTATAACTTGAAAAGGCATATTCCTGCGGAGAGCCTACCAGCCCGGCCCTTACCGGGTTAAGTTCGATATACTTACCGCATCTAGCTAGATAACCTTCATTGCTTATTATCTTACTTTTAAACCTGTCCTGCCAAAGATGGCCCACGTATTGATGCCGTTTTTTATAATAATATACATACTTGCCATTGGTTCTTTGCATAAAATGGGAAAGGCTACTCTCTTCATGAACGCCAATCAGAAGATGCGGGTGATTAGGCATGAGGCAATAATGGTAAATTTTTATACCTTCTTCATATTTTAATTCAACCAGGCAGCGGTAGTAATATTTATAATCCCTCTCTTTTAAGAAAACTCTTCGTTTATTATTCCCTCTACACATTACATGCAATGCTCCGTAATCCGGAATCAACCTAGATGATCTGGGCATAATAAAGCCTCCTTTCTTCTACATTAATAGACGTAGAAAGGGGGAAAATCTAACTGAAATATTTTGGTGTTGTTGTAACTCGTTGGCAGGTAATAGGTTTAATGAAGGAGAACCGTCCCCTAGGCGTGGAAGCCGATTGGCGGTTTTTGTTTTACTGGTGGTGGTTCCAGTAACTCCTTAATCGCCTTGAATACTATAGCAAATTGCTTATCATACTTGTTTTCCATATTTTCAATCTTGCGTTTTAGCCCTGAATAAGTTAATCCCATCCTTCTTAAGTTAATAAAAGCCCGCATGATGTAAATGTTGGCTAATATCGCTCTTTTGCTTCGCAATACACTAGAAAGCATGGCAACCCCTTGTTCCGTAAAAACATAAGGTAAATATCCACCCAGGTATTTCATAGAAGGTATCACATTTTGTGATACCAAGTAGTTTGCTTCTAGTTTAGTAAGCTGAAATGTAAAGTCTTCTGGAAAACGGTCCAGATTTCTTTTTACCTGTTGCCTTAAAGCAATAGGTTTTACATTATATAAATGTGCAAGATCTTTATCTAGCATAACATTCTTTCCCCTGATGTGTAATATTTTACATCCAATTTTCCCAATTAGTATGTCGGTGTCCATATTTTCTCTCCTTTCTATATTAATAGACGTTTGATATGCTAAAATCTAACGCAACTTTTTAAGATTATTTTGGTGTTGTTGTAACCTCTTGATGTTTGGAGGTATGGAAGCAGGAGAACCGTCCCCTAGATGTGGAAACCGATTGGTGGCTTTTGTTTTACTGGCGGTGGTTCCAGTAACTCCTTAATCGCCTTGAATACTATAGCAAATTGCTTATCGTATTTGTTTTCTATTTCCTCAATCTTACGTCTAAGATCCCTATTAGTTAAAAGCATACGCCTAAGATACGTAAAAGCACGCATAATTTGGATATTTACCGAAATCGCCCGCTCACTGTTTAAGACTCCGGAAATCATTGCGATTCCTTGCTCAGTAAAGGCGTATGGCTGAACAGTTGAATGTTTCAAGGTTTTGAACCGGTCGCAAATTGCGACCAGTTCATCCTTCTCGTGTTTAGTTAGCTGAAACATAAAATCTTCTGGAAATCTTTTAAGGTTTCTTTTAACCTGTTCATTCAGCCTTTTTGTAGTCACCTCGTAAAGTTGAGCTAAATCCTTATCAAGCATTACCTTTCTACCTCTTATCACAAAGATCTTTGCTGTAATAATATCTACAGGAATTAGGTTAGACATAATTTTCCTCCTTTCTATATTAATAGACGTTTGATATGCTAAAATCTAACGCAACTTTTTAAGATTATTTTGGTGTTGTTGTAACCTCTTGATGTTCGGAGGTATGGAAGCAGGAGAACCGTCCCCTAATTGTCCACTCTGGACATTGCTCGCTATAGAATTGTCCATTCTGTCTTGTAGGGACTGTCCCCGTAGATATTAACTAGGTGGAGACCTAGGGGGTTGTACCTAATCTTGCAATTACCCGCTCCTATTCTTTCTTATAGCCATTCTGGGGTCTATTTTGAACTTATTGTTGATATTATATTTGCCTTAAACTTAGTACTTTTAGCCGCGTTTTCTAGGAAAGAAAGCGGTACCAAAAATACCTATTTTTTTACTTGACAGCGTCGATCTGGATGTTATACTTTAGGTGTAATTGAAGCAAGTAACGAAAAGGCAAACCAAGGGTAACCTTGGGGCGCAAAGCCGCGGGTCCTAAAATAAATTCAGGAATTAAATAGCAAGGATAGCCGGGCTGCCGAATTACCGACGAGGTTTTGACAGCTCGGTCTTTTATTTTAGAAGCTTAGTAAAGAGTTTTACAAAGACTTTTATAAGACTTATGAGAAGAGCTCACGCAAAAATCAAAGAAGCGATTGGGGTAAGGGGGAAGTTGCGTTTGTTCTATTTCGCATATAGTATTATAAAAATAAAATGATAAGACTAAAGCCACGGACAGAAGACAGGGAAGCAATCACCCAAGAAACCAAGCCAGAATTTAAATCCAGTTTTAAGACTTGGATCAGGGTAGTTGCTTTTATTGTTGTAGCGGTCTTTCTGCCAGAGCAGGTAGCTCATGCCGTGGAATTTGACTGGCGCGTGCTCTGGAACCAGCCGGCAATAGGCGCACTCCACAATACCTTTTCTCCAACCTACCTGAAAGACATAAATAACGTAAATATCCCATCAGCAATCAAAAGCATCTTATTGGACATTTCTAAGCAGCCGGTTACCCATATTAAGATCTCTGATAATCTGACTATAGAATTGGACAAGCCTTTAGAAATGTCCAAACAGAGAATTGATGAGATTTATGAGTGGCTAAAAGGCAAGCCTTGCGGCTCTAAAGCGCTGTATGATTATCTAGTCTATAAGCAGGGAGAGTCTTCTGTAGGAAAATCCCCAGAAGAACAGGATATCGCGGTTATGGCTTTAACCATAGATATCTTAAATGATGTAGTCCAGCCAGAAGGTAATCCCGAAGTCATCCGCAACTCTATGTATGCCCTTTCAAAGACTAGCGAATTCTTCGGGCATAAGCTTTATCCGGTTAAACTTGACTTAAGCTTGCTTTCTTTTAGTGAAGATTTCTCCAACATAAAGCCACCTTTCATTGCTCATGTAAACGGAGACCATTTTGTTTTAGTTACCCGCATCGGAGAAGAAAAAGTATATTATAGCGATAATCACAAAGAAGAATTCCTGCCTAAAGAAAAATTCTTTAGTATTTTTACCGGTTATGTCCTTAGAAATTCTATTCCAGGATCAGGCGTATTAATCTTGGATGATAGCGAAAGTAAAAAAGTAATGGGAGCAGCTTCTGATGGTTTTGACATGACAGCAGCAATGGCTAACCCACAAGTTGCTTCCTATAGGCAAGAAGTGAGGAATCAATTAAGATCAGAATATAGGGCTATAGAAAAAGCAGCTATAAAATCTATTACCAATAGCCTTATAATGACGGGTGTTTCTGGTGCTTTCTGCGGTCTTTCGTCTGTAGGCGCTCTGGGGAGCTGGCTTGGGCAGGGTACTTATATGGGTATGAGTATGGCTACTCGTTATGCTATTACAGGTGCTGCTGCAGGTTTTGCTTATAATGGTATTACTACTGGAGAATGGTTTAATAGCCGAGCACTTATTTCTACAGCTGTCGGGGCTGTTGGTGGTTATGGTCTTGGTTATTCAGTTACAAACGTTCCTTGGGTTACCAGTACCTGGAATGGGATAGGAAGTACAATAAGTTGGGCTACTAATGCAAATACTACCTGGAGTTGGGCTACTTATCCAACTATTGGCGCTGTTGGAGGATATGCTTACGGAGGTATTACAACAGGAGATTGGGGTGGAGAAGCGCTTAAATATGCAGCTTATGGTGCGGGTTTAGGTTTGGGAATGCGAACTATTGCTGGTTTAGGCAATGCCTGGAATGCTTCAAGCGGAACCAGATGGGATGCATTTATTGGTTCCTCAAGTGTTACTCCAGCTGTTAGCCCGACCTTAGGTTTTTCTGCCGGCGGTATCAATTCAATCAAGGGAGATGAAATTTTAAAAATAAGCCGCGGGCTCATCAATAGTCAATTCGCCAGCGTTACATCATATGCATTGAGCAGTACAGGTGCTCTGGGCCAAGATGAAGCAGAATTATTAGCTTCTGCTGTAAGTGGCGGGTTGCTTGGGGCCTTTGGGGGATTGGACAGTATGACTCAGGGGCTCGGTGTTTGGCAGAGCGCTACTTCAGGCGCTCTAACTAGTTTGGGTGCAACGTTTGCTAAGCAGCAGCTAATTAATTCCGGCCTGGTAGAAAGTCCGTATCTTGCTGCTTTTGCTGGGAATGTAGCAGGTTTAGCAGTTAATAGTGTAGTAAATGGCGCTTTTTATAGTTATAACGAACAGTCAATAGGGTTTATAAATGATAAGAGTATGGTTGTAGTAGGCATGCCAGGCTCTGACATTTTAGCAGGCGCTACGAACATAGATATAGGGACCTCGTGGAATTATTTATCAATGAATTTTGTAGCTAATAAGGATGTTTTAATCCGCGGTTTAATTTCTAATGGCGTTGCAGAGATAGTTTACCGTAATCCTAATATCGTTGGCCTTACACAAGCAGATATGGAGACTATGCCTTATGCTTCAGCGATCGGTTCTATTGCAGGTGGTTTCTATGTTACAAAGGGTGCAAATTTGTTCCCAAGCGTTATGAATGGTTTGCTGTCGGCAGGTTTAACTATTGCCGAAGCAAAGATAGAAGCCGCTATATTAGAAAAAAATCCCAACATGACCGCAATTACAGCTGCCTTTTTAGCTAATGCTGGGTCAGCTGCCCTAAAGGGGTTTTTTACCTCGTTTTTGCCGCCGCAGTTGATAACAACTAAAAATAGCGCATCAAGCGAGGCTGAGGAGCAGTTTGCCACTTCGAGAGGAGTTTTTGATACCGTAACAAATCAGCTGGGAAAAGATGCGATGAATGTTATAAGTGTCGGGTATCTTGGTAAGGGTGAAGGCTTATATAATGACATTTCATATATGAATACGCTAGTAAGTACTTTTAAGCCGCAGACTCCTGA
>Ga0172375_10008939_pt1 | contig 13340 bp, 10 predicted proteins | sample LakKiv1m_FD_114537 | JGI IMG/M metagenome (GOLD analysis project Ga0172375, IMG submission 114537) | Freshwater microbial communities from Kabuno Bay, South-Kivu, Congo - kab_092012_11.1m | ecosystem: Environmental > Aquatic > Freshwater > Lake | place: Democratic Republic of the Congo...
AGAGATAATGTAATATTTTAACATAAAATGGGGTCAGAGCTAATTTATTGGGTAGTAAGAGAAAATAAATTAGCTCTGACCCCATTTTACTTATGCTATAATAGATAATATGAAAAATGAAAGCATAATTATCCGCGGGGCAAAGGAACATAACCTAAAAAACATTAACCTTGAGTTACCGCGTAACAAGCTGATTGTAATCACTGGTCTTTCCGGTTCGGGAAAATCCAGCCTGGCGTTTGATACTATCTATGCTGAAGGCCAGCGCAGGTTTGTCGAAAGTTTATCTAGCTATGCCCGCCAGTTTTTAGAGCAGTTGCAAAAACCCGATGTAGATTATATTTCCGGGCTTTCTCCGGCCATCGCTATTGAACAGCGTTCTGCAGGTGGTAACCCTCGCTCTACGGTTGCCACTCAAACCGAAATATACGATTATTTAAGACTGTTATTCGCTAGAATAGGCCGGCTTCATTGCTATCAATGCGGTGCTTTGATTGAAAGCCAAAGCGCCCAGGAAATAGTCGATACTATCCTGAGCGCGCAAGCTTCGAATAATATCCAGATATTGGCTCCAATAATCCAGGGTAAAAAAGGCCTGCACGGAGATATTTTTTTACAGATACAAAAATCAGGATTTGTCCGAGCCAGGGTTGATGGCAAAATCTATGAACTTCCGGCAAAGATTAAATTAGCCAGGTATCAGGCTCATAATATCGAAGTAGTCGTTGATCGTTTGAATATTAAACCAGAGATCAAAAAACGCCTTACAGATTCTATCGAAACAGCGCTTAAAACAGGCAAGGGCACGGTTATAATTAGCCAAAACGGGGCCAAGGACCGGATATTTAGCGAAAAATACGCTTGTTTAAAATGTGGGATAAGTTACCCCGAGATAAACCCGAGGAATTTTTCTTTTAATTCTCCTTTTGGGGCCTGCCCGGAATGTAACGGTTTAGGCATTAAACTTGAATTTGACCCGGATTTAATAATACCGGATAAAGGAAAAAGTATAAATGAAGGGGCTATCGCCCCCTGGAAGCGGGGAGGCAGGGGTTATATTTTATATTACCGCTGGTTGATCCGGGAATTAAGCCACCGGCTGGATTTTGATCTGGATACCCCTTTTAAAAAGCTGGCCAAAGATGTTCAGAAGGCTATTCTTTACGGTACAGAAGAAGTTGTAGGGAACAAGCCTTTTGAAGGAATTATTCCTCACCTGGAAAGGTTATTCCATCAAACAGACAGCGACTATTTGAAGGAAGAGATAAGTAAATTTATGTCAAGCCTGCCTTGTCCGGCATGTAAAGGCGCTAGACTTAAACCAGAGAGCCTCTCGGTGTTTATCAATAATAAAAACATCCAGCAGATCGCCCAGATGTCGATCAAAGAAGCCATGAATTTTTTCGGCGGATTGAAACTTACCGTAAGAGAAAAATTAATCGGTCATCAGGCAATTAAGGAAATTAATCAGAAGTTAAAGTTTTGCGCCGATGTCGGCTTGGATTACCTTACCCTGGAACGTAAAAGCTCCAGTCTTTCCGGCGGAGAGGCGCAGAGGATTCGCTTGGCTACCCAGGTTGGCTCAGGACTAGTCGGTGTTTTATATGTTTTGGATGAACCAAGCATCGGATTGCACCAAAGGGATAACCAGAAACTCCTTTCTACGCTAAAAGCCTTGAGGGATTTAGGCAATACCCTAATTGTGGTTGAGCATGATGCTTCTACTATCCTGGCAGCCGACTATATAGTGGATTTAGGCCCTCAGGCAGGCAGGCACGGAGGCGAGGTTGTTTTTTCCGGGACCAACGCAGAGCTTTTAAAAGACACTAATTCCTTAACCGCAAAATATATTCGGGGCGACATTTTAATTGAGAAACCGAAAAACAGGCGCGATTGGAAAAAAAGCAAATATATAGAAATAAAAGGGGCTAGTGAGCATAACCTTAAAAACATCGATGTTCGTTTTCCTTTGGGTACGTTTGTGGCTGTAACCGGTGTATCTGGTTCAGGTAAGTCGAGCCTTATAAGCGATATACTGTATCCCGCTCTGGCCCGGAAAATTTACAAGTCTAAAGAAAAACCGGGATTGTTTAAATCGATCAGTGGGATTGAAGAAATTGAGCAGGTTATTGTAGTTGATCAGGCGCCTATAGGAAGGACTCCGCGCTCAAACCCGGCTACTTATACCGGGGTATATAGCCAGATAAGGGATCTGTTCGCCCAATTGCCGGAAGCTAAAATGTTTGGCTATAAACCCGGCAGATTTTCATTTAATGTTAAAGGCGGTCGCTGCGAGGCCTGCGGGGGCGACGGGATTAAAAAGATTGAAATGCATTTTCTGCCGGATGTTTATGTAAAATGCGATGTCTGTAAAGGACAAAGGTTTAATAATGCTACTCTTGAGGTAAAATATAAGGGAAGGTCCATTGCCGAGGTATTAGAGATGACGGTCGAGGATGGGCTGGAGTTATTTAATAACCTACCGAAAATAAAAAATACCTTAGGCTATTTATTCGACGTAGGCTTGGGCTATATCCAATTAGGCCAGAGCGCTACTACTTTATCGGGCGGGGAAGCCCAGAGAATGAAACTTTCCAGTGAATTATGCAAACGTTCCGGCGGACAAACCCTCTACCTTTTGGATGAGCCTACAACCGGGCTGCATTTTGCCGATGTAGCTAAATTGATATCCGTCCTGCAGAGATTAGTTGACAGGGGAAACACTGTAATAGTCGTAGAGCATAACCTGGAAGTAATCAAATGCGCCGATTATATTGTCGACCTGGGTCCTGAAGGAGGAGATAACGGCGGCCAGGTTATAGCCGCCTGCAGCCCTGAAGAATTATTAAAAATAGAAAGGTCTTATACCGCTAAGTTCTTAAAAGCAGTTTTAGATATTAAATGAGAAAAATATCGATCAGCCTGATTTTTTTAATTTTATTTATCCAGGTGTTTTCATTTGCATTTGATGACCCCAAAGAAGCTGAACTGTTGTTTATGGCCAAAAAGGCTTATGAAGACGGGTTCTATGAAGTTAGCCTCGGGATGCTAGAAAGGTTTCAAAATGAATTCAAAGATTCGGATAAGTTTGGACAGGCGCGACTTTTAAGCGGGCAATGTTATTTTAACCAGGGCAGATATAGCGAAGCGCTAAATATATTTGAAGAGCTATTAACTAACCCGCAAGCCGTTAGACTTAAAGATGCCATTTATTTTTGGTCCGCAGAAGTACACTTTAAAGGAGGAAATTTTCAGAAAGCCGCAGCACTTTACCAGAAATTGATTGTGGAATTTCCGAATTCATCCTATTGCCCGGCTGCTTATTATTCCCTTGGCTGGTCTTATTTTCAGGGAGGGGATTTGCGCCAAGCGGTTATTGTTTTTAAAAGATTACTTGAAAAGTTTCCGAATGAGCCCCAAAGTAAAGACGCAGCTTTTAAATTAATCGAGTGTTTATACAACCTGAAAGAATATAAAGAATTAAAGAATAAGATTAATCCTATCCTTAAGCTCTATGCAAATGATTCATTGCGTCTGCCATATCTTTATTTTTACCTGGCCGAATCGGATTATTATCTGAACAATCAAGAAGATGCCTCTAAAAATTATCTTAAATCATCCCAGGGTTTTAAAGACCCGAAAATCCAGGTTTTAGCTAGGCTGGGGTTAGGCTGGAGCTATTTTAAACTCAATAAATATAAAGAAGCGGAGGAAGTTTTTTCCGATATTAAACAAAATAATTTGGATAAGAAAAGTTTGGATATCCTTATATTGGGCCAGGCAGGGCTTATGTCTGCCACTAATCGGATCTATGAGGCTAAAAAGTTATACTCACAGGTTATCAACTTAACTACTGATTCTTTTATAGCTGTCCAGGCTCATATGGGGCTGGCTGATGCCTTTTTTAACCTGGCCGAATATGACCAGGCCGCCCAAAATTATAAATCAGCTTTAGATAAAATAAACGGTACTGTTGTGCCGGAAGAACTTACAGCTAAATTACAATATAATTTAGGGCTTGCTTACATTAGGATGGGCAGAATAGATGAAGGAAGCGAAATGCTAAAAAAATCAGTGGCCAAAAAGAATGACCAGGATGCAGAAGTAAACTTGCTTATTCAGCTTGGGGAAAATTATGCTGTCCAAGGCGAATTATTAAAATCCGAAGATTCCTTTAAAAGTATCCTAACTCAGTATCCGGATTCACCCAGTTCCGATTATGCCCAATATCAAATCGGATTACTGCAGCTTAAGCGTTCGGATTATAATGCGGCAGCGCTTTCTTTCGAGCTTTTTTTAAAAAGGATAAAACAGCCTGGATTTTTGCCGCAAGCTACATATTCTTTAGGCCTGGCCTATTTCCATAAAGGTGATTACCAAAAGAGTATCGAATTGTTTTCCAAATTCCAGAACGAACTAAAAGCCAGCCAGCTAAGACCACGGGCTCTTTACATGATGGGTACGGCATATATAATGCTGGAAAAAATCAATGAAGCCCTGAATATCTTTAAGGATATTCCCAAGCTTGATCCTCAGGATATCGAATTAATGCAGAAGGCGGAATATGAGATCGCGGATTGTTATTATAAACTGGGCCAGGAAAATGAGGCTGCCGCTAAGTTTAAATACTTGCGCGCCAAATATCCTGATTCCAAGCTTACTCCGGATATTTTATGGTGGCTGGGAAAATATTATTACCGCCAAAATGATTTTAAGGTCGCCCGCAGGTATTTTACTAGCCTGACTAGGGATTATCCTGATAATAGCCTTACCGGGGATGCTTTTTACGCGTTAGGTTTAATTGATAATGATGAGAATAGGCTTACCGAGGCTTCCGGCAATTTTAAAAAAGCGGTAGAAAACGGCAGCCCCGAATTAAAACTTCAAAGCAGGATTGCTTTAGGCGACGTATATTTTCAGCAAGGTTCTTTTGAAGAGGCGATTGGCCAATATAAGGAAACAATTAAAGAAAACCCGGATCTGGAGAAAATGGTGCTTCCTCGGATTGCCGACGCTTATTACCGGGCAGGAGATTATGGAAATGCAAAAAATTTTTATAGTAAGAGCGTTGGTATGGCCGATGATAAAGAGGTAGCCGGTATTCGTTTTAGCCTTGGAGAAGTGCTTGAAGCTTTGGGACAGTTTGAAGAAGCAGCCCAACAGTATCTTCAATCAGCTGATCTAAACAAAGGTTATCCTGAACTACATGCCAGGGCCCTATTAAGGGCGGCAAAAATTTACGAGGATAAAGAAGATTTTAAAACCGCTTTAAAAATTTACAATCGAGTTCCCCAAGGCATAGAAGGTTCAAAGTTGGCTCATGAAAAAATCAAGTGGATAAAATCCGGTAAGAAATGAAGCCCACTTGTTTTAATTTAAGATTAATGTTATATTTGCTATAGATAAACTCATTAAAGGCAATAATATAGGAAGGATTTTGAAACGCCCTGTTTCTCAAAACTCGAAAATGCTCTGTATTTTTTCGTAGAGACAGGGTTTTCTTGCTCGCTTCGCTGACAAGGATTTGCTATATTTAAATTAGGGTACTCAAAATCCTATAATTAAAAAACTTATTGACTTATTTTGGAATGTTTATAAAATAAGACAAACAAGGGGGGGGGATGATGATAATTGAAATCGGGATAGTTGCTGGGGAAATCTGGCACTTTTTGGATCAGCACGGGGAAGTTGATTTAAAGGATTTGACTAGAAGCCTTGATCGTTCGCCTGAAAACATTCTTATGAGTTTAGGCTGGCTTGCCCGTGAAGGCCATGTTATCTTGATCCAGTCACAAGATAGTTACCGGATTTCTTTAAGGAAAGATGCTTAACAAAAAAGGGTCTATTCTTTTTATTGCTATAGGAGTAATTATGGTGGTCGCTGTTTTATCCACCGCCATGTTAAGGATCGTCTCCAATCAAGCCCGCCTGACCCACCATCAAGTAAGCCGTATTCAAAATATATATGCTATCAAGGCAGCTATTGTTTATGCCACCGATAAATTACGCAGAAATGATGATCCGCTCTGGCCTGCTACTGGCCCTAATTACGTCAGGACAATGTGCAGGAGCGGTTGCGATATCAATGAAACAGACCTTCCCATATCAGTTGAAAGGATTGATATCACTGTTTTTCCTCCTGGTTCCGGATTTCTAAACTCCCGCAGAATTGAAGCTCATAGCCACTTCGAGTACACCGATTAAATCCATTATAATCTAGGTAAGTCTGTTATAATATATCGCTTTATTCATTCCGTCGCTGTTAAAGGTTATAAGTAAGTTTGAGTAAGTCTATGTAAAAAAACACTTGACAAGATAAGTATGTTATGTTTTAATTAACAGCGTAATGTTTTGAACCTAAAAGCGGAGAAATATGTCAAGGCTGATAGATATAGATGAATTAGCAGAATACTTAAAATTAAAGAAACAGACTATCTATAACTGGCTTAACCAGCGTAAGATATCCGGGATTAAAGTTGGTGGGGTCTGGAGATTCGACCGCAAGGATATCGATAACTGGCTAAGGTCTAAGAAACGTGAGACTAGGGTAGGAGATAGCCAATGAGTTCTTTAGGTATCTATTTTGGGATCAAGGATATTAACCTGGTAGAAACCAGCGCAAAAAAGATTTTGAATAATATTCGGCTGCCGCATCCCAATACAGCCATGACTGAGCTGGAAGAAAAAGTTCCGGCTGATATAAAATTAATCGCGCTCCTTAAAGACGCTTTCCGTACCTACCGGATTAAAGCTGATGAGGCCGCAATTTGCATCTCCGGCCAGGATCTGGTTATCCGCACTTTCGAAATTCCGCTTATACCTCAAAATGAATTAAAGGGAGTAGTCAGCTTTGAAGTAAAGAAATATATACCTTTTAAGCTTGAAGAGCTTGATTATGATTTCCAAATCCTTTACAACAGCAAGAATAAAACCAGCCTAGTCCTTTTTGTCGGGATAAAAAAGGAAATCCTTAATAATTATATTTCGATTTTTAAACAGCTTAATATAAAGATTGGAGTATTGGAGTATTCTGCTTTTAGCGTGCTTCGCTTCTTAAAGCTTTCCGGAGTAAGCGAATCCGGAGTAAAGGCCAGCCTTTGTTTTGACTTGAACAACGAAGATGAGGCAAATTTTACCGTTTATGAGAATGGTTTTTCCTTGTTTAGCCGGGATTTTGTGTTAACCGGCGAGCCTTCAGGTTTTGAGCAGGTAGCCGAAGCCGACCGTATGCAAAGGCTCGAAAAGTTAAAGAATGAAATCAAGATTTCCTTGGATTATTATAAAAGGAAATTTCCTGATAAGAGCTTAAAGGAGATTTATGTTGTTTCAGATAAAGAAAGCCAGCAGGCATTATCCGCTTTTTCTTCGGAAGCTTCGATTAAATTTGTTGACTCCCAAAAAGTCCTGGGTAAAGGCGCAGTTTACTCATCCGTATTAATTAAAAGTTTCGCTGCTTCTGTATTTAAGCTATCCCCGCTTAAAATTAAAATAAGCCTTATCGGTGCTAAGATTAAAGCCGCTAAAACAGTGCCTTCGGCCAGGCAGGCAACCGCTAATTTACTGGATGGCATAAAGATAGATTTAAAATTTATAATATTTGGGGTCCTTATCTGCGCGGGCGTTTTTGTCTACGGAGTAACCCGCGTGCAGCCTTTGAAGAAGGAGCTTTCTGATATTCAAAATAGCCGGGTAAAAATAAATTCCGTTGCCGGGAGTGAAACTATCGAAGAGCTTTCCGATTTAAGCTTAAAATTCAGCAAAAAGATTTCTACTCTGGATAACTTAACTAAAAACCAGATGTTTGCCACTTACCCTCTTGATTCTGTGCCGTCGGCTTTACCCAGAGGCGTCTGGCTTGAGAACTTTAATTTTAATCAAAATGCTTCCGGAGGGCCGGAGCTGATTCTTAGCGGCAAGGTTTATTTGGCCGACAGCGAAAAGGAATTCGAAGCCGTAAATAGCTTTTTGGTAAACCTTAAAAAGATCCCCGAATTTTCAAGGTATTTTCAGGAAATCAATATAAATTCCATTGACCGGGTTTTGGAAGAAGATAAGAGCCTATTAACCTTTTCGATAGTTTGTAAGGCGGAGAGAAAATAAGCATGGAAAAGTTAGAGCTAACCGAAAAAAATAAAAACAGGCTCCTAAATTTAGGGATAATTCTTCTTGCGCTCTTTATAGCTTTTCAAATTTACAAGAACGCTGATATAGAAGTTAAAGAATTAAACAAAAAAAAGTCCAATGAGCTTAAAAGGAATCAGGAGATCGAACAGATAGCGGGTTTGGAAGTTAAGATAGAAAGCTATAAGAAAGTCTTTACGAAAAAAGATATAAGTTATGTCCTTGACTCGGTTTCAAAGATCGCTAAGAATGCGCAGGTTCAATTTGTTTCAATAAAACCCATGGATTCGGAGGTCGCTCAAGATTATATTAAATCCGCCTTTTTGATAACCGTTACTTCTCCTACTTATCATGGGCTGGCTAATTTCATAAGCCAGGTAGAAGCCAGTTCCGACCTGTATATTGTCGGAGAGGTAAGCATAACTTCTTCGAATTCAGGTTATTCTATGGGCCAAGCGCAGGATAATTCTGATTTGATACTTAATTTAAAAATTAACACTATACTTATTAACAATGAAAACTAATAAATTAAAATTACTTATTGTTATAATATTGGCAGTTGTAAGCTGCTATCGCTTAGCCTGGGCTAAGGTTCTGGATGTAAAACTTCCCCAGGATGAGAGCCTTCAGCCGCAGCCAAAGGAGGTTGTGCCTGATATAATATCAAACCGGGTAATTCCTGAGTATAAATCTAGCGGACTAAGGGACCCGTTTCAAACCTATATAATTAAAGAAAAAAAAGGCCAGAATGCTTATGATATATCACCGACTGATTTAAGCAAGTCAAAGGTTGATTTTAGCGCATTAAAGGTGCAGGGAATCATCTGGGGGGTAAAAACACCGCAGGCGATAATTAATAATATAATTTATAATCTCGGCGATAAGATTGAAGATGCTGAAATTATAGGTATAGATAATAAAGGAGTTAGTTTGAGCAGCGCAATAGGTATTGTTAGTTTACCTCCGCCTGGACAAGGCGGTAATTCAAGCGAAGCAGGGGAAGCTCCCCAAAGCCAGCAACCGTTATAATTGATAAAATTTTAAGGAGGCCTAGATGAAAAAAATATTCCTGACTACTGTTTTTGCCCTGAGTTTGATCCTTACTTTATTTATTAGTAAACTAAGCGCCCAGGACCAGCCGGATATGGGCTTGGCTGAGCCAACCATTTCAATGGATTTTAAAGACGCCAGTCTTAAGGATATTTTGAAGGCGCTTTCCATGCAGTCGGGGATGAATTTTATCGCCTCTGAAGCAGTGCAAGATAGGAAAATTACCCTTTATTTTGATAAAGTTCCCTTAGGCCAGGTTATTGATAAAATATTTAGTGCCAATAACCTTTCCTATGAATTAGACCATAAAGCTAATATTTTTGTGGTTAAAGAATGGGGAAAGATGGAAACCCAAACAATAACCAAAGTTTTTTACCTGAAAAATGCCACGGTGACTACTTCTTCGTTGATGGCTGATCTGGCCAAGAATTCTGCCGATAGCGCAAGTTCTTCGTCTTCCGAAACTTCTACTTCTACATCTATGTCTTCATCTTCTAGCTCTGGCAGCGGAGGCAGCGGTAAATGGAAGGTAGATGAAGAGAGCGGAATTACCAATTCGGTACGCAAGCTGCTTTCGGCAAACGGTTCTGTAATTGAAGATCACCGCACTAATAGCCTTATTGTTACAGATACCCCAATGAAGATACAAATGATCAGCCAGGTTATCGCTTCATTGGATGTCCCGGTTGCCCAGGTGCTTTTAGAAGTGGAAATGCTCGATGTCAGTAAAAATGTTGTGGATAAGTTAGGATTTCAATTCGGTGAGACGCCTTTTACGGCGATTATAACCGGAGCTACTGCCAGTATGGGTTTCCCTTATGGAAGCTGGGCGAAGACATTTGACCGCGGTTTAGGCCAGCTGTCTATTAATCCTTCAACGGATACTTATCAGGTGCAGTTGGATTACTTAAGGACGCAAACCGATACCAAATTTTTAGCCAGGCCTAAACTTCTTACCCTGAACAATGAAACTGCGGAAATCGCAATTACCAAGGATGAGATAGTGGGAAGGGAAGATACGACTACTTTTGACCAGGGAGCTCCCACAACTACCAGCACTTATAAAAGGTCAACAGACCTTGCTCTTACAAAAGAAGGAACCGGTATTTTCCTGAGAGTGACTCCACAGATTAATCTTGAAACAAATGAGATTACCATGGTGGTAAATCCGAAATCAAGCGTAGCTAGTATAAGTGATTTAAGTTCAGCCAGTAATCCTCAATCGGATGTTGAAGTAAGAAGCACCAAATCAATTGTAAAAGTCAAGGACGGAGAGACTATCGTGCTTGGCGGCCTTATTCATCATGATAAAAAAGTAGCTATATCCAAACTGCCTATTCTAGGGGATATTCCGGTTATTGGCATGTTTTTTAGGCATAAAGATCAAACCGATGGGTTAGAACGTGAGATGATAGTTTTTATTACTCCGCGTATTATAAGAGACAAGTCTGACGTAAGCAAATTAGCCCAGATTAAAAATGTGCAGCTTCCGATGAGGGAGCAGGGAGTTACTTCCGGCGCATCCAGGGATTATATTATCAACTCTAACCTTAATAAATTCGATAAGAAATAAATGGCCAAAGATAAATACCTGAGGCTAGGCGAATTCCTTGTAAAGGAAGGCTATATTACGCCGAGCCAACTTGATAAGGCAATCAGCGTTCAGAGGCAAGAAGGCGGACGGCTGGGAGAAACATTAATTAAACTGGGTATTGTTAAAGAAGACCAGGTAGTCGCCGCCTTAGGAAAACAGTTGAACATGCCATATTTTTCTCTTGGTACCGGTATGCTTAAGCCGGCCATGGATCAGGGGCTGGAGCATCTTGTCCCCCAGGATTTTGCTTTTAAAAACTGTGTTCTTCCGCTTTCCAGGATGCTTAAATCTTTGACTGTTGCGATGAGTGATCCGCTTGACCTATTGCTTATCGACAGCCTCCGGAAACTTACCGGTAATGAAATTAACCCGATAATCGCGACGCGCAGAGATATTATAAAAGCAATAGAAGAATTCTATGGTAAATCTTCGATGTTAAAAGATGCTGTAGATTCAAGCTACGATGTAAGTGCAACAGTTCTCCAAAAGTCAGAAGATATGGGCCAGGAGCTTAGCCTCGATAAATTAATAGCTAGGGCTGAAGAAGCGCCGGTCATAAAATTAGTGGATTTAATAATCCGCCAGGCAATCAACGAAAGAGCATCAGATATACATATCGAGCCATTTAAGGATAGGATATCCCTGCGTTACAGGATTGACGGCAAACTTTATGAAATCCCTCCTCCGGCAAAACATCTTCATCTACCATTAGTATCGCGTGTAAAAATATTAGCTAAACTCGATATCGCCGAAAAACGTCTTCCTCAGGATGGGGCAATTCTGGTCCGTATTGACGAGCGGCCTATTGATATCCGGGTTTCGATTATCCCGACTATTTACGGAGAAAAAGCAGTCTTAAGGATTTTAGACAGAGGCGGGGTAATGCTCGATCTAAGCACCATGGGGTTTGATGCTACACAGCTTGAGCAGGTACGTAAAGCAATTTTTTCTCCTTATGGTTTGGTTTTTATTACCGGCCCTACCGGAAGCGGTAAATCAACTTCTCTTTATGCTATTTTGAATGAAATAAAAAGCCCTACCAAAAATATAGTAACAGTTGAAGATCCGGTAGAATATAAAATGGATGGTATTAATCAGGTTCAGATTAAGCCTGAAGTCGGCCTTACTTTTGCCGCCGCCCTGCGCAGTTTTTTACGTCAGGATCCCGATATTATGCTTGTAGGCGAGGTTAGAGACCTTGAAACCGCGCAGATTTGTATCCGTTCAGCACTTACCGGGCATTTAGTTTTAACTACCCTGCATACTAATGACGCTCCGTCATGCGTAAGCCGTCTTATGGATATAGGTATAGAACCGTATATGTTGGCGCCTTCTTTACTTTTAGTCATTGCTCAAAGGCTAATCCGCAAGCTTTGTCCTGACTGTAAAGAAGCTTATGAACCTACTGTTGCCCAGCTTAAAGGCGCAGCGGTCAAGGCTGAATTGATCTATAGGGCTAAAGGGTGCGCTAAATGTAATAATGCCGGTTATAAAGGCAGGACTTGTATAGTAGAAGTAATGCCGGTATCATTGGAAATTCAGGATTTGATTAACCAAAGAGCCAATTTCCAAAAAATTCGTGAAGTAGCCAGGGCGGCAGGTATGCAGACACTTTATGAGTCCGGTATCAAAAAAGTTGAAGACGGAATTACATCCTTGGAAGAAGTGTTTTCGATCACCTTGGGAGTTGAATAATGCCTAAGTTTTATTATATTGCCAGGAATCGTTCTGGAAGAAAAGAAACCGGCACTGAAGACGCGGTAAGCCAAGAGGATGTAGTAAATAAAATCCAGTCAAAAGGATTGATTGTAGTTAACGTTATCCCTGAAACTGTTGGTTCTCCGGTAGACCTAAATAGTGGAAAGCTTAAGCAGGTGAAACTTAAGCCTAAACACGGAAGGGTGACTGGCGAAGACCTGATGTTGTTTTGCCGTCAGCTATCCACTTTAATCGGCGCCGGTGTTACTATACTTAAAAGCCTTGATATCATTTCCAACCAGGTCGCCAGCCGGAAATTACACACAGTAATTTTAGAATTAAACAAGAATATGGAAGCAGGTTTAAGCTTTCATGAAGCAATGGCCATGCATCCTAAAATATTTTCCGATCTTTGGGTAAATCTAGTTGAAAGTGGCGAGGCCAGCGGTAACCTGGCAGTAGTTTTAGGCAGGCTAGCTGCCTACCTTGAAAAAAACGCTGAATTTAAAAGAAAAATTATTTCAGCCTTGATTTATCCGGGTATTTTAACTTGCGCAGGTTTAGGGGCTCTTTTTTTTATGGCCGTAAAAATTATCCCTACTTTTACCGAGATTTTTAAAGGGTTTGATATTACCTTGCCTTTGTTAACCGAGATATTGGTCCGGATAAGCGATTTTTTAAGAAAAGGCATGCTAGCTATAGTTTTAGTAAGCTTTGGTGTTGTTTTTATGTTTAAAAAGTATATCAAGACTAAAACAGGAAGGAAAAATTTCGAAAATTTTAAATTTAAGATGCCTGTCTTTGGGGATTTTTTCCTGGCTTTAATCATCGAAAAATTTTCATCTGAAATGTCGACTCTGCTTGAGTCCGGTGTGCC
>Ga0172375_10008940_pt1 | contig 13339 bp, 12 predicted proteins | sample LakKiv1m_FD_114537 | JGI IMG/M metagenome (GOLD analysis project Ga0172375, IMG submission 114537) | Freshwater microbial communities from Kabuno Bay, South-Kivu, Congo - kab_092012_11.1m | ecosystem: Environmental > Aquatic > Freshwater > Lake | place: Democratic Republic of the Congo...
AGACCGTCAACCCGATAACGACGGTAAAAGTGCACATGTGTATCGGCAACTATCAGCATTTGTCGCCTGATTGGACCGTTTCCTTGATCACGTATATTGGCTTGTCCTGCGACTCGTGGTAGGTCCGGATGAGTATTTCGGCCAGAAGCCCGATACTTATGAACTGCATGCCGAATACGATCAGCATGAACGGCGCAAGTATCCAGAACGGACGCTTGGCAAGCTCAACGCCAAACCATGCCACAGATGTGTGCTCCATGGCCGGAATCCAGGACAATACGTTTCCGAAAACCAGGAACAACAGGAAAAGCAATGCCGGCAACAGGGTCCACAAGCCGATTTTCCCGAATATCTGGATCGGCCCCTTGCTGTACTGCATGAGAAACTTGACCGTCATCAGATCGAGTATAACCCTCGTGGTTCGCGATATGCCGTACTTGGACAAACCAAAACGGCGCGGATGATGTGCAACCTCGACCTCGCATATTTTCCCGCCGACCCAGCAGGCTAGCGCCGGAATGAAACGGTGCATTTCACCATAAAGACGGATGTTTTCGAGAATTTCCCTGCGATATGCTTTTAAAGTGCATCCATAATCGTGCAGGTAAACCCCCGTAATCCTGCTGATAAGGGCATTTGCCATCATGGATGGAAGCTTTCTGGACAAGAAGGGATCCTTGCGCCCCTTTCGCCATCCACTGACAACATCGTACCCCTCGTCGAGTTTCTTGATCAACATGGGAATATCGGACGGCGAGTTCTGAAGATCGGCGTCCAGAGTGATTACCACATTGCCGGACGATTCCATGAAGCCGGCGCTCATGGCGGCTGTCTGGCCGAAGTTCCTGCGCAGCTTGATAAGCTTCAGGCACGGGAAACGGTGCGATTGCTCGACAAGCTTTTCCCATGTGCCATCCGTACTGCCGTCATCAATCAGCACTATTTCATAAGTCCTTCCAAGACTACTCATGGTCTTGTGGAGTTCCTCACAAAGAGGAGCAACGCTTTCAGACTCATTATATACCGGCAACGCTACCGATATCTCGATCAAGGATGTCTTGTTTTGCATGGGATATATCATTATACGGCAAAGCATCCGCAATCAAGATCGAAACAGCATCTTACTCAAGATCGCAATTGATGCATATTTTATTCTTGCGCTCGCGGCTTTCCGGTCGCATAGTGCAGCCCTTTATTTCCCGGGAGACAAGACTTATGGCAGCACGTACAATACCTCTGAACAGGATCAGGAACATCGGGATCATGGCGCATATAGACGCCGGCAAAACCACGGTGAGCGAACGCATTTTGTTTTTCTCCGGAAAAACTCACAAAATTGGCGAAGTACATGACGGTGCAGCGGTCATGGACTGGATGGATCAGGAGCAGGAACGCGGCATTACCATCACTTCAGCAGCAACATCATTCATGTGGCGGGACTGTCAGGTGTCGCTTATTGACACCCCGGGACATGTCGATTTTACAGCCGAGGTGGAACGCAGCCTGCGCGTCCTTGATGGCGTTGTAGCCGTATTCTGCGCGGTCGGAGGAGTGCAGCCTCAGTCTGAACAGGTGTGGCGCCAGAGCGAGAAATACAATGTCCCGAAAATAGCGTTCATCAATAAAATGGACCGCGTCGGCGCAAACTTCTTCGAGGTTGTCGGCGAAATCCAGTCCATTCTCGGCGCCAATGCAGTTCCCATGGTCCTGCCCATCGGCAATGAACAGTCTTTCAAGGGGCTAGTCGACCTGATCTCGATGAAGGCAACAATCTACGACAATGTCGACGACAAGAGCATAGACTCTCATGAGGAGGAAATTCCCGCCGAGCTCGCAGACCTGGCAAAGAAATGGCGCAGCAATCTGGTCGAAAAATGCGCGGAACAAAGAGATGACCTCCTTGAAAAATATATAAAGCAGGGCGATCTCTCGATCGATGAGATCATGGAAGTAGTCCGCGAATCGACCATGTCCCGCAAGGTTGTTCCTGTTTACTGCGGAGCGGCATTCAAGAACAAAGGGATACGCAAAGTACTGGATGCCGTCGTCGATTTCCTGCCTTCGCCGGAAGATCTTCCTCCTATCATCCACGCCGCCGGTGAAGAAACAAGCCGGATGCATTCGGATACCAACCCGTTTGCAGCCCTTGCTTTCAAGGTAATGACAGACAAGCATATGGGCAAGCTGGTGTACTTGCGTGTTTATTCGGGAACGGTCAAGTCCGGTGCAACCATATTGAACAGCACACATGACAAGGAACAACGCATCGGACGCCTGCTGCGCATGCATGCCAATCGTCAGGAGCCTATTGAAGAAGCGCGTTGCGGCGACATTGTTGCAGCTATCGGCTTGTCCAATACCCGAACCGGCGACACGTTGTGCTGCACCGACAATCCAATTATCCTGGAAACTATTGAGTTTCCGGCGCCTGTGATGTCGTTGAGCATCAAGCCTACCAGCAGTGGAGGCAAGGAAAAACTCGGCGAAGCCCTGCATAAGCTTGCGGAAGAGGACCCGACATTTACCGTAAGCTTCGATCCGGAAACCGGCGAAACAGTCATTTCCGGAATGGGAGAACTGCACCTCGAAGTGCTTGTTGAACGTATGAAACGGGAATTCGGCGTTGTAGCCGAAATCGGCCGTCCGGAGGTTGCTTACAAGGAAGCCGGAACGATAAAGGTAGAGGGCGAATACAAGCATGTTAAGCAAACCGGCGGCAGGGGGCAGTATGCGCATGTCTGCATGATTCTTGAACCGCTCGAGCCAGGCCAGGGGTTCCAGTTCGTTAATGCGATCAAGGGCGGCCGAGTTCCTACCGAGTACATTCCGTCAGTCGAAAAAGGCGTGGTCAAGGCCATGGAAAAAGGCCCGTTTGCCGCTTATCCTGTGGTAGACATGCGCGCCACACTGGTAGACGGAACTTATCACGAGGTGGATTCAAGCGATTACGCCTTCCAGGAAGCTGCGCGTGTTTGTTTCCGGCACCTTTTCATGAAATCAAGGCCGGAATTACTGGAGCCGATCATGTCCGTGGAAGTGGTTGTCCCGGAAGAATTCCTTGGGCCCGTCAGCGGTTCAGTTTGCCAAAGACGCGGCAGGATTGAAACAATGGATAGCCAGGGTGAAATGAAAACCGTCAGTGGCATGGTCCCGCTTAATGAAATGTTCGGCTATGCCGGCGCTGTGCGCAGCCTCTCGCAGGGACGCGGATCATTCACCATGCATTTCGAGCGTTATGAGGCCGTACCGGATAGCATCGCGGATGAAATAGTCAAAAAACGCCGCGAGACAAAAAAGGGAATACTGTCCGAGGGCGACGAGTAAAAATCTGCCTGATTAAAACTGATTCCCCGAATATAATTACCGAGGCCATTTTCAATCTCTTTCAACCGCGCTTCATCCGGATTTTAAGCCGGTTATGGCACGCCGGTTTCTTTTTCTTTTCCATGAAGATATTTGATTACCTTGACATTCTCCACGGTAATCAATCCGCCGGATTGCGCAGACTCGAAAAGATCATGAAGCACGGGCAGGAATCTGTTGATATTCTCTTCATTATCTGCGATCTCGACGATAATTGGAAGGTCCGTTGAAAGATCCAGAATTCGTGCCGTTCGTATCCGGCTCGTGGGACCGAATCCCATGATACCTCTCCAGACGGTAGCTCCGGCCAGTCCATGCTTCCTGGCTTCCCTCACGATGGCCTCGTAGAGCGCCGTATGCCCGGACTTGTCGGCCTCTCCAAGAAATATACGCAGAAGTTTAGCATCGGCTTTCAGCTCCATCATACCCCTCCTCCTATTCTGGCAACCAAACGAACAGCCATGATTCCAGCCACGAACGCAAACATTGAAAACAGAAAGGTTCCTGCCGCATAGAGAGTCGCGTGGAAATACTCGCTGGCGCGGATCATCTCCGCGGTTTCATAGACCATCGATGACATTGTCGTGAATCCGCCGCAAAATCCAGTGGCAAGCATAAGCCGGATTTCAGGGGAAACAATCCCCCCCTTGTCGGACAATTCGGTAATAAGACCGATGGCGAGACATCCAAGCAAATTTGCCGCCAGTGTGCCGAAAGGCCATTCAATAGAGTATCGCTGCGAAGCTATACTCAAACCGTATCTTGCAATCGACCCGGCAAATCCGCCAAGTCCTATAATGACCGATAAACCCCATGGATTTGTCATTACTGCTTCTCCTTCAGGCATTTCGTATCATTTCAGGCAGTGTGCCGGCAATACCTATCCGGTCATCCTTCACAATCAATACGCCGGCTACGCCAGGAATGCCGGCGATTCGCCGCAATGCCCCGTCAATATCACCGACATTCCTGACAAGATTCGCTGCCAGGGTGGCTGCGGCATCGGCAAGCGCCGCATTCTTCGATACCACCGCGGCAAGATCGCATCGGCCTTCGCTGTGCGAAGGCCCCATGATTCCGGAAGAGGAGCAAATGGACAGCGGCGTATCGCCGGGTTGTACATGAAATGCCAGCCTGTTTGCAAGGGGCGTCGCTCCTGTGTTTATCTCGACAGTTACCGGCGCGATTGCCGACAAAAATATGTCGCCACCGTTTTCGACTATTGCCTCCGGCGCACCGGCCAGGATCCCTGCCTCGGCCGCAAGTTGCGCCATGGCGCCGGCAACTGCTGCCATGGGGCCGACCCCGACAAGTTCGGCGGCCGACGCCATTCGCACGGCAACAGGCGGAGCTTCCGGCAGGAGTTTAACAGGTTCCATCGCACGAACAAATGCCGGATGAATCTGAATATAGTCCTCAAGGATTTTCCTCTGTCGCGCCAGTTCAGCCGCCACCGCACCGAATTCAGAACAGCAGACGCGCACCACGGCATCCTTGCAGGTAACCGAATGATAATAACGTGTCAGCGACATAAAGATAATCAATTTCCATTGCCGCCGGACCGCACATCAAAAAGCTGAAGCACAGGCCCCGAACGGACAAACCCGGATGCACGCAAGGCACTCTATGCATTTTTCCTCGTTAAAGCACACCTCACGGTTCCGCCGATCCTTGAAGTTCAATGCCCGGGGCGGGCAATGTGTTATACAATGTCCGCAATGCGTGCAACGGTCGGCCGACCATGTGACACCCCTGCCTGTCGCATTAACCACTACATTAAATGTTCTCACAAAAGCCAGCGCCCGCTCAATATCGGAGGGCTTACCGGTCATGTCCAGCACAAGGTATCCCTCCTCTTCCGGTGTAACCCTCGCCCGGTACACATTTACGATAAGGTTGAAATCCTTGACAAAGTGATAAATGATCGGTTTCTCGCACTCGCACTTCGGGAAATAAAGCATGAATTTCTTTGTTACCGTGTCACTCATTTGGGCTTCTCCGCCATTCGCATTGGCTTCATCTTGGAATCCAGCGGAAGCCGCCGAACAGGTTCGCTCAAAAGAAATTCGCCCCTGCGCAGTTCGTCGGCCAGGAGATTCGCGACTTCCAGCGCCATGTGATACGATGAGAGGGAACTGACCGGCACTTTCTTTCCCTCGATCGTTATTTCCCCGCTGCGCAATTGTTCATAATTAACTTTCGCGATAACCCGGCCTGTATTTTCGGGATAATCATGACTGTAGTCCACAACCGGAGCGAAAATATCCCGGTCCCTGACACATGTCCGCTGCAGTATATCCTTGTTAAGAACAGGAATCGGAATTCCAACCCCAAGAGAAAGTGAAACACCATAACCCCTGAAACTTGCCCCCCTGACATATTTTGACTTCATCTTCTTCATATCACCGGTAAGCGCCAGGGTACCGGCCCCGCCCGTAGGCACCCCCATGTCGGTGCGCTCCACTGCTCCGGAATGCTGCGTACCCTCCGAGTACACAAGGCCACGCGCCCCTGCAAGCCAGACACTTGTACCAACGCCTATAGTTTCATAGCAAGGATCGTTGAGAAGCGGAGAAAGCTGGCCGGCGGAACAGTAATTGGCATTACGCCGGTTCGGCTCAAGCTCGCCCATATAGGTATGCAAACGGCGATCGGAATTATTGATTGCCACGTTGTAATTCTGATAACAATTGCGCGGATTGGTCATTATGGCCTGGTTCAGATCGTTGATCGTGAAATATGTCCGCATTTCGCGCCGGGGATATTCGTCAGTCCCGTAGGATAACGCAAACAGTTGCAGGGTTTTTCCGGCAACCAGATCCTCGATTACATGGCCGCCGCCATACCGGAATTCCCCTGGATAATACATATTCGCAGGATCGCCGTGGCGCAACTGTGTGGCTCCGAGGAAGACATCTACAGCAGCCACGCCCGAATAGACCAGAACATCCTCGATCCAGGCCTCTGTGATGCGAATGCGCGGTGTCGAATGACCGAAATTAAGGAAACAACCCGAAGAACACATCGGCCCGAAAGTTGCGGTGGTGACCACGTCAACCTCCCTGGCCGCAGCTTCAAGCCCCTTCCGGTCAACATAATCCATGATTTCATCGGCCGTAAGAACAACAGCCTTGCCGGATTCAATCTTCCGGTTGATTTCAGCGTACGATTTCATACCCCTTATGATCCACCCACCCACCCCGGTCTGTCAATGAGAGAGTGAGTTGAGCCAAAACTAGAACAGCCGGGTAGACAAGATTATGATCCTGTGCTACATTTTTAAAGTTGTTTTTGCGGGCAGTATGGCGGCTGTATATGCTTGGCACGGCAGAATAACCACGCATTAAATAAATGACCGTGCGCTGGCCGGACTGCGATGCATGCCTGCGCGGGACGGATGAGCATTTTGCAAGAGCCTCAAGGAAATTGCACTGATGAAAACACAATCCATGATTATGCTTGGCGGTACGGCTTGTATTGCGTTGATTGCCTTTCTCGTTTTTACAGTTATATCGCGCATCCTGAAGCGGACGGCGGTTGGCAGGCAGCTCACGGATGCAGCCAACAAACGACTCTCCGCGCAACCTGACAAAATCCATCTGGTGGAAGATAAAAGCCATTCCTTGGTAAATCAGGATCGCATCAGCGCCGCATCGGATGCGCTAAAACTGCTGGGCTTCACGGATGCAGGCGTTTTCTCAATAACAGAAATGTCCGGCGTGTTCGTTAAATTCCTGGTCAGCGAAAGCGAATCAATAGCTGCCGGCATTTTCGAGCATCCAAGAACTGGACAATGGACAGAGATATTCTCTCATTACCCGGGCGATGTGTTCTACTCTTTTACCACAGCGCCGGATACCGGACTCGACAAACGGGAAGGAACCTTCATGTCTCATTGGCCTGAAATGTCGGTAGTCGCGATGTACGAGCAACTAAAGACAGAACGACCACAGGAGGGAATGCTCCCCATGAAAGCCGGCGATGTCGTTCAGCGATTTGAAAACGCTTACGCCGTGAATACGGCCTGGCGCAAAAGCAAGGGCATCTCGGCCACGGAAATGTCGCGGCATGCAGGACACTTCAAAGCCGTTGCAAAGAAGAAAAAGGCCGAAAATCCACCCGCCCCCTCCCCTGCTTCTTAATCCGAAATTGAACCATCAATTCTATTTGCGGGTAAAACGCGAGTTTTTTATCGTAGACGCGACGCCCTCGTCGCGTGAAAACACAAGGAAAGCGGCGGGGGCGCCGCTTCTACGGTGTTGGTCCGACGATTCGACTTGATAATTTGAATTGCTGAAATTGAACAGTTGCCATGCGACGGATGAACAGTATAATGTTACTCCGTGAATGTGCGATCTCCGACATCCTTCGAGACAATGGTATATGACGCGGTTCGCCATGTTCCGCGTGGCACGGTGACAACATATGGCGCCATCGCGGATCATCTGAATTGCGCCGCGCCACGCGCAATCGGCCAGGCCCTCAAACGAAACCCGTTCGCTCCGGACGTGCCATGCCATCGCGTTGTCGCTTCCGACCTCTCCCTTGGCGGTTTTCGGGGAAAACGCGCAGGCCCGGCAATCGCGCAGAAACGTCGCATGCTTGAATCCGAAGGGCTTTCTTTTGATAACAATCGTCTGCTCATTTGCACCGGAACGGAAATATTCACATTCGGGGAGGCTCAATGAACATCATGTCGTTGAAACCGAAGCAGGAATCGGAATATGCGAAGGAATTCCTTTTCGCATGCGCATTCTGGACTATCGCGGCAGACGAACAATTGAACGAGGGCGAGCAGTCATGGCTCTCCGCACAGTTCGGCGACGCAGAGAGCAAAACTCTGCTCGACCAGTTTCTGCAGCTCGAAAGCAATAGATTCTTCGATGTTTTCGACTCGCTTGCCGCAGCCCTCACGCCTGAGGAGCGGAACCGCATCTTCCCTGCTCTCGACTCATGGCTGCATTCCTGTTCCGCATCAGACTCCGCCGGTGAAGCGCATGAAAAAGATGTAATAACAGAACTTTGGAAACGCTTGGATCGTTTTAAACCCGCGCCGGCGCCCCCTTCGCCCAAGCCAGTCGCGAAGGCTCCGCTTGACAAATCCGACTCGACACAGGCCAGGCAAATCCCGCCTGCAGCGCAAGCGGCCGACCGGCTGCCGCTTAAGCAATTCCGAGGCCACATGTCCGCCGTAACCGCAGTGTGCTTCCACAAGAACGGGCACCTGATGTATTCCGCTTCGGAAGATGGAACGATCAAATGCTGGGATGTCGCAGCCGGCACAGCAACTCGATCTTTTGACCGGCAGGACGCGGGTGTGACGGCAATGACATGCTCCACTGACGGAACCCGGATTGTTTCCGGCAATCGTGCCGGCGTGGTATCGCTCCGGAATGCCGAAAACGGGGATATCTTGTGGAGCGTTCATCTTAAGAAACAGGGCGGTGTCACCGGTGTTGACCTGAGCCCGGACGGCAAATCAATTGTTGTGGCCCTTGAAGTGGGCCTAATTCACATCCTCATGTGCTCTGACGGAGATGAATTCAAATCGTTCGGAAAGCGAGGCAGCATGATTCATGACTGCAGGTTCTCGCCTGAAGGATTTCATGTTCTGACCGGGGATGACGACAAAGTGCTGAGACTGTGGGATGTGGCAACAGGCACGGAAAAGAAGTCGCTGCAAGGACATTCTGACGGTGTTCTATCCGTTCAATTCAGCCGGGATGGCAAGATGGCTCTGTCCGCTTCACGCGATAATTCCGTGAAAATATGGAATATCGCAACCGGCGACGTGCTGATATCTCTTTCCGGACACACGTTCACCGTATCAGGAGCCCTTTTCTGCAAGAACGATAAATTCGTCGTCTCGTCATCGCTCGACCATACGGTTCGCGTATGGGAAATCGAATCCGGACGCCAGGTCTGCCAGCGGGATCAATTCACAGGCGGATTCCTGAAGCCGGCTATACACCCGAATGGAAAAGACGCCGCGGCGGGCTGTTCAGATGCCTGCGTTTATTTAATTCCAGGAATCTTCGAATAGTAAAGTGGTTCTTCTACTGCCGAATCCAGGGTGAAATCCTTCTCAATTCGCAGCCGATGCGAGACGGCGGGCCAGTGAAGTCCGCCTGAGCAGCGTCTTGTTGTTACTTATGGCGATAGAAACTGCTTTAGTAGACCCGATCAGGCAAACTAGTTTTCTTCCGCGGGTGATTGCGGTATAAAGCAAATTTCTCTGCAGCAGCTTGAAATGCTGCGTGGCCATGAGAATAACAACCGCAGGGTATTCGCTGCCCTGCGATTTGTGAATCGAGCAGGCATACGCAAGCGTAAGTTCGTCAAGGTCGGCATATCCATAATTCACCCTGCGATCGTCGAAATCAACTCCTACCGACCCATCGCCTTCGTCGATGTCGACAATAATGCCTATGTCTCCATTGTAGGCTTCCTTTTCATAATCATTTCGTATCTGCATCACCCTGTCGCCGACCCGGTATATGGTCCCGAAACGGGTTACAGCCGGCCCGGCTGGATTCATTTTCTGCTGCAGAAGCACGTTCAGATTATCTGCCCCAAGCGAATTCCGGCGCATCGGGCTAAGCACCTGCACTTCGGTTCCGGGATCGAATCCAAACCTGTCCGGTATGCGCCTGGTTACAAGTTCAAGCGTCTTGGCAATCACTTCGTCGGGATTTTCGCACTTGATGAAAAAGAAATCGGATGAGGCGTCATCGCCGGACATTTCAAACATTTCGCCGTTATTGACTCTGTGCGCGTTGCGGACAATCCTGCTGCCGGACTGCTGCCTGAATATGGTGTTCAGCTTGACGCATGGTATTACCTGAGACGAGATGAGGTCGCCCAATACACTTCCCGGCCCCACACTCGGCAACTGGTCGCTGTCTCCCACGAACACCAGATGACTCTTGTCGGACAGCGCACGCAGAAAATGATACATCAGCGAGATGTCCACCATGGAAACCTCGTCAAGAATGAATATTTCCTCCTCCAGCGAATGCCCCGGCCCGAACTCAAACATGCCGGTCCTGGGCTGGTACTTCAGCAGCCTGTGAATTGTTTTTGCCTCGACGCCGGTCGCTTCAAACAAACGCTTGGCCGCCCGGCCGGTCGGCGCTGCCAAGGCGGTCTTCAACCCGCGGGCATGGAAGATATCCACCAGCGCCCTGACAATGGTGGTCTTTCCGACACCCGGACCTCCGGTAATTATGGACACTTTACGCGAAAGCGCGATTTCCAGGGCTTCCGTCTGGGCATCGGCGAACTTGATACCCATCCGTTTCTCGGCCCAGGGCACGGCCTTGTCCGTGTCAATAGGACGGAATATGTGCGGAGTTTTGAGCAGTGCGCCGATTCGCACAGCAACGCCGGTCTCTGCCATGTGCAGGCCGGCAAGATATGCGTTGCCGCCCTCCTCTATTATTCCGCCCGAAGCCTTCTCCGCGAGCGCTGCCCTATGCAGTATGTCGGAAGGGATATTAAGCAGAGCCTGTCCCTCTTCAAGCAGGACATCCCACGGGCAATAACAATGGCCTTCGTCCGCCATGGTTTGCAGCGTATACGCAATCCCGGCGCGAGCGCGTATCTCGGAATCTGCCGGTATACCGAGATTCATCGCTATCTTGTCCGCGGACTTGAATCCTATTCCCCATACGTCACGGCACAGGCGGTACGGATTGCGCGTAACAACGGCCACTGCCTCGTTGCCATACTGCCGGTAAATGCGCATGGCCTGCGCGCTGCCGACCCCATGGCCCCTGAGAAACACCATGATATCCCGGATCGCTTTCTGGGAGTTCCATGATTCCTTGATTTTATCCCACGTTTTTTTGCCGATCCCGGGAATCTCGGTAAGCCGCTTTGATTCCTTGTCCATGATACGCAGCGTGTCCGTACCAAACCGCTCGACTATCTTATCTGCCAGGGCCGGACCGATTCCCTTGATCATGCCGCCGCCCAGGAACACCTTGATCCCCTCGGCCGTAACCGGCGCAAGGCATGTCATCTGCCCGGCTTCGAACTGGCGACCGTGCCGGGGATGGTTGATCCATTTACCCGATGCCTTGATCGTTTCTCCTACCCATACAGCGGCGCATACTCCTACCACGGTTATATCTACTGCCTGATCGGACTTGGCTGTTTTTGACGCGAAAATATCGGATTGCCGCTGCCGGGCGCCGCGTTCAAGCTTCACTGAGCAGACCGTATAACCGCTGTCTTCAGACCGGTAAACAATTCGCGAGACTACTCCCGTAAGCTCCTCAAGCGTCCCGGCATCGGATGCCACAGGGGCCTGCTGGTTGTCTCCGTTATTCATTTCGTACTGCCTTCCCGGCCTGTAGCGCGATGGTCGGTCGAGAGTTCCAGTGTCACGGGACCGTCGTTGACTATTTCAACAACCATGTGTGCCCGGAATACACCCGCCCCCACTCTGGCTTCCCCAAGTATCCGGCGCAGGTGGGTCAGATAAAGGTTATACAGCCGCTCGGCCTGCTGCGGTGGCGCCGCATCGACAAAACTCGGCCTGTTTCCCTTTCGTGTGTCGGCATAGAGGGTAAACTGGCTGACAACAAGCACAGAACCTCCGGTGTCAAAGAGGGATTTGTTCATCTTGCCTTCGGCATCCTCGAACACACGCAGATTGGCGGTCTTTTCCGAAAGCAGTGCCGCATCTTCATCCAGATCCGCATGCCTCACACCGAGCAGCACGACAAAGCCAGGGCCGATTTCCGACACCAGGATTCCATCAACCGCAACGCTGCCGTGTCTAACTCGCTGAACAATCGCTTTCATTTACGCATTATTGCCGGCCGGCATTAACAGTCAATGATGTTTATTCGTGAGTACCAACCCCGTTGTGCGAGTCAAATTGATAAGGAATCGCTTTCCAGACGGCACAGGCACTCGCCCGCCGGCCTGTGCGCGTCCGCACGCAAACAGGCTGGGGCCGGTCTGAATGAGCGCTTTCATGGTGGAAGTGCGGCAAAATCAGGCTGGTGATGCCAAGCGCGGCACAGTTCAAGTTGTCGTGGTCTGACCATTCGTTTCTCCTGTCGGCCCCTTCGCTCCATCCCGTTTCCGGGGTTTCTTCGCTACTACGAGCCGATCCGACGTAGCCCCGAGCTTATGCGAAGGCGAAGGCGGGTCGCACGTTTCTTCCTGCCACGGTTCTGCACCTGAGTTCGATGTTGACTTGATGGGGCCGATCAGTGAAAAAGAACGTCATGAGCAATGATACCAGTGTAAGAGAACTGCCGGAGACCTTGTTGTCCAACTGGATACGCAAGGCTTTTCAAACTGCATGGCCTGACGCAGGGGCCATGGCCGCAAATGCGTCGGTTGTGCCTACAGCCGATGCGAAGTTCGGCGATTACCAGTGCAACGCTGCAATGGGGATTGCAAAGGCATTAAAACAAGCGCCGCGCAAGATCGCCGAGGAGGCAGTCAAGCACGCCGGCAGCCATGACGCTGTCGAAAAGCTCGAACTCGCAGGGCCGGGCTTTATCAACCTGCACCTGAAGGACGCATGGCTCGCCCGCAGACTTGAAGAGATTTCCGGCGATCCGCGCGTCGGAACACCGCAACCGGGCTGTGGCAAAACCATCATGATGGACTACGGCTCTCCAAATATGTGCAAGCCTCTTCACATTGGCCATCTGCGTTCTCCGAATATCGGCTCGGCAATAGACCGTATGTGCCGCTTTCTAGGCTATAAAGTTCTGGCCGACAATCACTTGGGCGACTGGGGTACGCAGTTCGGCATCACCCTTATGGGCTACAGGAATTTCGGCGATGCAAAGGCAATGGAAGAGTCGCCGATGGAAGAGTTGGAACGGGTGTATGTCGCCAGCTATGCCAAGGCAAAGGAAGATAAGGACTGGATGGACAAATGCCGGGCGGAGCTGGTGAAGCTGCAGGCCGGCGATCCCGAAAACACCAAACTCTGGAAGATGTTCAT
>Ga0172375_10008941_pt1 | contig 13339 bp, 7 predicted proteins | sample LakKiv1m_FD_114537 | JGI IMG/M metagenome (GOLD analysis project Ga0172375, IMG submission 114537) | Freshwater microbial communities from Kabuno Bay, South-Kivu, Congo - kab_092012_11.1m | ecosystem: Environmental > Aquatic > Freshwater > Lake | place: Democratic Republic of the Congo...
ACGACCGCGGCGGCCTCGCCGCTGGCCGCCGCGTCCAGCCTGAGCGCGGGGTAGGCCTCCGTGAAGCTGCGCCGCAGCGCCAGCCGCCGCGTCGGCTGCTGCCAGTCGCGCGAGAAGAGCAGCGGGCTCGACGAGAGGCCGGGGCGGACCAGAAGCAGGGCCATCCGCAGCATCTCGTACCCGGTGATGGGACTGTCGGGCCGGAAGACCGGCGTGCCGTTCTGACAGGCGTCGCTGATGACGCCGATGCGGGTGAGGTACTTGACGTAGCCCTCGGCCCAGTGTCCGGAGATGTCGGTGAACCGGGTGTCATCGGCGGCGGACTCCGTGGCTCCGTCGTCAGCGCCGCGGTTGACGATGTAGAGCATGCGCGCGTAGTCGGCCCGGGTCACGATTGCCGTGGGGTCGAAGGTCTGCAAATCGACCACGCCCAGCGCCCCGAGCCAAGCGACCGGCGCGGAGAGCTGCGCGGGAGCCGCCGCGGGCGGGGACGGCGCGGCGGCGGCGGGCAGGGCGGTGAGGGCGAGACACAGCGCGAACGCGATCACCGTCAGGCCGAAGAAGTTGGGGATCCTCCACATGGCTCCTCGCTTCACAAGCGTGTTGCAGTGGTCGGGGTCGTGTGCTCCAGGCGATCTCCTCTCCCTCGGGTGGATGCCCGGCAGTCGCGGACGGCTTCCCGTAACGTGCTCGTACGGTACTTATTCCTGACTGACGTGTCAGCCATGCTATGTCTTTCTTGCGCGTTGTCAACGTTCTGCTATGCTTCCTCTTACGCACGTACTTGCGAGGGTGGCCGCGCCCGAACGACGGTAGGGAGGCACCGTGGACAACGCCGATCCAGACGACGAACAACCGCAGCTCACCTGGCTTTGGCGGCGGTCGTACGCCCCGGACGGCGCCCGGACCGAGTGCACGACCTGCGGGGCGGTGACCCGGTTCCACCGGCTGCGCACGCGACCCGCCTATGCATGCGATCGTTGCGGCACGCAGATCAGGCCCACGTCAGGGACTCCCTTCGCCGGTTCGAGCACGCCGCTGGCGAAGTGGTTCGAGGCGACCGCCATCCTCGTCGGTCCCGGTCCGAGGCCGGCGCCGCGCCGGCTCGCCGACCGGCTCGGCATCGACTACAAGGCCGCCTGGCGCATGACCCGCCGCATCGACGAGGCGCTGGAGGAGGACGGTGAGGGCGCCGATCTGCTGCGCGCCGTTGCGGCAGAGTGGGAGCCGGCAACGAAGGCCCCGACTGAGGCCGACGCTCCCCGGCGCAACGGAGAGCAGACCGTCGACCGCATCAGGGCGGCTGCCTGCAGGGCTCTCGCAACCCGCGGTCTCGCGCGTGCCCGCATCGCCGACATCGCGCGCGAGGCCGAGGTCTCAAGCGCCGTCGTCCACTACTACTTCCGCAGCAAGGACGAGGTGCTGCTGTCGGCCATGCAGTGGGCGAGCGAGCAACTGCAGAAGACGCTCGACTGGATCCTGACCGACTCCTCCGACCCACTCACCCAATTGCGCCTCATCCTCAGCGTCTCGGCGCCGGTGAACGACGGGCTGCGAGACGAGTACATGCTGTGGCTGGACTTCTGGAGCCTGGTCCGCATCGATGCGAAGTACCTGCCCGAGTGCGAGGCGATGTCGGCGAGCTGGAAGAGCATCGTCGTAGACGTCCTCCAGCGAGGAGTCGAGCAGGGCGCCTTCCACCCGGCGGCTCCGGTGGAGGATATCGCCCAGATGTACGTCTCACTCTCGGAGAGCTTCGCCTATCGCTGCGTGATCGGGTACGCGGAGATGCCGGTGACCCGGGCGCTCGAGCTGCTCGCCGCGTTCCTCGCGGGCCAGCTCGGGCTCTCTCCCGCGCAGTTGCGCCCCTAGTCTGCTGTCTCGGCCCTCGACCTGCGCTTGACCCGGGTCAGTGTCACCGCCGTCAACGCGACGGCGACGGCGGCGACCGCGAACGGCCACACGGGCACGCCCGATCCATCTGCCGCCCCCGCCCCGGACGTCGGGTGGACCGAGAGGTAGCTGTCGATCGAGTACCAGTTGTAGATCACCCCGCCGTTGGTGGCCGGCGACTTGACCCAGCCCGTCCATTGCTTGTCGTCGTAGGCCTGGAGCCACTCGGGGTAGGTGAGCGAGAGGATGACGCTGTCGCGGTAGAGCAACGCCTCCATCTCGTGCACGAGCGGCAGGCGTGCCTGCGGATCCACCGTCGTCGCCTGCCGGCTGTAGAGCCGCTCGTACTCGGGATCGACCCAGTTCGAAACGCCCCAGCCGCCTATCTGCGCCGCAGTGAATGTCGACAGCACGTAGTTGGGGTCCGGGTCGCTGCTGCCGTACCACACGAACGTATCGTAGTCGGGCGCGTACGTGGCTCCCTTGTAGTTGTAGATGGCGTTCATCAGGTAGCCCTCGTCGACGACGCTGAGGTCGATGCGGAGTCCAAGCTGCTGGAACCAGCCGGCGATCAGCTTGGCGGCCACCTGGTCGGTCGCGGTGTTGCTGCGGGCGAACAGTCGCAGCGAGATGGGTGCGCCCTGCTTGTCGAGGCGCACGCCGTCCTTCAGAGGGTAGCCGGCCGCGGTGAGCAGCTCACCCGCCTTGGCCAGGTCGAACGTCCGGGCCAGGCCGGCCGGCGGCTCCCAGTGGTAGTCCATGTCCTTCGCGTAGTAGTCGGGCGGAAGGATGCTCGTAGCCGGGCGCGCATAGCCCTGATGCGCCAGCTGGACGATCTTCTCCCTGTCGACGGCCCAGTCGAGCGCCTGCCTGAAGGCGGAGTCTTGGAGGACGGGGTTGCCCAGGGAGTCCGGGCTGTCAGAGCAGTTGAAGGCGAGCATCGTGAAACCGTTGAAGGCCCCTCCGATGGCCGCGACGTCGCCGGAGGCGTTGAGCTTGCCCATGTCGGCCGGAGGAATGCCCCATGCCGCCTGCAGGTGGCCGGACTGCACGTCGGCCGCCATCGTGTCGGCGTTGGTGTAGTACTCGAAGAGGACCTTGTCGACCTTGGGCGCGCCACGCCAGTAGCTCTTGTTCGCCTTCAGCTCGACGTAGCTGCCCTTCTCCCAGTTGACGATCTGGAACGGCCCGGTGCCGACCACGGGGGGGTCGTTCTGGTAGCTGGTTGCGGCCTTCTCGGGGTCGATCTTGGACCAGATGTGCTTCGGCAGGATGTACACGAGCATGCCCAGCATGTTCGCCTTGGGCTTGCTGCAGACGAAGCGGACCGTGTGGGGATCGACGACCTCGACTTCCTCGATGTAGTCGGTGTAGGACGTGAAGTACGCCATGCTGTTGTCGATGATGTAGTCGAAGGTGAACTTGACGTCGTCCGCGGTGAAGGGCACGCCGTCCTGCCACCTGACGCCCTTGCGCAGATGAAAGGTCCACTCCTTGCCGTCGGCGGAGCTCTCCCAGCTCGTGGCGAGCTCGGGGCGCGGCTGCAGGTCGCCCGGGTTCCAGCCGACCAGGCAGTCGTAGTTCAGGTGGTAGAGCTCTACGCTGTAGCCGGCGAACGGGTTGAGGCTGTCCGGCTCGACCGTCCAGCCTACGCGCAAGACGACCCCGGCGTCCGGGTTCGGCGAGCTCGCTTCGGCCGCCGGTGCATGAGCAGCCGGGGCCAAGAAGACGAGCATCAAGAAGATGCAGACGGCGATCTCAGACAGCCGTCCCCGTCGAACGCGGCGAACAGTGGCGAGTCTCATGGCTCTGCTCCCTGCTTCATCGTGACCTTGGTGGGGCCTGAGAAGCCCCATCACCCCACCGGACGGTCCCGTATCCGGCTGCCACAACGGACAGCGCAAGAACAACGTTCACTGACCCTCTCCCAGGTCAGGGGATGCTGGGACCCTCGGCGCCCAGCTGCGGGTAGTGCCGGCGCGCTTCGGCTGGCGTGATGACCCCCTCCCTGATGTCTTCCATGATCTTCTCGACCGGGCGTTCGGACGGGGGCCCGAAGCCCCCGCCACCGCCAGTGCGGAGGAGCACTCGAGTCCCCTCTGCCAGCAGCATCCGCGTCACCTTGGCCACCGGCTCTGTCGTGCCGTCCGGGTACTCGAGGGCGCAGTGGTTCGGACGAGCCTCGTGACCGCCGGCCAGTCCCCAGCCCGGCGACTTCGTGCGCTCCACGATGCAGTTGAAGTAGGCGTCCTCGAGCAGCCGGAAGTCGACATCCACGCCGAGTCCGCCCCGACAGCGGCCCGCGCCCGCCGAATCCGGCGCCAACTCATAGCGCTCGACGATCAGTGGAGCGCTGAGCTCGACCACTTCGAGGGACGTCACCTGCAGGCCCGACAGCGGCAGGATGAACAGGCAGTGCGCTCCGTCGGCATCGTGGGTCGCGCCCTGTCCGACGGGATGATCGGGGCCGATGGACCACGGCGTGCCGTCGCGATACTCGCCCCACCAGCCGACACCGCAGAGATCTCCCCCGCTGCCGGCCGCGACGGACTCCGGCATGACGTCCGCGACCGCAGCCTGCAGGCCCTCGACTGCCATGTCGCTCGCCCATCCGTAGACGAAGATGGGCGCCGGCGGCTCGGGGCAGAACATGCTGCCCCGGCGCACCCGGGTGGCGATGGGCCGGAAGTGGCCTTCGTTCGGCGGTTCATCGACCCCCGCCAGCGCGTAGACCGCGATGCGACTGGAGGCGACCACCGCGGGCAGCGGACAGTTGATGGGCCCTGGCCGCACCGGAGGGGCCTCGGAGAAGTCCACCACGACGTCGCTGCCGTGGACCTCCAGGGCGACGTCGTAGACGACCATGTCGGTGCCGATACCGTCGTCATCCATGCTGCACGTGGCCACGTACCGCCCGTCGGGGATAGCCTGGAGCCTGCTGCGCACGATGGCTTCGCCGTGCGCGAACATGCGCTCCACGCTCGCGGCGAAGACCTCCCGGCCGTGCTTCTCGACGAGCCTCGACAGCGACGCGGCTCCCAGGCGGGTGGCGGTGATCTGCGCGTTCATGTCGCCTTCGAGAGCCTCCGGATACCGGGTGTTGGCGAGTATGGTCCGGTACATGTCCTGCTGAAGCTCACCGCCGCGGTAGAGCCTCACCGCCGGGAAGATGACGCCCTCCTGGAAGACATCGGTCGTGTTGAGCGGGTAGACGTCGATGGCCGCGATGTCGGACTGGTGGGCCTTGATGACTGAGTAGCCGACGAGGTCGGCGTCGAGGAAGGCCGGGACGATGATCACGGCGTCCTGGGGGTGACACCCGTTGTCGTAACCCGCCGTGCTCCAGATCACGTCGCCCGGCTCCAGCTGCTCCCGCCCGCCCAGACGCCGGAGGGCGGCTTCCACACAGAAACCGAGCGTACCCAGGAACGCCGGGAGCGTGCGTGCCTGCGCGAGCAGCTTCACGTCGCGGTCGAAGAGCCCGCACGCGAAATCGATCATGTCGTAGATGATGGGTGAGAACGCCGTACGCTGCAGGGCCAGCTTCATCTGATCGGCGACGGCGATGAGACCCTGGCGCACGACCTCCGTCGTGATCGGGTCCGCGTCCTCCATGGACGCCTGACCTCCCGCCGCCGGAGCCACGGTGATCACATCGGCTGCAGGCATCTCAGACCTCCGTCCTTCTCATGTCGAGTACACCGGACGGCCCTACCTCCAGCATGTAGCCGGCATCGACATACGTCGTGCACGTGTCTTCGAGGAGTATCGCCGGACCGGTCAGGGACCCCGTCGCTCCCAGCCGGGCACGATGCCGGACATCGAAGGGTGTCCTCTTGCCGAGGGACAGCGAGTACGCATCGATGCGCCCTGGGGCCTCCTCGAGGACCGGCAACGGATCAGCCGCGTCGGCTTGCGCCAGTGAGGGCAACGGCAGGCGCATGGTCGCCCGGACCGCCACCAGTTCCACATCTGCGGTGAGTCGGTGGCTGTACGTGCGCTCGTACTCTTCTTCGAAAGCGTCCCGCAGGGCCTCCGTGTCCGCCCGAAAACGGTACCTCTCCTCTGCCACCGGAATGGTGAGCGTGTACTGCTGGCCGACGTAGCGGAGATCCACAGCCGCCTCCAGCGCAACGTCACCACGCGGGGCAGCCCCGGGTGTTCTTGCGGTGAGGCCCTCGCAGAGATCCGTGAGTACCGCCGATGCCTCCGCGAGACCCGCCTCGTCAAGCGGGCGAAGACAGGTGCGCGCGGCCGAATGGGTGATGTCCTGCTGCAGCAGACCCCAGGCCGAGAAGCCGCCGGCGAACTCGGGGACCATGATGTGCGCGACCTCGAGTTCCTCGGCCAGCAGCGTGCCGAACAGGGGACCCGCGCCCCCGAACATCATGAGCGCCGCCTGCCGCGGGTCCTCGCCGCATTCCACGGTGATGGACCGTATCGCCTGGGCCATGGCGGCCGCGACGATCCTCAGGATACCTACCGCCGTCTCGTCGGTCGTGAATCCCAGCGGCACGCCGACCGTGTCGAGGGCACGACGGGCGCTGTCAAAATCGAGGCGCATGCCGCCGGCCAGCCGTCCATCCGCCAGCATCCCCAGCCAAGCCGCAGCGTCGGTCACCGTCGGCTCCTCGCCGCCGCGACCGTAGCACGCGGGCCCGGGCAGTGAGCCGGCACTGCGTGGTCCGACCCTCAGGAGCGATCCTTCGTCGAGGTAGGCGATCGAGCCGCCGCCGGCGCCGATCGAACGGATGTCGACCCACGGTGACTGCAGCGGCATGCCGTCGATGGTCCCCTGATACGTGACTCGCGGCCTGCCGTCGGTGATCAGACAGCAGTCGAAGCTGGTACCTCCAACGTCGGCCGCGATGGCGCTCGGGATGCCCAGCCGTCGGCACACCTCCCCGCAGCCCAGGGCGCCGGCGACGGGGCCGGACATGATCGTCTCGAAGCAGCGCTCCTCGGCGTCCTCGAACCTCATGGAGCCGCCACCCGATCGCGTGACCAGACATGGGGCCGCGAGACCCTGCTCGTCAAGCCTGCCCTTGAGACGCCGCAGGTAGTGAGCGGTGCCGGGCTTGATGAACGCATCGACGACCGTCGTCGACGTCCTCTCATACTCCCGGAACTCGCCGGAGACCTCATGGGACAGCGAGATGTCCCCCCGGAAGCCGGCCTCCCGCAACACTCGGGCCGTGGCCAGCTCGTTCTCCGGATTGAGGTAGGCGTGCAGGTAGGCGACGGCGATGCTCTGCACGCCCTCCTCCTGGAACAGGGCGAGGGCGTCGAGCACGTCCTGGGCGTCGAGCGGGGTCAGGACGACTCCATGAGCGTCCACCCGTTCGGTGACGGGTTGGCGGAGATGACGCGGCACCAGGGGCGGCTGCGGCCTCCACTTGGGGTCGTAGGCCGATGCCCTGTCTCCCCTCCGTACCTCCAGGATGTCTCGGAATCCCCTCGTGGCCAGGAGTCCGACGACCGAGCCGCGCCGCTGCAACAGGGAGTTGAGGCCGACGGTCATCCCGTGGAGGAAGAACTCGACGCGCGCCAACTCCTCCCTGCCGGCGACCTCGGCGACGCCGGCGACCACCGCGTCGTCCGGAGCGGCCGGTGTGCTGAGCACCTTCGAGACACGGACCCGACCGGACGTGCCGTCAATGAAGACGATGTCCGTGAAGGTACCGCCTGCGTCCGCCGCCAGACGTGAGCCCACGTAGCCCCTCCTTCTTGCCCTGCGGCCCCTTCACAATGCGTACATGGAAGGGACCTGATTGACATGACAGTCATTCTATTCAGCTTCAATTTAATGTGTCAACATGTACATAAGGATTCCATCCAGACAAGTACTGGCTGGTGTAGAATCGCAACGAGAGGTGAGATGGGCGCTGGAGATCACATCGAGGAACGAGTCGGGCAGCCGGAACTGGAGTGGCTCTGGCGACGCAACTGGGCGCCGGATGGCCGCACAGCCGTGTGCCCCAAGTGCGACGCGACCAGCACCTTCCACCCGGTCAAGGACCGCCGGGCCCTCGCCTGCAGTCGCTGTGGCGGGCACGTGTGGCCGACCGCAGGTACCTTCCTGGCGAGGACCCGTATCCCGCTCTCATCGTGGTTTCGGGCCGCGGTCGTGTATGCCGGCACGGGCAGTGCGGCTTCGCCGGCGACCCTCTCACAGGAGTTGGGACTCAGCTACAGGACCGCCTGGAGCATGCATCAGCGGCTGCAGGCGGCGATGGACGAGAACGGGCCGGACGCAGACCTCATTCGCGACATCGCGACCTCATGGCAGGGGGTCGAGTCGGGACTGGATCCTCGAGCGGCGCGTGCCGGCGCACAAGAGCAGGAGTCGGTCCCGCAGAGGATCCTGGAGGCCGCCTGTCGAGTGGTGGCGCGCCAGGGGCTGCGCAAGACCCGCATTGCCGACGTGGCGGACGAGGCCGGCGTCTCAAGCGCCATCGTCCACTACTACTTCGGGGATGCGGCAAGTCTCCTGCTGGCCACCATCGGATGGCTCGATGAACGCCTCCTCCAGCGACTGGAGGAGGCCGACGGAGACCCGTTCGCCGCTCTCCGGAACCTCATCGCACTGACGGCCCCCTATCCTGGGCCGAACCGTGAGGAGTGGCTGCTCCAGCTGGAGATCTTCCCGCTCGCTCGCGAGAAGCAGGAGTACATGGCCGCCATCCACCGCCTCGTCGAGCTCTACCATCAGGCGGTCCTTAGCATCATCGCACGAGGCGTCGAGGCAGGAGCCTTCCACCCCGTCGCAGATACGAAGGAAGTAGCCTTCAGGATCGCCGCGTACGGCGAGGTGCTGTCGGAGCGCACGGTGCTCGACTTCCGCGGCTTCACGCCCGAAGGCGTCGAGCGATCGCTCGCGGCCTTCGCCGCGGAGCAGCTGCAGATCCCGGTCGACGCGCTGCTGAGCGAAGCGCCGTCGCGACGCCGGGACTCGTAGATTCCGGAGTCGTCCTCGGTGTGGCTCTGCCGTTCGCCTGCCGCCCAGCCGTGGGCGCCGCGCCGCCCGGCGGCCGGGCCGGGCGAGACGGCACTCTCGCCCGGCCCGGTCCGCTTGGGGGACCTCAGACCTCGATCGACCGGCTCCCGCGCCGCCGCCGGAGGAGCAGCACGACGGCGAGGACCACGACGACCGCGGCCACGATGCCGACGATCGCCAGCACGGTGGTGTTGGCCCCCGCCGAGTCGGACTCGTCGGCGTCCGTCCTGAGGCGGAGGTTGACGTACGAGTCCACGTTGTCGTTCGAGAACGAGTACGGCCCGGTCGGCCCATACTGGGTCCAGCCGGTCCACTTGGCCACGTTGAAGGCCTCGAGCTGCTTCGTGTAGACGGTGATGATGGATGGGACCTGGTCGTAGACGATCTGGCACATCTGATCGGTCAGCGGCCTCCTCTGGGCCGGGTCGATCGTCTGCGACTGCTGCACCCAGAGCTCGTCGTACTTCGGGTCCGAGAAGTAGGTGTCGTTCCAGCCGCCGATCTGCCCGGTGGTGAAGATGCTGAGGATGAAGTTCGGGTCGGCGTACCCTCCGAAGCCCCAGACGACCATGTCGTAGTCGGGGGCGAACTCGGAGCCCTTCATGTTGTACTCGGCGTCGATGATGGCCGCGTCGGCCATGGTCTGGAGTTCGATCTGCAGTCCGAGCTGCTCGAACCAGCCGGCCAGCAGCTTGCCGGTGCTCTGGCTCTCGGTGCTCGCCGAGCGCACGTACAACCGCAGCTCGATGGGCTCGCCGTCCTTGCCGACCCGCTTGCCGTCGACCAGCGGGTAGCCGGCGGCGTCGAGCATCTGGCCGGCCTTGGCGAGGTCGAAGCCCACGGTCGCGTCGGGCGCCGGCGTCCAGAAGTACTCCGGAACGTCGGGCGTGATGATGCCCTGGGCGACGGTGCCGAAGCCCGAGTACGCCAGGTCGATGATGCCCTGCTTGTCCACGGCCCAGGCGAGCGCCTGCCGGAAGGCAGGGTCGCGCAGCGCCGGGTTCCCGAGCGACTCCTTCCCCGTGAAGGTGTTCAGCGACACTGAGCCCCAGTAGCGGATGTCGGCAGCGTTGGTCTTGAGGGCAGGATCGGACGAGAGGGCCTTGAACTGCGCCGCCGGCAGAGCCCAGGCGTAGTCCAGGGCTCCGGTCTTCAGGTCCTGGGTCATGGTGTCCGCGTTCTGGTAGACCTGCATGAGGACCTCGTCGAGAGCCAGCTGCTCCCAGTAGTAGGGGTTCCTGACGAGCTTGACGAAGCTGCCGGTCTTGACCTCGGCCACCTGGAAGGGGCCGGTGCCGACGAGCGGCAGCTCGGGCTGGTAGTCAAGGCCCGCCTTCTCGCCGGGGACCCTGGACCAGACGTGCTCGGGGACGATCGGGATCCACAGGTAGAGCATGTCGGCCTTGGGCTTGCTGCAGACGATCTCAACGGTCAGCGGGTCGACGGCGACGGCCTTGACGATGTTCTCGGTGTAGGTGGTGAAGTTCACCAGCTGGTTCTCGATGATGTAGTTGTAGGTGAAGGCGACGTCGTCTGAGCTGAAGGGCTCTCCGTCCGACCACTGCACGCCCTCGCGCAGCTTGAAGGTCCACGTGAGCCCGTCCTCCGAGACGCTCCAGCTCGTGGCCAGCTCTGGCCGCGGCTGCAGGTCCGTGCCGCGGCCGACGAGGAACGAGTAGGTGAGGTGGAACGCCTCGTAGGCCGTCGCGCTGTAGCCGACGAACGGGTTGGGGTTGTCGAGGTCGAACACGGTGCCCATGCGGAGCACGAGCTTCTCCTCGCCCGCCGACGCGGACGGCGACGGCGACGCCTGGGCCAGGGGCGCGCAGCAGAGCAGGACCGCGGCGAGCACCAGGATCGTGACCAGCCCGGCGACGCCGCGGCGCCGGCGCTGGGTCCTCGTTGTGGTCGATCGCATCATGATGTCTCCCTCACTCCCCAGGTGGTCGATCGATCAGGCATCGGGCAGCGCCCGGGCCAGAAGGTCCAGAAGCGCGCGGTGCGAGACCGACTCGATGGTCGCGTCCGTCCAGCCGCGCTCGCGCAACGCGTCCAGGAGCGCCGGGTAGTCGGCCGGGCCGCGCAGGTCCCCCGGCCCCGTGACGTCGTCGATCTCGATGTGGAACAGCCCGTCGAGCGGCGCCGGCAGCGGCAGCAGCGTCCCGAGCTGTTCGAAGAAGTCGGCGCCGAGGCCGACGTGGCCGGCGCCCGTCACCTCCAGCGCGTGCTCGAGGTGCTCGGCGACGCGGGCGAACGAGCCGTCGCCGCCCACCGCGAACCCCAGCCCCATGAGGCAGAACACGCCCGCGCGCTCGGCGAGCGCCTGGAGCTGCTCGTCGCTGACGTTGCGGGGCAGGTCCTCGAGGGCCCGACACGCGGCGTGGCTGACGACCACATGCGCCTCGGGCGCGCACTCGAGCACGTCCCAGAAGGTGCGCTCTGAGGCGTGCGCAAGGTCGATGATCACGCCGCGTTCCCCGAGCTCCTTGACAAGCACGCGACCGAGGCGGGAGAGGCCGCCCCCGGGCTCGGGCTCCCCCGTGCCGTCGGCGAAGAAGTTGCGGTACTCCCAGGTGAGGCAGAGCATCCTCAGGCCGAGGTCCCACCAGGCGTCGACCAGCCAAGGGTCGCGGCCCAGGGCCTCAGCCCCCTCCATGGACAGCAGCAGGCCGAGGCGCTCCCCAGCCGCGACCCGGGCGAGATCGCCCTTCGAGCGCACGGGGAGCACGCGGTCGGCGTTACACCGCACCGCGTGCTCGAACGCGACCGTCTGCGCGAGCACGTCGCGCAGGGCGCCGTCGGGCACCAGCGCGCCCATGGCGCTGGCCGCGCAGACCTGGAGGCCTACCCCGCCGGCCTCCAACTGAGGCAGCCAGTGGGTGCGGAAGGGGTTGTCCTCCCCAAGCTGGAACTCGCGGAAGGCGAGCTCGAGCAGCAGGTCGTTGTGGCAGTCGGCTACGTTCATCAAGCCACCTTCGTCGAGGTTTCAAGCAGGGGCGGGGCTCCCCGTGACCGGGGGGCCCCGCCCCGCCGCTCGTCAGCGCCGGCTCTGCCTAATTGGCCCTGTACCACCAGGTCTTGGCCTTGCTCGGCGCGGCGTCCTTCATGGTCCTGGCCATCGTCTTGACCAGACCGACGAGGCCGCCGTCCTTGCCCGCCTGCGGCCAGAACACGTGACCGGCGTTCGGCACATAGTGGATGTCGAAGCCTGCCCTGGGAGCAGTCAACTCCCCGGCCATAGCCTCGAAGACCTCGACCCCGTAGTTGAGCAGGACGGAGTCCTTGGTCCCGACGTAGATGTGCAACTTGCCGCGAAGGTCCTTGCCGATAGTGGACCAGTTCGCCCGCGTGTACTCGGTGAGGTCCTTCGCTCTCATCTGCTCGGTGACGGCGTGGTCGATCTTGCCCGTGAGCGGGTTCCACGCGGGGGCGTAGTAGCCGTCTGGACCGCGGGGATTCCAGACCGCCTGGGTGAGGCCGATGCTCCAGCCGTTGGCCACGTAGCCGTCCGGACCGGTCACCGCCGCCTCCCACCAGATGTTCTGGGCGAGGGTCGACGACGGGTCGAGATTGCGCAGTACGCCGGCCGGACGCCAGACCTTCATCCATCCGTAGTCTGTGTAGAAGTAGTTGTCGTCCTCATACAGGTTGGCGGTAGGCGCCGCGGTGAAGCTCAGGAAGTCCGGCGAGAAGATCCAGGCGCCCGCGTAGTACTCCGGGTGGAAGATCTGCTGGGCGGCGGTGATCCAGCCGCCGGTCGAGATGCCGAAGCAGGTGCGCGCCCAGCCCGCCCTGTAGATGCGGAAGCGGCTCTGGAGCTCCGGCACGAGCTCGGTCTTCTCGGCGGTGTCGTAGGGACCGACGTTCGGCGAGTCCGCCTGGTAGGCTGTCTCGCCGTACGGGTTCTCCTCGCGGAACTGCACGTAGATGACCTGCGGAGCCTTGCCGGAGAGCCACCACGCGGAGAAGCGGGCGTCTCCGTCCCACCAGGCCTTGCGTTCCTTCTGCACCGCGGGGGGCTCCACGAAGCCGCCGGGGTTGCTCTGCGGGTAGTGGAAGTTCCAGTAGACCACCGGGTACTTGCGCTGCCGGTTCGCCTTCTTGAAGTAGCCCGACGGCAGCAGCACGTCGGCGCCCAGGTACATGTCCTGGCCCCAGAACTCCGAGAGCAGCTCACTCCTGATCTTGACGTGCTTGACGTGCTTGGAGTCGGTCGGGTTGCCCTGCGCCGCCACGCCGCCCGGGGGAACGGGCTCCTGCGGTTCCACGACGTGCGTCAGCGAGAGCGCGATGGGGCCGCCGTCGGGATCGATGTGGACCAGCTGCGGGTCGCTGTAGAGGCTGCCGGGGTTGTCCATCACGTCGTAGTCGCTGCCTCCGGGGAGGAACGCCTTGATGCTGAAGCCGTCGGCGCGGTCGAAGGTCGTGTACTTGTTCAGGACGGCCTGC
>Ga0172375_10008943_pt1 | contig 13337 bp, 13 predicted proteins | sample LakKiv1m_FD_114537 | JGI IMG/M metagenome (GOLD analysis project Ga0172375, IMG submission 114537) | Freshwater microbial communities from Kabuno Bay, South-Kivu, Congo - kab_092012_11.1m | ecosystem: Environmental > Aquatic > Freshwater > Lake | place: Democratic Republic of the Congo...
ATGGATGGTTGATAATCTTCATGTATATATTAAACACCCATTAAAGAGATCATATATACAATCATTAGATCATCAACAATCTTTCTTATATATTTTTTTCTATAAATAAAACGCACTTTTGTCACATTTTAAATCTTCAATACTTTAAAATTATGATTTTCAATTTCTGCTATCATTAATATCATATGTTTAATAATAATTTCTTTACATACATCATTAATATAAATTGATTCTTCTACTAATTGCCCATTTTTAGAATATTTTAAATATTTACCATTACGTTTTCCAATAATAAAATTACATTTTACTTCAATTTGTCCATTATCATAATAACTTAGATATTCTCCATCAAAAATATTATTAACACATATACATTTTATTTGTAATTGTCCATTATCATAATATGTAACAAATTCTCCTTTACGTTTATCTTCAACATAAAAACATTTTAACATTAATTTCCCATTTTCATAATATGATACAAATTCTCCTTCCTTCTTACCATAAACACAAATATATTTTTCATATAACTGCCCATTAGAATAATATATTAAACATTCTCCATATATTCTATCATTAATAAAATTATATTTTTCATGTATTTGACCATTTACAAAGTATACAATATGTTCTCCGTTTTTCATATTATCAATGTAATGTTCTTTTGTTAATAACTTTCCATCTTCATTATACATTAAAAATTCTCCATTGAGCCTATCATTAACATAATTCCATTTACATTCTACTTGTCCATTGATATAATATTTTAAATATTTTCCTTCTTTTTTACCATTAATAACATAATACATTTCATTTCTAAAACCATTATAATAACGTGTAATAATTTTTTCCATTTTACTATTTACAATACTATTACATATTTAATTTTATTAAAACATTTAATTAATATCTTACAATATTATTAATTTTATTGAAGAAATATTGTAGGATATTAATATCCTACAATATTTTTTCAATAATATCAATATCTATTAAATCTTTTGGCCGATTCATTGTTTTTTTCCATATAAGTAAAATACTCAATCTCAAAAATAGATGATCATTTTCATCCAATTCCAATCCTCCAATTTTCATTAAATTACTCAATGAAAATCTATCATCTGGAAATCCATATCTTTCATTAACACGATATGCTTCAATTGAAAATTTTTTTTCATGTTGTCCTGTTATTTCATTATAATAATTTGTCATATCATAAAACCAACGGTATCCACCATTATACATTTCCATTTTTCCAATTCCAATTGTTACTAATTGTTCTAATTTTATAAATTCATTTGGAACAATAATAATGTTAAGATCGTTTATCTTCCTCCATTTTCTAATTGTATAAGAACCAATTAAAAAATACTTTTTCTGATCAATATCACATTCATTAACAAATAAATATCGTAGTATTGTTGACAATTTATTATGTTTTTCCATTGAACTTCTCATTATAAATTTTATTGAAGATTCAATATGTTTTTTATCCATTCCTTCCACATTCATTATTAAAAATAAACTTATTAAATATTTTCATATTTCAATTTTTTAATTTTTACATACCATACAAACAGCATCATGTATTTCTTCATCAAATTTATAAAAATATAACATATTTAAATTCATTATAATACGCCCACGACCATCTGTTTTTTTTAAAAGACAATTATCTTTAAAATATTTAATTAATAAAATATTTCCATTTTCATCATATTCTTTTGTTTTTCCATTGCACATACTATGAACAAAATTTCTTTCACTTATAATATTTCCATTTTCATGATAAAAATATTCTTTCCCTTCTATTTTATTATTGACAAAATTGTATTTTGATAATATATGTAATCCTTTTGAATACATTATACATTCACCATCTAAAATTCCATCATTAAAAATTCTTCTTTCAAATACAGAACCAGTATCATAATAATTTATTTCCTCTCCAAATTCTTTCCCATTTTTTAAATATGTTATTCTCATAATATTACCATTATTCCAATATGAAATATATTGTCCATTTAACACACCATCAATATAAAAACATTTGTGTGAAATATTACCATTATCATTATATGATATTAATTCCCCATTTTTTTTTCCATTAACATAACAACAATATTCTGTTATTGTTCCATTACTCATATATAAAATTTGTACTCCATGCTTTTTTCCATCTTTATAATTTATTTGTTCTGCTACAATTCCATTTTTATAAAATAATAATTCTTCTCCATTTTTTATTCCATTTTTATAAGTACTTATAATGTCATTAATTCCATTTCTATAATAACGATAAAATTTACCTTCAACTACCCCATTTTTTAAATAATACCAATGTTTAATATGCCCATCATCAAAATATTCAATACATTCACCTTCTTTTTCTCCATTTTTATATATTGATATTTCTTTGTAATTTCCATTTTCATAATAACAATAACATTTCCCTTCTATCATTCCATTTTCATAATAACAATATAGTTTAATTTGCCCATTATCATAATAATTTATATAACTTCCATCCTTTTTTTCGTTTTTAAATGAAGAAACTATTTCAATATTTCCATTTTTATAATAACAAAAATATTTTCCCTGTATCAATCCATCTTTATAATAACACCAATACTTTATTGTTTCGTCGTCATTATATTCAATATATTTTCCATTCCACTTTTCACAGTTTCCAAACATTTTTATAATAATGTTATTTAATAAAAACTATTACCATAAACTATTTTTTTCAATTTTATTTTATGTTTTTATAATTTTATATAAATATAATAATTATATTATATTTATATAATACTGATGGAAGAATTGGCTAATATACAGAATCATATATTAAGCGAAATAACAAAACAGAATATTAAATCAATTGACTTTTCCTTGTTTACACAAGAAAATATCTTATGGAATGACAATAAATTATCAAATGCTTTAAAAGATTTATATAAATCTTCTTATAAAAATAAACAAATAGAAGAAATTTGTAAAGAAATAATCACAAATGCAACATTGATTCTACAAAATTGTTATGATATATCACCAGAAACTACTGCAAATAGATTATTATTATTCCAGAAACTATTATGTGCTAATCATCATATTATTGAAACATATTCATGTTCTAATGACCAAATAAAATTATATATTCATGATTTTATTTGTAATCAAAAAAAATAATTTTTTATTTACATGTAAATAAAAAATTATTTTATATTTTTAAACATTAAAAAGTGTAAAACATTAACATGGCATTCTAAAACTTTTATCATCATTAGTACAAAATTGAAAGTTTATTTCTAAATTCTTGTTATCCAAACATGTAAAACATATACTTAATAAAAAATTGTTTGTGTCTGTAAATCCAATCTCTTGTCTTTTTTGTTCATATTCGATTTTATTGATAATAACTTTGACACAATCATTTTCTCTTTCACATTTCACAGATGTTGTTGCATTCAAATATCGTATAATACAATCTTGATATTGTACAGCAATACTATCTGGTACATCCGGAATTTTCAATATAATATTACTATCATTTGATTCACTTTTTTCACAACCATGCCAAATATATTCATCAATTGGATTTCCACATTTATTCATAATTTCAATTATTTCATGTCCAAGCAAATCAGTTGTTACATCAGATAACCACCTAAAACCAGTAATGTACATGTATATATATATTATTATCTTATCTTTTATATATCTATTTATTTATTTTTTCAATTTTTTAATTTTGACATTCACTTAATAAAGCAATTTTACTAGAAATGTTAATTCCCAATGATCTGAAAAATTCATATTTGTCATAATTTTCTGTATTATTCTCTTTTCTATTTTCTTCAATTTTTATACTTATAAATAAAAGAATATCTTGAAATATAACTTTGCTATAATAATAACCTTCAATTAATCCAATAATATTAACTTCTGGAACAAATCCATATCTTTCCATTATATATGAAATAACAACAATTAATCCTATATCAATACATATAACTTTAATATATTTAATAACTTTATCTTTTATTACAAAATAACTATCAATAAAATAAAATGTTGCTAATAGTAACAATACAATAATACTAATATCATAATCAATCAACAATATAATTCCAATAATAACCCATAATATAGGTAACAATAAACATATTAATCCAATATGTAATATTTTAAATTCTGTAAGATTAATAATATCTCTAATATTTCTTAATCCACTAATCAATGAAGGAATTAATATTATTGAAGAAATACATAATGATAATAATGAAATACATATTCTCCTAAAAAAATCAATTATTGCACCAATCCTTAAATATTCTATAATATATGGCATAAATTGCATTAATATATATTTTTTAAATGGATCAATGTCTGGATCTAATTCATAATTTGATGATACGTTTACATTATTTATCAATATATTTCCAAACGGAACAAAAAATAATAATAATGGCATACAAATATTGATTATTGTATTAACCATCATAATTTTACTTGATTTTTGATAGTTTTTTTCTATAATTGCCCATAAAACTAATCCTATCTTGATTACCTTCATTGCATACAATATTAAATCTATCACCCACAATGTTAACAATAATGTTTTATCAATTGTTACAATAATATCCAATTTTTGTAATATTACAAAATTAATATCATTATAAGGATATGTTGTAATTGAAACATATGTTGATGCTATTAACTCCAAACATATAATTACTGCCACAATTTTTAAATATCGCTTTCGTTCAATAATAAATTTGTTTTCCATCTTTCAATAATAATATGATTTACTATTATTTAATAAAATATCCTTTTTAATTATTTTTAAATTTTATTTTCTTTAACAAACAAAATTATAAAATAATTTTGTTTGTTAAAAGAAATGCACAGGGTGGGATTCGAACCCACGAACCCTTGCGGGAGCAGTGCTTAAAACTGCAGCATTTGGCCACTTTGCTACCTGTGCACTTTATCATATTATGTGTTAAGCCTTTCAAACACTTAAAATTTCAATTTTTTTATATTTCTTCATAATTATCAATTTTTCTTGCTACTATCTTTTCACAAAGACTTTCATCATGAAATTTATCGGCACATAATTTTAACATATTATATGATAACTGTTGATCAGTATTTTGCCAACTATTAAAAAATTCCTTTATCAAATCAACAAAATAAATTATGTCTTCTTTCTTGGCATTATTATTTATCAATTCTATTTGACTTTCAATAAGTTTATTAAATATTGACTTACTTGTTTCATTAATAAAAATACCATATGAAATATTTTTTAGTTTATTGCCGTCATTTTTATACCATGTAAATTGGTTTATACATCTATATTTATCTTTAAATAATTCATATGCAACTTTAACTAATTTTTTTTCCATTTATATTATAATTTATATTATTAATTTATTTTATATTATAAAATAAATTAATTTCAATTTTTTATAAAATAACATAATCATATAAATTATTCTTTTTTGCACTAAATTGTTTAATCATTTTTTTAATAACTTTCTCTTTTTCAAAATCATCTGATAACAATAATTTAAAACATTCTTCATCAATATCAATTTTGTTTCTATCAATAATATATTCAATATATTGAAATGATCTATATTTACATGCTTGTTTAAGACATTCAATATCAAATTCAAATCTATTTTCTTCTGTTAATTTTTTAATTTCATTCAATTGTGCTTTTTCACATAACAACTGTAATATCTTTTTTTTTATTTCTATATTATCAATATAACTCTGCTTTTTTTTCTTCATATTTAAACAATTTTTAATTTCATCTGTCATAATAATTTCTAATTTTTCCATATTATAAAATGTAAACCCAACATTTATAGCATCACACACATTTTTTTCTGTTAATTTATATTTTCCATCTTCATAAAATATCTTCATTATTTCATTAAAATCATCATTTGATATATTGTTTTTATTTAAAATTAATAATTGAAAACATGTTTCTGTTATTTCAATACAATCATCTTGTATCCAATGTTTAATAATATTTACATTATTTGTATTTCCTAACATAAAATATAACATTTCAATATTAAAACACTCCATACTATTTATAATTATTTCACTTATATTATCTGAAAAATGATTGTCAATCATTAACAATTTAAATAACTCAATAGTTTCTTCAATTAATTTATTTTTACTACACCAAAATAATACATTTCTAAGTTTACTTAATGTATCATGATCATTAATAATATTAATATAATCTTCCATACTGTTTGAATCTTTACAATTCTGTAATGTTTTCAACATATTCTGTAATGTTTCCAACATATTCTGTAATGTTCCCAACATATCTGTTTCCTCCATATTTAATATTTAATAAATCATTTAATAAATATTATTATATAATGTTTACTTTTCAATTTTTTTCAATTAAAAAAAATTGAAAAAATAAATATTTATATAATAATATTTATTAAATGATTCATATTAAATGAACAACAATTGTTTTACTGTTCCATTAAACGATCAATATACAGTTAATGATACATCTTATTTTACGTTTTACAATTCACAAACACACCAAACATTTAGAGATATAAATAAAGATTTGATGAAATTAACAATTTCTAATTTAAAAGATTTGGCAAAATTTTTACATCTACATAACTATTCAAACTTAAATAAACAAAATTTGTTAGATTTTATAACTCCTCATATACAATTTGAATAAAATTAAATTTTTATTTTAACAAAAATATTTTATTTTTGTTAAAATAAAATTAACATGAAGTATGTCCACAACTAGTCCAATCAATACGTTTACTGCAATAAGGACAAAACAGTTCAATTGAATCATAATGTCTTAATATTTCATATAGACACTTGCGATGAAACAAATGCCCACAACTCAAATAAATTAATTTTACATCTTGATTACATCCAACACATACACATTCTTTTGTTATTTTTTTCATATTTCCAACACAATAATCATCATATTCAAATGAAGAAATCAAATTTCCTTCAAAATCAAATTCAATTCTTTTTGACATTTCAAATGGTTTTGATCTATAAACAGTTTTTATTCTTCCATTCTCATAATATTCTTTTCCATTTCTCTTTTTTCCACTATGATAATAATAATTTGATTTTTGATTACCAGATGGATAGTTTTCAATCCATTTTCCATCTTGTTGTCCATCTACATATGTTCCAGCCATTTTTAATTGTCCTGATTGATAAAATTCTTCATATTCATCTATTCTTTCTCCATTTGCAATCCATTCTTCATCAAACTTTACTTGTTCTGCTGTATTTTTCATTTTATACTCCCATGTAGGATTAAAATCATCAAACTCACATCTTCTTCTATAAAATATATGAATTGTAAAATGTTTTTTTATAGAGCTATCAACATAATATGAATATGTATGTGATACTTCATCAATTTTATTATCATTAACAAACATACGAACAACAGAATTGTTGTTTGACATGTTACAACCTATTGAATCACACTAACTATATTATAATTGTGAAATTATAATATATTTTGTTTTTCAATTTTTATTTTTAATGACTTATCTGGCATATTCCACATTCATTCCAATCAATTGCTTGACGACATAATGGACATTCTTGAACATTATTATCATCAATATATTCAAACCAATTAAGTAAACATTTCTTATGAAATATGTGTTTATTTTCTCCTTCACAATTCATAAATAATAATTCTCCGTTTCCTTCACCAAAATCTTTACAAATAACACATTGTGCTTCATTACATAAATATATTTTTGTTAATTTATATCCTTCTTTTAACATTTGTAATGTTATTTCATTTGTTATATTATTAATTGGATATCTTGCTTTTTTAATTATATATCCATTGTGATCATAAACGATAAATAACCCGCTATATTCTCCATTAACGTAATTACATACAACATATTTTTTTCCATCTTCATAATATCCTAAATATTTTCCTTCTAATTTTCCATCAACATAATTACTTATTGTTGATATATTTCCATTATAATGATAATTAATACATTTCCCATCAATTATATCATTTTTATAATTTATTAACATTCTTGTTTTTCCATTTCCACTATAAAATATACTTTTCCCTTCTCGTTTATCATTAACAAATGAATATTCACCCAATAATTTTCCATCATTAAAATATTCATAACATTTTCCTTCTCTTTTTCCATCTACATATGTTACTTTTCTAAATAATTTTCCTTCATCATCATATTCTGTTGATTCTCCATTTTTAATATTATTAATATGATAACATTTATAAATCAACTTGCCCTGTTCATTATATTCATTATATTCACCATATTTTTTTCCTTCACAACATGTTATTACTTTGTGTAATGAACCATTATCATAATAATCATATATTTTACCATTACATTTTCCATTTACATATGTTTGTTCAATACTTATTATTCCATTATTGTATGCACAACATTTTCCATTTAATACATCATCAATATAATAAACCATCCTTGTTAATATCCCATTTGTATTATACAATAAACTTTTACCATTTCTTTTTCCATTAACATACATAATTTGTTGCATAATAGTTCCATCATCATAATAAATAGTTTCTTCTCCTTCTAAGTTTCCATTAGTATAATAACTTACATCAATTAATTTTCCTTCTTCATTATATGTTTCTGATTTTCCATCTTTCATTTGATTTTTATATTGACATACATTCATTAATCTTCCATTATCATAATAACTAAATATTTCTGTTCTGTTATCCATTTCTAAAATATACAATATATTATTATTATTTGTATTATATATTTTTTTCAATTTTTTTATATAAATATCATATTAAAAAATATATGATATTTATAGAATGTATTTTAATATCATATTTTATTACATAACTTTTTTACCATTGTAAAAACAATCGGCAATTAATAAACATCCATTATTATCAAAACATTTGTAACATCCTTCAATCAATCCATTAACATAAGTTTTTTTTTCATTTAAAAAACCATTATCATGATAACAAGTAAATTCACCATTTAGCTTTCCATGATTGTAACTACATTTTTTAAATATCATACCATTTTCATAATAGCTTTCATATAATCCGTTTAATTCTCCATTATCATATGTACATTTTTCATATAATCCACCAAATTCAAAATAAGTTAAACTTTCTCCATTTTTTACATCATTTGAATAAATACATAGTTTATGCTTTTTTCCATTTTCATAATAACTAACAAACATTCCATTTTTTTTCCCATTTGTATAATAACAACTTTCATTTATCTCTTCATTTTTATAATATATAATATATTCACCATGTAATATTCCATTTTTATAATTACACACAATATATTTATTTCCATTTTCATAATATTCATTAAATTTACCTTCTTCTTTTCCATTAAAATATTTACATTTTGTTTCTATTTTTCCAGATTTATGATATTGTGTTACATCACCGAATAATTTTCCTTTAATACAATTACATACTTCTTTAATTGCTCCATCATTATAATATTCCGTATACACTCCTTCTATTTTTCCTTCATCAAAATTACATTTTCTTTTTAATTGTCCATCTTCAAAATATTCAAAATATTTTTCATCAAATAAGTTATTTTTCATTACACATTGTTTTTTAATTTTTTGCCCATCATAATATAAAACAATATCTCCTATGACATTTCCGTTAATATAAACACATTTTTCCATTAATTCTCCATTATCATAATAATAAAAATACATTCCATCAATTTTTCCATTATTATAATTATATATTTCTTTTGTTTTTCCATTTTCATAAAATGTTTTACATTCACCATCTTTTATTCCATCAATATAATTTATTTGTTTTTGTACAAATCCATTTTCATAATAACAAAAATATAATCCATTCATTTTTCCATTAACATAAAATACGATTTCATACATTTTTCCATTTTCATAATAACTAACAAAATATCCATTTAATCCACCACTGTTAAATTCACATTTTGAATATAGAATATTGTTATCATAATATTCTACAATTTCTCCCATTTTTTCACTTTTATATTTTATTTCTCTTTTTTTAGTAGAAATAACATTTGTATCATCAATAAAATGAAATCCATCTATTATATCAAAAAACCTTTCATCAGTTCCTTTATTCATTTTTTAATTAACTAAATAACATCAATTATAAAATTAATATTATTTATTTATTTTTTCAATTTTTTATTAATTTATAATTATTTGTGTGTACATTCACAAATCCACCGCAATGTATGAAAAAAATCCCGAACCAATTCAAATTCTTTATCTGTTGTAATGTTTTTCACAGTCATTGCCCACCTGATACTTTCACATTGAATAGATGAAATAATTTGATTTTTACATATTCCAGAATAAAATAAATTAATTTGTTTTGCTCCATCCAAAACAATATAGCCTAATTCAATAAACTGTAACAAATTTCGTCCTTTCAATTTTCCTATATTTTTACGAAATAACCGAGACATGCATTCCAACATTGATAACTGACTACAAATATCATCACTATAATCAAGTGGATTAACTACCAACAATGGATCAAACTCCATGACTTACACTTTCGTTTTTTTCACTTTTATACAAATATAATAAAAATTATAGTTATTTACGGCTTTCAATTTTTTTAATAGTATGTAAGTTAACTATTTTATTTAATCCTTAATTTATATATATTGTCAAAATGTCAATGTATTATAATCCTTTCTATAATAGATCAACAGGTGGGCAGTCTATCGTTATTACAAATATAACAGCATTTAGCATATCAACTACAAATCTTTCTGCTACAAATGGCATAATTTCAACATTATATACAGATCTTATTATTAAAAATATCCCCGGAACAGATCTTGAAATAAGAAATACAACAGGAAATATTCATTTGAATACAACAAATACTTATGTTAAAAATATTATACCAGATGCAAATGTTACATATAACATTGGTTCACCTCTTATACGTTTTGATAATATTTATGCAGATTTTTTATCTGTTCCGTTTATTAAAACTCCATTAATTGAAAATGAAGATATTGGAGATCTTGTTATTAGAACAAATAATTTAAAAGATCTTTATATTTATTCAACTGGAATACTTTATATTGATGATACTGCAACAGACAATACAACACATATTTCAACTGGGGCTGGTATTAAAACATTAACAATTGGCAGTACAAATTCAACATCATCAACAACTATACAATCTGGAACAACTGGAATTATTATTACATCACCATTCATAGATGTAACAAACAATACAACAGATATTGGAACTTCAAGTCATTATTTAAAAAATGTTTATACAAACAACTATTACGGAGATAATTTATATGCTAAAACAGGTAATAACTTAAATATATTATGTAACTTGTTACCTACAACAGCTACCTATAATTTAGGCGGAGCATCAAATATTTGGACAAGTGGTTACATTACAACAGTTAATACTACAATAGTTAAACAAACTGCTGGAACTACATTAACTATTGGTGATAATACATTAACATCATTATTGGCTTTACAATCAGGTTCAGGCGGAATTACATTTACTGAAACAATTGGAAGTGATTTTATACCTAATGGAAGTTTTAATATTGGTAGTACATTACATTATTGGACACATGGTTACATTGCAAGTTTGAGCATGAGCAGTACCTTAACAAATTCAAGTTTAAATGTTGCTGGTGGTATTGTTCAAACGGATGGTAGTGGTGTTTTTAGTACATCAATAACCCTTCCAGATGGAACATTAGCAACAACACAACCACCAAATGATAGTTCTACAAAATTAGCAACAACAGCATATGTTGATAGTTTTGTTACACATGTTGATGCAATTACAACAAATAATTTAGGTACACCAACATACACAACTTTAGGACAATTTATAAATAATACAAATACTGCTGGATTTGTTGCAGGAGGTGCAATTTCAGTACATACTCCGCCCGATGGTTCAATTGATGTAGCATCGGGACAAGGTTATATTAGAATATCCAATTCAGACATTGTTGAACTTTTAAGTTTTGATTGGGCAAGTGCTACAAATGTATCATTAACAAATAATAGTAAAAATTATATTTATATTCAATACAATGCAGGTCCTCCTATAACTACAAGTGTAAATGCAACAGTAAATCAAGCAAGTATCAATGGAAATTCAGCATTTGTATTAGCAATAACTTATAGAACTGATGATGTTGTTGATTTTATTGATCAATCTGGTATTAAGTTGAATAATGCCATTGAACGAAATTGGCAACGACTCATATACCATGGTATTGAACATATGACTGGTGGTGAGATTTCAATGGAAAGTATTGTTTTAGATTATAGATATATAGCTTCAACAGAAGGTATATTTTATATTGCTGATTTTAAAGTAATTACACCTGCACAACATACAAATTTAACAGATAGGTTTATATATTATTATTACAATGGCACTAATTGGGTAACTGTTACAGGACGAGAAGTAATTGATAATTTACAATATAATGATATAACTACTGGATTAGCTCCATTATCAATCGGTAATTATGGTGTTCATTGGGTTTATGTCAGTTTGGAAGGAATACTTTATGTTGTTTATGGTGTTGGAGATTATTCATTAGCACAAGCACAAGCATTACAACCACCAAGTTTTGTTCCATCTTATATTGTTGAATGGGGAACATTGGCCGCAAAAATTATTATACAACAAAATACATCAGTTGTACCTGCAGGATATCCTCAAAGTGCATATACAACTAAATTTACACCAACAATAGTTACAAAACATAACGATTTAACTGGATTACAAGGTGGAACAGCAAATGAATATTTTCATTTAGCAGATAGTGCATATGAATATTTAAAAGTACAAGATCAAGAAGTTTTAACAACGTCCGACTCACATTTTGGAAGTATAACTGTTTCTAACGCAAATGCTTCTTCTATTACTTCGTCATTTGATGGAAATGCAATTCATTTACATGCAAGTCATGCAAATGGTGAAATTTCATTGGAATCTGGGTTGGGCGGAATAACATTTACATCAACATTGGGAGGAATTGTTGCAACATCAACTTTAAATGATACTGATGCTATTTATCTTCACGCTAATGGTGGAGTAAATGAAAAAATTAGAATTCGTGCTGATCAAGGTACTAGTGTTGATAGTATTCAATTGGTTTCTGATGTTGGCGGTATAACATTAACAACTTCTGCATTAGCAAGCGCCACTGCAATTAATTTAACAGCAACATTGGGAGGAATTG
>Ga0172375_10008944_pt1 | contig 13335 bp, 11 predicted proteins | sample LakKiv1m_FD_114537 | JGI IMG/M metagenome (GOLD analysis project Ga0172375, IMG submission 114537) | Freshwater microbial communities from Kabuno Bay, South-Kivu, Congo - kab_092012_11.1m | ecosystem: Environmental > Aquatic > Freshwater > Lake | place: Democratic Republic of the Congo...
CGTAGACAACAGGGTCCTTTTTTTCTAAGAATAACTTGGCGCTTTTAATATTTGGAGCGAGTCCTCGAATAATAATTTCATGGAGTAAATATGGCTTAAATAATTCCAATGCCATTTCACGAGGAAGTCCACATTGATTAAGTTTTAACTCAGGGCCTACAATAATGGTTGAACGACCAGAATAATCAACTCGTTTACCCAACAAATTTTGTCTAAATCGACCCTGTTTTCCTCTTAAGATATCAGAAAGGGACTTTTGTACCTTAGCGTTACTTCTGGTTGAACGACTTTTACCTCGGGATTTCTGTAAGTCAATTAATGAGTCAACTGCTTCTTGGAGCATTCGTTTTTCATTCCTTAAAATTATCTCGGGAGCTCCAAGATCAATCAATTGTTTTAGACGATTATTTCGATTTATGACACGTCGATAAAAATCATTTAAATCGGAAGTGGCAAATTTTCCTCCCGGTAACTGAACAACAGGACGAAGATCTGGCGGAATAACAGGTAGAACAGTGAGGACAATCCATTTAGGATCAATTCTTGCTTTAATAAAAGCTTCAAGTACTCGGGCTTTTTTGAGAAGCTTGTTTCTTTTTTCTCCCTTACTTTCATTTAATAATTCTAAGGCTTGGGCATACTGTTTTGGAAGATTATAATTAGAAAGAATTTCATACAAAATTTCCGAACCCATACCAACACTTAAAAAATCGGAAATATTATTTTCTTTAAAAAATAAATAATCATCCTCTTCAATAACGTCAAAAGGTCTTATCGATCGGACAATTTTAGAAATTCTTTCAAAATATGCTGATTTTTTTGTTTTTGTATCAGTTTGTTCATTTGATAACAATTTCAATTGTTCTCGTTTCTTGAATTCCACTTCTTGTTTGGCAATTTCCCATTGTTCTTTATAAGTAATTTTTTTCTCAAGGAGCTGATATTGTTTTTCAAAATTTTTATTAATTTCTTCCTCTTTTTTAAGAAAATCTTCCTCAATCTTTTTTAATTCATCTTTTTGCAATTGATCAATGATTTTTAAAGTTTTCTTCTGATTATCTTTATTAACTTCTTTGACTAAGTAAAGAGCATAATAAATAATTCTTTCTAAGGCTTGTGGAGGAACATCAAGAATAATACTAAGGATAGATGAGGTGCCTTTGAAATACCAAATATGAGCAATAGGAGAAGCTAATTTAATATGTCCCATCCGCTCACGGCGGACCGCCGATGTAGTAATTTCAACACCACAACGATCACAAACAATTCCTTTGTAACGCATTCTCTTATATTTTCCGCAATAACATTCGTAATCTTTTGTAGGTCCAAAAATTCTTTCATCAAAAAGACCGTCTTTTTCGGCCCTAAAGGTTCGATAGTTGATAGTTTCTGGTTTAACGACTTCGCCATGTGACCATTTAATAATCGTTTCAGGAGAGGCAAAAGTAATTCTTAACCCAGAAAAATCAACGGTATTAATATCTTCCATAATTATTTTGCATAATCAATAGATAATCCTAATGCGTTTAATTCTTTAACTAAGACATGGAACGATTCTGGAACTGACGATTGTGGAATGTCAACACCTTTAATGATCGATTCAAAAGCTTTAGTTCGGCCGCGGACATCATCACTTTTAATTGTCAGTAATTCCTGAAGTGTGTAGGGTACTCGATGCGATTCAAGTGCCCAGACTTCCATTTCTCCAAATCTTTGTCCCCCCAGTTGTGATTTTCCTCCCAATGGCTGTTGAGTAACTAAAGAATAAGGTCCAACTGATCGAGCGTGAAACTTATCTTCAATCATGTGGATTAATTTGATGATATAGCTTGTTCCAACCAGCGCCTTCCGTTCATAAGGCAGACCTGTTTGACCATCAAACAAAGTTACTTTATTATCAATTGGTAGTCCTGATTTTTTTAATTCTTTTATAATAAAATCTTCCTTAATTTTTTCGAAAACAGGAATAGAAATTGAAGTATTTGTATGTTTGGCAATGACTCCCATAAGATTTTCAAATAGTTGGCCCAAATTCATACGGGAAAGAATCGAAAGAGGAGATAAAATAACATCAACAGGTGTTCCATCTTCAAGATAAGGCATGTCCCAAGAGGGCAGAATTTTTGAAATAACACCTTTATTTCCATGTCGTCCAGCCAATTTATCTCCTACAGTTATTTTTCGTAATTGAGCAGTATTAACAATAATTCTTTGTAAAACACTTGGTTCAAGTTCATTTGGATCCTTTTTACCATTAATAGTTTCAATGCTAACAACTGAACCTCTTTTTCCATATGGCATCCGCAAAGAAGTATCTTTAATATCTTTGGCTTTTTCTCCGAAAATTGCCCGAAGTAATCTTTCCTCAGCTGTTAATTCTTTTTCACCTTTTGGAGCAACTTTACCTACGAGAACATCTCCTCCTTTTACTTCAGTACCAATAGTTACCAATCCTTCTTTATTAAGATTTTGAAGAATTTCTTCACGAACATTTGGTATATCTCGAGTAAGTTCTTCCGGTCCGAGTTTAGTATCAATAACGTCAGCTATAAATTCCTCCATCGTGATTGAGCTAAGAACATCTTCCTTAACCAATCTGTCAGAAATAACAAAACCGTCTTCGTAACCTAGACCATTCAGTGAAGAATAAGCAACTAATAAATTTTTTCCTAGTGCCAGATGACCCTGATCAGTTGAAGGGCCATCAATAATGACTTCCCCCTTTTTTACTTTTTGATTCCGATTAACTTTTGGTCTTTGGTCGAAAGAAACATTTTTATTGGTGCGAGTGAATCTTTCTAATTTATACTCATAGGTTTTGCCACTTTTTCCTTTATAGACTATTTTTTGTCCATCGATATATTTTACGATACCATCTTCCGCTGCTTTTATCGTTCTTCCTAAAGCAACGCTGATCTTTTCTTCCAGTCCAGTTCCAACGATTGGCGCTTCAGGTTTTATTAAAGGTACAGCTTGACATTGCATATGCGAACCCATCAGGGCCCGAGACGCATCATCATTTTGAAGAAATGGAATAAGAGATGCCGATGCCCCCAGTACTTGTCGAGGAGAAACATCTATTAAATCAACCTTTTCAACCGACACTTCAATAATATTGCCATCAAAACGTGCCGTGATTATTTGATCAGTCAAATAACCTTTTTCATCAATATTAACATCACCCGAGGTAATAAAATATTTTTCTTCATCATCAGCCTGTAAATAAATAATTTCATTTGATATTTTTACCTTCAATTTACCACCATCTTTTTCTTTAACTAATTTTTTATAAGGAGTTTCCAAAAAGCCATATTTATTTACCTTAGCGTAAAGAGCCATGTAGGTGACAACACCAATATTGGGTCCTTCTGGACTTCTGATTGGGCAAATTCTTCCATATTGAGATGAGGAAATATCCCGGATCGAAAATGAAGCTCTTTCTTTTTCAATCCCACCGGGTCCACCGACCGTAATTCTTCTTAGATTATCAAGTTCTGACAATGGATTAGTTTGATCAACGATAGTTGACAGTTGACTGGTTCTATAAAAAGAGTTTATTGCAACTATCAATGGCTTTGAGTTAACTACTTGACTTGGGACAACATTTAACTCTTCGCCTGATATTAAACTCATTCTTTCTTTAATTTCACGTTCTACTCGAACCATTCCAACTCTAATTCCATATAAACTAATTAATTCACCAACTGTTCGGAGCCTTCGGTTACCTAGATGATCAATATCATCAAACTCACCTTTATTTTGAGTTAAGGTGAGAAGGTATTTAATAGAAGCAATAATATCTGTTTTAGTTAATAAACGATTTTCTTTTTTTATCTCAATATTTAAACCGAGTTTTTTATTAATTTTATATCGTCCAACATCGGCAAGTGAATATCTTTTTAGATTAAAAAGAAGGTTATTTATAGTTTCATAGGCATTTTCCAAAATTAAGGGTTCTCCCGGCCTGATTTTTCGATAAATTTCTAAAACCGCCTCATCTTTATTTTTTGTTTGATCCTTTTTAAGAGTCGGAATAAGATATTTTTCGACTAAACCTTTATCAATATCTTCAAAGTAGTTAATAATATCGGATTCACTGTCATTTTCAAATATTTTAAGAAAAACTGTTGATAAAAATTTTCTTTTTTTATTAATTTTCATTTCAATTAGACCATTCTTATTGATTGTCATATCAAGCCAGGCTCCAATATATGGTCTTATTTCTGCGTTATATAATGTCAACCCGGTTGTTTTATCAATTTCGGCAGTAAAATATACCCCAGGGGAACGAACAACTTGATTAATAATAGCTCTTTCAATACCGTTGATAATAAAAGTACCTCGATCAGTCATTTTTGGAAGATTAAAGAAATAAATGTCTTGTTTTTTTTCGCTATTGATTTTTTTGTTGACTAATCTTAGTTTTAGATAAACAGGAGCATCATAGGTTAATTTCTTTTTATAGCAGAGATCAATATCATATCGTGGTTCTCCAAAATAAAGATCTTCGAAATAAATAGTAAATTTTTTTTTCGTATAGTCGTCGATTGGAAAAAATTCGTTAAAAATTTCTTTTAATCGGATATCGGTAAACTCAGCCCAAGAATCTTTTTGGACTTCTATTAAGTTAAATTTTTCAAGAAGTTCGTCTTTTTTTCCGAGGAATAAACTTTTGTGGGGTAAAATACTTGATTTAATAGTTTTGCTCATCGAGTAGATGGAAATAATATTTTGTTAACAACAAAAACCCCACTATACAAAACGGGGAGTAAAAAAATTAATATATCATACAAAACGCAATAAGTAAAGTCAAATGGATTTAGCTGTAGAACTCGATTCTGAAACTTTGAGATTAATATAGTTAGTTATGTTGGACTTTAAAACTTGATACAAATTCTTCAAATCCACTATCTGGGTAAAAAGAATATAAAACTATAAATTTATTTTGATAAGGAATTATGTATAAAATTGATTCTGATGGTTTACCTGGCAAAATAACTCCACCACCTTTGCTATTTATAATAGCCTTAATTTTTCTGGAAGAAATATTGTTAAGAATAACTTCATCATTTTTGGTAATTTCGTCTATAGCAGATTTACATAAATCTTTATAGCAAGAAGTTGGATCAGTGTCGGATATTCCTAAATGATAATCACCAAATGCAATATTAGTAGTAAATAGTTGTTCGAGAGCACTAATAGGCCATCCGGAATCTTTAGAATTAAAAATAAACGGTGTGTGTTCTTTATCTAACGGATATAATACTTCAAAAGTATAGCCATTCATAAATTCTTGAGAAAAGTTACCCCAATTATCATTTTTTACTATTAACGATGGAGTAGGAGATGGAATTTGAATAGTTGGGGAAACTTGTTGACTAACCAACTTTTTTTCTAATTGTTGATTTTGAAAGAAAAGAAAAATTATTGAAACTAAAAAGATAATTCCTAAAATAGAAAAAACAATTATTATCAAATGATTTGATTTAGTTTGCGGAATAGGAACTTGAACAGGATTTTGGATAGGTTCCATTAATCCCATTATTTCAGAAATAAAAAACAAAAACAATCATGATTTTAAGACTTAAAGAATTTTTTTTTCGATGAGTGAGGGTGAGAAATGCGGGATTTCATTTTTTCAAGAAGTGAAGTCAGACTAATTCTTTTTTTTGCTACTTTATCTTTTTTAATTTCCGGACTTTTAATAACAGGATGACTTTTTTTAATATGATCTTTTTTTAGTTGTTTTAATAAAGAAATTAATTGAACGCTAACAATTATTAGGAGAACAGTTGTAATTGTGACTGCGGTTGAAAGTAATAATTGAATTGTGTCCATATTAAAGTAGTCCTAATCGAACTTTCTCTGCAACAAGATTATTTGCTCGAAGAAGCTCGTCGTGAGAAGTTCCTGCGTCAATCCACCAATCAAGAAGACCGCATTCCAAAGTCCCCTCTTTAAGATAAAAGTTATTCAGATCGGTTACTTCTAATTCTCCCCGGGCTGACGATTTTTGTTTACGAATAAAATCAAAGACTCGCTGATCATAAATATAAATGCCGGTTTGAGCGATATTAGACTTTGGATTTTCCGGTTTTTCCATTATCGAGATAACTTTTCCAACAGAGTCAATTTCTATTATTCCATAGTGTTTTGACTCCATTTCCGGCATTTTTATTCCAAAAACGACCGCTCCCTTATCTTTTTTCTTAAATTTTTCTACAGCTGGTTTCAAATTGTAACTAAAAATGTTGTCACCCAAAACCACAGTAATTTTATTGCCCTCAGCAAATTCTTCTGCCAGGCCAATAGCATGAGCAATTCCACCCTTTGGGTTTTCTTGAACAGAGTAATAAAGTTTGACGCCAAATTGATCACCGCCTTTTAGAAGATTGGCAAATTGGCCGGCATGGTCAGGTGAGCTTGAAATAAGGATTTCTTTTATTCCCGCCTTAACCAGTGACTCCAAAGGGTAATAGATCATTGGCTTATTATAGATAGGCAAAAGATGTTTATTAGTTACCCAAGTTAAGGGTCGAAGTCGAGTAGCCAGTCCGCCAGCAAGAATTAATCCTTTCATAAAAATTATTTACGGCAAAATAATAATTTTAAGTAAAAAAATTATTATAAATGCAATCAGGATATATTCTATCACAGTTTTTAAATGGAGAGTTTCATCAATAATATGATGATATATCCCCCAAACGATATAGAAAAAGGCAAAAGAAATTAAAATAATAAATTCAATGATTCTTTCTCCACGAAAGATATTTAATAAAATCAAGAAAAATATACCGGCCGTAATCAAAAATAAGTAATCAAATAAATGATTTTTAAATTCCCTTTTCAAATTAGAGTATAAGTGTTTGACCATTGTTTAAATAATTGTACCGATAGTTGACATAAATAATCCGATTAGTATAAATATTATAAATAATAAATGAGCTGTATTTTTCCCACCAATTCTTATAATGTTGAATTTTGAAGCGAAATAAAAATCAAGGATAAGAACCATAATAAGAAATACCATAAAAATAACATTTAAGTTAAAAGAAAAACTTAATGCATTGATTTTTGGCTGAACGGGGGCAGTATATTTAGCTTTTGGAATAGCCGGAATATTTTGAATTGTTTCACTGGCTTGGATTTCAGAAGGAGTAAAGGCACTTGCCATTGGTTTACCAAATTCCTGAACGACTAAAGTAGTCTGTTCTCCATTCAATGTACCATTAACAATGGCATAGCCGACTTCTGTATATTCTTTTTTTAAAATATTACCTCGGTGAGTAGTTGAATTCATCCAGGCGTCAACAACACCGCTACTAAACAGAAAATTTTTTGCTAAATTTTCTCCGGCATATTCATATTTATAGCCGGCGCCTGATATAAAATCCCAAGGGGTTTTTCCGTCAGGAGAATAGTGGGACCAATAATTTTCAGTCAACATATTTTCAGCTTTTCTTTGAGCGGCTAAAGATAAAGCCGAGTTTAGGGAAAGCGGCGGCAAGTTATTCTTTTGCCGCTCTTCATTTGTCAGTTGATAAAGTTTATCAACGCTGATATCCGTTGCGAATCCTAAAACGTTATGAATATTACCTTGCTTAAACAAAATCATCATTAAAAAGGCGATAATCAAATAAACAGTTAAAAAATCGGTATGAAGGCTTTTAGCCCGGAAGTTATTTTCTTCATGAGGAATGAAGAGGCGATGAATAAATGTTTTTATTTTTTCCATACAATAGTTTCATTTTAAATAATATTGAAATGATAGTCAAAAGGGAATAGAAAACGGAAAGAAAACATAAAAGATTGATTGATGAAGAATTATTATGATTAATTTTTGTTGAGATGCCGAGTATGTTGGGGGAAAGGGTATAGGGTGTGGGGTTTGGGATGTAGAAATTAATTTGTGCTATAGGGGTCTGATTTATCAGACCCATGTTTATTGGTGTTTTTGATGTGATGACAGTCGTTGTAGGAGATATTGATGTAATTGTTGTAATCAAATTAATACAAGAATTATTGACAGAATTTTTGCTGGGTTCTTGAAGACAAAAACTGTCTGAATCAATGGAAGTTCTTCCTAAAGTTTTTCCTTGTTCGCTTTTTGAATATTCAAAATCGTCCTTGAGATTTTTGTTGGATTCTAATAAGCGAACGCCGTCCCCGTCATTATTGAACATAGAAGAAGTTAGATCAAAAACAGCATAACTTTTTCTGTCAATTTCTAAAGAAAATATTTTAGGAGTTGATCCGGAGTTTTCCAGGTCGTCAATATACCAGTTGTTTAAGGTGACAGAAAAATCATTATCGTTATAAATTTCTACCCATTCTTTTTCACCGGTTGGTGTATTGACCATTACCTCGGAAATATAAACATTGTTAAATGAGATAGATTCTGTAGGGGACGGATAAATCCGTCCCGTTATTTCGGGCGTTGACGTTATTGTTGGTATAAATGTTATTATTGGTGTGATTATTAACGTTGGCGTCAAGCTTTGACAGACTGTTTCATTGGAAGCATTTTTTGTTAACGTATTTAACACAAACCAATTTCCGCTACCATTAGGACATTTAGCAAAGGTTTTATTTGAGTCAAATGTTCCGGAATAAGTAGCAATGTCAATTGATTGATTGTTAGTGTCGTATAGATAAATAATATCAGCATAATTTTTTCCTGTTTGATTACTGTTGTTTAATACACCTGATGGCGTTGAAGCAATTGTAAATGAATATGGTCTAAGAGTTTCATCTGTCATTAATATTTTTTTTCCGGATGAGTCTGTTAGATAAAAGTCTTGAATATTGACAGAATTATTTTCATCATTGTAGATTTCTACCCATTCGTCCTCACCTGTTAATGGAGCTGGATAAATCTCATTAAGTTTTAAAGCGGCAAAAACGTTTTTGCTAAAGATTAAAACAAGCAACGACATAGCAATCAAAATTATTTTTTTCATATTTCATTTTTTTATAATGTATATATATTGTCAACCGCTTATAGCCTACAGAACTACTTAATTGGACCAATAGAAAGCCATCATTAAATTGATATATATTAAGGTTATCTTTCGTCCCGCGAAGCTATAGCGAAGTGGGATAACCTACAAAAGTAGACAATTAGATTGTTGTATGACTATATTATTAATGAAGTGTTGGAAATTTATTTATTGAGTGTATGTATGTAAATATAACGTAGTAAGGTTTGAATCTTTATGAACAAGTTTTGTGTAAGATAAAGTGCAGCCGACAGAATAACTTCCTCTATACAATGTTCCGTCAGCAACGGCATAAACATTATAAGACGAACCAAAGATATCTATACCATTATGGAAACGGTAGATATTTCCAACCCAGGTATTATGAATTGACCAGGTTTCTCCATATCCTTGATTAAATTCTATTGTTGGGGAAATTGGCCAATCCCAGTTTCCCGAAGGACTCCAAGAATCACCGTTTGTGTAATCAATATGACTGACATCTTTTAAATAGTTAAATGGGTTTTGTGTATTTCCACCCTCTTGGACAGTAAAATGAAGGTGAGATCCCGAAGAATTACACGATGCGCCTGATATTACTGTAGCAATAGTGTCTCCCTTTCTAACCTCACGAATTTGTATCTCTGTTCCGGCTCCGGCAATAATTCCTTGGATTGCGGCGTATTCCTGTTGAGCTCTAGATAATAAATTTTGATAGACTTGCTCACTGTTTTGTGTTTCCACTAACAATCTTTGTTTAGAGATTTTTTGATTATCTAAATCAGTTTTTTGTTTAGCTAAACTTTCTCTTAAATTATCTAATTCTTTTTTTTTCTCTTCTCTTATTTTTTTCTGCTCCTCATAATTAGTTTTTGTTTCCTGAACTGTATAAAGAAGTTTTTGATTGTTAGTTTGAGCGGTTTTTAGATATTTTACTTGATTAAGAAAATCATTAGCATTATTATTATCAAAAATAATATTAAAAACAGAAAAAGATCTTTTTTTATAACCTTCAATAATCCTATTAATCAGTAACTTTGAAAGATAGTCGAGAGAACTATCTAAGCCTTCTATTTTTGATCCTAAGAGTTCAATTTCTTTTTCTGTGTTTGTTATTTTTTGCTCGGTGTCATTTATCTGTAAAGTAGTTAGATATATTTGAGTATCCATGTATTGAATTTGTGAAGATAAAGTACTTTTTTGCTGTTTTAATTGTTGAAGTTTAGCTTGATATTCGCTAATTTTTTTTTGGAGATCGGTAGTGTCTTGAGCCTGAATAGAAAAAATTACTAAAAAAAACAGAACGGCAAATATAAGGATTTTTTTAATCATTATCTAATTATACTTTAAGGTATTTGTTGGTAGCAATGTATGAGGCGGCTGAAGCAATGATTGCGCCAAAGATTAAAGTCGAAATAAAAACAATCGTAAAAAAAATATAATTTAACGGCCAGATAATCAATTGGTAATTAAATACGTCAACCGATAGAGTTGTAATTCCTTTAAGATACGATTGTAGAAAAGGATTGAAATAAAGAACTAACAAAGCAAAAATTCCAAAAGATAAAACTGAGGCGGTTATTCCTAAAAACAAGCTTTCCGTAATATAAGGCTTTCTGATATAAAAATTAGTAGCGCCAATCAACCTTAAAAGAGTAATCTCGCTTTCTTTAAGGGCAATTTTAAAAAGAATCATAGTTATTAAAACAAGTATCGACATAATAATTAAGTAACTAAAAAAGATCAAAGAAGTTCTTCTTATTGTATTTGTCAAAATGAGTAATTTATCAATAATATCTTTTTCATATTGAACTTCATCAATATCTCCTTGTTTTTTCAAATATTCAGCAATCTCGGGAAGGAAAATTGGTTTTTTTGCATAAATTTCAAGAGACGGAGGAAGAATATCAGCTGAAACCATCTCAAGAAGTAGAGGATTATCTTTGTTTAATTGTTTATAAATATTAAAAGCTTCATTTTTCGAAATATACTTAAGATTTAAAACTTTTCCTGAATTCATCAGTTCATCTCTAACTTTAAAAATCTGAGTTTCCGGAGTTTTTGTTTGGAAGTAAACGGTTACCTGGGGTTTTGTTTCCAAGTAACTCAAAATACTGTTAAGAAAAGTTAAAGAAACAAATAGCATTAATGACAAAAAAAGAGTAAAAAATAAAATCAAAAAAGCAGATAAAGATTGGTATGGCGTTCTTCTGATTGATGTCCAGATTTCTTTCATACCACTTCACTATAATTTATAAATGTAATTATCATAGTTTCGTTGGGTATGACCCCTAACGTAGCCTTTAGGCGGAGTGGGGTCATAGTTCGTATCCTCCTTTTCTTTGATCTTTAATAATTTTGCCTTCTTTTAAAACTAAAACTCTTTTTTGAAACGAATTAACAATGTCAGTATTGTGAGTGGCAACAATAATAGTTCTTTTTCCCTCTAATTTTTTGAAGATTTTCATAATATCCCAGGCAGTTTTGGGATCAAGATTACCGGTCGGTTCATCAGCTAAAATAATATTTCGATCACCGATGACGGCTCGGGCAATAGCAACTCTCTGTAATTCTCCTGCCGATAATTGAACAGGAAAAACCGTTTCTTTTTTGGAAAGACCAACTAATTCAAGGGTTTTCTTTACATCATTTTTTATCTCTGATTGGTCGGCACCAATGACTTTAAGACTAACGGCAACATTTTCAAAAACATTCTTATCACTCAAAACTTTGAAGTCTTGAAAGATAATTCCGATTTTCCGTCGCAAGTCAATTTTTTGAGAAAAATTTTTATCTGTCACATCAAAATCATCGACAATAATTGATCCGCTGGTTGGCTTAATTTCCTGAGTAATCATTTTTAAAATACTGGTTTTTCCGGCTCCTGATTGACCAACTAAAAAAACAAACTGATTATCGTCAATTTCAAAAGAAACATCGCTTAAAGCAGTATTACCTAGAGGAAATTTTTTAGTGACTTTGTCAAAGACAATCATAAAAGACAGGTTTTTCTGTTAACGATTTTTATTTTTCAACTTCTACAAGTCCCACATCCATCAGCCAACCGGCTTTTTGGCCTGAAAAAGTTTGTCCCCAGACCTTTACTTTTTTACCAATATAACTTGATAAATCGACAGTGCTTGAAGTCAAATAGGCATTTTGTGACTCTCCACCCGGACGCTCTATATGAAAGTTACCTTCACCATCTATTCCTCCTTCTCTCAAAATACCCTCGACACTATCTTTAAAAGTTTTTTTATCAACAATGCCCGCTGATTGAGACGTATTTTTCACCCCACCTTTATTATTTGTGGTTTTTTTATTAAATCGGGAAAAACCAAAACCAAAAACAGTCCCGATGATGACGGCAACCGCAACAAAAGTAAAAAAAGATGAATAAGAAACTCCACCAACTTCTTTCGAATCCATCGTATGAATTAAATCATTGTTTTCCATATAGGATTAGGATAACAATTTTTGGAAAAAAATTCAAATGACAAAATTCAAATGTCAAATCAATAACAAATATTAAATGTTTTAATTTTTAAACATTTGATATTTAAAATTGAATTGTTATTTGTCATTTGTTATTTAACATTTTTAAGGTATGCTTCCACAAATCCATCCAGTTCCCCATCAAGCACGCGGTCCGTCTGGGTTTCTTCGTAATCGGTTCTCAAATCCTTTATAAGTTTATAAGGGTGGAGTACGTAAGATCTAATTTGATGTCCCCAAGAAGCCATTGTTTCGGTTTTAAAACCTGCAATCGTCTTAGCTCTTTTTTCCTCTTCTATTTTCCAGAGTTTTGCCCGTAAAATTTTCATGGCGTTTTCTCGATTAGCCCCCTGATATCTTTCTGTCTGACAGGAAACAATGATACCGGATGGTCGATGAATAAGCCGAACAGCCGTTGATACTTTGTTAACATTTTGGCCGCCGTGACCGCCTGAACGATAAAATTCCCATTCAACCTCATTGTCTCGAACACTAATTTCTTTATCCTCAATCATTGGCAGAACTTCAACTAATGAAAACGAAGTTTGTCGAAGTTTGTCGGCATTAAAAGGCGATTGACGGACCAATCGATGAACCCCGGCTTCAGCTTTTAAATAACCATAGGCAAATTTTCCGTAAACATTGATAATCGAACTTTTTATTCCGGCTTCCTCTCCGGCCACTCTATCAAACTCTTCAAATTTCCAGTCCCTCCTTTCAAAATAGCGAGTGTACATCCGATAAAGCATACTTGACCAATCCATTGCCTCAGTCCCTCCTTGGCCGGCATGAATCGAGAAAATAGCTCCACCTTTATCATAAGGCCCGGAAAGAAAAAGGATTACTTCATATTTATTTATTA
>Ga0172375_10008945_pt1 | contig 13334 bp, 7 predicted proteins | sample LakKiv1m_FD_114537 | JGI IMG/M metagenome (GOLD analysis project Ga0172375, IMG submission 114537) | Freshwater microbial communities from Kabuno Bay, South-Kivu, Congo - kab_092012_11.1m | ecosystem: Environmental > Aquatic > Freshwater > Lake | place: Democratic Republic of the Congo...
GGACCTCCCGGAGTTGCGACAGACGGGTCGCCAGCGTCTGCCGGTTGCCGCTGTGCCGGTCGGTCTCGGTTTGTTTGCGCAGGGCGTGCTCCGCTCGCGCGAGCAGATCGGTCTGCGCCCCGGCGTCCGCAGCTTCCCGTTCGACCGTCCGCGCGTGGCCGAGCCAGCCGAAGAACTCGTTGGCGAGCGCCGCGTCGAGAGCTGCGGTGAGGCGTTCCTCGCGGTGCGCGGTCTCTCGCGCGAGTTCGGCACCGAGCTGTTCGCGTTCGACGTTGGCCGCGCGCAGGGACTTCTCTGCGGCTTCCTGTTTGGCGCGCGCAGCGGCCAGTTCCGTCTCCGTCGCGGCGAGTTTCCGCTTCGCGTGGGCGAGTCGGTCGTCTACGCCCTTGAGCCGTCGGTTCGCTTCCTGCATGTCGCGCACGCGGAATTCGAGCTGTTCCTTCTGCGCCCGCCAGACTTCGCGCGTCGTCGGCGCACCGGTCGGCGCTTCCGTCCCGAGCAGACCTGCGAGGTCCGCGAAGAGATCCCGCAGGCGCTGTTGCGCCTCGGGCGGGGCGATGTCGAGAAAAGGTGCGGGCGACGCCATCCAGCCTTCCGCCAAGGCGCGCACGTCGGAGCGTTCGTCAAGCAACAGGGCCGTGAGCAGCACGTGGGGGCCGAGCAGTGCGGCGAGAGCGTGTCGGGCTTCGGTCAGGACGGCGGGTGCGAGCAGGCCGGTCAGCGTGCGGGCGCGCGAACGTCGGGCGACGAGACGCCTGAGCGCATCCGAAACGGGGGCCTGCGAGGCGACGACCTGTGCCGCGCGCGCGCGGAGCGCCGCCGCGTTGCCGAGGCGGAAGCCGCCTTGGAGAAATCCCGGCTCTGTGGCGGCGAAGGCCGCCAGTTCCGCGTCGGGGATCTGACCGACCAGCCGTTGGAGTTCCTGTTCGCACGCCGACGTCAGGGGTGTGGTGCAAAGCGACATGTGTGGCGACGATGATAGGCGACTCGCTTGAGCGGCGCAATGACTTTCCGCGAAACGCCCCGCTTGAAAGGTGCGCCGGGACCCTGTAAAGTCATCGCATGGTCGGTTTCATGCAGAGAATCGAGCGGTGCGCGGCCTGCGGTGCGGAGGGGCTCGCGCCCGAGGGGCGTGCCGCCGTGACCGCGGCGTTGCTGGCGTCGCGGCGCGCGGACGGCGGGTTCGCCGGTTTGGACGGTCGGACGGACCCTTATTTTTCGTTCTTCGCGTGGCTGTGCCTGCGCGCACTCGGCGCGGATTTCGACAAGAACGGTCTGTGCGCCTTTTTTTCCGCTGCGGCGCGGGGCGCGCGCGGCGTCGACGCGCGGTGCGCGGAGATTGCGTTATTGCGCGAGGGACGGCGGTCCCGGTGCGGTTCGTGGCTGCGGTTTGTCGCGGCGCTCGGCGGGCGGGGCGGCACGGACGGGTATGCGCCCTTCCTGTCTCTCCTGTGGCTGGAGGCGCTGCAGCCGTCCGGTACGCCGCGTGGGCTGGCACGGCTGGCGTGGAGGCGTTTCGCGGCCGGACGGCGGCGGCTGGAAAACCTGCCGACGCCCGTGCTCGCCGCCGGGATGGTGCTCGCCGCGCGGGCCGGCGTGCCGGACGAAGCGTGGGAACACGCGCTGGCGGACCGCCGCTGCGCGCGGGGCGGCTACGCGTCGGCGGCGGGCGCGGCGCCGGATTTGCTGGCGACGGCCGTGGCGCGTTTCGCGCGCGCCGTCCGGGCCGACGCCGAACCGGACCGGGAACGCGCCGACGATCTCGCCTTCATTGAAGCTTGTTGGATGGGGGACGGCCTTTTCGGCCCGTCCGCTGCCGCCACGCATGGCGACGCCGAGCACACCTTTTACGGCCTTCTGTCGTTGGGTACCTGTCGCGCCGCTCAGAGCGACTTCAGCCAGCGCTTGTAGTCGTTCAGGTTGAAGGGGCGCGGGCCTGCCAGGTAGTGGTTGCGGTAGCGCTGTCCGCCGACGTTCCACTCGATCAGCCACATCGCGGGCTTGTCGGCCTGCGGCAGGGTGCCGACAACGGCGCGGCCGTTGCGGTCCACGCGGAAGTCCGCGTCGAAAAGGACCTTGCCGGTGTCCAAGTCGCGCACGGCCGCGTGCCCCTTGGCTTCGGTCAGCGTGTCGTTCACGACCACGAGCGGATGATGGCCGGACTCCGGCTCGCCGCACATCGCGCAGACGTCGGCCTGCACGCGTTGAATGTAGCGGTAGGCGAGTTTCTTGCGGCCGTAGAAATCGACGATCGCGTCGGAGATGATCGGCCAGCAGTCGCGCACGTTCCACCACAGGATGCCGGTCCGCTTCCATTTGGAGCTGCGCGAGAGTTTGATGAAAAATTTCATCGCCTCGGCCTGGCTGATCTGCGAGGCCAGCACGAAGTCGTCGAGGTTTTCCGGTACGTTTGAGAACAGGACCGCCGTCTGCTTGGCCATGAGCGGGATGCGGTAGTTGTACGCCGTGATGTTCGGCAGCGGCCGCACGGCGTGGGTGAGCCACTGTTCGTTGTTCTGCCACGGCCAGACGAAATTCGGCTCCATCATCTGCTCCAGACTCTTGCGGTCCGGACAGCCGTGGTAACCGGTCTCGCTCACGAAGTGCGCGGGCGACGTGGTGTAGAACTTGCCCTTGAAATCGTCGCGCGGCCCCCACAGGTGGTCTTCGGGCTTCAGGCGGCTCAGGTTGCCGGCCGCAACGAGGGCCGGGCTGTGGTACGGCGAACTCGGGAGGTAGTCACGCAGCGGATCGGTTTCGCGCACGACCTCGGGCAGCACGTGGCGGCTGAGGCGGTCGGTGTTCGGATCGAGGCGTACGCCGAACCAGCCGTCGGAGTAGGCGTCGTCGATTTCGTTGTTGCCGGCCCACAGCGCGAGGCTCGGATGGTTGCGCAGTTTCCGCACGACGGCCGCAGCCTCGTCGCGGATGACGGCGGCGAAGGCGTCGTCCTGTGGATAGATGGCGCAGGCCATGGCGAAGTCTTGCCAGACCATGACGCCGTTCTGATCGCACAGGTCGAAGAAGTCGTTGTCTTCGTAGACGTTGCCGCCCCAGCAGCGGAGCATGTTGCAGTTGAGGTCGGTGACCAGCGCGAACGCCTCGGGCAGGTGCTGTTTGTCGCGGCTGTGCAGGCTGTCGAGCGGCACCCAGTTGCTGCCCTTGACGTAGATTTTTTCGCCGTTGACGAAGAACGCGAATTCGCCGGGATTCTCGGGCGTGGTGATATCGGAACGCACGAGCTTGATCGTGCGGAGTCCGACCGCCTGCCGCCACGTGTCGAGTATGCGGCCGTCTTTGCCGAGCAGTTCCAGCGTCAGGTCATAGAGCGGATGATCGCCGTAACCGCGCGGCCACCAGAGGTCGGCACCGCCCACGTCGAACCGGGCGCGGTCGTGCGGATTGACCACCGGGCGCGTGGAGGTGTGGACGGTTTTTCCGTTGCGGACCAGCGTCAGGCGCACCTGCCACGCGTCGATGTCGGATTGATCGGATACAAAGTTCCAGTCCACCAGCACGTTCGCTTTGCGGGCGGCGGGTTCGGTCTTCAGCGTCGTGAAATAGACGTCCGTCCAGCGCGTGGACGGGACGGCCTCCAGACGCACGCCGCGCCAGAGGCCTGCGGAGACGACGCGGGGCGCGATGTCCCAGCCGTACATGTGGGGTGCCTTGCGGATCGAGAGCGATTCCCAGTTGCCCATGAACGCCGCCTCGACCGGCTCGGGGCGGTGCTGGCGGCCTGCGAGCACCGCCGAGTCGATGCGCACGGTCAGCTCGTTCGCCACGCCTTCCGGACGCAGCAGATCCGTCACGTCGAAACGGTGGGCGATGAACATGTTGCGGGGCTCGCCCAGCAGCTTGCCGTTGAGGAAAACCGCGCTCACGCAGTCGATGCCTTCGAAAACCAAGTCGATGCGTCCGGCACCGTGCCGCTTGGGCGTGGCGAAGCTCCGCTGATACCACCACTGGTCATATTCGAGATCGCGCAGCAGGTAGATATTGTTGCCGACCGCGAGGTCCGGCAGCTTGCCGGCCTTCATCAGGTCGATTTCCACGTTGCCGGGGACGGTCGCGTCGACGGCCGTCCACGTCGGCTTCGCGGCGGCGAGTTCGTCCGGCGTGCGCGGGCCGTCGGCCCGCTGCGGCCCGTAGCTCAGACGCCACGCGCCGTCCAGCGAAACGGTCTGGCGCGCTGCGCCGCCAAACGAGGCAACCGCAACGCTCGTAATTGAAACCGCGATCAATCTCCGAAAAGCCCTCATTGAGTATACCTCCAATTCGATCAACCGAAGAAATGAGCTTCCACCGCCGCGCACAACGTGTGGTACACGGGCAAGTGCAATTCTTGAATCACCGGCGTACAACTTCCCGGTACGCGGATGATGACATCCGCCAGCGGTGCCAGTTTTCCGCCGCCCTGCCCTGTGAGGGCGATGGTGCGCAAGCCGGCCACTCGTGCGACCTTGAAAGCGTTCACGACGTTGGCCGAATTGCCCGAGGTGCTCAGCCCCATCAGCACATCGCCGCGCCGTCCCAGCGAATAGACCTGCTGCGCAAACACGAGATCGGCCGCCACATCGTTGGCCACGGCGGTGTTCAGCGCCGCATGGGCGGTCATTGCGACGCACGGAAATCCACACTGCAAAAGTTCCGCCAGCACGCGCATCGCGGTGGGGCGGAGCAGGTCTTCGCAGCGGGCGAACACGCTGCCGATGGCGATCACCTCCGGATTCAGAATGTCGACGAGGATCGCAAGCCCGCGTCCCAGATAGAAGGCGGAGGTTTCGAACACGCCTTTCGCCAGCGGGTCGCCCGCGCGCGCTGCATCGGCCACGGTTTTCAGCGCCAACTTTTCGCAGGCCGCCGCGTCGGCGCAGAAGCCCACTGTTTCGCCCCGCTGCCACGCGGCCCGGATACGGCTCTGGGCGAGGCGCGTGATGCCGCCGCCCGAGCAGAAGCCTTCGAACGAGCCAGCCTTGTTGAAGCCGACGGGGCCTTCGTCCGCCATGCGGACATGCCCGACCTCGCCCGCCAGGTCGTCGCGTCCGGCATGCATGCGGCCGTTGATGATGATGCCCGAGCCCATGCCCGTGCCGAAGGTCAGGAAGATCGCGTCTTTTGTGCCGCGCGCCGCGCCCCACGTCCACTCCGCAAGGGCACCGGCGTTGGCGTCGTTCATCAAGTAGGCGCGGCCGCCGAAGCGGTCGGTGATGAGCTTGGCGATCGGCACGCGGTCCCAACCCGGCAGGTTCGGCGGAGAAAGGACCAGCCCTTCGCTCGAATTCATGGGGCCGCCGCACGAAATGCCGAACACCGGCGGTTGGCCGTTCGTGTGCGTCAGCATCTCGGCGATAGCTTTCCACAGGTTCTGGAGTGTCTTGTCGAGGCCCCCCGCCGTGTCGGTCGGGAAGACGGTTTTGTGCAGGATTTCTCCGTCCGGCGAGCCGATCAGCACGGCGCATTTGGTGCCGCCGATGTCGACGCCGACGATGGGCGTGGAGGTGTCTGTCATTTCACGTTGTCCTTTGTGAAGCCGGTTAGAAGAGTCAAAGCGATTCCACTGCGGCTATTGGAGTCTCAGCAGCGTGCCTCGGCTGACGATTAGCGTCAAGTCGTTGCCGACGACCCCGACTCGCGAATTCTTTGGCGCGCCCGTGATCGTCCAGCCGCTCAGGTCCGTTGCGCCGCCGACCGCTTGCGCGGAAATCAGCGTCTGCCCCGAGTAGAGGAAGCCAGAGCCGCCGACGTCCAGCGTCGCTTCCGCCGGAAGGTTGAGTGTGCCGAGCACGTCGATGCTTCCCGCCTTATGCGCATCGCCGTCGTAGGTCCAAACCAGCTTCGAGCCTTCGTCCAGCGTCAGGCCCGCGACCCGCCGCGCCACATTGGTCCCATACGCGCCGAAGCAGGCGCCGGAGACCACGGTGACGACCGAGCCGGTGATGCCGCCGGCACCGCAAACCAGCAGTGTTCCGTTGCTGACGACCGTCGCGCCGTTGTACATGTTGGCGGGGGCGGAGAGGAGAAGCGTCCCCGCGCCGGTTTTTAGCACGCCCGCCCGATAGGCGAGGTCGCCCGTTCGGTTCCACAAATTCGCCGAGACGGTCAGATCGACGTTCGTATCGCCCGTGACGTCGTCGACGCGGAAAGCCCGCATTCCGCCATCTGGCGCGGAGGCGCTTGTCAGATTGATGGCATTGTACGCGCCCGGCCCTGCGCGGATCACCGATGGCACGGAACCCGTCACGACAACGTCGCCGTAGAGCATGACCGCCTGCCACATGGTTCCGCAACCGAAATTCAACAGTGTGCCAGACCCCGCCGGCGTCACGCTGACGGTCGAGGACGTTGCGTCCAGCTCGACGTGGTTGACCGTCTGGGTGCCGCCGAACGCTGCGGCCTCAAACACAATCGTCTGGTCGGTCTGGGCGCTGGTGCTGGTGCTCATGGTGTTCAGTTCGACCTGCGTGCCGCTGAGAATGCGGCGGATGTAGGAGTTCGTGGGAAGATAGGTGTTCAGTGCGCGTTGGCCGACGGCCAGACCGGCGGTGGAGGGCAACGTCAGGGTCAGGGGGCGATAGGTTCCGACGGGAATCGACAGTCCGTTGAAGTTGCTGTTGGTCGCGTTGGCGCGTCCGGTGAGGTCGAAGCCGCCGCCGTTGAGAATCAGCTTGGAGACCGGGCGGTAAGCGTCGTTCAGGGCGAGGCTGCCCGCCGCGTCGGCGATCGTGCCGTAATTGACTCGGACGCGACCGGCCGTGACGGTCGTGTCGCCCGACCACGTGTTGGTTGCCGCCAGACCGCCGCCGGTAAAAACGAGATCGCCCGCGCCGGTCTTAAGGATCGTGCCCGATTCTCCCGTCTTGTCGACCACCTGGGCCGAGGGCGAGATGATGATCGTACCGGCCGAACCGTCGGCGTTGAACGTATGGGTTCCGTTCTGCGCCAGCTCCACGGTTGTGGGTTTGCTCGTGTTGAACTGCATGTCCTTGGTGCCGCTGCCATTGTAATTCTCGAAAGCGCTGCCGTTGTGGAAGCTGACGGTTCCTCCGCTCGTCCGAGGCTGGACAGTGCCATTGTTGAATTCGAAATAGCCCTTTCCGGCATAGTGGTCCGAACCGGTGTTGTTTCCGTTGCCGTTCCCCACGCCGATGCGTTCGGCTTTCAATGTGCCGCCGTCGAGAATGAAACGCCCGTACGAACCGGCTGTCGGCTGCGTGTACGACTCCATCAGAACCAGACTGTACGAGGAGTCGCCGTTCGCGATGCTGATGACGCCGTTCGTCTGTCGAAAAATGTGGCCATAGGCGACGTTTCCCGCGTTGACGTTTATCCACGACGAGAGCGTCATGTCATATCCCGTCGTCAGATACTGGGGCCCCGTGCCGACGATCAGGGACACCTCCTGCGCTGCCAGAGACGTCGCGGTCAGCACACGGTCGGCGCGATTGAGCGTCGAGTTGTTGACACGGAAGTAGGCGGAGCCGGCTCCCGGATCGATGATCGCTCCGCCCACCGTCAGACTGCCGCCGTCGTTGATATAAATGCTCTGAATGTTGACGGTGTTGCTGAAAGCCACCGTCTTGGCCACGGCGTCGACGCCGCGGGCGATATAGATCGAGCTGGCGGGGCTGAGAATGACATTGTCGTCAGCGGTTGGCACCGCGCCCTCCGCCCACGTCGCGGGGTTGTTCCACTGAACATCGGAGCCCGAGTTCCAGTTGCGGTCGTCCGCCCGCAGCAGCATGCAACCGGCACATGTCCCAACAACCACCCACCGTCTGAGACCTTCGCGTTTCATGTTTTTCCTCCGTTGGACGGGAATCGTTTCGCGCCTCCATACAGACAGCCAATATTTGAAACCATATCATTGTGGACAGGAAGGCATCTCTCCGTCTACGGCGCTTTTGCGAAAATTATTTCGTCGTTTTGCGCAGACGGATCGGCGAAAAAATTTCCCAGAGAAAGGCGGAGCGTGTTTATTCGAAAGTCGCAACGCGCGGGAAATTACACAATCGGCTCATTTTTCTTCGATGCGGTAGAGGTGCGTCTTGGTCCGCAGGATGAGCGCGTTGCCGACGACGGCTGGCGAGGCCATGAAACCGGCATCCAGCCGGTTTTCCACAAGTTTTTCAAATGTTGCTTCTCAATGAGGACGCGTCCCGTCTCGGCGTCCACGCAGAAGGCGAAGAAATCGGACCCGTTTGTTGTCGCGCTTGTAACCCAGACGCGGTTGTCCTGTATGACAGGCGACGACCACCCCGTATTCGGGATGGCTGTTTTCCAGCGCACGTTTTCCGATTCGCTCCACCGCACGGGCAGATGCGAACCCGCGGCGAAACCATCGCCTTGCGGTCCGCGAAATCGCGGCCACTCGTCATCGGCGAGACCCTGCCCATGCAGCGACAACGCGCAGACCAACCCCATCCAACGTTTCAGGTGCATGCGTGTAGCTTGCCGAAACGAAGGATGGAAAGCAAGGGCGAGTTGTGCGTCAGAAAAGTTCGATGATCGTGCCGGATCGGTAGACGAGGCGCACCGACGTGGAAGAGTAGACCAGTGTCCATGGGCCGGGTAGCGAAGCGCTTCGGAACATGCCCGTCACGCCTCAGCGCCGATACGATGCGTTGCATAACGCTCCTGTTTTGAAAATAGACATCAACCCGCCCAATCGGTTGAAACAAATCCGAAAAATTGACTATGCGGTTGACTCAACCAAACACTACTCGGCTTGATAGTCCACAAGGGTTTTGACGTCGAATGCGGCCAGACGGCTTTTGTAGGGCAAAAAGGACAGGCCGATGATGCAGAAGACGCCGGCTACGGAAGCGCCCTGATCGGCGAGCATCGCGGCAACGGCTTCGATGGTGCCGCCGGTGGCGACCAGGTCGTCGATGATAAGGTACCGATGGTCCGGGACGATGTCGTCGGCGTGCATTTCAAGGGTGGCCTCGCCGTATTCGAGGGCGTAACTCTTGGAAACGGTTCTGCCGGGCAGTTTGCCTTTTTTGCGGGCCAGCACGAGCGGCTTGCGGACGCGGTCGCAGAAGGCCCCAGCGATGAGGAACCCGCGGCTCTCGATGGCGACCACGCCGTCGATGTGGACGTCCTTGTACGCATCGGCCATGCTGTCGATCACATAGGCAAAAGCCTCGGGATTGGTAAAGACCGACGTGATGTCGTAGAAAAGAATGCCTGGTTTGGGGAAATCGGGGACTTTGCGGATGGCGGCGTCGAGATTCATGAAAAACTCCTTTGGAATCTTAGTGTCTGGGGCCGTGAACGGCATCGGCCGATGCGAAAATAATGCAGAAACAGAGACCGTATGGCAAGGCGCGATTCAGCGAATGTCAACGAAGACGGTCGCGGAGGGAGGTGCGGCGCTCGCGGACTTGGTTGGCGTGAATGGCGATGTTGACGGCGCGGGAGGATCCAACCACGAGCACGAGCTTTTTGCCGCGGGTGATGGCGGTGTAGAGCAGGTTGCGCTGGAGCAGCTTGTAGTGCTGCGTGTGCATGAGCACGATCACGGCGGGATACTCGCTGCCCTGCGACTTGTGGATGGAGCAGGCGTAGGCCAGCACGAGTTCGTCGAGGTCGGCCTGCTCGTAGCGCACGGGGCGGCCGTCGAAGAGCACAACCAGCGCGCGGTTCTCCTCGTCGACCTCCTTGATGAAACCGATGTCGCCGTTGAAGACCTCTTTGTCGTAGTTGTTGCGGATCTGCATCACCCGGTCGCCACGCCGGTAATGGGTGCCGCCGCGCACGAGCGAGGGACCGGAAGGATTGATCGCCGTTTGGATGACCTCGTTGAGGTTCTCGGTGCCGAGCATGTTCTTGCGCATCGGCGTGAGAATCTGAACGTCCGCGAGCGGATTCATCTTGAATTTGAGCGGGATGCGCTGGGTCATCAGTTCGACCGTGCGGGCGATGATCTTCTCGGGTTCGCCGGTCTCCACAAAATAGAAATCGCTCTCGCCTGCGCGAGTCTCGAACGGCTCGCCGCTGTTGACGCGGTGAGCGTTGCGGACGATCAGGCCTGATGTGTCCTGCCGGAAGATCGTGTCAAGGCGGCATGAGGGAATGGCGCCTGAGGCGATCAGGTCGCGCAGCACGTTGCCGGGGCCGACGCTGGGAAGCTGGTCGGTGTCGCCCACGAGGACGAGGGTGACGGCGTCGGGGAGGGCGTCGAGGAACTGGGCCATGAGCCGCACGTCGATCATCGAGGTCTCGTCGAGGATGAAGCAGTCGCCGGACATGGGATTGTCGAGCGTGAACTCGAAACCGCCGAGGCTGGGGTTGAACTTGAGCAGCCGATGGATCGTCTGGGCTTCGCGGCCCGTCGCCTCGGACATGCGCTTGGCAGCGCGCCCCGTCGGGGCGGCGAGACGGACGTCGAGCTTGCGGGCGGCGAATATCTCGGTGAGGGCGCGGATGATGGTCGTCTTGCCGACGCCGGGGCCGCCGGTGATGATGGAGACCTTGGATCGAATGGCATTGGCGAGCGCTTCGTGCTGGAGCGCTGCCAAGCGGAGCCCCATTTTGGACTCGGCCCACGCAATGGCGCGGTCGGCGTCAATGGGAGAAAATGTCCGGGGCGTGTCGAGCAGGCGGCGCAGCTTGTCGGCGATGCGGGTTTCGGAGCGGTAGAGGTCGCGCAGATAGACGCGGTTTTCCTCTTTGACGAGCGTTCCCTTCTCGAACTCTTTGGCGAGGGCGTCGGCGAGGATTTCGACCGAGATATCGAGCAGTTCCTGGGCGTGGAGAAGGAGGTCGGCGTCGACGGTGAAGCAATGGCCCTCTTCTTCGGATTCGGATTGGAGCGTGTAGATGAGGCCGGCGCGGGCGCGCACCTCGGAGTCGTGCGGGATGCCGACACTGAGCGCAATGGCGTCGGCGGTCTTGAATCCGATGCCCCAGACGTCCTCGCAGAGCCGGTAAGGGTTGCGCTTGACCACGGCGATGGCGTCCGCGCCGTACTGGCGGTAGATGCGGGCCGCCTTGGCCGTGCCGATGCCGTGGGCCTGAAGAAAAATCATGATCTCTCGGATGCCGCGCTGTTCGTTCCACGACTCCTTGATAAGCTTGCGGCGTCCCTCGCCGATGCCCTCGACTTCGCGCAAGCGGCCGGATTCCCGGTCGATGATTTCAAGGGTGCGTTCGCCGAAACGGTCGACGATGCGCTGGGCGAAGGTGGGGCCGATGCCTTTGATCATGCCGCTGGAAAGGTAGCGCCGGATGCCCTCGGACGAGGTCGGGGTGATGCAGGTGATGCTTTTGGCTTGGAATTGGCGACCGTGCGAGGGGTGGAGGTTCCACTGGCCTTCGGCGTGCAGTTCCTCGCCCTCCCACATCGCGGCACAGTTCCCCACGAGTGTGAAGGTTTCGTCTCGTTTGCGCAGTTCGCCGGGTACTTTCACCGTGCAGACCGTGTAGCCGGTTTCATCGTTGCGATAGACGATGGAATCCACCGTGCCGCTGACGGTCACCGGGGTTGAGGAGTCTGTGGACGAAGGCGTTGCCATGAAGTTTCTCCAACGACCGATCAGTGTACATGGACGGCTGATGAAGGACAAGGCCGTGGTTGCGCGACACGCGCGAACGGGCGTATCCGTTTCACTGCCCCATCAGGCGAGGCGTCTCGCCGGGCCGTCTTCTGCAATGCCCCGCTGTCTGTCGAAGTCAGATAAGGATGCGCCCTGCGCGAACGTGAACTCCAGATGCCTGTTGAGCGGGACGCGGCGCACGTGGTAAAGTTCGGTGCGACGTGGGGCCGGGAGAAAATGGAGCGCGAGCGGTGATGACGCAGCGACAAGTTGAGATCGTGGGAAGCGGCGTGGAGGCGGCGCGCGAGGTGGTGCGCGCGTTGAGGCAGGCAGGCTTCGAGGCGCTTTTCGCGGGGGGATGCGTGCGCGATGCGCTGTTGGGACGGCTGATCGCGGACGTCGATATCGCGACGTCCGCGACGCCGGACCAAGTGGAGCGGCTCTTCGCGGGGCGGACGGTGCCCGTGGGCAAGGCCTTCGGTGTCGTCGTGGTGCTGCACGGCCGGTTCAGCTTCGAGGTGGCCACCTTCCGGTTGGACGGGAAGTATGCGGACGGCCGCCATCCCGACGGCGTGACGTTCGCCTCGGCGGAGGAGGACGCCAAGCGGCGGGACTTCACGATCAACGCAATGTTCGGCGATCCGGAGAGCGGACGTGTCGTGGACGACGTCGGCGGGTTGGCGGACTTGGACGCGCGCGTGATTCGGGCTGTGGGGGACCCCGCCGTGCGGTTTCGCGAGGATCGGCTGCGGATGATGCGGGCGGTGCGTTTTGCGTCGGTGCTGGGGTTTCGGATCGACGCGGCGACGCTTTCGGCGGTGGCCGCGCATGCGGCGGACATCTCCGACGTGAGCGCGGAACGGATCGCCGCCGAATTCGTCCGGTTGCTGTGCGAGTCGCCCAAGCCGTCGGTGGGACTGAACCTGTTGCGCGAGACGGGACTGCTGGTTCGGTTTCTGCCGGAAGTGCAGGCCCTGTACGGCACGCGCCAGCCGCCTCGGTTTCATCCGGAGGGCGACGTGTGGACGCACACGTGTCTGATGTTGGACGAAACTCCGGTCCCGCGCGATCCTGACTTGGCATGGGGGATTCTGCTGCACGACGTGGGCAAACCGGCGACGGCCTGCGAACAGGCGTGCGAGGAGGGGGGGATGCGGATCCGGTTCCCCAATCATGCACCGGTCGGTGCCCGGATGGCCGAAGCAATTCTGTCGCGGTTGCGGCAGCCCGTGGCGCGGATCGATGCGGTCCGCGCGCTCGTCGCGGGACACATGCAGTTCATGGAGGCACCCAAGATGCGGCGCGCGAAACTGCGGCGGTTTCTGGGGGCGGACGGGTTCCACAATATGTTGGAACTGATGCGGTTGGACGTGCTGTACAGCAACAAGGATTTCGGATCGTGGCGGTTTTTGCGGGATTCGTTCGAGTCTTTCCGGACTGAACCGGTCCTGCCGCCGCCACTGGTGAGGGGGAGGGATTTGGTGGCGTGGGGCGTGCCGCCGGGACCCGAAGTGGGGCGTCTGCTCGGCGTGCTGTACGACGAACAGCTCGACGGACGACTGACGACGCTGGAGGAAGCTCGCGCGCGCGTGGCGCGGCGCGAAGATAATTCTTCGGATGCGGTTCGGCCGCAACCGGACTGAATCGCCCGGGGCGCATGGCAGTTCTGTTGGTGACATTCTTCTCGTAATCGTAATCTTAATCTTAATCCGCTAACTGCCGATTGCCGGCCTCATATTCGACCCGTTCCTCATGAACACGATCAGAGGAGGTGCTACGGATCAAGCCCAC
>Ga0172375_10008946_pt1 | contig 13333 bp, 14 predicted proteins | sample LakKiv1m_FD_114537 | JGI IMG/M metagenome (GOLD analysis project Ga0172375, IMG submission 114537) | Freshwater microbial communities from Kabuno Bay, South-Kivu, Congo - kab_092012_11.1m | ecosystem: Environmental > Aquatic > Freshwater > Lake | place: Democratic Republic of the Congo...
ATAACCGAAAAAATTAACGAGCTATTTTATTGCTTCAACCACCAGGCTTTCGGGATCAAAAATCTGTTTAAATTTTAGATTTTTTTGCCAACTTGATCCAGTATAAACACCCCGCTGTCTTCGCTCAATAATATACTCTTTATTTCGTCCTAAACCAGGCCTTAATACTTCCACTTTTTTATAACCGAGAGCCTTCATTACAGATTTTAAAAGTTTTGCACTCCAAATAAAACGATGATTATTTTTCCGGAATAAACTATTAAAGAAAAAAACATTCGGATCTTCATTTATACCTTTAAGATTCAATGATTTTAAATACTTATCAAATTCTGGATAAGTTAAATTAATCAAACTATTTTGAATATAAGTTTGGCAATATTTATTGCCACTCTCCAAATTAACAGAAATAATTTTTTCCAAAAAAGGGGCAACGATTCTAATCGTTCCATTGTTCTGGAGAATTCTTTTCGCTTCCTGTAAAAAATTTACTGCTCCAATAAATTCAATATGTTCAAAAACGTGTTCCAGAAATATTACCTTAAATGAACTATCAGGTATTTTTAATTTTTTTGTTAGGTCTTGATGTCCTTCATTTAAAATAAGCCAGCCTGGATTATTTGACCAATGCCCGCCGACTATAAGCTTTCTTTTCTTAGGTGGGGTTTTAATTAAATAATTTCTTATCAATGACCTGGCCAAAAAAAAATCAATAAATTTTTTTACCTTTGTTTTTATAAGATTTTGGATCATTTGTATAACTGTATCCATAATAACAAAAAATACCCAAAAGACGATAGAAAAATCCCAGGGTAATAAGACTGATCAAAGATAAAGGATGATATTGTTGAAGTTTTTTAATGCTTTTTATTAATTAATAAGTTGCGCCTTTGAATTCAGGGCAATTTTTTTTGTACCAACTGATCGCTTCCGGCAGACAGAGTTTTTTTCTCTCTTCAGTGAGAATCGGCATACAATTAATCCAACCAGTTTTTGGACACGGGTATTTACTGATTAAGATCATGGGCGAGGGAGCGGGTGACGGGACAAGTATTTTTGTTTGTGAATATCCGGAAATAAAAAACATAACAGAAGCGGAAATAACTATTACTAGCAAAACTAATAGACTTTTATTTATATGCGGAATTTTCATTTATAATCGTATTATAATATAAAAATGAATTTTATAAAGAAACACCTTCTCTTTTTTGTCTTTTTTTTTGGACTGATTATCCGTCTTTCAATAATTTTTTTTGACTACAGCTGGGATGTTAACAATCATATGGTTTGGGCAAAAGATTTTCTCGCTCGAGGCCCGCAAAATTTTTATGAAACCCAGTCTTCAAATGTATTTGCAACTCTTACCCCCAACTATCCCCCTTTGGCTATTTTCATTTTTGTAGTGATGAGACTTTTTAATCCCCTAATTCATAGTCTTTACTGGTGGCTCAATATACATATTCCTCTCATACCTTCAAACGTTATTTTTTTCCTGGAAAAAACTGTTTTTTTGGCAGGACTGATGAAGCTTCCGGCGATTTTAGCCGATCTGGGGATTGCTTTTCTCGTTTTTCTTTTTGCCAAAAAAATAATTCCAAAAAATAAAAAGAATCAGATTATTGCGGTCAGTCTTATACTGTTTAATCCGCCCTTTATTTTTAATAGCAGTCTTTGGGGACAGATTGATTCAATCCCGATTTTTTTTGTCCTTTCATCTGTTTATTTTCTTCTTTATACAAAACAAAATATTACCTCGACAATATTATTTATGTTGGCTCTTCTTGTTAAACCCACCGCCTTGGTTTTTTTGCCGGTTTATATTATTTTATTCATTAAAAAATTTGGAATAAAAAAATCAATCCTTAACTTATTTATAGTCAATATTATTTTTTGTCTTTTTTTCCTTCCCTTTACCTCCTCCCCATACGGGATTTATTTTGATAAAATTCTTGCCGCCCAAAGCCTTCCTTTTGTCACCAACGGCGCCTTTAATTTTTGGGTATTAATAGCCGGTTTTAGAGGAATAAAAGACATACAGCCTTTTTTATTGAATATTTCCTACAGGTATTTTGGATATATGATAGTCGGATTTATTAATATTTTTGTTATTTTACATCTTATCAGAAGCAAAAAAATAGCCGAAGATTTTTTAATGGCTTTATTTATTAGTACATTTGCCGCATTTTTATTTTTAACCAAAATGCATGAGCGATATAGTCTGCTACCTCTTGTTTTTTTACTCCTCTTCTCGTTGAAAAATATAAAATTTGCCAATTGGTTTGTTTTTTTATCTGCGATAAGCCTGTTCAATCATTATCATAGTTGGGCTGTTCCCCGGATGGAGTTTCTTATGAATATAATCAACAGTATGCAGTTTGTTTATTTTATTTCTCTGATAAATATAGCTATATTTATTTATTTATTCAGACAAAAGATAATTATTCGCAATTAATAACATTTTCTTCATAAAGGCGGCATTTTTTTCGTGACATAAAATTATCAAACAGTTTGTTTTGTTCCTTTAGAGATTTTTTATCATTAAATAGACTTAAGGGAACATTGATATTGAGACATCGGCCCTTAACTATATAACGAGTAATTCCGGTTGGAAAAAGAACTCCGGATTTTACTGTTTCAATAACTTGTTGAGGAGTAAAACTAGGAAAAATAATAATGTTATTAAAGGCGGGATATTGTTGAAAAAATTGTTTAACACTGTCTTGAGTAAAAGGATAAGGTAAAACCCCTCGGGCGAGATTTTTTTTGTAAAAAGAAACAATATTTTTTATTCGCTCAATTTTATCACTGAACTTGCCTTTGGTAGAAATAAAAAAAACCTCATTTTTTTTAGTGACGATAGAAACCAATCGTCCAAAGTCGCTTTCCTTAATGTAGCGATGTCCGACTTGATCTATTTCCCCTCGGTTAATTACTAAATTTTTATCTTTTTTGATAAAGGCTAACAATTCTTTCAAATCGCTTGAAAAAAGATGAAGCCAAGATGAAAGTTCAATCTGCTTTTGATCGCTATAATCAACAATTTGGGCAACAATGGTTTTTATTCCTAATTTTTTAAAACAGGTAATCCTGTTCATGCCATCAAGTTGGATATACTTATTTCTGCCAAGCGAGGCAACAATAATCGGGTTACTAAGAACTTTATTTTTTTTTAAATATTCAATTAATTTAATACTATTTAACGGATCAAACTCCTCATGAATCAAAATGTCTTTAATCGGAATGACTTCAAGATTAAATAAATTATTTTTCATATTATTTTTTTTTATCTAAAATTTTTAAAATATTATTAACAACGATTTTTGTTCCTTTTTTTAAAGCTTCGCTGGTTGAGGCGGCGATATGGGGAGTAAGAATGACATTAGACAATTTTCTCCAGGGAGAGCCGGGAGGTAAAGGCTCCTGCCAAAAAACGTCGAATGCAGCGCCAGCTATTTTTTTCCCTTCAAGCATTTTAAAAAGAGTTTTTTCTTCCACCACTCCACCGCGTGAGGTATTAACAAAAAAACTGGTAGGCTTCATTAATGAAAGTAACTTATTATTTACAAGATTTTTTGTTTCGTTGTTTAAAGGCAGATGGACAGTGATAATGTCAGAATTTTTAAAAATATACTTAAGAGAATTAGTTTTTTCAGATCGACTAAAATAATCAACTTTGGCCCCAAAAGCAGTCAGTATTTTTGCCAACCTTTTTCCTATATGTCCGTATCCAACTATACCGATTTTTTTACCTTCAATTTCTTCCCCTTTAAGCTCTTTCTTTAACCAGAGGCCTTGACTCATCGATGAATATGCCAGTGGGAGCTTGCGAATCAAAGACAGTATCAGGCCTAAGGTAAGCTCTGTCACGGCTTCAGAATTTGATTCGGGAGAATTGATAACGACAATTTTTCTTTTTTTTGCTTCGGCAACATCAATATTGTCAAGGCCACTGCCGACCCGACCAATTACCTTTAGACTATGACCTTTATCAATAACTTCCTGAGTTACTTTAGTGCGACTGCGAACGATCAATCCCTGATAATTAGGAATAATTTTGAGCAAATCTTGAGGAGTGATTTCCGGCTGATAGTTAAAAGAGAATTTAGGATTTTTAATCTGATCAATGACATTTTTATCGATCTTATCAGCGATTAAGATATTGAGCATAATTTAAATAATTTCCTTTAATGATTTTTTAAAAGCGAATAAAACCTGATCAAGATCTTTTTTTGTCACGTATCCCATATGGGCAACTCTGACAATTTTACCTTTTAAACCTCCCATTCCTCCAGCAATTATCAACTGATATTTACTTTTTAATAAATCTCGCCAAACTTTTTCATCAACTCCGGCAGGAGGATAAAGAGAGGTGACGGTTGTTGAGGCTTCCTCGTCATCAACAACCAGTTTTAAACCCAATTTTTTAACTTCTTTTCGGAAATAGTCTCTCAAATCAAGATGTCTCTTGAAAACTTTTTCTCTTCCTTCTTTTTTCATCAAACTTAAAGCGGTCTGTAAACTATATAAAGTTGAAACAGCGGGAGTTGCGGGAGTTTGATTTTTTTGAGCAAATTTTTCATACATACTTAAATCAAAATAGTATCGAGGTATAGTTGATTTTTGGTGCTTTTCCCAAGCATGGGGGGAAACAGCAATCATTGCCAGTCCAGGTGGCGACATCCAAGCTTTTTGTGAGGCAGTGACAAGGATATCAATCCCTAATTTATCCATTGGAAGATTTATTCCTCCTAAACCACTAACAGAGTCAACTAAAAATAAAGGTTTAGTTGGATGATTTTTGACCAAAGGTGCAATTTCAAATAAATTATTCAAAACCCCTGTTCCTGTTTCATTATGGGTAATAAAAACCCCGGTAACTTTTTTCATTTGTAAGAGAGTTTTTTTAACAACCTCTTTTTTAACACCGGTACCGTCGGGGAATTTAATTTGAACAACTTTTAAGCCAAAGCGTCGGCCGATCTCAGCCCAGCGATTGCCAAATTCTCCACAGGTAAAAAATACCACCGAGTCACCAGAAGAAAAAAAATTAACAACAGCTGTTTCCAGTCCTGCGGTCCCCGAGGCAGTTAAAAGATAAATAGGATTTTTTGTTTGGAAAAAATATTTAAGATCATTAACTACCTGCTCATGAACTTTTTCATAACTCTTACCTCGATGACTGATCACTTGTTGGGAAAGAGAAGATAGGACTTGGGGAGGCAAAGGTGTGGGTCCCGGGATCCGTAGGTTTATCATAGCTCTAAAATAATACTTATTAACATCCAATTTGTCAACTTTGTTAAAATATTTAATATGCAGATTATTGCCGACCTACAACTTCATTCGAGATACTCACGGGCAGTTTCGCCAAATATGACCTTAGAGGAAATCTCCCGTTGGTCAAAGATGAAAGGAATTGATTTGGTTGCGACAGGTGATTGGACTCACCCTTTATGGTTTTTGACGATAAAAGAAAATTTAAAAGAAACATCAGAAGGAATTTATACCTTAAAAAATAAATTAGGAGAAGCCAGCTTTCTTCTTTCAACAGAAATTTCCAGTATTTATTCTCAAGGTGGTCAGGTCAGGCGGGTTCATAATCTGATCTTCTCTCCTTCAATTAAAACCTGTGAAAAAATCACCAAAGAGTTGACTAATCAGGGTTGTAATTTAATGGCAGATGGTCGACCGATTGTTGGCATTTCCTCGGTCGATTTATTAAAAATGGTTTTGGAGATCGATGAACGGGTTTTGTTTATTCCCGCTCATGCCTGGACCCCGTGGTTTTCGATTTTTGGGTCAAAAAGCGGTTTTGATTCGATCGAAGAATGCTTTGGCGATCAAAACAGATATATTTATGCGGTTGAAACCGGTCTGTCATCCGATCCGATCATGAATTGGCAAATTAAGGAGTTAAAGAATCGTTCCCTTGTCTCGTTTTCCGACGCTCACTCAGGCCCAAAGATAGGCCGTGAAGCGACGGTTTTTGTTCCAAAAACCGATATCAAAGATCAAATATCAAAGATAAAATATGATGATATCGCTGATGCTATAAAACAAAATCCAACCGGTAAATTAAAAATTGGTTATACAATCGAATTTTTTCCCGAAGAAGGCAAATATCACTGGTCGGGTCATAGAGCTTGCAATATTCGCTATAACGCCAGAGAAGTTAAAGAAAAGGGAATAATTTGCCCAGTCTGCAAAAAATCACTGACAGTTGGTGTAGAGAATCGTGTTCTTGATCTTTCAGAAAAACTACTTGAAAAAAAAGATCTATTATTTATCAAAAACAAAGTAGGTTTGACTTTTGTCTATGATAAAGAAAAAACTAGGCGACCTTTCGTTTCTATGATTCCACTTCTTGAAATTTTGTTAGAGCTGAATGATTATTCTCCGATAAAGGCACAAAGAGAATATGAAAGGTTGACTAATAATCTAGGAACGGAGTTTGATATTCTCCTGCGAAGAGATTATAACGAAATTGAGGAAATTGCCGGAGAAAAGCTCCGTCAAGCCATCGAAATTGTTCGGGAAAGAAAAATATTCGTCGATCCAGGATATGATGGGGTTTTTGGCAAAGTAAAGATTTTTAAAGAAGCAAATGAAAAAAAAAGAGAACCAAATCAACAAACGCTTTTCTAAATATGAAACAATTAAATAATTTTCTTTTTTTTGTTTTTCTTATATTTCTTCCTACCCAGCTTGGTAAACATTTCTTTTTCCCCTTTTCCTACCTTTCCGGAGTAAGAGTTGATTATTTGGCACCGACAATTTATTTAACAGATATAATAATTTTTTTATTAGTAATCTTTAATTTTAAAACAGTATCGAAGTTTTTTAAAAATAGAAAAGTTTTATTTGGTTTATTTATATTATTGATTAATATTTTGTTTTCACACCTTCCGGTAATTTCTCTTTATTGGTTAATAAAAATAATTGAATTTTTGGCAGTTTTTTCCTTGGCTAAAAAAATGTTAAAAACCTTAAAAGAAAAATTTATTTTAACAGCTTTGCTTTTATCGGGATTATTTGAACTATTTTTATCCTTGATCCAATTAATTAACAAACATTCAGTTCAAGGAATTTTTTATTATTTTGGAGAGAGATTATTGTCTCTTTCAACACCAGGGATAGCCAAAGTCTCTATACAAGGAGTTGAGTTTTTACGACCATATGGGACATTTTCTCATCCGAATTCCTCCTCTGGTTTTTTTCTGCTTTTATATTTTTTTGTTTTGATTTACAAAAAATTTAACCGTTATTTGATTTTTAAATATTTATTTTTATTAGTTTCAAGTCTTTTAATCTTTCTTTCATTTTCGAAAATTGCCATCTTGGTTTATTTATTATTAAATTATGTTTATCTATTATTTTCAATTAGATCCTTTAAAAAGATATGTAAACCATGTCTTCTTGCCCGAACCACTGTTATTTTAATAATTTCTATAATTTTCCTTCAGGCAACTACAGACCCGTTAACAATCAATAAAAGAATTGAATTAATGAAAAATTCAATAACAATTATTCTTCGTTATCCAATTTTTGGAGTTGGCTTAGGAAGTTATTTGCTAGAACAAACAAAATTTTCCTCCAAATTTTATTTATTTTTTAATCAACCGGTTCATAATATCTTTCTTCTATTTATAAGTGAAACAGGTTTACTAATAGGTGGATTTTTATTGTATCAACTAGTCAGTCAATTAATATGGCGGCGGTTAACGAAAGATCAATGGTTATTAATTTTTGTGATTGTTTTTACAGGTTTTTTTGATCACTATTGGTTAACTTTAAATCAGAACTTTTTATTGGCAGGATTAGTTATGGGGGCGATTCTATCTCGGACTTTATCTGTTGATTGAGTTTAGATAACTGTGTTAAGGATTCATTTAGTCCCTGCGGGAGAATTTTTATTAATTCTTCGATTAACTCCTTGTGTTTAGCATTACTTAGCTTTAAAGTTTCAATAAAACTAGAAGGAGCCGGAGCCCCCTGTTTTTTAGCAGATCTTAATAGTTCTGGTATTTTGAAAAAATATTTTTCCCCTTTGACAAAGGTATCAATCGCCAACTGGTTTTTTCCTTTTGAGGCAAGAATTAAAGACATAGAAATTCTTTTATCAGAATATAAAAGATAAAGTTCTGCTTTTTTTAAATTGTCTCTCGTTAAAAAATCAGTAATTCTATCTCTAATAACTTTGATTATGTAAAGAGGACTGTCTGGAAGAAGTCCCGGATATGGTAAATTATAAATAACTTTTTCTTGAGGTGTTTTTACTAAAGTATCCGACGCACCTAAAACAAAATATGTAATAAAAGGGACAAGTATAACAAAGAAAATTAGTAAGATATAACGCCCAAAATTCTTCATAAGTATTTAACTATTATACAACAAACCCCGCCTTTTGGGCGGGGTAAATCTCGCTGAGCGAGATTATTTAACCATTCTTTTTAAACTTTTTCCAGCGGTAAAACCAGGTGTTTTTGTGGCTGGGATTTGAATTTCAGCACCAGTTTGAGGATTTCTTCCTTTTCTGGCGGCTCGACGTCTGACCATAAAAGTACCAAATCCGGTTACAACTATTTTTTCACCTCGCTTCATTGCATCAGACATGGTGGAAAAAACTGTGTTGACGGAATCTTTAGCGGCTTTAGCGGTTAGACCAGCTTTTTTTGCTACTTGAGCAACTAAATCTGCTTTTGTCATTTTGTATCACCTGCTTTCCTGATTGACTTCAATTTATAATTGAGAATAAATTATAATAATAGATTAGTTGTTTTTTAGCGTCCTGTCAATCCATATTTAAAATATCTTATTATAACAATCTATATCAAATGTAGGGCGGTGGGACGTTATATCTTAGTAGTTGCTTCGGCTCTCGTCTCTCTGATAACAGTGACTTTAATCTGGCCCGGGAAAACCTCAAATTTTTGTTCTAATTCCTCTTTAATTTTTTTGGCTGTAATAACAGCTTCATCATCGGTCATTTCATCGGGTTTGACGATTACTCTTAATTCTCGGCCGGCCTGCAAGGCATAAGCTTCTTTAACCCCTTTTTTAGTTTTGGCAATATCTTCAATGGTTTTAATTCTTTTTAAATATTCACCAAAATCTTCGTGTCTGGCTCCAGGTCGACCACCGGAAACAGCGTCGGCAATATAAACAACCACCGCCTCAAGACTATCAAAAGGTACATCTTCATGATGACTGGCAACACAATCAATAACTTTTTGAGGAAAACGATTTTTTTTCAAAATCTCAACACCAAGGTCAATATGAGATCCTTCTTTTTCAGTAATTACTTTACCAATGTCATGAAAAAGGCAGCCAAGTTTGACTAAATTTACATCAAGTTTTAATTCGTGAGCCAAGGCAACTCCAATTTTTGTTTCTTCAAGAGTATGGGCAATCATATTTTGTCCATAAGAAAAACGGTATTTAAACTTACCAAGAAGCTGGGTTAATTCTGCCGGAAGGTTAAAAACCCCTACTTTATGAGCCAATTCTTCACCGGCTTTAAAAATAATTTTATCAACTTCTTCTTTGGTTTTTTTAACAATTTCTTCAATCCTTTCCGGCTGAATCCGGCCATCTTTGATTAGTCTCTCCAAGGACATTCGGGCGACTTCTCGTCTTATTGCGTCAAAAGACGACAGTCTAATGACTCGTTCTTCTTCAAGGTCGACGTCAACGCCTGTCGCAATTTCAAAAGCCCTGATGTTGCGACCTTCTTTACCAATAATTCTTCCCTTATAGTCTTCGCTGGGCAGATTAATGACAGATAAGGTATATTCGGAAATATAATCAATGGCTCCATATCTGATGGCATCAACCAATATCTGTTTAGCTTTATCGTCGGCGGTAATCTTAACTTCTTCTTCGGCCGCTTTGATTTTTTTGGCCACTTCTCCTTTCAATTTATCTTCCCAGCCGCGAAGCAGTAGATCTCTTGCTTGATCTTTTGTCAATCCGGAAATTTTTTCCAACTTTTGCAATAATTGATCTTTTTTTGTTTCCAATTCTTTTTTGATAGACTCAACATTATTTTTTAAATCTTGGACCGATTGCTTTTCCCGATTAATTATATTATCCTTTTCTTCGATTTGCTCTTCACGATGGGTCAATCTCTTTTCCACTTCAATTGCGTCGGCGGCAACTTTTCTTGCTTCTTCCTGGGCTTTATAGATAATAGCTTGAGCTTCTTGTTTGGCTTTAACTAATAGTTCTTCCCTTTCTTTCTTCAACGAAGTAAATTTCTTGAAAAATTTTATTAACATAGGAATTTATATGAAGCCTGGAGAAGAAAAATATCAAAAATTAAAAATCAGAGATCAAAATCACAAATTAAAAATCAAATATTGAAGAAACGAATTTGTGTTTTGGTCTGTCATGTGAAATTAATAATTAATATTTAACTTTTATAACTCCAAGCAATTTCTAATAAGAATATTTTACTCTTTTTTTTGAAAACTACAACGGGAATATAATATTTAAGGTAAAAAATTAATAAAGAAAATCTTTTCTTGCCCGATAATGGGTAGATAGTGTTCCACCATGTTGCCTAAAATGCCTATAGGCTAAAAGTAAAAGTTCAATTCCCGTTTTTGGCCCCCACCATTCAAAAATTTTCGAACCGACAGACGGATCAGCAAATTTCCCAATCAACAGATATACCCCTTTAAGATAGATGTTAAGAAGATTTTCAGTACTAAGTTGAATTAAATCTTCTTCCGGAGGAAGGTTGGATTTATCTTCACTTATAAAGCTAATTCTTTTGAAAATATTTAATACTTCATGCCTAAGATCATCTGCCGGAGTACTGCCATTTCCTATAGCTTTATCGATTTCCTTTATTGACTTTCCCCGTTTAGTGAAATTATCTAAATGTTCGTACGATTCATAATTTCCTAAGGCAACGCCTCTTGTGTGGCGACAAAGTATTTCTAGAAATTTATCAGCAATTTTTGGTAGTTCATCATATCCTCCGACATAGATACCCGACATATTCCTCTCAAGAAATGGAATCTGATCTTTTATCTGCTTAGCTGTTACGGGCATAGGTTCAGCTAACAGTAATTTTGTCTGTTCAGCAAACTCATACTTTGTCTCAGGAACAGTTTGTTTTTTTCTTCCGGTCCCCAACTTAAATCATTTGGTCGTTTTACAACAAATCCATCTGACCTTAAAGAATCAATATGTTTAAGAAGTATTCCCGTACTATCGGCGAGTTGGCCATCAGCGTCAAGCAAAAATTCGAAACCCGTAACTCTAATTTCAGGAAGATTAATCAATGTGGAATTGGGAATTAAAAGTTCAAATAATGCTGAATCATTATCAAATTGGGAATAAATCATCTTGGCTTGTTTTTCGAATATTTCTATAAGTTCTTTCCCAGATTTTTTTCTTAATGATTTCTGAGAAATATCTTGGGGAATGTTTAATGCGTTAAGATACCGTTTATTTATAAATATCAGTCTTTTTAAAGTCTGGAGAGGACTTTCTCCGGTAAGATTTTTTTCGCCAAACCTATTTGGAGCAGCTTCATTGATGGCTTTGAAACAGGAAACATTGTCTTTTAAATCAGTTAAATATGATTGCTGGAGATTTTCAAAAATCTGCGGTTGTTCTTTTGGTCGATATTGCTCCAGCTGAGGTAGAGCCATATAATATTCATATTCTACCTTTTTCCTTTAAAATATCCACTAGATTCGATATCTTAATCATTTTCAACTTTTTGTATTGTCTGTTTAATTAAATCATAATTAAACCCCCTTCTTTGCAAGAGTGACATGGCTTTTTCGAAGCGTTTTTGTTTTGGTAGATTTTTTAATCGGGGCCAACGAGATGTTAAAATTTTTTCAGCCAGTTCTTGTTCATTAATTTTAGTATTGGAAAAATATTCGTCAATCAATTCTTTTTCAACTCCATATTTAGATAGTTCTTGTTTAATGGCAAAAATTCCCTTTACTTTTGTTCTGGTTCGGGATGTAATTAAATAATTGATAAACTCTTTATCATCTAAAAATTTTCGTTCGATTAAATGATTAATAATTTTATCCACCGCCTCGTGGGACCAATGGGTAGTTTTTACTTTTTTATAAAGATAGTCACGGGTTTCCTTGATAGTACGAGGGCGGAATTTTAGATAAAAGAAGGCAATATTTAAAAGTGGAATTAAATCATCATCCATTAATAATTAAATAAAGAAATAAAAAAATAAAAAAATGAATGACAAAATAAACAAATGTATAAATTAATACATTTTATTATTTGAACATTTATTTCCTCATTTCTTTATTTGCTTATTTACTTATTTCTTTATTAGTTGTTTTAATATTTGCTCCCTCACTTTATGATCCTTCATTAATATTTCTTTTACTTCTTCTTTTCCGTGTCCTAAGACCTTTTCGTTGTATTTGATAAACGAACCGCTTTTGACAAGTAGTCCGGCGGCAATTGCAGCATCAATTATTCCCTCTTCTTTATCTATTCCTGTTGCAACAATGACAACTTCAGCTTCTTTAAAAGGCGGGGCCACTTTATTTTTAATTACTTTTACTCTGATTCTGGAGCCGTAAACCATATTATTCTTTTTTAAAGTTTCAATTTTTCTGACATCAATCCTTACACTTGAATAAAATTTAAGAGCCAGTCCACCTGGCGTGGTTTCCGGATTACCAAAGAAAACTCCAATTTTTTGTCGAAGCTGATTGGTAAAGACAATTGTTGTTTTTGATTTGGAAACGATTCCGGTTAATTTTCTTAAAGCTTGGGACATCAGTCTGGCTTGTAAGCCCATCTGAGCATCTCCCATTTCACCTTCAATTTCTGCCCTGGGAACCAGGGCAGCTACAGAATCGACCACGACCAAATCAATTCCACCGGACCTAATTAAAGTTTCCGCAATTTCCAAAGCCTGTTCTCCGGTATCAGGTTGGGAGACTAAAAGATCATCAAGTTTTACTCCCAAAATTTTAGCCCAGGCCGGATCAAGCGCATGTTCGGCGTCAATAAAAGCGGCTACACCGCCGGCTTTTTGGGCTTCGGCGATCAAAGATAAACAAACGGTCGTTTTTCCAGCTGCCTCCGGACCAAAAATTTCAATAATGCGTCCTCGAGGAATTCCACCGACTCCAAGAGCTGTATCTAAAGCCGGAATACCGGTTGAAATGACATCAACCGGGACGACTGAAGATTGTCCTAATCTCATAATACTTCCTCGACCAAATTGTTTTTGAATCGCATCAATCGCCGTTGTGACCGCCTGTCTTTTTCCAGAATCTTGGCTAGATTTCATACAAATGTTAAAAAATTTATAATCATTATTATTATTACG
>Ga0172375_10008947_pt1 | contig 13333 bp, 8 predicted proteins | sample LakKiv1m_FD_114537 | JGI IMG/M metagenome (GOLD analysis project Ga0172375, IMG submission 114537) | Freshwater microbial communities from Kabuno Bay, South-Kivu, Congo - kab_092012_11.1m | ecosystem: Environmental > Aquatic > Freshwater > Lake | place: Democratic Republic of the Congo...
CCCGCGCGAGGGGCATTGGATATGTGCGGGAGGTTTGTGAGCGCGGGAGAGGGGATGACGGCGCCGCCGTGTCGTCAACGGACGCGCAGCGTGTAGCCGACGCTTCTTGCGGCGTGGTCGGGGTGAGCCGATGGCGCGCCACACCCTCACCCTGACCCTCTCCCGCGCGAGGGGGACCGGCCATCCCCGGGAGGTCTGTGAGCGCGGGAGAGGGGATAACGCCGCGCCACACCCTCACCCTGACCCTCTCCCGCGCGAGGGGCGTTGGATATGTGCGGGAGGTCTGTGAGCGCGGGAGAGGGGATGACGGCGCCATCGCCGCACCCCTACGGCCGTCGCGTGGGCCGTCGGCAGAACCAGGTGCGAAAGCGCGCCAGACGGGATTGCGCCGGTTACCGAACGCCGCGGACGTTCCTCAGCAACACGGCGCTCAGGGCGAGCAGCACGGAGGCCGAGGCAAAGAGCATCAGATAGCCCTGAGCGAGGTAGTGGGGTTCCGTCCATCCCGGACGAAGCGTCGAGCCGCCCCAGGTCAGGAGGAGCCCGCTCAGGAAGGGCGCAAGGGACTGGGGCAGCACCATGGAGATGTGCCAGACGCCCATGTCCTTTCCCGCCTCTTCTTTGCGCGGCAGCACGTCGCACCCGAGGGCCCAGTCCACGCTGTAGTAGGCCCCGAACGCGAGGCCGTAGAGGATCGCGGTCATGTAGACGCCCGGCATGGTGCGAACGACCATGAATCCGAGCGCCACGATCGCCATGGCGCCGTTGGCGACGTAGACCACGCGCTTCCGGCCCACACGATCCGATATGGCTCCTCCGATCAGCCCGGTGATCGTCGCGCCTACGAGGGCCGCTCCGATCACGCGGCCTGCGTCCTCGGCGGCGCGCGTCGAGCCAATGACATCGCGCAGGTAGTACTGGATGAAGGGCTGGACCATCCACATGCCCGCGGTGAAGAGGAAGCGGGTAGCCCAGACCCATGCGAAGTCGGGGTATCGCCGCGGGTCGATCCAGAGGCTTCGCAGGATTGGGCCGAGGCCCGGCGCAGCCACCCTGGCCGCGAGCGGCGTCTCCCGCGTCGCCAGCGCTGTGACGATCAGAAGAGCAGCGAGGGAGCCGGCTATGATCCCATAGGCCCCGGCGGCCAGCCCGCGCTGGATCAGGATGCCGCCGCCGACGGCGCCCAGGATATTGCCTATCTGGGTCATGGCGGCCATCCAGCCGCTGGCCACGCCGCGCTGCTCCTGAGGTACAAGGTCCGGAATGACCCCGCTGTAGGCCGCAGTGGCCAGGTTGCTGCCGAGCTGGATGATGAGGTAGGCGATCAGATAAAGCCAGATGAGGCGGCATTGCCCCGCCTGATACATGACCGCGAGCCCGGCCAGGTTCACCACGGCGCCCACGACCATGTAGGGCCGGCGGCGGCCCCAGCGATGGGCCGAGCGATCGGAGTAGGCGCCCACGAACGGCGGCATGACGAGCGCGACCACGGCCCCCACACCGAGGATGATGCTCAGGATGTAGCCGTGCCCGGTGGGGTGAATCGCCGCCACCTGGCAGGGGATGATCGCGATGAGGAGCGCGCCCCAGTGGAGGTTGACCGCCAGCCAGAAGAGGCTGATGCCGAAGAGCCGAAGCCTGCCCAGGGGCTGCACGGGTCGCGCTTCTAGAGCTTCGGCCACACCCCGGCCGCACCCATCGCCCGCTCGAATACCAGTCCGGCCCGGAGGATGGCGTCCTCGCGGTAGAGCTGGCCCGTGAACTCGATCATGACCGGCTTGGCCCCGTCGAGGCCGGCCCGCGTGATCAGCGTGGGATGCCCGGTCAGGTTGGTCAGGGCCAGCGAGCCGTAGGGCGGGGTGACGTAGAGGTCGAAGTCCGCCATGACCTCGGCCATCTTCCTCTGAAGCTCCGCTCGTAGCTGCATCATGGCGATGTAGTCCACGCCCGCCACGGTCGTGCCGGTCCTGAATATGTTGGGCCAGTTGTACCGGCCCTGCTGCGCCAGGTCGCCAAGCTTGCCGCCGTCCACCAGCTCCGCGAATGCCGCGGCCCCCTCGACGTCTATGATGTTCGTCAGTTCGCCGAAGGCCCCGGTCATGGCGGGCAGGCGAATGGGCTTCAGGACGGCGCCGGCGCCGGTCAGGGCGTCCAGCGCCCGAGCGTAGATGCGGCCCTCCGGGCTGTCGGTCTTCACGCGCTCGAAGGCCTGGCGATGCACGCCGATCCGCAGGCCCTCGAGCATGCGGCCCGGCTCCCACGAGAACGGCACATCGCGCGAAGTGAGGTCCAGGCCGTCGGGCCCGGCAATGGCGCTCAGGACAAGCGCGCAGTCCTCGACCGAGCGGCAGATTGGCCCGAGCTTGTCCATGGTCCACGACAGGGCCATGGCTCCCGTGCGGGGAATGCGGCCGTAGGTTGGCCTTAGCCCCGTGGTGCCGTTCCGCACGCAGGGGCTGACGATGCTGCCCAGGGTCTCCGAGCCGATGGCGAAGCCCACGAGCCCCGCGGCGGTTGCCGCGGAAGGGCCTGCCGACGACCCGCTGGAGCCGAGGCGCAGGTCCCACGGGCAGCGGGTCATGCCGCGGAACCACACGTCACCCATGGCGAGCTCGCCGAGCGACAGCTTGGCAATGAGCACGGCGCCGGCTTTGTCGAGCCGCTTCACGACCGTCGCATCGTCCTGTGGAACCTGCCCGACATAGGGCTTCGCGCCGGCGGTAGTGGCCGTCCCCTTCGTGGCGAGCAGGTCCTTTGCGCCCCAGGGGATGCCATGGAGGGGTCCGCGCCACCTCCCGGATCGGGCTTCGACGTCGGCGCGTTCGGCCTGACGCAGCGCCCGGTCCTCCATGAGGGTGACGACGCAGAGCAGCTTCTCGTCGAGCCGCTTGAGCCGCTCGATGTAGAGGCGCGTGAGCTCGACGGACGACATGCGCCCGGCACGCAGCAGGCGCGAGAGCTCGATCACGCTGAGGTAGGCCGCGTCATCGGGCTCCGGCGTAGTCGTCGGAGGCGGGCCCTCGGTCGGACGGAACACGGCGCGGCCTCTGGGCAGGGGGACGCCTGGCACCCACGGATCGAACCGAAACGCCGGCTCGGCCCCCTGCGGCCTCGGGGCGCCCCGAATCAGCCGGACCGCCGCCCGCATCTCCGTGACGCTCGGCGCCATGAGCGCGCGCTCGGCCTCGGTGAACGCCCTGGCCGAGACCCGGCCCAGGACAGCGAGATCGTCCGGCGTGACGGGCGACTCGGCGCCCTGTGGGGCCTGCGCCGCCGCGGCGCCCGCCGCCGCCGCGAGGCAGGCTCCCGTCGCCGCGCCGAGCGCCTCGCGGCGACTTACGCGCGCCCTGCTGCTCCTTGCCGCCATCGCGTCACCTCACCCCCCTCGCCCCCTCTCCTCGGAGATGAGAGGGGGACATACGCTACAGCGGGGCGACCCAGATGTTGCGGAACTGAACCGGGTCGTGGTCGCCCTGCAGGACGATCGGGCCGGTCTTGGCCTCGCCCTTGAAGTCGCCGTACTGGATGCCTGTGGGCCCGGCGAAGTCCTCGTTGTTCAGGATCAGGATGCCGTTCTGGAACACGGTTGCCCGCGCCTTCTCGACAACTGCGCCGGACGCGTCGAGGCGCGGCGCGCGGAAGATGATGTCAAAGGTCTGCCACTCGCCCGCCTTCTTGCAGGCGTTGACGCGAGGCGGTTTCTGGCTGTACATGGAGCCGCAGCCATGGGCCTCTGGCGCAGCGCCGAACGAATCCATGATCTGGATCTCGTAGCGGCCCTGAAGCCCGACGCCCGCATTGCCATGGCCCCGCGTCTTGCCCTGATCGTCCACGGTCGGGCGGAACTCGACGTGGATGTAGCAATCGCCGAACTCGGCCTTGGATGTGATGTCGCCTGCCCTCGGAGACATGCAGCCGTCGGCCTCGGCCACCCACGGGGCCGGATCGGTCGAGCCCCGCTTGTACCAGTTGGACGTGATATCGCCCGGCTTGCCGCTGAACAGCACGACCGCTCCGGAAGGGGGCCGAGCCGGCAGGGCAATGGCGACAGGCTCAGGCGCCCTGTCCTGGGCGGCGGCCGGCGAGCGGGAACATGCAAACGTCAGCGCGAGCACCGATCCGACGACAAGGGCCGCCAGCCCGATCCGGCACGCGGGCGCGCCTACCTGATGACGAAGTCGTTGGGATTGCATATGGAGTCTCTCCTCGTTACGCGCGCCGAGCGGGCGCGCCGATACGCGCTTCGCCGGCAAGACCGGTTCCTCCTGCAGAAAAGGGGGACATTCTACTTTTTTCGCGTTCTCAGGCTCTCCGCCAGGTCCCTATGAACCTCCGCGAAAAAAGTAGAATGTCCCCCTTTTCTGTCAGGCGGTGAGCTTCTCGAACTCGGCGATGTGGGCCCGGATCACATTGAGTCCTGCACGCCAGAACTCGACGTCCCGGATGTCGGCACCGAACCGGGACGCCAGCGACGCCGCATGGTCCATTCCGGTGCTCGACAGGAACTCGTCGTACTTCAGCCTGAAGGCCTCGGGGTCCCGCCGATAGACGGCGTAGATGCCGATGCCGAAGAGCAGCCCGAACGTGTAGGGGTAGTTGTAGAACGTCGGCCCGTAGTAGTGCCCCTTGACGACCCACATGTAGGGATGCAGCGGGTCGAGCGCATCGCCATAGGTGCTGCGCTGGGCGTCCAGCATGAGGTCCTTGAGTTCCGCGACGGTCAGGTCGCGCTCGACGCGTCGCTGGAAGACGGCCTTCTCGAAGAGAAACCGGCTGTGTATGTCCACCACGACCTGGAGGTCCCGCTCGAGGGTGGTGTCGAGCAGCGCGAGCCGCTCGGCAGGGCCGGCCTGGCCCAGCGCTGCGTCGAAGGCGAGCGTCTCGCAGAAGATGCTGGCCGTCTCGGCGAGGGTGCTCGGCGTCAGCCTCTGAAGGGGCCTGCGGCCTGCCAGGTTCAGGTTGTGGTAGGCATGACCGAGCTCATGGGCCAGGGTCGAGACACTGGTGAACGAGCCGTCGAAGTTCATCATGACCCGGGACTCGCCGGGACGAACGCCCGAGCAGTATGCGCCGCCCTCCTTGCCCACGCGCGGCTCGGCGTCCACCCATCGGTCGCCAAACGCTCGCTCGGCGAAGGCCCGGAGCCGGTCGGAGTAGAGGCCGAAGTTGATCCGCACGAACTCGGTGGCTTCGTCCCACGACCAGCGCCTGGATGCCGCGCCGACGGGAGCGTTGAGGTCGTACCAGGCCGGCGTCTCGATGCCGAGCGCGCGGGCCTTGGCCGCCATATACCGCCGGAAGTCCGGGAAGCTCTCGACGCAGGCTTCCTGCATGGCTGCCAGAGTGCCGGCATCAATGCTGTTGTAGAGCAGCGTCGGCTCGACGTCGTCGTTATAGCGCCGCCGCGCGCGCAAGACGCCCTGGAAGCCCTTGACACCGTTGAGCGCCGCAGCGATCGGTATGGCGATCGAGTCCCATGCGGCGATCTCCGCCTCGTATGCGGCCTTGCGGACCTCCCGATCGGCATGCGAGCTGAGCGCTCGCACCGAGCTCATCGGGAGCACCTTCTCCTCGCCGTCCACAGTGACGCGGGCGGTGAGAAGCGACGTCATGTTGCCATGCAGGCGCGACCAGCCGATGATGGCGGACGGCGCAAGCTGCGACGCCAGAGACTCCTCGCCTTCCTGCATCTGGTGGGCTGCCTCGGCCTGCGCGCGGCGGAGCATATGGGCATGGTCCCTGGCCACCGACGAGAGGGTTTGGAGAGCGTCCTGATCCATGGAGCCCACCCAGGCCGTGTAGCGCGTGCGAAGCTCGTCGAGCCGCGCCGTCGTTGCATAGAGCGATGACTGTGCGGCCTGTGCGGCCTCGTCTCTGGCGTCGGTTGTGACGATGCAACTGATGTAAGCGCCCAGCGTCCGCAGCTTCTCAAGCAGCGTGTTCAGCTCACCGGTCGCCTCCTCGAAGGCGGCGGCGAGGCCCGCGTCTACGCCGGGAGAAGGGCGCCTGCGGACATCGTGGCGGTCGAACAGAACCGCCAGGCCGGCTATGCCCGACACCACGCCGGCGAACGCCTCGCGGAACTCGTCGGAATCCAGCGAAGGGAAGAAGGTTGTCAGGTCCCAGCGCGGCGGGGTCTGTTTCTCTGTCATGTGCGCATTGCTCCTCCTGTCGGGGAAGAGCTTACCGCACGATGGAAGGGGTCCACCCCGACCGGCGCAGTGATACATGCGACAACGCCCCGCAGGGCCGAAGTCATTCCGGGGGGGAGTAGGCCGCCTACGCTCTGTCCCGTCCGAGGCACGCACGCCTAAGCACCTGTGGTATACTGCATACAACGTTGTGTTCCGAACACAACAGCAAGGAGGGTAGAAGATGCACCCGACGTTCGGGGAATACGTGAAGGCTAAGCGCATGGGGCGCCGCATCACGCTGCGGTCGTTCAGCGAGACGCTCGGCTATGATCCGGCCAACTACAGCCGGATCGAACGTGGGCTGGCGCAGCCACCGGCGAGCGAGGAACGCCTGAGGAGCATGGCCGCCGCGCTGGGCATGTCTCTTGACAGCGAGGAGTACCGGGAGATGAGGAGACTCGCGTCGCTTGGGCGCGGGGAGATACCGAGGGCCATCCTATCTGATGCAGAGGTCGTTGCGAAGCTACCCATCCTGTTCCGCACGCTGGAAGGCGACAAGGTGGATGACCGGACGCTCGATGAGCTCTATGAGGCCCTGAGAAGGGAGTAACGGCACTTGCCGATGAACCAGTCATTCTTGCCGCTGAGCGACATCCGCAAGGCCGCTGGTGCGATTCTTGCGGAGCACCACCCAAGCCTCACGATCCCGGTACCCATCGAGGAGATCGTCGAGTTTGGTCTGGAGATCGAGATCCGGCCGGTCCGCGGGCTACACGACCGTTTCGGTTTCGAGGGGGCCCTGACTCGAGACCTCAGGACGATCCTGGTGGACGAGGCCATGATGGACCGCTACGAGAACCGTTACCGCTTTACGTTGGCCCACGAGCTCGGACATCTGAGGCTGCATGGCGCCCTGATCGCTGCAGCCCCGATCCTGGACAAGCCGTCGTGGCGCAGAGAGGTCGGCGCCATCGATCCCCGATCGTACGCGCATCTCGAACAGCAGGCGTACATCTTCGCCGGTCTGGTGCTCGTACCGTCCGATCCGCTTCGAATGGTCTATTCGGAGATGGAGGAGTTGGCGCAGGAACGTGGCGTCGACCTCTCAGAGATGGGCGAGGAGGCGGTCAGCTATGTCGCGGAGGCGATCGGTAGACGGTTCCGCGTGTCCGGTCAGGTGATTTCCCGCAGAATGCGATCAGAAGGGCTGCCGCCACCGGCCGATCGCCGGTAGGGCGCGGAGACCGCACGGGTGAACCCTGTCGAGTACCGGGACCGCCGTCAGCAACGCATTGCCGAGTCGCTGGACCGCATCGGTCCCGGGATCCGCGCGTTCTTCGACGATGCCTGCCGCCTCATGGCAGCCCCGGATGCCCTCGAGTGCACATCGCACTTCATCTGCCATGCGTTGCGCGAGATCGAGAGCGCGGTCAGGGATGTGGTGGTCCCCAAGGAGGCAGCGGCGCGCGCGATGAGCACCAAGGGCTCATGCGGCAACCACGAGGCGCTGATCATGGCCGCGCTGGAGGAGGTGGGGATCGCCGAGGACAGCCCGGCGGGAGCGTTCTGGCTGGGGCTGCCGAAGCTCGACCAGGGGCTGTATGCGCGGGCGCACCGTGCCTCGCTGGGTCCGGCGCGACCAATGGATGCTGACGTCCGGGACCTGTGGCAGGGCATGCAGAACTTGCTCGAGACAGTTCTGCGAGCGCACGAGGCGCGGTATGCCCGGTACTTCGGCGAGGTTGACGCTCTTGCTCGGCAAGGTCCGCCAACGGCGGACCGCCGCGGCGCTGTCGTCAAGACGATCAGGAGCCGTATCCCGCACGGCTTCCACGTGCTGAGATACCTGTTCGAGCAGCTCGTGGACCCTGGGTGGCTTCCCGTGTTGCGCGAGGCCGACCTGTTCGAGCATCCGCCAAGCAGTTACTACGACGAGCAGGCCCAGACGCACCGCTTTGGCATATGGCCGGCCTCCGAGTATCTCGTGCGTATGGCGCCGCATGGGCCTGACGCCGTAGCCGACATCGCGGAGGGGATCAACACCGACAATCCTGCCATCGTTGCCGATCTTGCGGATGTTGCCTGTCTATTGCCTGCTGACCGCGCGGCTCGGTTCGTCCCCAAGTTCGCGCGCTGGCAGGAACTCCCAGAATGGCATGCGCTCCCTCAGAGCCTGGGCCGTCTCGTTGTCCACCTTGCGCACGGCGGGGATGCGGACGGCGCCTTCGACTTGGCTCATTCCCTTCTGAGACTCGTTCCAGACCCTCCGGCAGATCAGAGAAGCCCGGTCGGCTTGCTGGCGGAGTCGCGCAGCCCCATGCCGGACTACGAGTACGCTCAGGTCCTGCCATCGTGCTTGGAGGCTCTCACGGACGTGGACCCCGATCGCACGCTTACCACGGTATGCGGTCTGCTTGATGAGGCCTGTCGCCTTGGCCGGATCAGTGAAGAGGACGATCCAGCGGACGATCTCTCATGGGTTCGACGACCCGCCATCGAGGATCACGAGCAGAACCGTGTGCCATGGGGGCTCACGGGGCACCTTATCTCGGCGGTACGAGATGTCGCCGAGAAGGTCGCCCGTGCGCACCCCGATCGGTTGCGGGCCGTTGTCGAGGAGCTTCGGAGCCGGAATCGGGCAGTGTTCAGTCGGATCGCCCTTCACGTTGTGCGGCTGAACGCCGCGGCGGATCGGGCTCTGGTTGCCGAGGCGCTCTGTGATAGGGAGCTCTTCTTCGGCTCGGCAACGTGGCACGAGTACGCCATGCTCGCGCGGGAGCACTTCGCCTCGCTGCCTAAGGCGCAGCGCGACACGATCCTCGCGTGGGCAGACGCAGGACCCTATCGAGCGCACCGGCGTCGGCGAGTTCAGGGCGAGCATGGCTCGCCGCCCTCAGAGGAAGAGGAACGTCACCTCGTTGGTAACTGGCAGCTACGTCGTCTCGCCCCGTTCCGTCACGCGCTTCCAGAGGACTGGCAGTTGCGCCACGATGCGTTGGTCGCCGAACATGGCGAACCGGAGGGCCCGGACTTCCTGACCTGGTCGTCCGGCATCGTGCAGGGCCCTCAGAGCCCGGTCAGCGCGGCGGACCTTGGGACGCTCTCGGTTCCGGAGCTGATTGACTACGTCCGGAACTGGAAGCCCTCCGGGCAGTTGTTCGGCGCAACTCCCGAGGGGCTGGGTAGGTCCATCACCGAGCTCGTTGCCACCGCGCCGGAGGCGTACGCGGATCGGGCCGATCTGTTCTGCGAAATAGGTGAGCCGACCTACGTTAGTGCGCTCCTGTGGGGCTTCAACGACGCACTCAAGAAGGGGCAGCACTTCGCCTGGTCGGGCGTGCTAAGGCTCTGCACAAAAGCGGTAGAGCGGCCAAGGGTCATCCCTGGGCGTGACCCGAACGAATGGGACCGCGATCCGCACTGGGGATGGGCACGCCAGCACGTTGCGGCTCTGATCGGTGCCGGCCTCCAATCCGGCGAAGCGGCTCTTCCAATCGAACACCGGGAGCAGGTCTGGAACATACTGCGTGTGCTGTGCGAGGATCCCGACCCAACCCCCGAACACGAGGCGCAGTACGGCGGCGACAACATGGACCCGATCACGACGTCGCTGAACACGGTGCGGGGTCGTACGATGCACGCAGTCATTCAGTACGCTCTATGGGTACGTCGCAGCACGGTGACGGGATCCGACACAGCACAGGTGCGCGCGCAAGGTGATCTGCCCGAGGTGTGGGAACTGCTGGAGGAGCTGCTGCATCCGGATCGAGAGCCGAGCACGACCGTGCGCGCGGTGTTCGGCCTGTTCTTCTCCACGTTGTACGCCCTGAACCGAGAGTGGGTGGTTGGCCATCTGCACAGCATCTTCCCGGAAGGCCCTGCTCTTGGCCACCTCTGGGACGCAGCGTGGTTGGGCTACCTCGCATATACGCCTGCCTACGGCGACTTGCTTGACCCGATGCGGAGTGTGTACGCTCTGGCGATCGAGCGTATCGGCGCGCCGCGTGCGGAGGGCCGGACCTGCGAGACCGACGAACGTCTGGGCGAGCACCTCATGGGCTTCTACTGGCTTGGCCTTCTTCCGCTGGACGAGCCTGCCGGTCTCCTCGTTCGCTTCTTTGAGAGTGCCACTGTGGCCCTTCGCGCCACGACCGTCGGGTATGTAGGGCGGACGCTCTGCCCGTCTGGAGCAAAGTTCACTGGGAGCCAACTCGACAGGCTCCGCCGATTCTTCGATTGGCGACTCGCGTCGGTTCAAGACACGGGGGGAGACGGCCCTGCGCAGGAACTCGCCGGCTTCGGATGGTGGTTCGCGTCCGGGTGGCTGGGAGAGGAATGGTCACTCGGTATGCTTGCCGTTGTGCTCCGTCTCGCCGAGACGATAGACCCCTACCTCACGGTGCTGGAGAGGCTCGCAGATCGTGCGCCATCCTGGCCGAGGCAGTGCATCGAGTGCCTTGCGCTTATGCTCGACAGCAATAGCGCGCGGGAGTTCTGGTGGGGCGGCGAGCACGAGATGCGTGCCATCATCTCTGCCGCCGTGGGGAGCGACGACGCATCGGCGCGCGAGACTGCAAGAGCGCTGATTAACCGCCTTGCAGCCAGAGGGCAGATCGGCTACCGTGATCTGATTCCAGCCTGAGTTCAGCGCCCGGCGCAGAGCCGCGACCCCACACAAGCGCTCGAGACCCCGATGGCGACTGGCTGCGCTGGCACCGCGAGGTACACCGGAGGCCTATGGGGTACCCGTCCTGCCTCATCGCCGATCGCGGGCCCGGCCACTCTCACCTACTGTGAAGCAGTACACAGCACCGTCTCCGGAGCCGATGACGAGGCGCCCGCTGCCGATGGCCGGCGAGCCCTTGATCTCCGCGCCCGCGGCGAAGCGCCACTTGAGACGGCCCGAGGCGAGGTCGAGGGCGTAGAGGTTGCCCTCATCGGAGCCGACGTAGACGGTCGAGCCCGAGATCACGGGCGAGGAGTTCACCTGCCCCTTGGTCCGGTATGTCCACACAGGCCGACCGTTGCGGGTGTCCACTCGGAACACGCGGCAGCTCCGTGAGGCGAAGATCGCGGTGTCGCCCTGGATCGCCGCGCCCGCATAGCAGGCTGCGCCGTCCTCCTTCTCGCGCACCTGCCAGAGAAGGTGGCCGTCCGAGAGGCGCATGCGCAGGTAGACGCCCGATAGGGACCCGACGAGCACGGTGCCGCCAAGCGCGGCGGGAGGCGCTCCGAAGTTGGCGTCCACAGTGGCGCTTGCCGTCTGCCTGCCCGTCTTCACACTGATGCAGCGAACCTTGCCGTCGCACCCGGCGATCACGACACCGGAGCCCACGACGCATGGAGTGCAATGCACCTGCGCGTCGGCCTGAAACGCCCAGAGCCGCTTGCCGTCGGACCGCCGGAAGCAGTAGAGGTGATTGTCGTAGCTGCCGACGAGGATCACGCCCGGTCCGGGCGCCGCGGACGAGATGATACGGTCGTCGGCGGCTTTCCGCCAGCGGGGCTTGCCGGTTGCCGCATCGAGGGCGTAGAAGGCGCCGCCTTCGTCTCCGATGTAGACCATGCCGTTCGACACGCACGGCGACGCGCTAAAGGCGTCCCGTGATGCGAAAGTCCATCGGCGCTTGCCGTCCGCGAGCCGGATGGCATGAAGCTTGCCTCGCATCGTACCGATGTAGACCGTTCCGCCGACGATGGCCGCCGTGCCCTCAACCGGGCCGCCGGCCTCGAACGTCCATGCCCGCCTGAGGGGCGGCGACAGCACGTCCGCAGCCACTCCGCGGTTGTCGGGCGAACCTCGCATAACGGGCCAGTCGGACGCCGGGGCAGGCGCACAGACCAGGACCAGGAGGCCCGAAACTGCTATGCATGCGCTATGTCGCACTTCAATCCTCCGTTCGCGAGCGCCTTAATCTGATCTTAAGCTGGCCTGCAGGTCGCCTCTCGTAGACGCAGCGGCCGCGCCAAGACAGGAGGCCAGCCCGACAACGACGATCGAAACCAGGGCCAGGCTCAGCGCCGTCCAGTTCACAGCAGCGTCTCCTGAAGTTACCCGAGGCAAGCATCCGAGCAGCGCCGTCGCTGTGCCCAGCGCCGTGCCGACAACGAGTAGGGCGCCGCTCTCTTGGATCATCATACGCCCGATGTCGCGCCGCCGGAAGCCGACGGCGCTCATCAGCGCAAGCTCGGAACGCCGCTCGCCTGCGCCGCGGAGCATCACTGCTCCCAGGCCGACGGTCCCCAACACGATGCCGAGCCCGCCCAGGATCATGAACGCAGCGAGGTACGTGTTCTGAACCGCGAGCAGGTCTGCCAGAACTTCGCGGGTCTCGCGGACTTCGATGCCCGCCACGCCGAGATTGCGCCGCAGCGCCTCTGCGAGCGGGCGAACGTTCCATGAAGGGGCCCGGATCAGGAACAGGCTTGGCGCGGTGACCTCCGGGAACATGGCGTGGAAGCGCTCCTCGGAGACAAGAAGCTCGCCCGCGAAGATCGAGAAGCCGATGAGGCCGTCGAACCGGAGCGTCACCGGCCCCCGCGAAGTTGCGCGCCGGATCGTGCCGCCAAGGCCGGAGTGCAGGATCCACCGGACGCTCTCCGCGTCGCCGAAAGCCGGGATCACCCCGGGCTCCGACGGGCCGCTCAGAATGCGCCACGGGTTGCCGTCGAGAGCCGGGGAGCGCGTCTGAACGCTGAACCCGTTCCAGCGCACCATCCGCTCCGTGACGCCCACGATCGTCGGCTCAGTGGGCTTCGCCAGGTTAAGGCATCCGGTGTTGACTCCATCGCTCACCCAGAGCGGCACAATCTCCACGCCCCGGAACAGCGGCTCGTCTTCCGGGTCGAACCCCAGGTTCCGCCGACCTGCGGGCGTATCGAAGCCGATCGCAAGCGGGGCGCTCGAGCGGGCGACGATGTCGAAGCCGCCTGCGCCCGACCCTGTCGCGCGCACGTCCACCGACGCCGGGGACCGCACGTTGGCCGCGACCGTGACCAGCAGAAACGCCGAGCCCGCCACCATGCCGGCTACGAGGGTGCTGTGGCCGCGATGCAGCGCCGCGTTCCGAAAGGCGATCCGGCCGATGGTCGGCGCGCCCTCTCCTATCGCGCCGGCCGTCTTCAGCCAGGCGTGCAGCAGACCCAGACCGGCGATCAACAAGCCCGCCCCGCCGGCCAGGAACGTCTCGGGCGAGGGA
>Ga0172375_10008948_pt1 | contig 13331 bp, 12 predicted proteins | sample LakKiv1m_FD_114537 | JGI IMG/M metagenome (GOLD analysis project Ga0172375, IMG submission 114537) | Freshwater microbial communities from Kabuno Bay, South-Kivu, Congo - kab_092012_11.1m | ecosystem: Environmental > Aquatic > Freshwater > Lake | place: Democratic Republic of the Congo...
AGCTGAAAACGGCAAGCTGGCTCGCCTGACAGAAGATTTGGTTGGGACGCTGGATCAGATTGATATTAAAATTGATATTAAAGATGCTTTTGTTTTAAAAGAAAAAGACCCATTAGGAAAAGATGTTGCAAAATTAGGGTTGACCAGGCTAAAGTTAGGTGCAATTGAAGATCCTTTTAAGGCGGTGCCTAAATATTCGCACCAACCAAATATCAGAAAGTTTGAGCCATGTTCCAAATAGCACCTATGCAGGAAGCCGACCTTTTATCTGTTCTTGAAATAGAAAACCTGTCTTTTGCCCTGCCTAAATCCGAGTCTATTTTTAGGGAAGACGAGCATAAGTATTTAGTCGCCAAAGATAATGATAAAGTGCTTGGTTATATCGGCATAGAAGACATTGCCGGCGAAAAACATATTATTAATATGGCGGTGCATCAGGATTTTCGGCGAAAAGGAATTGCTAAAAAGCTAATTGAAGCTGTCTTAAATGATGAAGATGTGTTTTTTTTGGAAGTTCGGGTCTCTAATCAGCCTGCACAGAATTTGTACGAGAAATATGATTTTGAGGTTGTGGGAAAACGAAAAAAGTATTATGCTGATAATGAGGAAGATGCGTATATTATGAAAAGGCAGGCCCGATGAAAAAGTTTTTAGAAAGCTTACAAAATAGAACACTGATAATGGACGGCGCCATGGGTACCCAGCTGATGGAGCGGGGCATTGGGCCGGAAGACTGCTTTGACGCGCAAAACCTGAAAAACCCAAAGACTGTTGAAGCAGTGCACAAAGCTTACGTGGCAGCAGGCGCAGATATTATTGAAACCAATACTTTTGGCGCGAATCGCATTAAATTGGCAGTGTATAATTTAAGCAAAAAAGTAAATAAAATAAATATTGCGGCAGCAGAAATTGCCAGGAAAGCCATAAAAGACAAAGGTTTTGTTTGCGGCTCCATTGGGCCGTTGGGAGAGCTGCTTGATCCTTTGGGGCCTGTTACTTTTGACCAGGCTTATGAAGCTTTTGCTGAACAGGCTAAAGCTTTGGAAGAAGGCGGGGTAGATGTTATTTGTGTGGAAACTATTTCCGATCTTCAAGAGATGAGAGCCGCGGCCATTGCAGTTAAAAATGAGACAAAACTTCCCCTGATCTGCAGTTTAACGTATGACCCGGGTGAAAAAACCATTTATGGCACGTTCCCTGAAGTTGCGGTTGTGGTTTTAGAATCAATTGGCGCTGATGTTATTGCGGCTAATTGTTCTACCGGGCCGGAAAGCATGTTGGAAGTTGGCAAACAGTTGATAGCGACAAGCACAAAACCAGTCATGTTGATGCCTAATGCCGGCATGCCGGAATTAGTTGAGGGTAAAGCAATTTACCAGATGACGCCAAAGAAGTTTGGGGAATATGGGCTTAAGTTTGTTAAGTTGGGCGTAAATATTGTAGGCGGTTGTTGTGGAACAAATCCTGGGCATATTAGGGAATTAAAAAAACAAACAGCAAAACTTAAACAACAAACAATACCAAAACAACAAATATCAAATATTAAATTTGCCAGCAGGACGAAGGTTGTTGAAGTGGAAGAGGGGAAGGTTTTGTTGGTGGGAGAAAGGGTTAATCCCACTGGCAGGAAGTTGTTTAGAGAAGAATTGGAACAAGGCAAAATGCAGACTGTTAGGCAGGAAGCTGGTGAGCAGACAAAAAATAAGGCCGACCTGCTGGATGTTAATGTGTCAGTGCCGGAAGTTAATGAGCCTGTTTTAATGCATTCGGCTGTTAATATTATCCAAGCTGTTTCTGATTTGCCGCTTTGTATAGACAGCCCTAACCATATTGCTTTGGAAACAGGCTTGAAAAGTTTTTGCGGCAAAGCCCTGATCAATTCTGTTAACGGCAAAAAAGAAAGTCTGGACAGGATTTTGCCTTTAGCTAAAAAATATGGGGCAGCTGTTATTGCTTTAACCTTGGATGAGAGAGGTGTGCCTAATACTGCTGAAGAGCGTTTAAGAATTGCCGAGAAAATAGTGAGGGCAGCGCAAGAACTTGGCATTTCAAAAGAGCAAATATTTGTCGATAACCTGGTTATGACTGCGGGAATTGGCGTCCAGCCTTGCCTGGAGACTTTAAGGGCCATCCCCATGGTTAAGCAAAAGTTGGGTGTTAAAACTATCCTGGGTATTAGTAATGTATCTCATGGCCTGCCGCTGCGGTCAGCTTTAAATGCTTTATATCTTGAGTTGGCTATTGCTTATGGGTTGGATGCGGCGATTGTGGATGTGGGGGATATAGGGATTAAGAAGGGGTTAGAGGGGTTAAGAAGGGGTAAGAAGATATTGAATAGGGAAGGATTATTGGGAAGATTTAAGGCTGAAGTGGTAAAAGCGAAACGATCTGGTAAACCGGCAGAGAAGAAGAGAGAAAGCGTGGTTAAAGAAATTCGGTTAACCGGGTATACGGATATTCGTGACGCGGTGATTGAAGGTGATGCGGATAAAGTTAAGCTTTTAATTGAGCAGGCTTTTGTTAAAAAAATGAACCCGCAGAAGATTATTGACCAGGGTTTATTGACAGGAATGGAAATTGTCGGTAAAAAATTTTCCAAAAAAGAATATTTTCTGCCGCAAGTTATTGAGTCGGCCGAAGCCATGAAAAAAGGTTTTGGGCTGTGTCAGGCGAAAATCCCTCAAGGAAAAACAAAGTCATTAGGCAAGGTTTTATTGGCCACGGTAAAAGGCGACGTGCATGATATTGGCAAAAATATTTTAAAAATGCTGCTGGAAAATCATGGTTTCAAAGTTGTTGATTTAGGTAAAGATGTGGAAACTTCTGAAATTATTAAAGCGGCCAAAAAAGAAAAACCAGATGTTATTGCTCTTTCCGCATTGTTAACCACGACTATGGTGGAAATGGGTGTGGTAAAAGAAGCCTTAAAAAAAGCCAAACTAAATATTCCATTGTTGATTGGCGGGGCAGTGGTTACTAAGGGCTACGCAGACAAAATCGGGGCTGGTTTTAGCCTGGATGCGGTGGGGGCGGTAGCCTTAGCCAAGAAGATTGTAAAGGAGATTGCTTGATGCGCTTTGCTTTAGTTTCTGTTTTATTAACCTGCTCTTTGTTGCTGCCTGTTTTTTCCGCGCAAAAGTTAACTCTTAGTCAAAGCCTTCAGATTGCTTATGATAATAGCCCGGTCATGTTAAAGGCTGTGGCTGATCTGGATGCTGCCAAAGGTTCTGCTGGTCAAATTGTGGCTAATTATTTGCCTCAGCTTTCTGTAAGCGGCAGCATTGGCAGATATTATTCTGCTCCAACCCAAACAGAGATTACTGTTGGCGGAACACCCCAGGCTTTTGTGTTTGGGGTAGATGAACAAGCCAATACTGATAATTATTCTGCTTCTCTGTCCCAAACTATTTTTGCCGGCGGCAGAATATTAAGCAGTATTAGCATGGCTAACAAAGGCCTGCAAATTGCGGAACAAGAATATAAAAGGGTGATGCAGGGGGTTCAATTTGATGTAATCAAAGTTTTTTATGATATGCAAAAAATGCAGAAAATGGTTGAGCTGGGCGAAGAATCCTTATCCATGGCTGTCCAGCATTTAGACTATGTTGAGTCCATGCAAAAAGTAGGCATGGTGACAAAAGCAGATGTTTTGCGCGGCAAAGTTCAACTGGCCAATGCGCAAATCAGTTTAACTAAATCTAAACAGGGGGTTGAGCTGGCAAAAAATGCTTTTAACCAAGTATTGGGTTTGGATCTCGATACTCCGGTTGAGCTGAATTATGCAGAGTCAGAATTTGAAGATATCCAATTGTATTCTTATGCTGACCTGCTTAATATTGCCTACTCTGACCGGCCGGACTGGAAACAATATGAATTAAGCGCAAAAGTTGCGGAAGATGAGGTAGGGGTTGCCGTTGGAGGTTTGTTCCCTGCCTTGTCTTTGGTTGGGAATTATCAGGTTGGGTCTATTAAGTATTCCCAATTTGACGCGAATACCAGAACCTGGACTGCGGTTGTTTCCGGCAACTGGAACTTATTTGACGGTTCTGCTACCTTTAATAAAATAAAAGAAGCGCGGGCTAAGTTAGCGGCACAAAAAGCTAATGAAATAAATGTGCGTCGGCAAGTGGCCTTGGATGTTAAAAATGCCAATTTTATGCTTAAGAGCGCGGTTGAAAACCTGGCTGCGGCAAAAACAGCTGAAGACTTGGCTAAAGAAAATTATGACACAGCTGAGCTGCGCTATAGGTCCGGCTTAGCCAGTAATTTAGAAGAGATTGACGCGCAGGTTGCTTTTACCCAGGCCAAGATCACTTATCTTGACGCCCAGCATGAATGGTCCATTGCCAAAGCGCGGGTCAACAAGGTTGTTGGCAGGGAAATATATTGATTTAGGAAAAGGAGTTATTGATGAAAATATTAAGCAATAAAAAGGTAAAAATAGGTCTAATTATAGCGGCTGTTTTGATCTTGCTTTTAGTTGTTTTAAAAAGTTGTACGGGTGGGGTAGATGTTGAGGTAGCAGAAGTAAAAACAGCCAATGTTTATACCACTGTATCTGCTTCTGGCATGGTTGAAGCTAATTCTGTTAAATTGGGCAGCGCGCAAATGGCTGGCAGGGTAGATTGGATTGGGGTCAAGGAAGGCGATAAGGTTAGACGGAGCCAGTTGTTAATGACCTTTGATGGTTATGACCAAGTTAAAAAAGAATATGACCGCTTAAAATCTCTGCATGCTAAGGGATTTGTCAGCGATTTGGAGCTGGAACGAGCCAAAACCGCGGTAACAAATGCCAGTGTGGTTGCGCCAATTGCCGGAGTGGTAACAGATAAAGCTGTAGATGTGGGCGAATCAGTTGCCCCTGGTTATTCAGTTATGACCGTGGTTGATACTGATAAACCCTGGGTGGAAATTCAAGTGGATGAAGTAGATATTGCCAAAGTTAAGCTTGGCCAAAAAGTTAAAATTACCACAGACGCTTTTCAGGACAAGCAAATTCAGGGTGAAATTGTTTGGTTGAACAAAGAAGCGGAACTAAAAAAAGTTGGCGGCCGGGTGCGAATGGATGAAGAAGATCTGGTTTTTCGGGCTAAGGTTTCATTTCAGGATAATGAAAAAGTCCTTAAGCCAGGCATGTCTGTTTATGCAGAAGTAATTGTTGGGGAAAAAGATAATGTCATAACTGTTTCCAGAAATGCCGTAACTTTAAGAGAAGGCAAAAAAGTGGTTTTTATGATAAAAGGCAGAAGGGTTAAGCAGGCGGAAGTCGAAGTGGGTGAAAAAGATGTGGAAAAAGTAGAAATTATTTCCGGCCTGGCTGTTGGAGATAAAGTGGCTGTTTCCAATTTGGATAAATTAAAAAATAACAGCAAAATAAAAGCAAAGGCAAGTAATAATAAATGAGTGCCCTTGTCCAGGTAAAAAACCTGGTTAAGACTTATAAAATGGGAGAAGTGGAAGTCCAGGCGGTTCGAGGCATTAATCTTGATATTGAAAAGGCTAATTTTACTTCTATTGTTGGCCCTTCTGGTTGCGGTAAATCAACTTTAATGCATATTTTAGGTTGTCTTGATCGGCCTACTTCCGGCAAAGTTTACTTGGAAGGAACTGATATCTCTACTTTATCTGATGATGAGCTGGCTTATATTCGCAGCCGCAAAATAGGTTTTGTGTTTCAAACTTTTAATTTACTGCCCAAAATAAGTGCAGTTGAAAATGTTGAACTGCCTTTAGCTTATAGTGGCGTGCCTCAGTCAGAAAGAAGAAAAAAAGCCATGAGCCTTTTAGAAAAAGTAGATTTAGCTGATCGGGCAGAGCATACTCCGCCGGAGCTATCTGGCGGCCAGCGCCAAAGAGTGGCGATTGCCAGAGCCTTGGTCAATGATCCTTCTATTATTTTGGCTGATGAGCCGACCGGGAATTTAGATTCGAAATCCGGCGAAGATGTAATGTCTTTGTTTAAACAATTAGATTCTGAAGGTGTAACCATTATCATGGTAACCCATAATCCTGATTTAGCCAGGCGTTGCGAACGCAGTATTCACTTAAAAGACGGGCAAATCATTTCAGATGAAAATCACTGAAAGCTTTCCCATAGCCATAATATCCTTAAAAAGTAATCCCTTGCGCAGTATTTTAACCATGCTGGGAGTAATTATTGGAGTTTTTATTGTTATTACCATGGTGAGTATGGGGGTGGGGGCTAAGAATTTTATTTACCAGCAAATGAGTTCCTGGGGTATGGGAGCCAATACCATGGCTATTTATGGGGCACCGGCAACAGAGCAGCAAGGTTTGGGCATGATGGCCGCCATGACTAAATCTTCCATAACTTACCGCGATATTGAGGCTATTCAAACAAAAATTAAAAATATTAGCTATGTTTGTCCTTCAATCATGGGGGCAGGAGAAATAATTTATGGCCGGACCAAATACCAAACCCCTATGCTGATTGGCACTAACCAGGATTTTGCTAATTTAGTCCAAGGTTTAGTGGTTCAGGGCCGCTACATTAATCTTAATGATGTGGCATATAGAAAACGAGTAATTTTTCTGGGTCAAAGTATTATCAAAAAACTTTTTGGTGTTTTTCCTGCTGTGGGAGAAGAAGTTAAACTTAATGGCACTACTTTTAAAGTGATCGGCAAAATGAAGAAAATGAGTTCAATTATGGGCATGGATTTTAATGAAATGGCCATGATACCTATTACAGCTGCAGAAGATATTCTTAAGACCAGTGAAATTATGGAAACCTGGCTAGGCGCTACTGACCCCAAATTTGTGCCGCAAGTAGTTAAAGATGTTAAGGCTTTGTTGATTAAAAGGCATGGCAAAGAAGACTTTCAAATTCGCATAGCAACCGAAATGATGAAAACAATTGACCAAACCATGGCAGGGATAACTTTAGCCATTTCGGCTATTGCCGCTATATCTCTTCTGGTTGGCTCAATTGGTATTATGAACATTATGCTGGTTTCTGTTACAGAGCGGACTAAAGAAATCGGTATTAGAAAATCAGTTGGTGCAAGACATCGCGATATCTTTTTTCAGTTTGTAGTTGAAGCAACCTTGATTTCTTCGCTTGGCGGAGTGATTGGCATAATTTTAAGCTCTATTGTTTTATTTGTCATTGGCAAGTTTATTAATTTGGCGCTGACCCCATCGCTGCCGGCAGTAATTACCGGATTTTTAGCCGCAATTATTGTTGGTGTTTTTTCCGGAGTTTATCCGGCCATGCGGGCGGCAAAACTGGACCCGGTTGAGGCTTTGCGAGGTTAAGATGGATATAAAAGAATTATTTAAAATGGCGCTGGCCAGCATTTTTGCCAATAAAATGCGCAGTTTTTTAACAATGCTGGGCATTGTAATTGGTATTTTTTCAGTTATTACTTTAGTTACAATGGGGGAAAGCTTAAAAACATATATGACAGAAAAAATTGCTGCCATGGGAGTGGGGGCAAATTATTTAGAAATACATGCCGGCAGAGAAGGCGGCTTGATGACTATGATTGGCGGCGAAATTACTTATCAGGATGCTAAGGCAATTGAGCAAAGAGCTGCTCATGTAATTAGTGTTGATCCGCGGATTATTAGACCAGGCAAATTTACTTATGGCCGCAATTCTTATAATTGTTCAGCCGTGATGGGTTTGTCGCCGGCTTTTCTTGAGCAGATTAACTGGGAAGTGGCGCAAGGCCGATTTCTTTCTGATATTGATGTAGATATGCACCGCCGGGTTTGTGTGCTGGGTCGTAATATTGCCAATAAGTTATTTGGCAGTTTTTCGCCTATTGGTGAGCGGGTTAAACTTGACGGGGCTAACTTAACTGTTATTGGTGTAATGGCTGAATTTGGTTCAATGATGGGAGTTACTTATGATGATTTTGCCGTTATTCCAGCTACCACTGCTGAAGACCTTTTTGATGTAAGCAAGCTAATGGAAATTGGTGTTTTAGCCAGCTCTCAAAACACAGTGCCTCAAGCTGTGGCAGAGATAACAGAAATTCTTGAGCAGCGTCATGGCAAGGTTGATTTTCGCATTGACACTTCTGAAGAAAGCATGGCCATGCTTGATACCATTCTCAATGTTTTAACCGGTATTGTGGTTGGCATTGCAGCTATTTCTTTGTTAGTCGGCGGCATTGGCATTGCTAATATTATGCTGGTATCTGTAACCGAGCGCACCCGCGAGATCGGGGTCAGAAAAGCAATTGGGGCAAAAACCAGAGATATTGTGGCTCAATTTTTAGTTGAAGCTGTGATCATTAGTTTAATCGGAGGGTTGATCGGGATTATGTCGGCAATAATAATTTCTTCTTTGCTAATGACGGCGATTGGTTTTCCGATCCAATTTTCTATTACTTCTATAGCGCTAGCTACTTCTGTGTCTATTATCGTTGGAGTGGTTTCAGGTGTTTATCCGGCTATGAAAGCAGGCAAGATGGATCCTGTTGAAGCCTTAAGATATGAGTAATTTTTCCAAAGCTTGCTGCACGTTTTTGTCAAAATCAATATAAGTGCCTGTTATATTGCCGGATTTATCTATTACCAGCAGGGTGGGGATAATCAGGATTTTAAAGTCTTTTATGCTGGTTAATTTTTTGTCGTAAAGTATGGTAAAGTTCAGGTTGTTCTCATCCGCGTATTTCTTGATAGTACTGATTTTTTTATCAAAAGATATTGCTAACACCTCAACGTCTTTTTGTTTGGCCAATGTTTTTAAAAACTCCAGCTCTTCCTGGCAAGATTTACTCCAGCTGGCAAAAAAGCTTAAAACAATAGTCTTTTTTCCCAGGTAATTGTCTAAGCTGATGGTTTTATTGTTGAGGTCGGGCAATTTTAGTGTTGGCAGCTCATAAGATGAATCCAGCGCCAAAACAGGCAGAGTAACCAGAACCAATATCACCAATAGTATCAATCTCTTTTTCATTTTTCTTTATAATACGCCAATCTAAAAAAATGTCAATTGTTTTCCAGGTATTTTCTGGCGGATTCTGCCGCAATTGCCCCGTCAGCAGTTGCTGTTACCACCTGGCGCAAGGATTTAACCCTGATATCTCCGGCCGCAAAAAGGCCTTTGACTGATGTTTCCATTTCCTTATTAGTGATAATAAAGCCGTTTTTGTCCAGTTTCACCAGGTCTTTGACGCTGGCAGAGTTTGGTTTACTGCCAATATAAACAAATAATCCGTCCACCGATATAGTGAGTGAGCGTTTGTCTTTTAGGTCTTTTAAAAGGACACTGGTTACTTTTGTGCTATCCCCATTAATTTTTTCTATTACCGCGTGCCAGAAAAAATAGATCTTTGGGTTGGCCATGGCCCTATCTGCCAGCACTTTGTCAGCCCTTAACTGGTCTCGCCTGTGTACAATTGAGACCTTATTGGCGTAACGGGTTAGGAAGATGGCTTCTTCAATGGCCGCGTTTCCGCCGCCAACCACAATGATGTTTTTGTCTTTATAAAAAGGGCCATCGCAGGTAGCGCAGTAGGAAACTCCCCGGCCCCTAAACTCCTGTTCCCCTGGCACATTCAGTTTTATTGCTTCTGTGCCGGAAGCAATGATCGCAGCTTTGCTGTTTAATTTTTTTTCATCCACTAAGATCTCAAAATTATCTTTTTGTTTTGTGACCTTTATAGTTTGCCCCCAGCATATGTCCAGCCCCATTTTTTTGGCCTGGTCCTGCAGCCGGTTGCTTAACTCCATGCCGGATATGCCGTCGGGAAACCCGGGATAATTTTCAATAAAATAAGTAGTGGAAGCCATGCCGCCCAGGATCATTTTTTCAACCAAAAGCACTTTTAGCTTGGCGCGCAGGGCGTACATTGCTGCGGTTAACCCGGCTGGCCCGCCGCCAATAATAATCAGGTCAAGGTTGGGGCTGGCTTTTATTGGCTTGGCTTTTGGTTTTGGCCTGGTTTTTAATTGCAAGCTCATTACTGGTTAATCTGCTCCTTTGAAATCACTACTTTGCTTTTGCCGGCAATAGAGATTTTTTGGTCTTTCAATGAAACTGTTACTTTATCCCCGTTAAGGCGGTTTTCTGCCTGCTGCGCGTGGGCATTGCCGCTAATTTCTATTTTCTGCTGGTCTGTGTAATAATTGGCGCTATTGCCCCAGGCAACAATATCTTTGTAAGTAATTTTAACCCTGCCGCTTAGGTTAAGTATTTTGTCTTTTTGCAGGTATTTTATAAATTGGGCCAGGATCAGCGCGTCTTTCCACTTGATTTGCGGGTTGCCCTGGGCATAAATAGTGTTTTCCCTGCTTCTTATCTCTATGATTTTAGCTTCCAGGGTAATTGGAGCGGAGTCGATGTTTTCAATTGCAACATTGGGATTTCCTTCCAGCACAACTTTTTCAAAGGCCACATCTCCTTGCAGTTTTTCTCCGTAGCCAGTGATCTCGCCTTTGTTCAATTTAATTTTTCCAATGCACAGCAGTTTTTGGTTAGCCAAATTCCAACTCAAGTTATTGGCCCGGAACCAGAATTTGGCTTTTTCCTGGTAAAGCCGCGGCAGGTTAAAGGTTGAAATATCAGGGTTGTTGGAGTTTTTTAGCAATTGGTCAATATCTTTGGCCAGAGACGGATCATAGCCAATTGGTTTATCCATTAATATTTCTTTCTTTTTCATGTCCCATAGTGCTGCCGGAGAAAAGAATAGCAGGGCAGGCTGATTATCCTGGAAAAATGTACCGTTGGAATCTTTTAACGTGGAAAGGCCGGTTGACTTGTTGACCATGGCTTTCTGTGCGTTTAAATCCCAATACTTTACCCCGTCTGAAACTTCTTCAAAAGTAACATCCTTAAACGCCAGGTCGGCCTTTTTTTCTTGTTCTTTTAAGGTGACCTGTATGCGGTCTGAAATGTCCTGTTTTGGAGAGAAGACCGCCCAGGAAAAAATGCCAACAATAAAAATTAAAAATAATATTAAAATGAACTGGTAACCAATCTTCATGCTTAGTATCCCAGCGCCTTTAGCCTGACAGCTTCCATACGCTCTGCAAATCCTTTCCAGGCATCGCCTTTTTTATAATAACCTTCGGATAAAAGTAGGTGCAGGGCTGCAACATTGCTGTCTACTGCCAGGCCATTTTTGGTAATATCCATGGCTTTGTCTATTTCTCCTAACTCCCCATAAATTAAAGCCATGTAGCCGTAAGCCCAGACATTATAAGGATCTATTTTTAGCACATTGTCCAATTCTCGAATAGCCTCTTTTCTTCTATCATTAAAATAATAGGCAAAAGCCAGGCGAAAGCGCAAACGCCAATCTGCTGGTTTTTCTGTTACTTTTTCGACGTAAAAATTTAAGCCCTTTTGTTTGAAAGTCGGGTCCAGCTCGTTGACTTTTTTCAAACTATTCCAGCCGTCAAAAATGTTATTGGTATAAGCTTGGGTAATAGCCAGATCAAAAAAAGCATAAGGGTCATTGGGGTTTTGCCGGACAGCTGCTTTTTTTTGAGCCAGTTCTTGTTCGAGTTCTGGCGTGATGCGCCAAGCAAAAGCGGAAAATCCAAATGACAAAATCAAAAATCCAAATAAAACCCAAAATCCAAATCTTAAAATATTCCTCATTGTTTAGATAAGATCCTTTCTACTATATTGGTGGTGGAGCGGCCTTTGATAGGGGGAATAACCATTACTTTTCCGCCTAAAGATTCTACCAGCTTTCTTTCCGGGAGGCGGTTGGCATTATAATCCCCGCCTTTAACATGTACATCCGGCTTGATTATCTTGAGCAAATTGTCCGGCCGCAGTTCTGAAAACAGCACCACATAGTTAACGCATTCCAGTGAGGCCAGGATTTCCGCGCGTTCCATTTCGCTGACATAGGGGCGGGGAGAACCTTTTAAACTTTTAACTGATGAGTCTGTGTTCAGCCCAATGATCAGTATGTCTCCCATTTTCTTGGCTTCGCGCAAATATCTTACATGGCCAAGGTGCAGGAGATCAAAACAGCCATTGGTGAAAATTATTTTAGCATCCTGGGTGCGCAGGTTTTTGACCAGCGCTTCTATTTCTTGGCGTGATTTTATCTTTCTTATGACTGATTCCTGGCTTTCCAAGGCTTCTTCCAGCTCGTCACTAAAACAAGGTGCTGTGCTGACTTTGGCCACAACCACTGACGCGGCAGTATTGGCCAAAAGCGCGGCTTCTTTCATTTTGGCCCCGGTAGTTAAAGCCATAACTAATGCGGCTATTACTGTGTCGCCGGCTCCGGAAACATCAAAAACTTCTCTGGGAAGCGCGGCAATATGGTGAGTGTTCTGCTGCTCAAACAAAGACATGCCGTCTTTGCCTCTGGTAATAAGAATAAACTTTGTTTTAATTGTCTTAAGCAGCAGCTTGCCGGCTTTCATCAGTGATTTTTCATCATTAATAGCTATTTTTGAGGCTTCGGCTGCTTCTTTAAGGTTGGGGGTAATAATGCTGGCGCCTTGGTATTTTGAATAATCTGTGCCTTTAGGGTCAACAGCCACAAATTTCTTAAGTTTTTTGCAGGTTTTTATAATTGCCTGGCTGGCTTCTTTTGTAACCATGCCTTTGCCATAATCAGAAATTATTACTGCGTCAACTTGTTTGATCACATTAAGAGCTTTTTTAATGATGTCAGTTGTTATTTCTGATTTGCCTTCCCGGTCAACCCTAACCATATGTTGAGACCCGGCAATAATGCGGGATTTAAGTATAGTGGGCCTTTTTGCGTCTTGCACCAGATATTTGGTGGAAATTTTAAGCTGTTTAAGCGCCTGGCGCAGTTTTTTTGCAGAACTATCTTTGCCGATAATGCCAAAAAGATAAGGGATGCCGCCCAGCGCAATTATGTTGCCGGCCACATTGCCGCAGCCGCCTGGAACATGGTCTATTTTTATGACATCAGCAATTGGTACCGGGGCTTCTGGAGAGATTCGGTTGACCTTGCTCCAAATATGTTCATCCAGCATCAGGTCGCCGAAAACAAGGATTTTTTTATCTTGGAATTGGGGAATAATCTTTTTTAGATTTTCCATGTTTTATTATTATAGCGTATTTATTGCTCTAAAATCCAGCTTACTGCTTGTTTAAGGTTGGCCGCAATATGGTCTGGCTGGTTTTGGAGCCGATCTTTTTCTTTGGCGCCTTTACCAGTGGTTACCAATACGGTTTTTGTGCCCGCGCTTTTACCTGCTTCAATATCAGTTGCTTTGTCTCCCACCATAAATGACTTTGACAGGTCTAAATCCAGGTCTTTTTGGGCTTTTTTAAGCATGCCGGGGTTGGGTTTTCGGCAATCACACTCCCGTTTATACGGGTAAACACCGTGTTCGGGGTGGTGGGGACAATAATA
>Ga0172375_10008950_pt1 | contig 13327 bp, 16 predicted proteins | sample LakKiv1m_FD_114537 | JGI IMG/M metagenome (GOLD analysis project Ga0172375, IMG submission 114537) | Freshwater microbial communities from Kabuno Bay, South-Kivu, Congo - kab_092012_11.1m | ecosystem: Environmental > Aquatic > Freshwater > Lake | place: Democratic Republic of the Congo...
ATTCTTTTGGTACCCGAACGACACTTGACGATGATTCGAGATGTTGTGGATAAGGAAACCTATATTCGTATTTACAAATCCTTCCCGCAAGGGCCTTTCACCTTGTCAGAAGTGGAAAAGAAGACCAAAGACTCGATTTGGGTTTTGAAAAAAGTCATCGACGTCTTTATGGAACTGGGTTTACTTTCAAAGACTGTAGAAGGTTGGACCAAAGAAACTCCGGAAAATAAAAAAGAACTCTTCACTTCGCCTTTGTTTCAATCGCTTCGCGAATTGAACAAGATGGCGAATTGGCTATATCAAGAAACACAACTCAATATTAAAAACACACTGTTTTCATGGATGGAGGATTAATCATGAACTTCGAAAAATATATCAAAAACGTACCCAACTTCCCAATCGAGGGAATTCAATTTAAAGACATCACTCCGCTCATCGGCGATGGCGAGGCATTCCACGCAGCCATCGAAGAATTGGCGGCGTTTGCCAAAGCCCAAGGCGCCAACAAGGTCGTCGGACCAGACGCCAGAGGATTCATTACCGGCGCACCCGTCGCCGCAGTTTTAAAAGTCGGTTTCATCCCCGTCCGCAAACCTGGAAAACTGCCACGTGAAGTGCTCAGTTATTCCTATGATTTGGAATACGGCAAAAACGTTCTTTGCATCCACAAGGATGCGATTGAACCGGGGGACAAAGTCGTCATCATGGACGACCTGCTCGCCACGGGAGGAACCACGGAAGCGTCCATCAAACTCGTCGAATCGCTTGGCGGGGAAGTCGTTGGCCTTGGCTTTTTAATCGAGCTCAAGGAACTGAACGGCCGCGCTAAACTTGCAAAATACGCCATCAAAGCGTTAATCCAATACGAATAAAGGAGGGCAACCTTGTTCCAAGATGATGTTTTCGCCCCTCTACTAGAGGTCTGTAAAACATATTTGCAAAAGGAAGAGCACCTGAACTTCATCCGTAAAGCTTTTGATTTTGCCTTCATGAAACACGAAGGACAATTGCGAAAGTCCGGAGAACCTTACATCATTCATCCTACTCAGGTAGCCATTACTTTGGCAGAATACCGCGTCGATCCTAACACCATCGCCGCGGGTCTTTTGCATGACATTTTGGAAGATACGGACACCCAATATAAGGACCTGAAAGACAACTTCGGCGAAGAAGTCGCCGACATCGTCGAAGGTCTTACGAAATTGCATTTACTGCAGTATGAAGGTTCCAAAGCCCTTCAACAAGTCAAAAACCATCAAAAGATGGTCTTGGCAATGGCCAAGGACATTCGCGTCATCTTCGTCAAACTCGCCGATCGTCTTAATAACATGAGAACCTTGTACCATCTCGATACCGAAAGGCAACAGCGAATCTCGAGAGAAACTCTCGACGTATTCGCGCCAATCGCGCATCGACTTGGCATGTACCGCCTCAAGGCGGAACTTGAAGATTTGGCATTTAAGTATTTGTTCCCAGCGGAATACCAAGAAATCGCGAAGATGATTCGCGATAAAAAAGGCACGCGAGAACTCGATATCCAAATCATGATTCGCGAACTCGAAGAAATTCTGACCAAAGAAAACTTCCATTACGAAATCAACGGACGCATCAAAAACATCCATTCCGTGTATCGCAAAATGCATATGAAACAATTGGAATTCGATGAAATCAACGATTTGTTAGCCTTGCGCATCATCGTTGATTCCATCAGTGACTGTTATCGCGCCATCGGTATCGTTCACTCCAAATTCATCCCGGTTCCAGGAAGATTCAAAGACTACATTGCGATGCCGAAACCGAACATGTATCAATCCTTGCATACCACTGTCGTATCCAAGGGAAAAATCTATGAAATCCAAATTCGAACCAAAGAAATGGATGAAATCGCAGAGAAGGGCGTCGCCGCCCACTGGGCATACAAGGAAGGCATCTCGCCGACCCAGTCCAGAAAAAACATCGAAGATATCGTTTCCTCGAAACTTCGTTGGTACAGCGAACTTATTCGCTACACCGAAGAAAACGAGAATGAGGAAGAAATTCTCTCGATTTTTACCGATGACATCCTAAACGCCAATGTTTATGTGTTCACTCCAAACGGAGACATCATCGACTTGACGGCAGGAGCAACGCCAATCGACTTCGCCTTCCGAATTCATACCAAGGTCGGAGAAAAAACAGTCGGAGCCATCGTCAATGGCAAAATTCAACCGCTCGATTACACCTTGAAAACCGGTGACGTGGTTGAAATCAAAACCAGCCAAAGTGCTGTCGGGCCAAATGAAAACTGGCTCAAAATCGCAAAAACATCGAATGCGCGTTCGAAAATTAAGAACTTCCTTAACAAGCAACGCCGTGATTTCTTGATTGAAAAAGGCGAAAACGAACTCGATCGCGAATGCCAACAACGCAAAGTAGACCTTCCATTAACCGATAAACTCTGCAAAGACAACTTTGAAACCAAAGGCGTCAAGAGTGTCGAAGACTTGTATTACGAAATCGGCAAGAATATCCTTTCCCCAGTCTATGTCATCAATGTCTTGACTGGTAAGGAATCGATGACCGAAGCCGAGTTGATTGAAAAAATCAACAAGCTTCCCGATGACAAGAAACTTCTGAAACTTCGCACACTTCATAACGATGTCAACATCATCGTCGAAGGCTTGACAAACCCATCCGTCAAGCTCGCGAACTGCTGCAGCCCGGTTTTGGGGGATGAAATCATTGGCTATGTGACCAAAAACAGCGGCATCGTTGTCCATCGTGACGTCTGTAAAAATGTGGAAACCTTTGAAAAGGAACGTCTTCTCGACGTCTTCTGGGGTTCTAACATTACGAAAAAATACGAAACTTCCTTGCGCATCATCGTCATGAACCGAGACAACATTTTGGCGGAGATCATCAATACCGCAACCTCTTCCAAAGCGAAAATCAATCAAGTTTCGGCGCAAACCAACCGTGTCAAAGAAGGCATCATCAAAATGCGCATCGAAATCGGCAATGTGCTTGAACTCGATAACGTGATCGCGAACATCCAAAAAATCCGTGGAATCTACTCCATCGAAAGGATTTGTTAAGATGAAGGTCGTCGTTCAGCGCGTCAGCGAAGCGAGCGTGAAAATTGGTGGCAATGTCGTCGGTCAAATTGGCAAAGGATATTTGCTTTTGGTCGGATTCACACATACCGATACGGAAGAAACGACACGGTATCTCGCCAACAAAATTCTCAAATTACGTGTCTTCCCAGATTTATCTGGCAAACTCAATTTATCGATTCAAGACGTCGGTGGAAATATTCTCAGCGTCTCACAATTCACCCTATATGGTGATACCTCAGATGGCAATCGTCCCTCATTCACACAAGCGATGAATCCAACCTCTGCCAAGTCTCTATATGAGCGGTTCAATCGAATCCTCGAAGAGTTGCTTGGCAAAAAAATCGAAACTGGGCAGTTTCAAGAGGAAATGGCCGTTTCCCTCGTCAATGACGGACCGGTCACAATTTTGATGGAAAGAGGGTAAACTTTTCCGCTTTTGTTTGACTAAACAATGATTATTTTATATAATACAGTTATGAAAATTAGATTCGTAATTCAAGTTGGAGGAAAAAATGGATAAGAAGCAACTCGTATTTGAAAAAATCAAAGAATTGATCGTCGATGAACTCGGCGTCAAAGAAGAAAAAGTCGTCATGGAAGCCGCCTTGGCCGATGATTTCGGTGCGGACAGCCTCGATGCCCTCGAACTCTTCAACCAAATCGAAAGTGAATTTTTAGTCACCATCTCCGATGACGCAGCGACAAAAATGAAAGACGTCAAAGACTTGGTCGACTATGTTGTTGAAAAAGTCAGCGACAAATATTTTGAATAAGAAGATAGCGTGTAAGTCACCTCTCTTGCAGTAGTTGTCGTCCTTTTCTATAGAGGACGATTTTTTCTTAACAAACCCAAAGGAGCCATATCATGATCTCAAAAGTCAAAGGAACGCAAGACATTCTGCCAGAAGAAGTATCCCGCTGGCAGGATCTCGAAGACGTCATTTTTCAGGTTTCAAAACTTTACAATTTCAAGGAAATCCGGACGCCGATATTTGAAGAAAGCGACCTTTTCCATCGTGGAGTCGGTGAATCCACCGATATCGTCAAGAAGGAAACGTATGATTTCAAAGACCGCGGAGATCGGATGATTACCCTTCGTCCAGAAGGAACCGCACCGGTTGTTCGCAGTGTCATTGAAAACAAATTGTATTCTTCCGCGAATCTTCCGCTCAAGTATTACTATTACGGACCGATGTTCCGATATGAACGCCCGCAAAAGGGAAGATATCGTCAGTTTCATCAGTTCGGTGCTGAAGCATTGGGAAGCGAGTTTCCGGTCGTCGACGCTGAGATGATTGCGTATTCTTATACACTTCTCAAAGCACTTCGTCTTCAAAATGTCAAAGTCAAATTGAATTCTCTTGGCGATACCGCCAGCAAAGAAGTCTATAAGGAAAAACTGGTCGGATATTTGTCCGGTCATGTCCAAGAATTGTGCGAAGATTGTCAACGTCGCTATTTGGAAAACCCGTATCGTGTTCTCGATTGCAAAATCGACAAGGACACCAAGACCTTGCAAGAAGCGCCCAAACCGATTGAATACTTGGACTTGAATGACAAGGAACACTTCGACAAGGTATGCAAATACTTGCAGGCGATGAACATCCCTTATGTCATCGACAACAACCTTGTCAGAGGACTCGATTATTATACGCACACCGTATGGGAACTTGAAGCCGATTTACCAACCCTAGGTGCTCAGGCATCTTTGGGAGGCGGTGGAAGATATAACCATTTGTTCGAATCTTTGGACGGACCCGCATTCCCTGCCGTCGGTTTTGCCTTCGGCGTCGAACGTCTGTTGTTGGCGCTTGAAAGTCTCAATCAGCCAAAGCATCCTGAATCGATTCATGCATTCGTCATGGTTCTTTCTGAAACGGTCAGAGCCAAGGCGCTCGAAATCATTTTGAAACTGCGTCATGGCGGACTGATTGTTGATTATGATTTCTTCGATCGTTCCATGAAAGCACAGTTCAAGCAAAGCGAACGTTTGAATCCAAGATTCATTTTGATCTTTGGCGAAGATGAAGCTGTCCAACAAGTCATCAATGTCAAAGACACGGTCGCGAACACTCAGGAAACCATTCCTCTCGATGTTCTCTACAATGTTCTGGTGAATAAACTCCAGCAGGCAACGCATTCCTGCAGCGGACATTGCGAAGAATGCGAAGAAGAATGTTAGGACTTTTTTGAAAAACCACGTTTTCACCACGTTTCTTGTGCTATAATGTTTCCAAGAAGGATGTGAGTTTCTTGAAAAGAAAACCCATTTCGGATGAACAACTGAATCGCATAATCAAATATTTGGCAATCGTACTATTGGGACTAGCCGTTTTGTTCATGGCAACACAGTTCTCTTCCCTATGGACTTGGATCATTTCTGCCATCAAAGCAGCAATTGTTCCAATTGCGCTTGCGTATTTGATTGCCCTCATTGTTTTCCCGCTCATCAAGTATTTGGAGAAGAAAGGAATCGGTCCGAGAGCTTTGTCACTCGCTCTCGTGATGATTTTGTCGATTGGCATTGTCATTTTCATCTTTGTTCTTGTCATGCCCTTGGTCGTTCGAGAAATTGCCAACTTTTTCAGTTATGATTTCCAAACCATCAGCGACTACTTCACCATCGATTTGCGCGATGAATTCATCCTCGGAACCGATATTTACGACCAAATATACGATTATGTCCAGTCGACGAATTTGATTGGAAACTTCCTAAACAGCATCATTCCGTCGATGATTGCCTATCTGTCGAGCGTCGCGCTTCCAATCTTCACTTCGGTTGCTTTGGTACCGATGTTATTGATTTACTATTTGAAAGACTATGAATTGATTGGCGACCGCTTGAGAAACATCATTCCTGAATCTCAGGAAAAGCGTGTCGTTGAACTCTCCGGAAGACTCAACCAAACCGTTGGCGCCTATTTGAGAGGACAACTCTTATTGATGGTTGCGATTGGACTGGCGGCGACCATAACATATAAACTCATCGGTATGAAGTACTTCCTCATCTTTGGCATCATTGTCGGTGTGACCAACATTATTCCGTATTTCGGATCGATTCTCGCCGCGATTCCTCCGATTCTTTATGCGTTTATCGCCGACAGCGGCCCTGGCCCTTTGTTGGTCCTCGCCGTGAACTTCGGACTTCAAATGGTGGAAGGAAACATTTTCCAACCGTTAATCATGTCCTACAAACTCAAGATGCATCCAATCATCATCATGGTTTCGATTCTCTTCTTTGGCAGTTTGTTCGGCACCATCGGTGTCGTATTCGCCTCGCCAATCGCGGCGTCCATTAAAGTCTTCTATCAATACTTCAAGGAAGAAAAAGAGAAGAAGAAAATGATGGATAAAGCGCAGGGGATGGCAACATGATCAACAAAAAACGTCCCACGATCTATTCGCGGTACGAAATCACATCGATTTTATATTTCGCCACCATGGTGATGTTTCTACCGATTGTGTTGGTATTTACCTACATCTTTGATATCGAACTATCGCTCGATGTGAACAAATTCATCTTCATCACTTCGATGATTAATTTGGCATTCTTGATTCTTGGCGGAGTTGGTTTGTACCTTCGCAAGAACAACCTAAAGCGTCAGGTCAAAGCCAGTTATTTAAATGAGTTCGTGTATCTGGTAGTCATCTCGATGTTCGGACTGCTCGGTTTTGTCGTCTTTTATGATTACATGAACGGAGACCGGGCATACATCGCCAACATCTTGGTCGTCTTGTTTGCCGCACTGCTGTATGCTTTGATTTTTCTCGGTCGCAAGTTTTTCAACTTCGACTACATGAAGAAAAAATAAATGGCTGCCGACGCAGCCATCTTTGTTTGAGGTGGTTTTCATGCGATTTTCACGATTGGAGGCAATGCTATCCAAAGACTCCTATGAAAAAATTCGTTCACTAAGCGTCGCCGTCTTCGGGCTGGGTGGTGTCGGTTCCTATGCCGCAGAAGCCATCGCGAGAAGCGGCGTGAGAAAAATGATACTCATCGATTATGATATTGTCGATGAATCGAACATCAACCGACAACTCATCGCACTGTCTTCTACAATCGGAAAGCGAAAAGTCGATGTTGAACAAGCACGTCTTTTCGACATCAACCCAGAAATGGAAGTCAACATTTATCTCCTTCAAGTCAGTGAAGAAACGATAGGCAAAATCGATTTGTCCGATGTTGATGTGATACTGGACTGTATTGACGACTTGCCCGCCAAAATCATGATTGCAAAAGCATCCTACGAAAAGAACATTTTACTCTTTTCCTCAATGGGCTTTGCGAACAAATTTGACCCGTCGCAAATCGTCGTTTCCAAGGCTTCTCAAACACATACTTGTCCACTCGCTAAGAAATATCGATATCTCTTAAAACAAGCCGGATTACCGATGAACCATCTCGTTGTTTTTTCCAAAGAAACACCGAAAACTGATTTACTTGCGGAAGTCAAACTCTCATCCAACGCTTATCTCCCGCCAATAGCGGGATTAACCCTTGCATCCCAAGTCATTCAACATTACAGAAATGAGGTAGCTTAAGTTTATGAAACAAATCATCATCGCCGGCGGCTGTTTTTGGGGCGTCGAGCACTATTACTCAAGACTCAAAGGAGTCACATTGACAAAAGTCGGTTATACGGATGGGGAAAAAGAAAACCCTTCTTACCAGGAAGTTTGTAATAATTCAGGTCACGTTGAAGCCGTCTATGTCGAATACAACGAGGAAATCATCTCGCTTGCAAAGATTCTCGAACACTTCTTCCGCATCGTCGATCCGACCCAATGGAATCGACAAGGACATGACATCGGAAAACAATACAGGAATGGATTGTTTTATTTTAACGATAAAGACAAAACTTTCATCGAAGCCACTCTGAAAGAAGTGCAACATCGTTATAAAAAGCCTCTGCACACGTTTTTACTTCCCGCAAAGCCGTTTTATGACGCTGAGGAATATCATCAGAAGTACCTCGTCAAGAATCCAACAGGATATTGTCACGTGAACATGGCTTTGGCAAAGCCCGAAGAATTGAAATAATCCACTTTCCATTGGAGGAATCAGTATGAAACGTAAAGGTTATCTCAGTTGGGATGAATACTTCATGGGCGTTGCCCATTTGTCCTCGCTTCGTAGCAAAGACGAATCTTCTCAAGTCGGTGCTTGCATCGTCAATACGAAAAACCGCATCGTCGGCATTGGATATAATGGATTTCCCATCGGATGCGACGATGAAGTCTTTCCGTGGGAACGAGAAGGCGATTTTCTCGATACCAAATATCCCTATGTCGTTCACGCAGAGCCGAACGCGATTTTGAACTCAAGCGTGGATTTGGACGGTGCGAAAATGTATGTGACGCTGTTCCCATGCAACGAATGCGCCAAACTCATCATCCAATCGGGAATCAAGGAAGTCATCTTTTTGTCTGACAAATACGAAGGTTCGTTAACCGACATTGCGGCCAAACGTCTGTTTGATGCGTCCAAGGTCCGTTATCGCAAACTCGAAGGTTATTCCCTCAAGGTGAGCAAGGATGAATGAACTGTTTCGCTATTTTGAAAAGCACATCAAACTGCTTTTGATTCCTTATATATTGCTGATGCTAATGCTTTTCATTCCCATTAACTTCACGGTTCAAACTCCTGGAGGTCTGTCGGAAGTTGAAAAGCTGATTGAAATCGACTATGACAATCCAGTCATTGTCGAAGGAACGATTTCTTCGACCTACATCATGTCGATTCCCAGACCTACGATTTTTTCGTTTTTGATTGGTTATTACAATCCGTATTCCACAATCTCCGTGTTATCTGGAACCAATGCTGGGTATACGAATACGGAAATTGCCAAAATTAGTTATTTAGACATGGCCACTTCCATGGATGCGGCAGTGATTGTCGCGTATCAAGAAGCTTCTCTAGATAACGATCAAATCGTCCTCGATTATGTCGAGAAAATCCTCGTCTACGGAAAGGCAGAATACCTTTCTCATTATGATGAAATCGAATTTGGAGACGAATTTCTCGGCTTTCATGGGGACAACGATGTCTTCATCAATACGATCGAAGGCATTTCCGGTGCTTCAACCGCTGGAGAAACCTATACCTTCACGTTCCGTCACGCCGATGGAACCGAGTATTCCGTCGATTTGACCAAGGATGCCGATTTGAATCTTTTTGGCATCACGCTCAAGAAATATTATATCGTCAACGAAGAAACCGTCTATCCGAAATACACCATCAATACATTCAATATCGGCGGTCCTTCCGGTGGATTACTCCAAACGTTGGCAATCTATCAAATGTTGTCGACAACGGATTTGACCCATGGACTCAAAATCGCTGGAACCGGAACGATTAACTATGATGGTTCGGTCGGATATATTGGCGGCGTGAAACAAAAAATCGCGACTGCATATCTAAATCACGTCGATGTGTTCTTCATTCCGTATTTGGATCCCAATTACTATTATGACAACTATGTCGAAGCGCTCCGTGCTTGCACGGAACTGGGCATTGACCCAACAGGGTGGCTCGTTCCTGTCGCAACTTTCTCGGATGCGGTTGACTATTTGAAGGGATTGGGTGAGTAACATGAAATTTTCCGAATTCCGAAATCAAATGTGCACCGTGTTTTCGTTCAAAGAACGACTTTCCGCTTTTCTTGGCGCAACACTGTTCACATTGCTTACCTTTTTGCCCTTCTACATCATCGTGATTGAATTTATCGTCGTGTATATCTTCCTATGGATTGAACTCGCCATTTTACTGATATTCTTGACGATGCTTATGGTCGACGTATGGTTTCATTTGTTCAAAAAAGCGCTCTATTTACGTAAAGGCGATTCCATCTCGATGGAAACGCTCAATCGTTACGCATTTGTATTGATGCTCATCATCAATGCGTTTGTTTTGGTACTCGGCATCGTCATCATCACAGTCATCGTCCCCAACTTGTTCATCTAGGAGGTGCATCATGATATACTGGATTTTACTTATCATCTCACTCATCGCCATCGATCAACTCACCAAGGCGTGGGTTGTTTCTGCCTTTGAGCATGTCGGCGATACGTTTCCTGTGATCCAAGATTTCTTCCATTTCACGTATGTCAGGAATTCTGGAGCGGTCTTTGGACTCGGTGGTGACATCACGGACATCATGTGGGTTTTCATCATCATCGCGATTCTTGCCGCAGGAGTGCTCGGATATTTCTTTTTTACGAACGATTTTAAGGACAAACGTCGCGTCATCTATACTCTCGCCATTTCTTTGTTAATCGCAGGAACGTTTGGCAATTTCATTGACCGGTTGTTTCAACCGGACCATATGGTTGTCGATTTCATCGACTTCCGAGGAATCTGGAATTATGTGTTCAATGTCGCAGACATGTGTCTGAATGTCGGAATTGCCTTGTTCGTCGTGGATTTATTCTTTTTAGAACCGAAACGGGTGAAAAAAGCATGAACCGAACAGAAGAATACATCGAAATTGTCGTCAGCGAGAGCGATGAATTGCAACGAATTGACAAGTATCTGTCCGAAACGGAAGAACAATGGACGAGAACCCTCGTTCAAAAGATGATTCATGAGAACTATGTTCTATTGAACGGAAAACCGACGAAACCGAATAAAACCGTTAAAGTCGGAGACGTCATCACCATCGAGGAGATGCCTTTGACATTGCAAGATGTGACTCCACAAGACATCCCACTGGATATTATATATGAAGACGATGATGTCCTGATTGTGAACAAACCCTCCGGCATGGTCGTCCATCCGGCACCGGGACATTATGACGATACTCTCGTCAATGCGTTGTTGTTTCATATTACTCAGCTTTCTACCGGGGGCGATGCATTTCGCCCAGGTATCGTCCATCGAATCGATAAAGACACTTCCGGACTCTTAATGGTCGCGAAGAGTGATTTCGCCCACAATGCACTCCAAAACGCTCTCAAAGAAAACAAAGCTGAGCGCCTTTATATTGCTTTAGTCGACGGCGTCGTCCAAAACTCGATGGGAACGATTCACGCCCCCATCGGACGCAGTCCCAAGGATCGCAAGAAGATGGCTGTCGTGTCTTCCGGAAAAGACGCCATCACGCATTTTCGGGTTTTAGAGCGGTTTGAAAAAAATACGCTTCTTGAATGTCGGTTGGAAACAGGAAGAACACATCAGATTCGTGTTCACCTTGCCTACGCCGGATTTCCAGTAACCGGAGATCCCGTGTACGGAAAAGCAAAAGAAACTGACTTTAATCAATTCCTTCATGCCAAAACTCTTGGTTTCACACATCCAAGAACGCAGGAAGAAATGACGTTTTCCTCTCCCCTTCCAAAGGAATTCATCGAAAAAATCAATGAACTGAAAAGCCACTTGTCCGCATGAGTGGCTTTTTTCTTTGCCTACTTGACATTCTGGTAAAGAAGGCGTAGAATAAAAGTGACCATCCGGTCACCAAGGAGCAAACGAAATGAAACTAACCCCTTCAGCAAAACGCATCATGGATGTTGCCATGGTTGAATTTGGCAAGAATGGTTATAACCTAGCATCCACGAATCAAATCTATCCGTTAGCTGGCGTTTCAAAAGGAGCCATCTTCAAAATCTTTTCTTCGAAAGCCAACTTGTTTTATGAGTTGTTTCAAAAAGCTCTCCATGACATGGTTAATGAATTGGAGGCACAATCCTTTCATAACATTCCTGATGTGTACGAACGCATGGTTGGCGCTATTTTTTGGAAAGTCGCATATGCACAACAACATCCCTTTGAGACGGCAGTGATGTTTGAAGCCATCACCTCTCCACCGGATGAAATCAAATCAAAAATCGCTACTCACATGAGCGATTTGACAAAACTGTCCATAAAGGTTTTTTTTGAAGACATTTCAATGGACAAAATGAAAGAGGAATACACCAAAGAAGAAGTCCTAAAGAATATCGAAATCAGTTTGGCGGGACTTCAAGCACAGTATCTCAATCGCCCAATTGATTTGGCTTATCTGGATTCGATTCGTGATGAATCCATCAAGTATATGAAAACAGTCTTGAGAGGAATGGAGAAATAATTATGGCAAACGCATTTGAAATCAAGAATCTTGTGTTTCGTTATCCCAAGAACAACGAAGATACCATTAAAAACATCAGTTTCACGGTCGAAGAAGGAACCATCTTCGGATTTTTGGGACCTAGCGGAGCTGGAAAATCCACGACGCAACGGATTTTATCGAAACTGCTCGAATCTTATTCTGGTGAAATTCTGTATTTCGGCAAAGACTTGAAGAACTATGGCAAAGAGTTTTACGAAGAAGTCGGCGTTGGTTTTGAAATGCCGGTCCATTTTAACAAATTAACTGCTATGGAAAACCTTAACTATTTCGCCGGGTTGTACAAAAACAATTTAGATTACGAAGCTCTTCTCAGTGAAGTTGGTTTGTATGAGGCGAGAAATCAACTGGTCGGAGAATATTCCAAAGGCATGAAAGTGCGTTTGAATTTTGTCAGAGCTCTGCTTAACAATCCGAAAATGTTGTTTTTGGACGAACCGACCGCAGGCCTTGATCCGAAGAATGCCAAAATCGTGAAGGATTTAATCCTAAAGTTCAAAAAAGAAGGAAAAACGATTTTCATCACAACACACTTGATGGGTGATGTCGAACAACTTTGCGACAATGTCATCTTCATCCGTGGCGGAAAGGTTACAGAAAGTTCAACAGTCCGCGATTTGAAACTTCGCTATGGAAAGAAAGAAGTAAAGATCGAGTACTACGATAATCATCAACTTTCGTCCGCAATTTACGCACTTGAACATATCGGCGAAAACAAAGAATTCATCCAAGCATTACAAGATCATTCCATTGAAACCATCCATAGTGGCGAAACGACGCTCGAAGACATTTTCATTCAAGTGACGGGAGACGTCAAAGAATGAAAAAACTCCTTCACTTGGTCCAAGGCGAGATTCTTCGCCTTTGGCGATATAAGATTCTTTTCTTTGGGGCACTTGTATCCTTCATCTGGGTCATCATCATTGGTTTCTCGGACTTGGCGACTGCGAAAATGCTCGCCCCTTCCTTAGTCATGATGGATGCCGGAATGATGAGCATCATCTTGTTAGGAAGCGGTTTTTTCCTTGAAAAACAAGAAGGATCAATGGCCGCTATACTCGTTAGTCCCGTGAAAATGTCGCTCGTTTTGATTGCGAAAATCATTTCCGCTTTGGTCGTTGCCTA
>Ga0172375_10008951_pt1 | contig 13326 bp, 15 predicted proteins | sample LakKiv1m_FD_114537 | JGI IMG/M metagenome (GOLD analysis project Ga0172375, IMG submission 114537) | Freshwater microbial communities from Kabuno Bay, South-Kivu, Congo - kab_092012_11.1m | ecosystem: Environmental > Aquatic > Freshwater > Lake | place: Democratic Republic of the Congo...
CGATAAGGTAAATAGAGGTAAGAAAGGTTGGCTAAAGCTAGTAGCTGAGGGTGCAAAAGGAACTTCGTTGGGAGACCTTATTGACAAAAATGAGGATTTGGAAGTTCGTGTAGGTGAAGTTACCGAAGAAATTAGATTTCAACAAGACATGGTTTTATGGTTTATAAATCATATCATGAATCGTGATAACGGAGTAGATTCGGAAGGAAACAGACTTCCTCCTGAGTTTACTAAGGAAGACATTAGATTTCTAAAGGAACTAAACATTGATATGATTAAAAGTAAGGAATCTGCTGCTAGAATTAAAGGAAGCATGAAATTAGATGTGTTAACGGTTAAGCAGTTTGCTGGACAGATTCTTACATTTTTGTTTGGAAGATTGGTAAAAATGGTAGGAAAAGCTGAAGCTTACAAACTTGCCTCTGACATGAATGCTGAGGTTTTTGCACCAATGATAGCCAAGTCTTTAATTAGTGGTGAAATTTCTCCATTACACGAGCTTCCAGATTCGTTAAAGGATTTATCTATAGTGGAAACTAGAGATGACATACGCTAACGATAGTGATCTTTCCTTTATAGCAACCCTCTCTAAAGAATGGATAGATTCTGCTCTAGATAAAGAATTTAGAGGAGCTAAATTTTATTGGACCAAAGAAAGAGCAAGAGAGTTTGGAGATGTATATATAGAAGATTTGTTGTTGGACGAATATTTTCTTAATGGAAAGAAGTGGATGTACTCTGGAATAGTAGATACTATTTTGGATATATGGGAAGAACGAAAAAAGCGCACTATTAGAGTTATTTGTATCGCAGCAGGATATGGTTCTGGAAAAACAGCTGGATTTGGGGCTGTTTTGAATTGGTTAAATTGGTATGAATTTACCTGTAAATTTAATCCTGAATCTAATGTAGCTTGTCCACAAGAGTACTATGGACAAAAACCAACTTCATGGGTTGCGTTTATTGCCTTATCCAAAACATTAGACAAGTCTAAGAAGATTACGTTTTCTGAAATGGGACCGTCTTTTGGTTCTCATTTTAATAGGGATTATTTTCCAGTAAATCCAAATAAGCAAAGCATGCTTGAAATTCCAGGAAATTATACAATGGTATTTCCAAATACAGCTTCGGCTGCATCAAATGCTGGTTATAATGTTTATTCTTTTGTAATGGATGAGATTTCGTTCTTGGAAGTTGTGGATACATCTTCTAGGGCTAGAGGGAAGGCATTGAATCCATATGATCAAGCAAAAGAAGCGTTTGACTCTGCTTATGGTAGAATGGTTTCTCGGTTTAAGAACGATGGAATGGGTATTCTTATTTCATCGGTTAATTATGATGAGGACTTTTTGATGACCAAAATGCGTAAGGCGTATGAGAGCAATTTAGAAGAGTCAGAGGTTTATTTTAAAATATTACTTCCATGGAAGGTTAATCCTAAAAAATATTCATTTGATAAGTATTTTTATTTTGACACTACAAAATTTGAAATTATAGACAATGAGAAAGAAATTAAGGCTTTGGATAAATATTATGTCGATGTTCCTATGGAAGACGTAGTCTTTGGAAGTAGTATAGACGATCCGAACGATCAACTTTTAGAAAAAGTAAGGAAAGGAAAGGTAAGTGTATGAAAATTGAAATTGGTAACAAAGATGAGACTTTTAGATGTCCCAAACACGGCAACATTCACGGAGAAGATGTTATTCATTTATATTTGTGTGTTAATGGTGAAACTATTAGAAACACATATTGTGGACATTGTATAAATTCTTTTCTGTTTAATGAAGTGTTTATGATAGATCATAAGGTGTACTTGAATGAAGATAAAACCACTTGACGTTGCTTTGGTGCTTTCGGCATTACGAGCATTAGGCGGAATTGCGCTTACGTCCAATATAAAGACGGCTGTTAGGAGTATGGGTGTTGGAGATTCAAAAGTTAGAGCTGTTCTTCGTTCTCTAGAGCAATCTAATATCGTGAAGACGGATCGCCCGCTGTATCCCGATTCTATTGAACTTAGGTGGGAAATTGTTTCTAAGAAATAATGCCAATTATTAAAGTTCCATACGATCCATTTTATTTTCAAGTAAAAACTGATCCCTTTGAGGCAGCAAGGGACTTTTTTTCTATACCAAGAGGAGCTATATCTCCGTTTCTTCCTAGTTTTGAAAAGATAAAACAGTGTATAGATTTTTCAATTCAAAATCCATTTGACGATGAGAATTTAGTTTTCTTACCTACATTTGTGTCAAAAGATCATATTCCTAGATATATGCACATTGACTATGGTCCAAAACTAAACGGTACTGGAATTTCAATGTGTCATGTTTCTGGATTTAAGACTGTAAAAATGTTCGAATCAGAAAAGGAAACAGAGGTTAGACTTCCATATATTACATTTGACTTTTTGGGCAAAATCTTTGCTCCTTCTGGAGGAATGGTTGATTTGGCCGACATACGAGAATTGGTTATCTATGAGCTGGCTAGGAGAGGATTCAATATTCACCTTATTTCTTTTGATCAATATAATACTTTGGAAACCGTGACTATTTTAGTAAATGAAGGCTATCCATGCGATCGTCTTAGTATTGACCGAACTCAAAGTAAGTTAATTGTAGATTATGATAAGCCAAACAAGATACGTAGGATATCTACAAATGGGGCATTTTTGGCAGCATGGGATTCTCTGAGAGAGGCATTTGTTGGAAATAGAATAAAAATGCCATATCATCCTGACTTTGAACTTGAAGCCAAGCACGCCGAACGACATATTTTAGGAAGTAAAGTAGTTGTTCGGTGTCAGTCGTCATCGTTGTCTTTAGATTTGTTGGAATCTATGGCAGGATCTGTTTATAACGCAATTAACAATGAGTGTGATGTGAATATTTCTGATGCAGACCTTCCAACTAATGCAGATGAGGAATATGCCATGTTTTATACAAACATAGGGAGGGGTGTTGACGATTCGTATTTCGATGACGAACGATTATTCGATTCTCCTTATGAAGAAATTGAAAGGATACAATGAAATGAATAATACTATCTTTAATAAGATAAAGGAATTGAAGCCGATATCGACAAAAACTCATCGCATAGAGTTGGAGAAGATGTTTGCGAGAAATAAGCAGGAAACTGAGGAAGCTATTCGTCTTGCTGTAAAAAATAATACGCAAGAATTATATGCAAGTTTTAAGAATAGGCTTTGGGAAGCTACTGCATCCATGTCTTCTAATTCGGCAACTTCCGATCAGTTTTATGAGAGCATGTATACTCCTTTTTTTGGAGAAAAGGACAAATATGCCTTAGAGAATGCTCCAAAGCGTATACAGGAATCAGTTAAATATGCAAAGGCTAAAGGATATATTACAGTTTATAATACGCCTTTAGCAAGAGAGCAAGAGGATGCAATTAGAGAATATGCACAAACCATTGCTTATATTAGAGCATTTGAAGATCCTATTGTAGGAGCTATTCCAGACTCGCTTCAGAGATTTGTGCTAGGAAGAGGCTTAAAGTATAAGTTCTCAAACAGAGATGTGCAAAATGTGGTTGATGAGTTTTGGAGTGAAAATAATATGGAAATGGTAATGAAGTCGTTTGTTTGGCTTTTAATTACTGAAAGTGAATTGTTTCCTATTTATTTTATTTCTACAGAAGGCAAAGTTGCTGTGAGAGAAGTACAGCCCGCTGAAATTACTGAAATTGAAACATCCAAAGATGACAAAGACACTATTGTATCTTATAAAAGGGAGTTTTTGTCCGAAACCGGAGAGGTTCAAACTAGAGTTTATCCTGATATTAAGTATTATATTAGGGGCGATATTGGCTCTGCCATGAAAAATTCTAAATATGGACGTACCGATGTTTGGCAGGGAGAAGGCAGGGTAATGCAGTTTGTTAAGTTTATGAAAAACAGGGAAGTTCGTGGTAGGGTTTATTTGGAACGAGTGCTCCGGTGGGCTGAGTTTTATAAACAATGGATTCTAGACAGAGCAATTATCAACCATGAGAAGTCAAGGGTTGTGTGGAAACTAATGTTAAAAGGCAGTAGAGACGATGTATGGGAACGCTATAAAACACCACCGGCGGGAGGTACTGTTAGAATTTGTACACCAGATAGAGATTGGTCTCCTATTAATGCTACAATTGGAGCAGATGATGCAAAGGAAGACGGCTTGTTTTTGCTATATCAGGTGGCAGCTGGGTCAGGAATTCCCATTCATGTACTTACACAGCGTACTACGGAACAAGTTTATTCTGGAATTAGGGCATCTGACAGTCCTTTTAGTCAGTTTATCTTAGATATTCAAGACTCTTTGGCCGATGGAGTTATTAAGCCAATGTTTAAGGTAGTAATTAGGGCGGCTCTTGGTAAAAAGCTGAAACCCAAAATAAAGGTTAAGCAGTTTGTTCGTGAGCATATTAGGGATATCTTTAGGTTGCAGTTTGATAGATATATGGATGGTACGCTTCCATTTTATAAAATGGTTCGCACAATCAAAATATTGACAGAATCGGCAGTTGCTGATGTAGAAAACAGCAAACATTTAAAAGAATCTGCAGTATTGTGTCGAGAAGTTTTTGACAAATATGAATCCTTACTTAACTTATGCAAAGAAGAAAGCCTTAGAGTTATAGAAAACGAATCATATTCAAACAAGACTCTTATTTTGAAGGCTGCAGATGTCTTTGAAAACGGAATAGACGTAGAAATTCCAACAATTGATATTCCAGTAGACGTCATTTTTCCTGACATGGTTCGTGAAGATTTAAAACAGTCTGCTGAAATTTTAAAAATACATAGGGAATTAGGAATTGTGTCAAAGACTACTGCTTCTGCAAAGGCAGGGTATAATCCAGAGCAAGAAAAGTACTTAATTAGTACCGAGAATTTTGGAGAACCAGAAAAGAAAAAAGAAAACAATGATCCGTTAGAGGAAAATCCGTTTGAAAATGGTGATAAAAAAGATAATAAAGGAGAATAAATGACAGAAGATAAACATAAAGTACGTGGTGCATTGTTGTTACAGGAAGACGAACCGTCTTCTGAAACAACCAAAGCTTCAGAAGCACGAATTGAACAAAGAAAGATTATAGGAGCAGCTACTTTAGTGTTATTTGATACGTTGGATTGTGATGTGTTAGCAAACACTGTCATAGATGATGTTTCTTATGAAGCATCTTCCCAACTATTGAGTATTTTTAAATCTTTTTTGGAAGATGTTTGTGGAAGTATTAATGTTAGTCATGTTTTAAGTAAATATGTCAAACAAGAGTGACAAAAAAGACTTAGTTGTTCTTGCAAAATTAGCCATCGAGTTGACCGCTTCTCTATTGTGTCGTAGAAAGTCGTATAACCTTATTACGGAAAGTTCGTTTGACGCCTATATTTTATACTTGAACAAGATGGCTGATTTTGTTTCAACCCTGTCTCCTTATGATTTTGATAATTTGATTGCACAATTGCATGATTGGAACATTTCTAAGCCGAATTCAATATCTAATTCAATTAAAAATACTGTAATTTCTAATATTTTTGTACTGAAGACTATCGAAAAGTAAAGAAATTTATTGATTTGCTTTGCTTTTTTATACTAATTATGCTATATTTATAGCAGATGTTGTATAATTGTGTTAGTTTTATAAAAACGGTACACTGTAACATTGTTATACATGAGTTAAATGGATTAACGAGGAGATAATTATGCCATATTCTGGACCAAGTGATCCAAAAATGCCAGATTATATTAAAAAACTGTCCAAAAAAGCTAGAACTGCTTGGGTGAAAGCGTTTAATGCAGCTTATCATTCCTTTGATCCTGCAAAACACAAGGCTGCAAATGCAGAAGCTTATGCATTTGCAGTTGCTAATTCTGTGGTCAAGAAAATGAAGGGAAAGCACAAAGAATCACTTGCATTTTTCCCAAAAGGAACTAAATTTGTTACTGCTAGGGAAGTTGCTTTATATGATTCTATTTTAGAAGAAATAGAGGTTAATGAAAATGCAAGTGAAAAGAATACTGAACAAGGAGAAGCACTTATGAATACCAATGAGTTTAACATAGGAGATAAGCTAGTTACTTCGTTGAAAGAAGCTAAAATTGATGATGCTTCTGGAACTGCAGAGATAATTGCGTTGCAGGCTGGCTGGTCTTCTAATGGAAAGTATTATTCAAAAGAGGTTGTCGAAAGCTTGCCAAAGTTTTTGTTGGAACGATCTAAGATTTATTTAAATCATGTTGATACTGCGGAGAAGAAATTAGGACGAAATTTAAGAGATTGGGTTGCGACTGTTGAAGAGGCTTATGGGAAGGATGGCAAGGCCTTTGCCAAGATTAGGTTTACTGGAAATGCAGATGCTAGTTGGCTATTACAGGAAGCACTTAGACACCCAGAACAACTGCATTTTTCAATAGATGCTATTGGAAGGGGTCATGAAGGAGAGGCGGAAGGAAAAAGCGGCATTGTTATAGAAAGCTTTGTGTTTCTGGATTCTTTGGACGTTGTGGATTATGGTGCTGCTGGTGGACGTTTAGTTGCTGCTTATGCCTCACAGGCTGCCTCAGAAGTAAATTTGTTATATGAAGCTGCTGCTACTTTGCGGGATAAAGTAGAGAAGCGTGTAACAAAGGATAGATTAGAAATTTTATTTAATGTTTTTATTGGAATGTTACATGAGCTTTCTTGGACGTGTGAGTTTTCTGATGACGAGAAGAAAGAACGAATTGGGGAACTTGTTGATGAATTTTTAGATGAGTTTGAGAATATTGATATTGTAAAGGCCTTTGAGTCCTTTATGGCTAATAAGGAGGTAAAAATGGATCTTAGTGAATTAAAAGAAAAGTATCCAGAAGTATTTGAGCAAGTTAAGAGCGAAATTCTTAATACAGATGAAGTTAAGGCAAAAGACGCTGCTATTTCTTCGTTGGAGGCTAAGATTTCTGATATTACAGCGTCTGTAGAGGCTGTTACTTCTGAGAAAAAGAAATTGGAGGATGCTTTGACGACTGTACAGGCAGAGGTAGATAAATATAAAGCGGAGGAATTGCGAATTGCAAAAGAGGGAAAGATTAATGAAATGCTGAAAAGTACTTCATTGGGAACTCTAGATTCTATTCCCGTCTATGTGAAAAATGAATTATTGTCTAAAACAACTGATGATGACATAAAAACTTTTATTGAGGCACTGTCTTCTATAATTGATCGGGTGTCTACTGTAGTGGTAGATAGTGGAAAGACAGCCCCTGTTACTAAGTTAGACGAAACTGTTGTCAAGTCTTTGGCAAAAGACAATGATGCCGCCGCACAAGTGTTTAAGGGTAAGTAAAGGAAAGGTGAATATAAATGGCTACTTCTTCAAATGTTGAAATTAGAGAATATGACGCAATGTCTGTTTGCAAGCTTTCTGTGGCGTCTGGGACTGTTTTAGCAAAAGGGGATTTCATTAAATATTCTGCTGGAAATGCAGTTGCAGTTACGGCTGCAGATAACACTACTTTTGCTGGTATTGCGTTGGAGGGTTCTGAGAGTGGTAGTGTAGCTCCAATTGCTGTTGCTACTAGGGCACAATTTTATATTAAAGTTGCGTCCACTAGTACTGCCGCTGCATTTGGAAATGCATTTAGATATTCTGCCGGTGCCAATGGTACTGACTGGGAAGTTACAAAATGCACTTCTGGAGTGAGTGGGATTACGTGGGCTTTAGAGACCGTTGCTGCGGGATCGCGTGGATTATTTTATATAGACGTCGGTTCTCTTAAGTCTGGATTTTTGTTTGAGGCTATTTCTTAAATAATATATAGGAGGTGAATATAAATGGCTACTTCTTCAAATGTTGAAATTAGAGAATATGAATTATGTGGAGTTGTTGACCTGCCGGTGGGCTCCTCGACTGTTTTAGCCAAAGGGGATCTTATTGATTCTAGTGGCGGATCTGCCGTTGCGCATCAGGGAGACAATTCTTATTTTGTTGGTGTTGCTTTGGAGGGTTCTGAGAATGGCAGTGTATCTCCAATTGCTGTTGCTACGATTGCTAAAGTTTATACTAAATTGGCAGCTTCTCCTACCACTAGTGTGGTTTTTGGTGAGGCTTGTAAGTATAGTGCTGGTGCTAATGGTACTAATTGGGCAGTTACAAAGGCTACAGCCGAAGGTATTATGTGGGCTTTAGAATCTATTACCTATGGTAATAACGGCTTATTCTTGATAGATTCACATAATTTGGCTGGTGGATTTTTGTTTCAGACTTGTACTGAAGGCTAATTATTAATTGAAATTAATTAGGAGGTGAATATAAATGTATAAACGTATTGATGAGACTGTTAAATTGATTGAAAGTCATGTTGCCGAAAATAAAGGTAATAAATATCTTGGATATGAATCTGTTGGCAAACAGCTTTTAGAAAATTTACAGGCCGGTAAACTTAAAAAAAGTGATATTTCTATTAGGGCTTTGTTTGAAGCTTGTTTAAAAGAAGCTCATCCTGATGAAGAGTTTTCCTTATCGACAGACAACCATCGTTTGGCCGAAGCGGTAGGAAGTTCCTCGTTTCCTAACATTACTAAGTATTTGGTTAGCTCTGAAGCTATTCCTAAATATGAATATGGTATGAACGAGGTTGCTCCTTTGTATACTGAGATGACTGCTACTCGTACAGATGTAGAGAGAATTCCTGGCTTTACTGCTAATGAGGGAGTTGAGTTTGTTCCAGAAGGCTATCCTGTTCAGGAAACTAGTTTTCATGAGAAATATGCGGAAATTCATCTGGATAAATTTGGTCGCTCTATTGCGCTTACTAAAGAAGCGATTTATAACGATTCGACCGGACAGATTATTGATCGCGCATCTTCGCTTGGACTAGTGGTTAGTGAACAAATGAAGAACTTCTTGATTCAGACTATTGAGGTTCTTCCGCGCACTTTACTTGGGTATGAATCCTCAAGCACTTTGCAGTGTGCTAAGTTTGACGGAAACATAGTTACTCGTACTAATTTTTATAGCACTGACCATAGCTCGTTGGCATATATGGGTTCTCAAACCAATGCTAATACAGCTTCGTCTTGTGGCTTGAGCAATACGGCTTTGGATACTGCTTTGCAGTTGTTTGCAAGCATGACCGATGAGCGTGGAACTAAGATTGCAGTTAGTCCGAAAACTATTTTAGTGCATACTAACAAAGCAGTTACTGCGTGGCAGATTACTAATTCCCTGTTACAGTCCGATACTGCTAACAACGCAAAGAACTATTGGCAAGGACGCTTTAATGTTGTTGTGTCTAGCTATATAGCTACGTCTACTGATTGGTATATGGGAGATTTTGGCAAGCAGATGGTTCTGTTGTATTGGGAACGGCCTAATGTTGTTGCTCAATCTGGTAACTTTGAATCTTCCTTTACTAGTGACATTGTGATGCGCTGGAAGTTTGAAGTTGGGGCTGGTGCCGGACATCGTGACTATAGATATATTGCACGATTGACTGCGTAAGGTGTTGAACATAGGAGTATGCCGTTGGCATACTCCTATACTTAAATGGAGGTATTATAATGGCACAGATGGCTGTTACGCACTTAAAAAGACTATTTGTTGGAAGCAATCCTGATAGCATTTCCAATACTTTAACGGATGGTCAAATGGAAATTCAGGATGCCTGTTTTCTTCGAGGATTAGTGACTGCGTCTGCGGGAGTTAGCGTAGGTACGACACTGACGCTTAGCTCTGCACTCTTTGGAACAGGTTCTTTTGATGGTACTAGTTCTGCCGAAACCATTACCTTGTCAGGAGTTGTGTCTGCTGATAAGATTATTCCGTTTCCCTATGGTTCTTCTGTGGGTACTGGAGATACTTTGTCCGCTGTCGCTTCTAGTGGATCTTTTACTGTCTATCGTCCTGAAGGCGGAACAAGCGGATTGACGTTTGCTTATGTTGTAGTCAGAGCTGCGTAAGTTACATAGATCAAAGAGGGGGGCTAAAATGCCCTCCTCTATCTTAAAAAGGAGAAAAGCATGGGAAACGTAATAGACGTTTACGATCCAGTTAGTGCAAAAACTGCACGAATTATTACCCAAGTTGTTAAGTCTTTGGGCGCAATGGTTGAAGGCTCTGCTTATACAGGAAGCCTAGAGGTTGTTCCTGTTTTGGACTCTAAAAACAGATTTATTGCTACAGTTGGAGACAATAGCTGTTCTTTTACCGGAGACGTCTTTGTTACTGAAGTAGATGATTTACTTAAAGTTTTAAGTTCTGGTGAGTATTTTATAGACTATGAGCACGGTTATTATAAAGTAATCGCTGCTACTAGTGCTACTCCAACAATAACTTACTATGCCAGCATGACTGCTATTTCTTCGGACGTAGACGTTGAACTTGGTGCAGTTGAGATTAAAAATGCTGCTACTGACGATAGAGCAGAAGTTAGTGACGCAAATACAGCTAGAGCGACAACTAGTCATGTTATTTCCGTACAAAACATAGATGCGACTGGAAAAGTATCGCCTGCCGGAAATGCAGTAGACAATGCTCCTTTTGTGAAAGTAGGAGACGGGACAGATACACTACGTGTGTTAACTGACAATGCTAATTTTCCAACAGGAACTACTACTGGTCTTGCTGTATTTGGAAGATATCAAGCTACCCCCTCTTCCTTTAATGACGGAGACGCAGCTCCCATTCTTTTAGATTCTGCGGGAAGAGTTGTTTTATCAAGCGACATTGAAATTGGAGCTGTTGAACTAAAGGACGGAGAAAGTGAAAATAGAGCATCGATTGAAGCCGCTAGTACTGCTAGAACTACGGCTACGCATGTTTTGGCAGTACAGCATGTAGATGAAACGGGTGCAGTTCTTTCGTCTATGCAAGCAAATACCAATCCTGGGTTTGTTAAAATTACCGATGGTATTACTGAACCTGTTGTAGAGACTTCTGGTACAAAGAAAGCCTTGAACGTCAATGTTACTGATGGCACTAACGACATGCCTACTATGGATGCGGTTGGAAGACAGGGTTATGTGGCAATTACTGACGGAACAGATACATTAGACATAGTTGATGTAGGAGCTAGCAACTCTGGTATTCCTGTTGGCGTGTTTGATGCTTCTGGAAACAGAATGCCTACTATGGATGATAAGACGAGAAAAGGTGTTGTACAACTTACGGATGGAACTAATGTTCAAGCTGTAACTGCTGCAGGAGCAGCTAGTGCAGACATAACATCTTTGGGCAGCAATGTAATCAATCTTGGTTCAGGAACCATTGATACTGGAACGCAAAGGGTTTGTATAGCTACTGATGATGTTAATACGGCAAAGATAGTAACTGCCGTTGAGATTATGGATGACTGGGATGAAAGCGATAGGGCTAAGGTTAATGTTAATCTCAATTCCGGCATTCCCGTTGATATTGGTGTCGGTGATAATGCCAGTGGTACGGCAAGAGTTACGATTGCTACAAATGACGTTAATATGTCAGCGATTAAGACTGCCGTAGAAATTATTGATAACTTTATTTCAGATACTCGTGGGCTTGTTACCGAGGATAATTCTGCATCTATCAAGACCGCAGTTGAAGTAATTGATAATTTCATTTTAGGTAGCAGGGGATTAGTAACAGAAGACAACTCAGCATCAATTAAAGATGCAGTTGAGACTATGGACGATTGGGACGAAAGCGATAGAGCAAAGGTCAATCCGATTGTTGGGCAGGCTGGTATTGCTGGGGGTACTGGTGTTGATGGTGATGCCGTACCACGAGTATCGTTGGCTACCGATGTACCATTACCAGCAGGTACTAACACTATCGGTGCCGTTGGGTTAAAAGATGCTTTAAGTGAGGACATGGCAAACATTGGTGATGCTAATGTTGCCAAGACTAATGCCACTCATGTTTTAGCAACACAAAACGTTGATACAGAGGGCGGAGTACTCAAAGAATCAACCCAGACATCAATCAAGACAGCCGTTGAGATTATGGATGACGCGGTTTATACTGATAATACAGGCACTGTATCAAAAGGCGTTCTAATGATGGGAGCAGACGGTACTACTCCACAAGCAGTTGCAGTAAATAGTAATGGCGAGATAAAAGTAAATCTTGAAACAGCGGACATTGAAATTGGTGCTGTTGAAATTAAAAATTCTACAGATGATACGAGAGCTGTTGTAGCCTCTCCTGCTGATAATTATGCCTCTCCTACCGCTTTGAATGTGTTGAATTTTGGGATGGTGTATGATGGTTCTACCTGGGATATGTTGCGCGGAGATGCATCAAATGGAATGCTTGTAAATTTAGGAACTAATAATGATGTTACCGTAACCAGTGGTTCTATAACTGAAACTAATTCTGCTAGCATAAAAACAGATTTAGATGCCATGATTTTAGGCACTGCTTATCACGGGGAGTTGACAAGCGTGTCTAATTCATATTCTTCTGGTACTTGTCGGCTTACTTTAGGAGCAGCTTGCAAGCATCTCAGCTTAATTGTGGAAAGTGATGATGATATAGTTTTTGCCGTATTTAATTCTGCGGATCCTACAACTGATTTGGCAGATACAACTAAACGTTTCAAGTTTATTGGTACTATTGCAGGAACACAGACGTCATATTCTTTGGGAACAGGAATTACACAATTAGATTTTCTTAAGAGAAATGCTGGCACAATTAAAGTATATGTAGATGCTTTTGTGTAAAGGAAAAATAAATGACATTATCTAATTATAAACTATCTTCCCCGTTTCTTAGGATATATTGTGTTGGAAAAGTATCCGATAAATTTGAGGAAGTTAGAATTAAGGTGCTTAACAATTGATGTCGGTACTAATTTTAATGTTACCAAAAAAGTTCCAAATTCTAGTGGAACTGAGTTTATAATTGAATAAAGGGAGTTAAAAGATGAGTTCTCGTGATATAGTGGTTTTGAACGAAGATGCTTCTAGACTAGAAGTCGCACAAGTAGGAGATACTTATAATTGTCCAAGAGCCATTTCTTTTCAAAATACTGTGGATGTGCCTGCAAGTTCTCTTTCAATTGCATCTACAGCAGTTACAGTATCTGCAGACCAAATTAACAAAGGCGTATATAAGCAGCAGGTCGTCACGGTAGCCAAATCCGGCGGCGATTACACCACGATTCAGGCGGCGATAGATTCTATCACTGATGAATCTCTTGACAAAGTCTATACAGTGCTTGTGTTTCCTGGTGAATATGATGATTATACTCCGGCTAATTGGATTAACGTGGTAACGGTAGAACCCGCCTCCACTAAAATTGGTAGCGGATACGAACAAAATTTTTTATTTGAACAATATGCAAAAGTAATCAACGGAAAATC
>Ga0172375_10008953_pt1 | contig 13325 bp, 6 predicted proteins | sample LakKiv1m_FD_114537 | JGI IMG/M metagenome (GOLD analysis project Ga0172375, IMG submission 114537) | Freshwater microbial communities from Kabuno Bay, South-Kivu, Congo - kab_092012_11.1m | ecosystem: Environmental > Aquatic > Freshwater > Lake | place: Democratic Republic of the Congo...
AATATGTGTTTGCAACTAAGTTAATAGCAGTAGAGTCTGTTTGAGAGTTACTCCATAAAACCGAATATGGTGGTGTACCACCTGTGGTAGAAACAACAAGTGAGCCGTCGCTACCACCGTAACAAGTAACGTTAGTAGTAGAAGAGATAGACGACTGTAATAACGAAGGTTGTGTAACAATGCCACTTCCAGTAGCAACGCAACCGTTACCATCGGTAAGTGTAACACTCCATGTTCCTGCAGAAAGCCCGCCAATGCTAAGGGTGCCTTGCCCTGTTCCGGGAACCGGTGACCAATTAATACCGGTATAAGGACCAACTCCGCCAAATGGTGTTCCAACAGCAGTACCGTCGTTACCACCAAAGCACGTAACAGGAGTTGTTGATACATTAACACCACAAACAGGGCAAGTTAATATGACTGTATCGATAACCATTGGACCGCAAGCTGGATTAATTTGTGCATGAACAATGTAAGTTCCAACAGGTAAACTTGTAACAGAATTAGTTAAACTTGTAGAATTTGCTGTTGTGCTAATTATATTGTTTGATGCATCGTACCAGGTATATGTTATAAGTGGATTAGAAATAGTTGTAGAGACTGTAACTGTACCTGTCCCCATAGAAGCACCGGTACAAATCGTTGTGTCAGAAATAGAGTTGTTAATACAAGCACCACTTACAGGAGCAATAAATGCCCCAACATTGCTATGACCTGAAACATAAAGTAAATTAGTGTTTCTATCGTATTTAATATCGAAAACACTTTGGTTACCTGCCCATCCTAACGGAAGATTGCCAAGTTGAGTAAATGTTGTTCCGTTAAAATTATAATAAAGAATATTGCTATTTGGACCACCTATATAAACATTATTACAGTCATCAACTGCAATACCACCTTGAGTTCTGGGAGTATAAAATTGTCCAGCCCAGCTAACTGATATCGCAGCAATGTTTGCCCCAGTAGCTTTATTAAAAGCAGCAAGACCTTGTCCATCGTAATAATAAAGGTAATCATTATTTACATCTAAGCCATTAAATGCGTTAGAACCAGGCCCCATGCAACTAAACAACGGTGCATGATTAATACATTCACCAAACCCATACATTCCATGTGGTACTTGCCAAACATTACCATTTAGGGTGCTATTAACCAACGAAATCAAATGGTCAATGTACCCAGAAGCATAGGCATATACTACAAAAAAATTACCTTGTCCATCAACTGCCTGACAGGCAATGTCTTGGTCGGTTGGACCTAATCCGGTAAAATTTGCAATACTTACAGCACCACTTGTAGGATTAATTAAACCGCCATTTAAATTTGAGTTAGTTCCACCACCAACGCCAATAATACGGCTTAAGTTACAGTCGTAAGCCATGTCCCACATTTCCCTAAAGTTTGCATTTTGTTGAGAAACAAAACCATCTGCAACTCCGGTTAAATCTAATCTGTAAGCAATTGCTCCACCTCCATCAAATCCTTCAGAAATGTATAACTTATTTGCCTGTTTATCTAACATAAAATTTCCTTCGTAAGTAAATTGAGTTGTAACATTATGAGTCCATAATGTTAAACCGGCTGGGTCAAATTTTCTAACATATAGTCCATTGTTTGAGCTACCATTAAAATCATTATAATAAACATATAAATTTCCTGTCCAGTCATACTCAACATCATACCCATAAGGGTCGGTGTAACCGAGTATTCCAGAAATCCAAGGGTCAATAACAATCGTTTTCTCGGGCGATTTGTTTTCAACGTAAAAAGTAATAGTGTTATCTTTTAAAATGCTTGCAGAAGCAATGCTTTTATTGTCGTTAAATGTATAAGAGTTTGGCGAATGTTCGGTAATACTGTGCAAAGGTGTTTTAATAATTATATTACCATTATTATCCTGAATCATTTCGTTTACATCGCCTGAGTATTTTAACGAAACATCAGAAATGTCAGCTCCCGGGTGCAATATTAAATTATACTTTATTCCTGAGCTGTCGCTTGGTATAGTATATTCAATATCAATGTTAGGGTAAATGTTTTTATAAGTGATTTTTGAATATCCGTAACAAATTTCTTTATTTCTTCCAAACGTGTAATAATCAGTTGTTTTACCGGAAGTCTCGATTATAAAATCACTATTTGTGTTTTGCCATTCTGCATTAAGATAGTATGAACTTTCTTTAAAAAATTCTCTTTCTATTTCTTTTTCTTTACCAAAAGCGTCTAATATTTTTTTTGCAAGTGGTTTTTTATAAAGAATTGTATCTAACTTTATTATTAATCCTTTATCGGTAAAATAATACTCTTCAGAATTATCAAAATTTGTAAAAAGTACTTTTTTTGAGTTTATATCGGAATAAGCACCTTTATTTTCGACAATTACTTTTTTGCTTTTTATTGGTAAATTAAATTTACTATAATTTTTTTGTGCGTTTACTGATAAAATAAGAATGCTTAATATTGTGAATATAAGCCATTTGCTGTGAATATTGTTTTTCATAATAAATTATGTTTTAACAAAGTTACAATATATAAAACTTAATAAACAATTTAAAGACGAAATATTTTTTTTGTGGTTGCTTAAAATCTAAAAAATTTAGTGTTTATCTTTTTATTGTAAATTAAAAATCTTGATTTTGATAAATTATAAATGTTAAAGTTGAAGTTAATAGAACTCATTTACAACAATCTTCACACATATAAAATGTTTTCGTTAAGCAATTTAAGTTCTCCCGACCATCTGTATGAAACCAAATATCCTCCTTTTGATGCGCCAAAATCTAAGCAACAAGCGTTTTCTTTTAATAAGTATGGGATTGTTTGAAACCAATAGTGTCCAAAAAAAACTGGTTTCTCGTTTTCGTTATAATTATTAAAACCGGGCAAGAGTTCTTGTGTTAAAATTACTCCGGGGCACTTTACCGGCTTATGTGTAATAATACTTAGCGGTAACGGATTATTATAAATATTTTTCCACCATTTAATTCTGTATTTTATTGGTTTGTCGGTTTTACATTTCTGATAAATCTGAATTTTTAACCCTTCTATTATTTCGTTTAATGCAATTCTAACTTCTTTGTCTTTATTGTTTAGTAGGTAATCGAAAATTTCTTTTAAATTTTTAAAATTCCTGATTTTATTAATGTTTTTATCAGACCAGTACGCATGAACAGCCCTAAAATATTTGTTTTCGTAAAATAAAGGCAACTCTAATATCCATTTTATATGCTCTTCTAATTCTTGAATTTTATTTCTATATTCAAACAATAAAGTGGCATAATCTTTAAAAATTGGTGATTTTGCCGATATTAATGCCTCTCTGCCCAATTTATAATAATACCATGCTAAAAAATATTCGTGATTTCCAGAAATTACAAAGGCGATATTATCATTAATTAAACTTTTTATTAAATTTAAAGTTTCTGTGTTATTTTCGCCTACGTTAACAAAATCGCCTAAAATGATTAATTTTCTGTTGTTGCTTTGCTGCCACTTGTTATTAATATTTCTGTAGTCAAGTTTTTCGAGCAACAAAACAAATTTCTTATAATTAGCATGAATATCTCCAACAAAATCAATATTTCTAAAATCCAAAATCGCCATTTATTTTTTTTGGTAAAAGTATAAAAACAATGAAAAATATATTATTTTTCAAATATTTTTTTAATAAATAATAATGTTGATAGAAATCATTTTTAACAAACACTTTAAAAAATTATATTTGTAAAAATTTATAAAATGGACTTAAATAAAATTAAATTGGCTCATAAGCAAATAAAAGAGTTTGCATACAGCATTACAAAAATAGAAAAAGGTTACACAGATAAAATTTTATATTTAAACTTAAGTGATAATAATGTAAAAATTAAAGACGTTCCACCGCTTATGAAAGAAAAATTTACCGGTGGTAAAGGTTATGGATTAAAGTTATTATGGGACGCAACAAAGCCAGATACAAAGTGGAATTCGCCCGAAAACGAAATAATAATTAATACAGGTCCAATTTGTGGCATAACCCAATATTCAGGAACTGGAAAATCATTGGTAGTAAGCATTTCGCCACAAACCGACATTGCTATCGACAGTAATGTAGGAGGTTATTTCGGTCCGTTTTTGAAATTTTCGGGTTTCGATTCGTTAGAAATTCAAGGAAAAGCTAAACAAGATGTTATAATTTTTATTGATGGCATTAATGGTAAAGTCGAGATTTTTGAAGCACCATTAGAAGCTAACGACAGCCATATTTTAATAGAGCAACTCCACCAAATGTTTGCCAACGACGAAAAAGAATTAAAAAATATTTCGGTAGTGTCGGCAGGTAGTGCTGCAGATAATTCTCTTATAGGCATGCTTAATTTTTCGTTATACGACGTTAAACGAAAAAAAACCAGAATGAAACAAGCTGGTAGGGGAGGCATTGGAACTGTTTTAAGAGATAAAAAAATTAAAGCAATTGTTTGTAAAGTACTAGGCGTTTCGGGTAATTTAAATAATGTAGTCGATTTAGAAGCAATAATGGAGCGCGGTAAACGCTTTAATAAAGAAATGAAAGAACTCGACGACTCGCAAAACCAAATGCGCCGAATAGGCACTGCTCACCTAACTCACATTATGAACGATTACGATCTTTTTCCTACTTATAACTTTAAGTTCGGAAGCCATAAAGATGCAATAAAAGTTCATGCCGAAGAATATAAGAAAAAATTTACTCAAAATGTACCCGATGGCTGCTGGATTGGTTGCAATATGTCGTGTGCTAAGGGAGTTGATAATTTTAAACTTAAAACCGGACCATATAAAGATACAATAGTTCTTGTTGATGGCCCAGAGTACGAGACTGCTGCATCGTTAGGGTCGTGCGCCGGCATTTTTAATCCAGACTTTACTATCGAAGCTAATTTTTATTGCGACACTTATGGCATTTGTACAATAACATGGGGAACGGTTCTTGGTTTTATTATGGAATGTTTCGAAAATGGAATATTAAATTTGGAACGCACCGGAGGATTAAAATTAAATTTTGGTAATGCTGATGCCGCAATGGAACTTTTACATCAATTGGCAAAAGGCGAAGGATTTGGCTTAATAGCCGGTAAAGGTGTTCGTTGGATGAAAAATTATTTTATTGAAAAAAAATGGGGCGAACCGCAGTTCTTATTCGATATAGCCATGGAAAATAAAGGATTAGAGTACTCGCAATACGTTTCTAAAGAGTCGCTTGCACAGCAAGGCGGTTACGCCATGACTAACAAAGGGCCACAACACGACGAAGCTTGGCTTATTTTTATGGATATGGTTAATAATCAAATACCTACTTTCGAAGACAAAGCCGAAGCACTTTATTATTTCCCTATGTTTAGAACCTGGTTTGGCTTGCAAGGCCTTTGTAAGTTGCCATGGAACGATGTTGAACCGGCAAATAATCACGAAACCAATGAACCGGCAAAAGTCCCCGAACATGTTGACAATTATTTAACTATTTATAAGGCAGTTACCGGAAAAGAACTCGATAATAATTCGTTAATAAAACAATCCGAAAGAGTATATCAATTTCAAAGAATTTTTAATATTCGAAGGGGATACGGACTACGCAAGCACGATGCACAACCATACAGAGCCGCCGGTCCCGTTACTGTTGAAGAATACGAATCGCGTGCAGAACGTTACGATAAACAAATTAAAGAAAATATTGGTATTGATTCTGAAGGTAAATCAACAACCGAAAAAATGAAGATTTTAAGAAAATATCGCGAAGATCAATACGAAAAACTTCTCGACGCTGTTTATTACAGAAGGGGCTGGAATAAAAATGGTATACCAACTATAGAACGTTTAAAATCGCTTGGAATGGATTTGCCCGAAGTTCTCAGCGTTGTAACGCCATTGCAATAAAATATCGTTTTTTTTACTTTTAAATTTAAAACAATTTTTGAGTTCAAAAAAAAAATTATCTTTGTGCAAAATTTAAATTTAAAAAATATATAAATGTCAGAGATTTCAGGTGAAATTGTGCAAGTTATTGGTCCTGTTATTGACGTTAGCTTTGAAAAAACAGGAAGTCAATTACCAAAAATTTTAGAAGCATTAGAAATAACACGCGAAGGTGGTCAAAAACTTATTGTTGAATGTCAACAACACATTGGCGAAAATACCATCAGAGCAATTGCAATGGACTCTACCGATGGATTACGTCGTGGAATGAAAGTAATTGCAACCGGCGACAATATTAAAATGCCTACCGGAAAGCAAATTAAAGGACGTTTGCTAAATGTTATTGGTGAACCTATTGATGGTCTTTTTCAGACCGATAAATCGAGTGGATACCCAATTCACGCTCATCCGCCAAAATACGATAAACTTTCAACCGAAACAGAAATCCTTTATACAGGTATTAAAGTTATCGACTTGTTAGAGCCATATTCAAAAGGAGGTAAAATCGGACTTTTTGGAGGTGCAGGTGTTGGAAAAACCGTTATTATCATGGAGCTTATTAATAATATAGCAAAAGGATATAGCGGAACATCAGTATTTGCTGGCGTTGGAGAAAGAACCAGAGAAGGAAACGACCTACTACGCGAAATGATAGAATCGGGCGTTATCAAATACGGCGAAGCATTTAAAAAAGGTATGGAAAAAGGCACCTGGGACCTTTCGCTTGTTGACCAAAACGAACTCGTTAATTCGCAAGCTACAATGGTGTTCGGACAAATGAACGAACCTCCCGGAGCACGTGCAACTGTTGCTTTATCGGGTTTAACTATTGCCGAATATTATCGCGATGGCGATTCTAAAGGAACCGGAAAAGGTAACGATATACTTTTCTTTGTCGATAATATTTTCCGTTTTACACAAGCCGGCTCCGAAGTATCCGCTTTGTTAGGACGTATGCCTTCGGCTGTTGGATATCAACCTACACTTGCAACCGAAATGGGTAATATGCAAGAAAGAATTACATCAACAAAAAATGGCTCTATTACTTCGGTTCAAGCTGTTTATGTACCTGCCGACGACTTAACCGACCCTGCACCGGCAACCACTTTCTCGCATCTTGATGCTACAACTGTATTATCTAGAAAAATAGCTGAACTTGGTATATATCCGGCTGTTGACCCTCTCGATTCTACATCAAGAATTTTAACACCCGAAATAATCGGAAACGAACATTATAATTGCGCCCAAAGAGTAAAAGAAATTTTACAACGCTACAAAGAACTTCAAGATATTATCGCAATTCTCGGTATCGACGAGCTTTCCGAAGAAGATAAACTTGCCGTTTCGAGAGCCCGTAGAGTTCAACGATTTTTATCGCAACCATTCCATGTTGCCGAGCAATTTACTGGATTAAAAGGAGTTTTGGTTCCAATTGAAGATACCATTAAAGGATTTAATATGATTATTAATGGTGAAGTTGACCAATATCCCGAAGCTGCTTTTAACCTTTGTGGTACTATTGAAGATGCTATTGCAAATGGCGAAAGAATGCTCGCCGAAGCTAAAGCATAATAATGGCAAAATAATTGTAATATTTAACTGAAAAATTTTCGATATGAAAGTTGAAATAATTACTCCCGAAACAAACCTTTTTACTGGCGAAGCTAAGTTAGTGCAACTACCTGGAACAACCGGCTCTTTCGAAATAATGAACAATCACGCCCCAATTATTTCCACCTTAACCGAAGGGAAAATAAAAGTTGTTGAAAATAACGGCAACAAACTATTTTTCGAAATCATTAACGGTATTGTCGAAGTATCTTCAAATAAAATTACAGTATTAGCCGAAGAATAAAATGAAAAAATTAATTCCTGTTTTACTTTTATTTATTTGTTATAACTTAAAAGCACAAGAAATAGTAACTTTTAATGCCTCCGATGGACTTACTGTTACTGCAACCATATACGAAGCCAACGAAACCTCACCTTATATTATTTTATTTCATCAAGCCGGATACAGCAAAGGCGAATATAAAGAAACTGCTGTTAAATTATTAAAACTTGGCTACAACTGCCTTGCTGTTGATTTGCGTTCGGGTGGCGAAGTTAATTTTGTTCAAAACGAAACAGCAAACCTTGCAAAGCAAAAAGGATTATCTGCAAAATATATCGATGCCGAAAAAGATATGACTGCAGCTATTGAATATGTGTGGAATAAAAGCAAAAAACAGGTGATATTATTCGGAAGCTCATACTCCGCTTCATTATCGTTGTATATTGCAAAAGGAAATTCTAAAGTTAAAGCCGTAATTGCTTTTAGTCCGGGCGAATATTTTAAACCAGACATGATTATTAAAGACCAGCTTATTAATTTCGACAAACAAGTATTTGTTGCTTGCTCGCAACGAGAATTTTCGTACATGGCCGACCTTTTAACAAATATTCCCGATAAACTAAAAACCGTTTTTAAACCACAAGAAGGACCCGGCGAACATGGTTCAAAATGCCTTTGGAAATCGTGCCCAACAAGTAAAGAATACTGGCTCGCACTTTCAATGTTTTTTAAAAAAATATAATTTTTGTGCTGTCAAGTAAATAATTTCTTGATGGTACAAGTATTTCAGTTTATTATAACTTTATAAAATTTATTTTATATATTTAGAATTGTTCTAAATAATATTATTATTTTTGCAAAAAAATGAAATACTTTTTTATTCTAATATTATTTATTTTTAATTCTCTAATCATATCCTTTGGGCAGAATGGAAAGGTTGACGGTCAGGTTTACAATATAAAAACTAACGAACACCTACCTTTTGTTAATATACAAATTGTTGGAAGTAATAAAGGAGTTTCAACTGATTTAGATGGAAAATTTTCCATTACGAATGTTGAACCAGGTTTTATTCAATTAAAAGTTTCTGCAGTAGGATATGTTCAATTCATAACAGGTGATATTCAGATTATTAACGGCAAATCATCGTTTATCGAAATTCCTTTAACAGAGCAAAAATACGAACTTGACCAAATAGTCGTAACAGCCGAAAAATTTGTAAAAAAGGAAGAAAGTCCGGTTTCGCTAAGAAGTATAAGTATTTCTGAAATCGAAAATAATGCCGGAGCTAACCGCGATGTAGCAAAAATTATACAGTCATTCCCCGGGGTAGCAGCCATTCCAGGCCCTAGCAGAAATGATATTATTGTAAGAGGAGGTGCTTCTAACGAAAGCAGATTTTATATCGACGGAGTCGAAATTCCAAATATAAATCATTTTGCAACTCAAGGAGCATCGGGAGGTTCTAATAGTATTTTAAATTCTGATTTTTTAAGAGAAGTCAATTTTTATTCCGGCGCTTTTCCTGCCAGTAAAGGAAATGCATTAAGCTCCGTTTTCGATTTTAAACAAATAGACGGAAACAACGAAAAATTAAAATTTAGGTCATCGCTTGGTGCATCAGATTTATCATTTACAACCGATGGCCCATTAACAAATAATTCAACATTCATTTTTTCAATCAGAAGGTCGTATCTTAGATTTTTGTTTAAAGCATTAGGTTTGCCTTTTTTGCCTACTTATAACGATTATCAATTAAAGTACAGATATAAAATAAATGAAAAGAACGAATTAACCATAGTAAGCATAGGTGGTTTAGATGATTCTAAATTAGATACAGCTATAAAAAACCCAACAGAATTTCAAAAATACATTTTAAATTATTTACCCGAATATAGGCAATGGAGTTATACATTTGGTGCAGTGTACAAGTATTTTACTAAAAATGGTTTTTATTCGATAATTTATAGTCGTAATATGCTTAACAACCGACAAATAAAATACTTAAATAATAATTCATCAACCGAAGCTAACCGCATTATTGATTATATAAGCCGTGAAACCGAAAATAAATTAAATGCAGAAAATAATATTCAAACTGCATCCGAAATAAAAATAAATTATGGAATTAATTTAACACAGGGCGTTTATAGTAATAATACTTTTCAAAAAATATTTTTTAACAATGTGCTCGATACAGCTCTGTATAACACAAAACTTGAAACCTTTAAGTATGGATTATTTATTCAATCAAGTAAAAGTTTTTTTGAACATCGACTCGATATATCATTAGGAATAAGAACCGATGCCTCAACGTTTGATTCAAATATGTCTAATCCATTAAATCAGCTTTCACCACGATTTTCTGCCTCTTACAATATTACAGAGAAATTAAGTTTCAACTTTAACACTGGTCGATATTTTCAAATGCCCCCTTACACGTCTCTAGGATTTAAAGACAAAAACGGGATTTTTATTAACAAAACAAATAACATAAGCTATATTTCATGCAATCATATAATTGGCGGATTAACTTATCAACCATCAACAACAACAAGATATACCCTAGAAGGTTTTGTAAAGTATTATAACAAATATCCATATTCGATAACCGACAGTATTTGTTTGGCAAATAGGCCAGCCGACTATGGAGTTTTTGGAAATGAAGCTGTTTTGTCAACTAGCAAAGGAAAAGCATACGGTATAGAATTTCTTTTGCAATCAACATTTAAAGGAAACACAAATCTTATAATTTCATATACATATGCTATTAGTCAATTTGAAGACAAATTTGGTGTTTTAAAACCTTCGTCGTGGGACAATCGCCATGTACTTGTTGTTACTGCCAATAAAAAATTTAAAAAGAATTGGAACACGGCATTAAAGTGGCGATTTGCAGGTGGACTGCCTTACACTCCTTATGACATAGACCGTTCGTCTCTAATCTCTGCCTGGGATGTTGCCGGAAGACCTTATTATGATTATAACAATGTTAACTCTAAAAGATTTAATTCTTTTCATCAACTCGACATTCGAATAGACAAAACTTTTTTAATGAAAAATAGTAGTCTAAAATTTTATATAGACGTTCAGAATGTGTATAATTTTAAATCGCAGGAACAAGAAAGGTTAACGAATATGGATGCCAATGGGAATTTAATGATAGATCCTAGTAATCCGGCAAAATATCAGCTTAGAACAATTCCTTCAAGCGGAGCCGGAACTATTCTCCCAACAATTGGAGTTATTTTCGATTTCTAACAATTATTTTTCATAATTGTAATTTTATCAATATTTATTAATTTTGCAAATCAAATTTCCAATTATTTACGGACGTTTGAGTTATAAAGAATGAGGTAAGAGAACAGGCTCAGTAACCCTCTGGCAACCACTCAAAGTTCTTTGATTAAAATTAAAGTATGGTGCCAAAACCTGCCCAATATTGGGAATAATAATTTAAACTGTTTATATGAAAAATATTTTAGAAAAATTAATTAGTAATAAAATTTTAGTACTCGACGGTGCTATGGGTACTATGATTCAACAATACAAGTTGAACGAAAACGATTTTAGAGGTCAACAATTTGCAAATCATAAAAAATCGCTTAAAGGAAATAACGATTTACTTGTTATAACACAACCCACAATAATTTCAGAAGTTCACGAAAAATACCTTAAAGCAGGTGCCGATATAATAGAAACAAATACATTTAATTCACAAAAAATTTCTCAATCCGACTATGATTTAGGTGATATTTGTTACGAGCTAAATTTTAAAGCCGCAAAATTAGCAAAACAATGTGCAATAAAATATTCAGATGATGCTAAGCCACGTTTTGTCGCCGGCTCTGTTGGACCAACAAATAAAACTGCTTCATTGTCGCCCGATGTTAATAACCCCGCATCACGAAACATTACTTTTGACGAACTTGTTAATGCCTATACCGAACAAGTTGCTGCCCTTATTGATGGAGGAGTTGATTTAATATTAATTGAAACAATATTTGATACTTTAAATGCAAAAGCAGCATTGTTTGCCTGCGAAACAGTTTTCGAAAAATTAAATAAAAAATTGCCAATTATGTTATCGGTAACAATAACCGATAAGGCAGGTCGAACACTTTCGGGACAAACACTCGAAGCATTTTTAATTTCAATATCGCATGCTAATGTGTTTTCGGTTGGATTAAATTGTTCGTTTGGGGCCAAACAAATAGAACCATATCTCGAAGAACTTTCACGTAAAGCGTGGTGCAATGTTAGTGTTTACCCCAATGCCGGTTTGCCAAACCAATTTGGATTGTACGACGAAAGCGCAAGCGAAATGGCTTCAACTATCGAAAATTTCGCAAAAAAAGGATTGATAAACATTGTTGGTGGCTGCTGTGGTACCACACCTCAACATATCGAAGCAATATCAAATGCCGTTTCAAAATACAAACCCCGCACTATTCCAAACTTAGAAAAATTAACCAAGTTAAGCGGTCTTGAACCGTTAATTATTCGTTCGAATTCAAATTTTATAAACATTGGAGAGCGTACAAATGTTGCCGGTTCTATGAAGTTTGCTAAACTTATTCGCGAACAAAAATACGAAGAAGCATTAAGCGTTGCACGACAGCAAATTGAAAATGGAGCTCAAGTTTTTGATATTAGTTTAGACGATGGAATGCTCGATGCCGAAAAAGAATTGCCCTTGTTTTTAAAATGGGTTGCTTCCGACCCTGACGTTTCAAAAGTACCTGTAATGGTCGATTCTTCTAAATGGGAAGTGCTCGAAAATAGCTTAAAATGCGTTCAAGGTAAAATAATTGTTAACTCAATAAGTTTAAAAGAAGGCGAAGAAACTTTTATCAATCGAGCTAAAACTATCCGAAAATACGGAGCAGCGGTGGTTGTTATGGCTTTCGACGAAAACGGTCAAGCAACTACTTACGAGAAAAAAATTGAGGTTTGCAAAAGAGCATATAATATTTTAGTGAATAAAATTTCTTTTCCACCCGAAGACATAATTTTTGATGCCAACATTTTAACTATTGGAACCGGACTTGCCGAGCATGCAAATTTTGCAATTGATTTTATAAATGCAGTCAAATGGATTAAACAAAACCTTCCATTTGCAAAAACCAGCGGTGGTATTAGTAATTTATCGTTTGCATTCAGGGGAAACGAGCCAATACGCCAGCTTTTACATTCTGTTTTTTTATATCATGCTATTGATGCCGGATTAGATATGGGAATTGTTAATGCCGGTGCTTTGCCCGTTTACGACGACATTGATGAAGAATCAAGAAGGCTTGCCGAAGATTTAATTTTTAACAGAACTCCCGATGCCACCGAAAAAGTTCTTGAACTGGCATTAACTTTAAAAGACAAAACTCAAAATCAAACAAACAAAAATTTGTGGCGAAATTTAACAGTTAAAGAACGTATTGTTTATTCACTAATAAATGGTATTTCCGATTTTATTGATGATCATATAAATGAAATACTTAAGTTTATTACAAAACCAATTGATATTATCGAAGGTCCTTTAATGGACGGAATGACAAAAGTTGGC
>Ga0172375_10008954_pt1 | contig 13324 bp, 20 predicted proteins | sample LakKiv1m_FD_114537 | JGI IMG/M metagenome (GOLD analysis project Ga0172375, IMG submission 114537) | Freshwater microbial communities from Kabuno Bay, South-Kivu, Congo - kab_092012_11.1m | ecosystem: Environmental > Aquatic > Freshwater > Lake | place: Democratic Republic of the Congo...
CCTTGCCAGAAATCTTCCAGGGCGGCGCCGGGCTGGACAGAAGTAATGATCGCACCCGACCGCCTGGTTTTGGGCCAGGCCGCGGCCAGGCGCTTCAGGACGGCGCTCTGAGAGAGCAAGGCGGCGCCTGCAAAGTTCTCCGCGGCCCGGTGGGGTATGAGAGGATCAGACCAATACATTTCTCTGGCTCGTTCTCATAGGTTGCGTATCGAGGACACAGGGTACCCAATAGTCTTTCTTTGAGCCTTTCCTTGGCTTCCTTTTGGGGATTGGAAGGTTCAACATCGCCCCATCGACCATATAAACCATCAAACTGCATGGATTTAGAAACACCTTTTTCGATCCCATCAGCTCACCCAGGGCATCGATAGCTTCTTTTGACAAGTCAACCCAGATAACTATTTGTGGGATATCTGGAAGGATAAAAGCAGTTGTATTCCCGTCTGCTCCCTTTTGCTTGAAACCTGGGATCACCCTTTGAAGTTCCACAAAAGATACATGACGGCGCGTTCTCACCAATTCGTAGATTTTTTGGGCCATTTCAGTCATCCTTAGCCTCCTCGGACGCCACAACCTTGATCTGACATTTCTTTACCCCAAACACCCGGCACTGCTTCAAGGTGGGGTAATAAAGGTCCACGCGGTAACCCTTCCATTGCGCCGGCATGAGGTCAGCGAAGATGAACCGGCCTACGCCGGCCACTTCGATGATGGCCCCAAACCGGTAATCGTACTTCCCCGGGCCCCGGTAGAGACCCAGGTCCTGCGCCAGCTTCCGGGACAGGGCCAGACAGGCGCCCTTTCGATGCACCGCGGCGGTAGTCGGCCCGGAGGTTGTGTGGCCCTTCAGGCAGTAAGCGGTGATCGTGGCCATCGCTTCCTGCCGGGGTTGGCAATTGCCGAAAACTGGATAAATAGTCCATAGCAAACTCAGCCCCACGGCCGATGCCTTGAGGAATCGCCTCACTCAGGCCGTCTGATCGTGGCCAACCCCCTGAAGGTGTTCGTGGTCATGGTCAATTACCTCCACCTGCTTCATCTGTTCCATCCCGATCTCTGCCAATTCCATGAGCTTGAGAAAAGCCGCGGCGCTATTCTTGATCATGCATTTCTTTTTGATCTTCACCACCAGGTCGAAAAAGGTGTTATAAGTATTCAGGTTCGCCAGGTACACCACATCCGAGGCAAAGGCCACGGCGGTTTCCTTCAGCAGTTCGTCCAGGCTCCCAATCTCCTCGGGGAGAAACAAGAAGTTCACCAGCTTGTATTGAAGCCGTTGCTCACTGATGGCGGCGAACTGGATGCCCTGCAGGGCCTTCACGGTGTCGGAGTCCAGCCCGGCGTAGAGTTTGGATTGGACGTTGCTGATGCTCTCCCAAAGCTCCTTGAGGATCACCAGGTCGTCCTGGCCCGCGATGGCGTTGTGGGAAAGCTGGATAGCCAGACGCTCATCCACATCCTTTTCGTCCGCCACCACCATCACCAGTATTTGCTCCACTCCAGCTTGGCGGCCCGCCTGGACCCGATGGTTGCCGGAGAGCACCCGGAGCCTGCCGTCCTGCTCCCGGTAGCACAGGGGCAGGGATGACAGATTGCCGTCTTTCTTGATGTTCTCCACCAGGCTCTGGAACTGCTCGGCCTTCATGTACCGGGCATTCTTTTCCAGGAGCTTAAGGTCGCCTGGGGCCGCCAACTCCAAGCTGTAAGGGAACAGGCCCGCCAGCTTCTCATTGAGCAGGTTCAGGACTTCTCGAATTTCTTCAGCCATAGGGAGATGACCTCGCTTAAATCCAGAATGCCCAACTCCGTCTCATAAACCAGCTTGCCTGGGTCCCGCCGGGCCAGTTCATAGAGACCCCGGTACTTCATGGACACCGGCTTGTCGGTGAACACCATGGTCCGGCACTTGGGAATTTCCAAAAGAAACTTCTCTTCCAGGAGCCGGCGCACCTCCCGGGTCTGGGTCACCAGGAGAAGGAGTTTGGCCAGGCGCCGGTATCTCGTGGAGTTGACCACAAAGTTGGCCAACAGATACACGTCCCCTCCTCCCTGCATCCGGGAGTAGATCAAGAAGCCGAATGCCTTACCGTCCACCGCCACCACCAGGGGGACTTCCCCATCCGCCGGGATGCCCACTCCTTTGGACAGGTACACGTCCCGGTAGTAATTCACCACGCGGTTGGTGGTGGGGGCGATGGTGAGCTTCGATGCCGGGGTGATCTCGTCCTCATCCCCCAGGCGGGCGAAAGGCACAAACTCCGAATGCCGCTGCTGCTTCATCACCCCCCGATGCAGGGCGGTCACATTCGAGTAAATGTAGACCGGCTTCATCCGGGCCTTGCGCACCACCGCCACCATGGGCAACCCCTTCCATTCGTGGTCGTCCAGGTAGAGATAATCCCGCGCCATCATTTTGGTCAGGATGCGCTTCTTGCGGTCCTCATCGATCATGCCGTAGCTGGGGCTGTCCCAAGCAAAGATTTCCTCCAATCGCTTGAACATGCCCTCATAGCCGCCGGCGTAGGTGGGAAGAAAGGCGATCACCACGGCGTCATTCGGGATTTCGTCCAAGAGGTCAAAGATGTCCTTGCTGGTGTAAGCCTCCAGACGGATTTCTTTTTTGCGTTCCTGAAGTTTGGCCACGGTGCCCTGGTGGAAGCTCTCGAAGTGATGCAGGTAGTGAGCCCAGTGGCGATGCTGGAACAAGTTCTTGTCCTTTTCGTATTTCAGGGCCTCGAAGAGCACCATCACCGTGGCGGCTTTGCTCTCCTCGTCGGCCAGGTAAGGCTCCAGCCAGGCAAATTTTTCCTCCTGCACTTCCAGGCGGAAGGTTTGCCCGGCTAGGTAGGCCCCCAGGACCCCGGAGTAAAGGCTCACATCATTGCCCCAGAGTTTGGCCTTGGGCGCATAGCGGCTCAGGAGCTGCTCCACCGTAAAGGCGCCGCTGCACCCCACGTATACTTGGCGGCCGTCGAAGACGGGGCCGTTATTGCCCAGCCAGCGGCGGGTTTCAGCGTTTATGGAACCGATGAAGCTCATCTATCCTCTCTTGGAAAAGACCTTAAAATGCTTTATAATTGACCCCACAGGAGGACAGTTCCCATGCGTGACGCCGACATCTCCCAGGAGGGCGCCTCTTCAAAAGGAAAGCCGAGCCGGAAGGTCCAGGCAACCGCCGTTCCCCTGCTGGTCTCCAATCTTGACTGGAGCGCCGAAGAGGTGAAGGAAACTCGTGCCCGCCTGGCCGCCTTGGAAGAAGACTGGGACGCCCCGGGCATGGAGGAATATGACCACCTATAAACGGGGGGACGTGATCCTCGTCAAATTCCCCTACTCGGACCTGGTCAGATATAAAAAGCGGCCGGCCTTGGTGGTCCAGGACGAGAACGTCGAAACCGGGTTGAGCCAGAGGGTGGTGGTTCAAATAACCTCCAACCTGAACCGCACCGGAGATACCCGGGTGCCGGTCAAGAAAGATAGTTCCGACGGCCAGGCCATGGGAATTCTCTCGGATTCCATCATCGTTGCCGATCATCTGGCCACTGTCCTCCCCAGGGAAATCGATAAAGTGATCGGCCGTTGTACCTGCATGCCAATGGTTGACACCGCCTTGAGACGAGTGCTCGGCCTCTGATTCTTCCCTTTCAACCATCCATGATCTGGAGCGGGTCGGGGGAGCCGAACCCCCAGCACCATCTGGTCGATGATGCCCTCACCACGAGTCCCCGCCTGCCTGTAATCTCCGAAGCCACTCCGCGTGGCGCTTGACCCCAGGCATGAATTCCTCCACCAGCACCCCGATGTGCTTTCGCAACCACGCGGCCACCACCCGGCGGTGGCAGAACTCGCCAGGCGGCTCGAAACATAACATGATGAAGTTGTCGCCACCCATCTCCCGGATCACCTGCATGGGGTCCAGCCTGTCCAGGACCTGGGCACGGTAAAGGGGGATGAACCTCTCCGGTTCCATGATCTTGATCAGGTCCCGGGGCGGGGCCAGCGCCTTGCAGCGGCGGCCTTGCCACCCCCGGGGAATCCCCCGGGAGATGGCTACCGCCTGGGGCAGGAAGCCGGCAATCTTGAAATTGCTGGTGAAGATCATCCGTCCGCCTTTTTCCTGCGCCCCCCCTTCTTGGCGCGAGCTGTCAAACATTCGGCGCAGAGGCCGGTGGATATGCCGTCGGACCGGATCACTGCTGCTTTCTCGGGATGGTGCTTGCACATTTTCTTGGTGTTCTCTCTCATGGTTTTTCTCCTCGGGTTTTTGTTTTTCTCATGACTAAAGCCACCGCACCCTCGCCCTTGCTTCCAAACTCATCCCCAAAATCAGGTAATGCAGGGCCTTGATGCCGTGGGTGTCCACATCCACCGGTCGGGTCCTGCCTTCCGGCATGTGGTATCTCATGAACTCGGGGATGGTGTTCACGCACTCCTTGGCGATGGTCAGCCCTCCGGGATTGCCTTCCCGGGTGTTGGCCAGGCGCTGCTTAATCAGGTTCCGGGCCAGGTCCTGCTCTTTGGGGGCCGCCGTTGCCGGCAACTGGTGCTTGCGCATGCGGACGATAAACTCGGGCTCCCCGGGGTAGCAGAAAAACTTCCTGATTTTGAACTCCTCCCGCCACTCCCGGGCCACCGCCAGGAACTCGTCCAGATAAAGCTCCTTACGGAAAAGTTCCCGGAAGATCTTGATATGGTCCACCGGGGGCAGGGTATATTCCGCCACCAGAATCACGGTAGGTTGCAGCAGCCCCCACTTGACCCCGGCGAAGACTTTTGCCTCAGGCTTCGATTTCGGCTTCTCGGACATCCTTCAGGCTCCGGTAGTAGTCCAGGTTCGAGAGCACCCAGCGCCCCAGGCTGTCTTTCCGGGCCGCAGCGATTTTCCCCTCCCGGAGATAGCGGGCGCAGGTCTTCCAGTGCAGCCCCAGAAATTCGGCAATGTCATGAATGCCCACGTAGAACTCCAACTTCAAGTCCATCACCTAAAGCCTCCGGTGCACAGCCCTGATAGTGATCTCCACTCTGGGATTCGGGCTTGTTCCCATGATGCGGGAGCCGTCCCAGGACATGATCTCCCGGTCGTTAGGAATCACCCCCGCCTTCTCCAAGATGTCTGCGGTTGCGGCCATAAGGTTGTTCAAGTCCGGTCGCCGGTTATCCTTGAGCCAGTAATTGGCGGTCACTTCCACTGGTCCCGAGAACTCCGCCCTGGGGCAAGCCAGCAGGGCCTTCAGGGCCATCTCTTCGTAGGCCCGGTAGGCCTTGGACTGAATGATCACCGGCTTGCCGTTGACGCAACGGGCCACCTGGGAATTTTTCTTGGTGACGGGTTGGCCGGGAATAATCAATCGAGCTTTCATATTTTTCACCTGCTCAATGTGTCGATGATCAGGTCGCACTCCTTGTTCCGCTTCTCCAATTCCAGGGTATACTTGAGCCCGTTGGCCTCGCTCCAGGCCGGCTCCCAAACGCCCGGTTCGGTCGTTTTAGGATGAGCCATGGCTTCGGCCCGGCGTGATTCCGGTTGCGGCCATGGCGGCTTACTCAGATTTGGTCTTATCGCCCCACAGCTGGTTAATGACATCAGCCACAGCAGCAGCGTCACCATTGCCGCCGGCTTCCTCCACCTGCTCAATTTTCGGCGCATATTCCGTCTCCACTTTCTGGATTTTCACCTGGGTTTCTGCGATCCGGGCCCTGATCTCCGCCTTCTCGGCCCGGCGGCGCAACCAGGCCGTCCGGAACCACAAGGCCAGGACCCCCAGGGCGCCGGATAGGACCGCGCCCGCCTTGGAAAACAATAACCTCAGTAGCCATTCCATCTCGCTCCTCCGTCAATCCTCTAACCGCCTTTTTATCCTCTGCCGCATTCTGGCCGTCTTGACGATGCTGCACACGAAGTTCGCCAGCCCCATGATCAGGGCGAAGGACAAGACCGCGGCGATCAGACCATAGGTGGCGGCAAAGGCGGTTTTGAAAGCTTCGAGCATCACACCCTCCTTCAGGCTACCCCTGCCAGCGCCGGTCTTTACCCCGCAGGATCAAGGTTGGTCCCATACCGGCGATCCGGGAGGCCAGGCGGTCGCCATGGCCCAGGTAGTGCACCGCCAACTCTTCCAAAGTCAGATTGCTGGTGATCAAAGTTTCCAGACACTCGCCATAGCGTCGGTCCAGCAGGTCGTAGAGGGTCTGCAGCACAAAGTCGCTCACCTTCTCGGCCCCCAGGTCGTCCAGCACCAGGAAGGGGACCCGGGCCCCGTAGTAGTCCAGCAGCCGCTTTTCGGAATCCCCGCTGCGGTCGTCAAAGGAATCCCGGATCTCCTTCAGCAGGTCCACCGTCCGCAAGAACCGGCACTGCTCTTCCCCATGCGCCAGGAGATCCTCCCGTAGATAGGCTATGGCCAGGTGGGTCTTGCCCGTGCCCGGTGGGCCGGTGATGAAAACCGGGCGGCGCTCCGGCGCCTTGCCTTTATAGTTGTCGAGCGAGCAGCCCAGGTACCTTTTGATTACCCCCGCCCTGGCCAGCAGTTGCTCGATGTTCTCCCGGCGGAATCGGGCCTTGGCCAGGGCCCGCTCCTTTGCTTTGGCCCTTTCCGTTTCGTTCCGCTTCTCCTGGCAGCTTTCACAGCAGTGGCCCCGCTGCATGCGGTTGCCGGTGAAAGGACTCACCATGGTCTCGATGGCGAATTCCCCGCAGTCCGGGCAGCGAGCCAGCCCCCCGGCATCGACCTCCAGGTCAATCAGGGTCTGGGACCTCGACGACGTATTGGTCGCGCCGCTGGTCATATCCCCGTGGCGTCCGTTGCCCCGGCGGCCCGGCTTTTGCTCCGCGCCCGTTGCCGCGGTTTCCGAAGTCATGGTCATAGTTGCCCTCCAGCACTTTCAGGCAGTTGGTGTCGTTTCTCATCAGGAAGTCGAAGGTCAGCCAGGGCTTATTCAGGTCCTTGGCCTTTTCGAAGAGCTTTTGCCACCAATCGGGATCGCCCCGCTTGCGGAGGCGCAGGCCAGCCTTTTTCCGGCGGTCATCGGTGAGTTCCGAGACCATGGGTTTGCAACCCGAGTCATTCCAAAGCTTCACCAAAGCGGCAGGCTTTAACTGGGACGCAGGAGAGGTTGCGGAGAGGTCATCGGCCTCGCCGATGACACAGGCGCTAGCCTGTATAGTTACTTCCCTTCCCTTCCCTTCCCTTCCCTTAACTTAACTTCAGGGTGAGTACTCGGTGAATCCCCCACGAGTTCTCGCTGACCACTCACTGAGTCCTCAGTGAGTAGTTGGTCTGAAGGAAAGGGATGGTAATCCGGGGGCGGCGGCGGCCTCTTGGAAGCTGCCTCTCTGGACTTGGTGAGATTCTGATTACGGGCAAACTTGGGGTACTGCACGTGCCACTCGCCCTCGACTTCATAGCGCTGGATCAACCCGAGGGCTTCCGCGTCCTGGAAAAATGCCAGCACCACCTCCTGGGTGATATGGTCCAGCAAAGGGGCCACCAAGCCTCTGAACCCTCTGAGGTTGCCGGTGATTCTCCCTTCCACGTCCAGGTGGGCGATGCCCCAGGTGAAGAGCAGCCGATGGCAGTCATTGGCCAGGTCGGCTACCGCTTCATTCAGGCTGATTTTCTTTTTCAGCATGCGGCCTTCAGCCATGCAAAGAGACTCCGTTGGCAGCCATATCCACCTTCTCTTACCCACCTTGAGCACTCAGCGACTACTCACCGAGTGCTCATTGACCTGTCTCTATCCAGCCGGAATCATGCTATTTTTCTGGTTCCTGGATTGACCGGAGGCTTCGGGGACCGGTCAGTCCATCTTCTTGTCAGAGGTGGTGAGTTCATAAACCTGGTTCACGATATCCGGGCGCAGATCCTCCAGGCTGATCATACCTTCCATGGCCTCGATGATTTTCCTGGCGGTTTTCAGGCTGGGACGCCGGATGCCCCAGTTGATCTTCTTGATATAGCTGCGATCTACCCCAATGCGGTCAGCTACTTTTATGGGAATCTGCATTTTCATGGTTTCATTATATAGGTCATTATGTCCCTGTTTGTCAAGTCTAAAATTTTATAATGCTGCCACAGTAACCTATAGGACATTTCTGCAAATAGCCGTATTTTTTTATTGACTATAGGGGACAATAAGTCCTAAAATGAATTCGGTAGGTTAGGGGGCTTGGTAGGGGAGTTAAGTGAAGGGAGCCGCTACCGGGTTAGGCCGCAGGAATCATCAAGGGAGGAAGACCGATGCGGGAATGGCATGAAGAGAGCGAGGAATCGGCCCCGGATTTCATCTCCCGGCGAGTCCTGAGTCTTCTCAAGGAGCGTAAGTTTAAGCTGGCCCCTTTTGCTCGCGGCCTGGGGATTGACCCGGCTCTCTTTCGCCGGTTCTTGAAGGGAAAACGGCGCTGGCGCATGGACTACCTGGAGAAGGTGGCCGAGGGATTCGGGATGTCTCTGGAGGAGTTGCTCACCGGACCCAAGCCCCAACCGGAGATCCTTCAGCCCATTATCACCGTGGTGGGCGAGTATGCCAAGCCTCCGGAGAGCCTGGTGATCGAGGAGTATTTTTCCGTGCCCCTGGTGGAGGGCCCCGTTGCCGCCGGTCATTCCGGAGCCATCCCGGGGGATTATGTCACCTCCATGGTCTGGGTCTACAAGCCCGAAATCGGCCGGCGCCAACACCACAACCTGCGGGCTGTTAAGTTGGCCAAAGACGCTGCCTCCATGGAACCCACCATCCGCCGGGGCTCCATCGTCATTATCGACCCTGCCGAAATCGCCATCTCGAAAAAAGGAATTTATGCGGTGCGCCTGGAGCAATCCGAAGGGGCCTGCGCCATCAAGCGGGTAAGGGAAATTGAAAACCTCTGGATTTTTGTCTCGGACAACCCCGATTATGACCCTATAATCATGAAAAAGGAACAGAACCACAACCCCATTATCGGCAAGGTGATTTGGTCGTGGACAAGCTGGGTCAAGTAAGAGAAAAAAACCCATGAACCCAGAACGCTTTCGCAACAGTCCGACGGGACGGCTACTTCAGGTAGGCCAGGGAGACGCAGCCTACTGGGCTTTTATACCTAATCCCTTGCCCCCGCCGCTACCCCTTGATCCTGATCTGGTGCGCGCCCTTTCCGACGCTGACCGAGCCCTGGGCGAACTCTCCGGCCTGGGACGCACCATGCCAAACCCCCATTTGCTCATTGCTCCCTTTATCCGCCGGGAAGCGGTGCTCTCATCCAAGATTGAGGGAACCATGTCGACCATAGCAGACCTCTATGCTTACGAGGCCGGGCAATTGCCCCTGTTTGCCGATCAAAAGCCGGCCCTGCCCGAAGCGGACGTTAAGGAAGTGGGCAATTATGTCCGGGCCATGGAGTATGGCTTGGACCGGCTACATTCCCTGCCGGTCAGCTTGCGCTTAATCCGGGAACTGCATGAGCGCCTGATGGAAGGAGTCCGGGGCGAGCAGGCCACTCCGGGGGAGTTTCGTCGCAGCCAGAACTGGATCGGGGCGCCGGGTTGCACTATTAATGAGGCGGAGTTCGTCCCGCCGTCCGTGCCCGAAATGCATGAGACCCTGGATGCCCTGGAAAAGTATTTGCACGGCGGCGATACCTATCCCCCGCTCCTTCGTCTGGCTTTTATTCACTACCAGTTTGAAGCCATTCATCCATTTCTGGACGGAAACGGCCGTATCGGGCGCTTGCTCACCATGCTCCTGCTGGTGAGTTGGGATTTGTTGCCCCTGCCCCTGCTTTATCTCAGCGTCTTCTTTGAGGCCCATCGTCGGACGTACTATGAAACCTTGATGGCCGTCAGCGAACGGGGCGCCTGGCCTGAATGGGTACGATTCTTCCTCAAAGGAGTGGCGGAGCAGGCCCGGGATGCCGGCGCCAGGGCCAAACGCCTGCAAGACCTGCAGAGCCAATGGCGGCAAAAGCTTCAGAAAGGCAGGACTTCAGCCTTGCTGTTACGCCTGGTGGATAGTCTGTTTATCTCACCGGCGGTGACTATTCCACAGATCCAACGCCTTTTAGGGGTAACTTACCCGAGCGCCAAATTAAATATAGAGAAGTTGGCGGAGGCCGGCATCTTGCGCCAAAAAGGAGAATCTTCCTACGGCAAGATGTATCTGGCGGAGGATATTCTGCAGGCTATCATGTAGAGTGACGCTGGCAGGTAAATTATACTTTTTTGCCATAAAGCATAATTTACTTGCAAAGAATTATACTTCTGTATAATCCTATCCAAAATGCGCCTTGCCCGGCGATATGAGGAAGGGAGAAGCTTTCCAGTGGCGCGCAGTTATGTGAGGTCAAGTTCTTAAGAGTAAAGGCCGATGAGAAAAGGTGAATAGAGGAACGACATGACTCCAGAGCAACGACAAGAAAGCATGTTCCAGAGACCCCACGCCCCCATTGTTCACCCACGCTTCAAGATCAGCTTCTTTGCCAACTATGAAAAGCTTGGGAGATGCCAGGACATTGGACAGGAAATGATCCCCTTTTTGTTTGCGGCGCCGGAACTCGTCCATGCTCCAAATAACGGGGTTGATCTCCCGCCCGATTTGATCGGACACGCCAGATAGCCATTTCGATAAAGTGCGCAGGCCAATGGTCCCAATTACCATGAGGTCTACGTCGCTCCCAGCATTTTCTCTGTTGCTGGATAGAGAGCCGAAGATAAAGGCGGCGCGCACACCTTCCCTGTCCAAGGCCTCCCTCAAGATTTCCACCAAGCCAGTAGTTTTCAAAACCAAGTTGCGAATTTCCGAAAACAACGGGTGATCGATATTGGCCTGGTGATAGAGACGGTTACCATCTCTCCGGGTTTTCACCAAATCGAGCTTCACCAGCTTTTGCATATCGCGATGGACCGTGCCCATGACGAGTCCTGTCCGCCTCTCTATCTCGCGCAAGTGAAGTTCCGGTGTGTTCAGGCCAAACAGCACGCGAAAAATTTCAGCCCTTACCCGGGAAGTAAAGATATCCGATAGGGTCCCCATATCGATTGCTTATAGCATACAATTGTATGCTTTTGACAACCATTTATCGACTTCCCTTTAAATTGTCTTGATTCCAAGAGCCTAAAAGTTGGGAGGACGGATAATCTCTTTTCCGTTGACAAAGAGGACATAATGGCCTATATAGAGAAATCATCTTGGAATTGAATGGTTATCATATGTCCTCCTCCTTCTTGACCATTGCCGAAGCCTGCGCCAGTCTCAAGGTTTGCAGAAATACCTTGAGGACGATGATCCGGGACGGGCGTCTAAAAGCGGTCAATCTTTGGCCGGGCGCAAAGCGCCCTACCTGGAGGGTTATTGCCGAAAGCCTGATAAATCAAGGCTTGGAAGAAGAAGCTATTTTGATGCTTGACATTCGGAAGCGAGCCGGGCTATGAACATTCACATGAGGTTGTTCAAGCGAGACAATGGGACTTGGTATGTGGAGTTGGAAAGGGACAAGAAGCTGTCTCTCAAGACCAAAGACGCGGCCCTGGCCCAGCAACTTTTTCGGAAGATCAAGAAGGAATATCTTCACCGCCGCATCGCCATCATCGAAGGAAAGCCGCCTCAAAAGACCCTGGCTGATTTTGCTGAGGAATACCTGGAATTTTCCGGGAAGGTGAAGGCCCGGTCCACCTGGCGCACCGATGAACTAGCCTTAAGAAAGCTATCGGAGCACCTGCAGAAGAACATCGCCTTAGAGCAGATCAACCGGCAAACCCTGGATCGTTTCCTGGCCGACCTATCCTACACCGTCAGCCGGACTTCCCTTCACATCTGGTTCCGTCACTTAAAAGCTGCCTTCACCAAGGCGGTGGAGTGGGGGTATATCAAGGCAAACCCGTTCAAAGGAATCAAGATGCCAGCCATTCAGAAGGCTCCGCCGAGGTTCCTAACTTTGGATGAAAGCCAGAAGCTTTTGGAAGCGGAAACCGACTACAACTTCCGTAATCTCTGGCTTTTTCTCCTCCTAACCGGATGCCGGCGTAGTGAGGCCTTGCAGGTTACCCGTAGGAACATAGATTGGGATCTCAGGCAGATCACCATTCCCAGGACAAAAAATCGGCACCCAAAGGTGGTAAGGATCAGCCAGGATCTGGAAATGGTTTTACGGGAAGTGGCGGACCGGGTAGGGTCCCTCTTTCCGTGGACCCCCGATGCGGTCAGCCACCATTTTCATAGAACTGCGAAAAAGGCAGGGTTGAGTAAGGTAAGATTACACGACCTACGCCATACCTTTGCAAGCCACTTGGCCATGGCAGGCGTTGACCTCTATACCATCAAGGAACTCTTGGGGCACCACGAAATCAAAACCACCATGATTTATGCCCACCTCTCTTCCGCCCACCTGGATCAGGCTCTCACCAAACTGGGCTTTGCGACCAAAATGCGCTCAGAGGCTTCTAAGTAGTTAAAATCAGACAGTGCCTAACCTGATTACGAATCAGCTGCTCTACCACTGAGCTATGCCGGCTTGGGCTTTATTTTAGCCGCATCCTGCCTATTTCGCAATGCTCATGGCTGCTCAGAAATGCTTATTTTTGACCAAATTCTGGGTGCAGTTTGCACCCAAAATGCACCCAATTTTTGACCGCAATCATTCTGTACCGCTCTCCAAATAAAAGCCCCTTGTGGCCCACTCGCTTCTACCAGGGGGGCAAGAAAGTTAACCGCTTCCCTCACCTCTGCTGGAATGAACTTGAAGGAGAATTTCCCTTGAATTGTGACCACATAAAATCCCCCGTCTTTATATTCTGCAGAAATTACCCTTGGATCTTCTCGCAGATTTTTCATTATACCCTCTTCCGGAATAACAAATTCTAAATCTTGGGGTAATTTTATTTCCACGCGAGCCACTACCGTGATTTGGAAACCCGCAACTGGAAGGAATTTTTGGAAAACGCTATAATCATCCCACCGCCGTGCCCCTGGCAATAGCCGTAAATTTATGGTACCCATGATTGCCATGGAGGAAGCTGATGAGCATTTCCCCTTATGCCGGTAAACCCGCCGAGCCCGGGATGTTGACCAACATCCCCCGCCTGGTCACCGCCTACTATGCCAATCGCCCCGATGCCGGCGTGCCGGCCCAGCGCGTCGCCTTCGGCACCTCCGGGCATCGCGGCTCGTCGTTGGACTGCGCCTTCAACGAAGCGCACATTCTGGCCATCACCCAGGCCATCTGCCTCTACCGCCGGCAGCAGGGCATCAACGGGCCGCTGTTTATGGGCATCGATACCCACGCCCTGTCGGAGCCGGCCGTGGCCAGCGCCCTGGAGGTCCTGGCGGCCAATGGCGTCGAAGTCATGCTGGATGCGGA
>Ga0172375_10008955_pt1 | contig 13323 bp, 17 predicted proteins | sample LakKiv1m_FD_114537 | JGI IMG/M metagenome (GOLD analysis project Ga0172375, IMG submission 114537) | Freshwater microbial communities from Kabuno Bay, South-Kivu, Congo - kab_092012_11.1m | ecosystem: Environmental > Aquatic > Freshwater > Lake | place: Democratic Republic of the Congo...
CATTGAAAAATATAGAAACCTTCTCTTTAAAAACAATTCTGTTTTGTAGAATATAGATTTTGTCACTTTTCGAGGAGAAAAATAAATATTATTTTTACCTTGGAAGAAGATAATTTACAATATCTTCTATTCTTCCGCCCCAACCCTCTAACGTTGTACCAGTTTGATTTAGAAAATATCTTATAGATTCATTAAAAATACCTGAAGGACTAGTCGGAGAAACACTTAAAGAACGAGAAGATACACTAGCAGAAATAGAAGAACTTCCTAAAATAGGCAAATGGGGACTCCTTTTAGAAAAGAGAAGTTTCAAATCTCCGTCGATAATAGTTTTATTTTCAGAAATTGCCAAAGTTTTCAAAACCCTCCCATCATTAGCCATAATTAAATCATATCCTTTCACAGAAGGACTTACATGAGAATAAGAAGCATGTACAGGTAAAAACTGAAAACTAACTAAACCTTCAGATAGCCTACCTCCGTCAGAAGTATTATCTGGTTGATAATAAACAAGTCTTTTGGGACCTTGGATTCTCAGAAGCTCTCTTTCCTTTTCACGCAAATGAATCATCTCAGAAATTTGATGAAGAGAATAATTCTTTAAAGTCGTTCTAGCCAATACAGGTTTTTTAGCTTCATCAATTAAAACGAAAAAATTCTTTCCATCCTTATAAAATACATTTGTAACAAAATCTCCTTGATGAACTAACTTATGTAATGTATGAATATAATCCTCCGCTCCCTCGGGAGAAGTATGTAAATAAACATAAGCAGATTTATCACTATTAGTTTGAAGCTGCAAACAGTCACGAGAAACGTCTTTTGCGACATGAATGCCAGAACTCTCTAATCTTCCAGCGACGTACTCTCGCATTCTCTCTCTAGATTGCCTAGATACCATACCAAACAAGAGTATTTTCCCTTTAAAAATGTTTTTAGTGTCATTACTAAGTTGCAACAAAACGAAACATTTAAATACTAGTTGTAACTAGCATATTTATCACCTCTTTTTTCCCAGAAGGGGCGAGTAGTGCATCTTTTTGAACGCGCTATAAGCCCTTTCCAGGGTTAACAAAAACCAGGAAAAAAGAAGATACTTCATAATCACAATAAAACAGAAGTGATGAAAGGAGGACATAACAAAAATGAACAACGAAACACAAAATGAATTCGGCCCAGGATATTCAGAGTCAAATAGACTCCCAGGTACTTGGATGCAAAGAAACGGAAGAGGATTAGTAGGAACAGTTCTAGCCGGAGGATTAGTAGGAACAGTTCTAGCCGTTGTATCAATAGGTATAGGAAAAAGTTTACAAAGACAACCATTCAAATTAGAAAACGCAGATTTCGGCGGAAATATGTACAATAGAGAAGACGGAACTGTTAAATGTGCATTCTATCGTTCTGACGGAATGTATACTGGAGACAGTATGCCCAATAGATATGTTGTTAGAAATGAAGATAAGAAGTTTGATCAAGCAGAAGCTTATGATGCAAAAGGCCCACATTTACAAGGAAAATATAACATTTTAGGTTATACAACTTTTCTTGGAAAAAATGTTGCAACAAGCATTGTTCCAGTAAAAGCTACATCCAAATAAACAAAATTTTAATTTTTTTATTTATTTTATTAACGTATAAATCTTTATAAATAACCTTTTTTTAGCTAATTTATGAAAATATTAAGCTTACACTGTGATTATATTAAATTTAAACCAGTGAAACCGGCAATCAAGGGTATAGAACTTCCAGCTGAAGAAAATAAAGCTGTTGAAGTAAAAGAACCCTTGGTAATTATGACTGCTGTTGAAAAAGCGGACGAAGATAATAAAACAATTCTAACAGACTACATTAAAAACATTCTAGACTTAAAAGAAAAAATAGGAAAAGTAGAAAGAATAGTACTTTACCCATATGCACATTTATCTTCTTCACTTTCTGCACCAGATTTCGCAAAACAACTTTTAATCGACGCTGAAAAAGACCTAAAAGCAAAAGGAATTGAGACTTTTAGAGCTCCTTTTGGATATTACAAAGAATTCGAATTAAAATGCAAGGGACACCCATTATCCGAACTTTCAAGAAATATTGGAAATCAAACAGTACAAGAAATTAAAGTTAAAATAGAAAAGAAAGATGATGGGGAAACAGATAAGCTTATAAATAAAAATAATCATCCTAAAAACATGCCAGAAGAGCAAGAAAAACAACAAAAGAAGAAAACACAGAGAGAGATTATTTCTGAACAGATAGAAAGAAAATATTATTTGCTGACTAAGGAAGGAAAAGAGTATAAAATAAATCCTGAAGATGAAGAAGAAGTTAAAAAAGCTTTAAACGAGATAAACGATGAAGAATTTTCATCTTATATCTTATTTAATGAAATAAAGAATCTGGCAAAACAGGAACCCCCATCTATAAAAGAAATGCAGCAACAGCAATTGATAGGATATGCCCCAGAAGCCGATACAGGACACTTTAAGTTTTATCCAAAAGGTAACCTTATCTTTGAATTACTGAAAGAGTGGGCATATGAAATTGCAGTTAATAGATTTAAATCTCTTCAAATAGAAACACCAGTAATTTATGATTGGTCAGATCCTGAAATTAGAGAACAAGGCGGAAGTTTTCATGAAAGACATTATATAGTAAAGGGACCGGATGACCCTAATAAAGAATGGGTTTTAAGATTTGCAGGAGATTTTGGTTTATTTAAAATAATGAAAGCTGCACAAATTAGCTATAAACATCTGCCCTTGAGAATGTATGAATTCAGTAAAAGTTTCCGTTTTGAACAGAAAGGAGAATTGTCCGGATTAAAAAGACTGAGAGGATTCCATATGCCTGATATTCACAGTTTCACTTCAGATTTGGATGCTGGTTGGACAGAATATAAAGCACTTTATAAACAATATGACGACTTAGCCAAGGGAACAGGAATAAAATATGCCATTGTTTTTAGAATAGTAGATGACTTTTATAATAAGTATAAAGACCAAATAATTGAAATGTTAAAGTACTCCAATGCTCCCGCATTTATAGAAACTCTTTCTGGAATGAAACATTATTGGGCTGTAAAACATGAGTTCCAAGGAATCGACTCTGTAAAAGGCTCGACTCAGCTTTCCACAGTTCAATTAGACGTAAAAGATGCAGAAACTTATGGAATATTGTATAAAGACAAAGATAACATAAAGAAAGGATGTACAATAGTTCACAGTTCAGTTGGAAGCATTGAAAGATGGATTTATTGTATTTTAGAAAATGCATTCAAGATGAAAAAGCCACAATGGCCATATTGGTTATCGCCTACACAGGTAAGAATTTGCCCCGTATCAGAAAAGTTTATAGAGAAGGCAAATGAAATATCCGTAAAGTTAAACGAGGTACAAATCAGAACAGATGTTGATGATAAGGATAACACACTTTCAAAAAAGATTTCTGAAGCAGAGAGTGAATGGATACCTTATATGGTAGTTCTTGGAGAAAAAGAAATATCGAGTGGTAAACTGGCATTAAGAAATAGACAAACAGGAAAAATTGAAAATAGGTTAATAGAAGAGCTCATAGAATTGCTTAGCAAAGAACAAAAGAAGATGCCTTGGAAACCACTACCCCTTCCTGCTCAGTTAAGTAGAAGACCTAGCTTTGCATAAAATGGAAAAAGAATTAGAAGAGAAAGGAATTATTCACACTCTGGGAGAAATAATTGGTTATGAGGAAGCTGAACTTTATTGGGACATTTTAAATAGCAAGGACATATCAAATATAAATAAAAGCAGAAAATACAGAGTTTTATATTCGTTATTTGAAAAAGGACTTCTTTTAAAAGTTAAACAGAGAGGCCTTTTTCATTACATACCATTTCCACCAAACTTTTTGCAATACACTTACAATATAAAATCAAAATTACTAGTCAAAAAAGAACAGGAATACCGAAGCAAGTATTTACCTATAATTTTAGAAAAAGATTCTTTTTTTGAAGCCAATGGTACAATGATAGACTACTTCTTAATATTTATGATTAAAAACATGATGAGAAAAGAGGTCAAACTTCTTATTGGAGGCCAACCAATATATACAATTCTTCAAGAAACGTTTCCGGAAATATTTGATAAAACAAATTTTATTGGAATTAAAGAATTTTTTGGAAAAAATGGCGGTTACCCTAACATAAAACTGATACCTAAGAACATTATTTCTGAAAAGAGATTTTGTATCATTGATAATTCTATACTAATAGTTTTCTTAAAAACAATTAATAATATTTATTTTGGATATATCACCTTGCAAGAGAGTCTCATTGAAGAAAAAAAAGAGGAGTTTAATTTTCTCAAATCTTTCTAGCAATAATCAAATAATTATTTGAACAATCAAGAGGTATTTTTTTACCTTCTTTTAAAGATTTATTACTCAATATCTCTAAGACATTAAATCCACATTTTTCCATAAGAGTTTTAACCCTATCAAGAGATAGAAGATTCAGTTTAATTGGTTTATTTGCATGCTCTAAGATAAGTCTTTGATTCTTATATATTTTAGAAATTGTTGTTTCTGTATAATATCTTTTGTCAAGATTAGGTACATTAATACTGACAAGTTCCATAATAAGATTATCTTTTGCCCGTCTTCTAATCATTTCTTTCTTAAAGTTTCCTTGCATGTGATAGTCTAAAAATGCACTAAAATCAAAAAGAATAACTCCCCTAGGAGATAACAAACTATAAACTTTTTTTAAAGCCAACAATAGATTCTTCTCAGGACAAAAATATAATATAGTATTCCAAACAAAGACTACAGCATCAAAATGTTCACTGAAGTTCTCTTTTAAAAAATCGCAGCATAGAAACTTTCTTGAAGGATATTTGCTCTTTGCAGATTTTATTTGAAAAGGACTTTTATCTATACCAAGAACCGAGAAGTTATTTCCGAGCATAGAAACAACCTCCCCAGAACCACACCCCACATCCAGAACATTTTTTACATCGCTTTCTCTAAATATCGTTGTCAAAAATTGGGAGCAGTTAAAATAATTGTTCTCAGAAGAATACAAATCATAATACTTGCTTAATTTATAATACATATCGTCACTCATTTTTTACAGACTCCAATAAATTCTTTAAAAAAGAATTTATTTCTTCAGTTGCCCGCCGAGGATCCAACCTATATTTTGCCATGTAAATCTTTAAAGTTTCTTCAAACGAATTTCCTTTTATAGATATTCTCTCAAAAATAGTTGATTCCCGCCTAGACAAATAAATAAAAAGATCTATAGACGAAAAAAATAAATCAAGACGACCGCCTATAGACCTGTAATTGTAGCTAGGTAAAAACCTCAGCAAGTCAATGATGCTTTTCTTACTTTCATTTTCATATCCTCCTTGTCCGGTCATAATAATCTAAATAAGGAAAGTTATATAAATGAAATCCTCAAAAATGAAACAGTTTCATTTCTGACAAATGCCTTTTTATATTCTTTTTTAGACATGTATAATATGAAAATGCCAGTAGAAGTGTTTTTGTCATACACAACCAAATGTAATCTTCACTGTAAACACTGCTATTCTAATTCAGGTATTAACGGAAAAACAATAGATGAAGAAAAAATTCTAAAAGTTCTATCAGAAATAAGACCCTTAAGAATAGTAATAAGTGGTGGAGATCCATTAATTGAATTCAATTCCTTTCTAAGATTTTTAAAAAGATATAAAGAAGAATATAAAATTAATTCGTATGTTGTTTTAGCAACAAATGGTACGTTAGTTAATGAAGACAGATTAAAAAAATTGAACGGTTATGTAGATCGCTTTCAAATAAGTTTAGACACCCTGTCTAAAGAAAAATTTATAAAAATAAGAGGTATGGACTTGTTGAATGAAACAATCAGGGGAATAAGAGAAGTAAAAAGATTAAATATGGACATTCAAATAGCTTTCTCACTATTTAAAGATAATATCAATGAAATAGAAAAAATAATCGAATTCTGCCTTGAAAATAAAATAGACAAAATAAATGTCCTACGTCAAAGACCTTCAGGAAGATCAAAAAGCGATTTAACCAGAGAAGAAATAAAAGAGGCCTATCTAAAATTTATAAATTATACACAAAACAAAAATATAAAATTAATAATCCATGATCCAATAGCGAATACTCTTGGTATATATTCTGAGTGTTCTGCAGCAAAAGAAATTGTAGCAATTGACACAAAAATAAACTTTAAACCTTGCCCATTATTCAACTCAGCCGTAAAGGGAAATTTCAAGGAAATTTGGAATACAAATGAACTATTCAAAGAAACAAGAAAAATGCCTAAAGAATGTTATACTTGTAAAATAAAAAACTGCAAAGGGGGATGTAAAGCATGTAGTTTTAACATCCGAGGAAAAGTTAGTAAAGATCCTTGGTGCTTAAAGTAAAAAGAACTGAAGAAAATTTTAGATTATTAAAGATTTAATAACCAGAACCAAATCTTAATTGCCTACTAACATTTCGATTCAAGTATGAATTTCTAAAAGGATGATTTTCTTGCGCAGAAGATAAGACTCCCTGAAGACCTTCCAATCCAAATCTTTCACCATTTAAATTCGAGAGTTCTGAGCCTCTAGCCTTTAGCATATAATTATTTGAGGCTTGTTCAATATCTCCAACTACAGTGTATAGCGGAACCCACTCTTTCTCTGCAGATCTTACCTTTTTTCCAAGAGACTCTTTTCTATCGTCAATGTCAACCCGGACATTTGATAAACTTTCAGCAATATTATTTGCAATTTGAACATGTCTATCATCCACAGGAATTATCCGTAATTGCGTAGGCGATAACCAATATGGAAATGAAGGTTTTACACCAGATATCATTTCTCTAGCTCTTTCCTCCAATATTGCGCCCATAATTCTTTCAATTGAGCCCATAGAGCTATGCACAATTGTAAAGGGTTTTTTTGAACCATTAGAAGCAGTATAGGTTAATCCGTACCGAGCTGCATCACTAATATCCAACTGAACTGTCGATAATTGAATGTTATCCCTAGAAGTATCAATATATTGAAACTCGTTCTTTAAAACCCAATAATGCTTCATTGAATCCAATACCTCTACTAATGCATCTTGTTTACTATCTTTTAATCGGTCTAATATAAATTCAGGATTCTGCGCTAAAAAATCTTTAGTAGTTCTAAATCCTAATCCGAATTCTAATCCAGAATCTCTTAAAAACTTATCATAAAATCTATGCAATCTAGCAAACTCTTCCATTCCCTGCTCAAAATCTTCACAAAAACAATGAATATCAGGCATTGTAAACCCTCGCAATCTTTTTAATCCGGAACAAGATCCTCGTTTTTCCCTTCTAAAAGAAGGGGAAATCTCATAAAGACGTAAGGGTAATTGTTTTTCACCAGCCCTTACATCTTTTATCATATTAAATAAACCGAAGTCTCCTGCAAATCTTAAAATTAGCTCTCTTCCGTCCTCCTGCATATGATAATCTGATTCATGAAACGAAGCTGCTTGTTCTTTTACTGCACCTTCATTTCTATAAATTAATGGTGTTTCAATCTTAGTTGCACCAATTTGTCGAATTGCAACATCCTCTGCAAGATCAGATAACAAATCCTTCATCAAAGCCCCCTTTGGATAAAATCTAAAATGCCCCGTGTCTGATGCAGGCTCATACCCTACTAATTCTTGCTGCTCCATGATTTCTATATGAGCTGGTTTTTTAGCCTCAGTGGTAAATACTCCCGCTTCTCTTTTAAGAAATTCCCTAAGTTGTAAATTCTGCTCTTGGTCGCCTACTGCATAAGACAAATATTCCGTTTTTCCATCTAATCTCATAACTAAAGTCGTAGATTCAACGCCTTCTCTTTTTTGCCTTGCTTCATTAGTGTCCATATTTTTTTATGAATCCGTTCATTTATAAATCTTTCGTAATTATGTAGTAATAACTATTACTCAATAATCTAGAAATACTTAAATACTATTATTTGTAGATAATTAAAGAAAGAAAATGAGCAAGAACTATCAAACAGAATTAATAACCATAGAAGCAAAAATATTAGGAAGAAGAAAATATTTAACTAGTATAGGACAAGCAGATTTTATAGAACCAAAAGACGACAGTACAGCTGAATTTATGAGAGCAATACATCACAATCTACTAGTACGAGTAACTGACGAAAAATATTTAGCACTTTGTGACAGAAGAAACGCAATTCTAGAAACTCAAAGACATGCAGCAATGGTTGACTTAACAGAAGCACTGATTAATTCAGCAGCTACTGCAGATTATACAACAAGATTCGCAGGATAATAATTCTCAACAATACTTAAAAACCCTCGTTACAATCTAATCTCATGGCAAATTCAACACCTTTATTAGAAAGACTAAAATCCAAACCTGGATATGAAAAATTCATGAAAGATGACAAAGACGCTTTCTTATATGCTATATTCTGCATATTATCCAACAACGAAAAAGAAGGTGACAAAGTCCAGTTTGATTTCTTTATACCCAGTTCTAAAAAAATAGCATATTCTGAGTATCCTTTTGATGAAATCAAAGTTCAACATCAAGAAGCAAATGTAGTATCAAAAATTCTTGAATTAGAAAAGCTAAAAATAGACACAGAAGACTTATGGAAAATAGTTGAAAAAATGCAACTAGAAAATAAAGATAATTCTGTAATAACTAAAATAATAGGCGTTCTGAGAGAAGAAACTTGGGATTTGACTTGTACAACAGCAACAATAGATATGATAAGAATAAAAGTAAGTGCAACAACAGGAGAATGTATTCATTATAAAAAAGAAAGTTTGGCGAATCTTATTCAAATAAAAAGAAAGGGGCAATAATGTTAGTTAAGATACACAAAGCAACAAGATATGTAGTAGCAATCTGCGATACAGAATTATTCGGAAAAAAATTTCTAGACACAGACAACACAAGACAATTAGATTTAACAACAAGTTTCTTTCAAGGTGAAGAAAAATCAGATGAAGAAACAGAAGAGCTAATTGAAGAAATGGTACGTGAAGATGCAAGTTTTAATATTGTAGGAGAAAAATCCTGTCAAATTGCATTAAAAGCAGGTGCAATAGATGAAGAAGGAATAACGAAAATTGCAAATATACCTATTGCTTTAACATTACTTTGATTTTCTCACAATAACATTAACATTCCTTTCTTCCCAAATATTCTCAATTTTAAAACCAGCATCTAAAACTTCTTGCTTTAATTCTTCCAAATCATAAACATACGTATATCTTTCCTGCTTAATCTCTTTCTCGCCTTTTCTATGTTCTTTATCATTCTTAACCGTCCAAGAAACATAACACTCCTTCCCTTTATTTTTTAATCTAGGAGAATTCTTTCCCCAAACAGAAATCAAAGCAGCCGAACCTTTCTTTAAAGTCCTGTAAATTTCTTTAATAGAATTAATTCTTTCTTCTTTTGAAGGAATGCAATGTAAAACAGCTACGCAAATTATAGAATCAAAAAAATTATCTTTAAACGAAATCTTATCTGCCGGAGATTGAGAAATATCTGCTTTTAATCCTAGTTTTTCAGCTTTATCCTTAGCGTGAAATAGCATTTGTCCTGAAAAATCAACTGCATAAAGCTCAACATCTTTATTTATTGCATTAAAATTTCTACCACTACCACAACCCAAATCTAAAACCTTTCCATGTTTGTCTTTCAAAAATTCAATAACCGTTGGACTAGGAACCTCTCTAAATTCATTCCATTTTCCAGCAATCTCATCCCAAACTTTCTGTTGATCTTTCACTTTTTTCATAAAAAAGTAAAGAAGAACTATATTTTAAATCTAATTAAAAAATAAAAAAGCTCTAAAAAATAAAAGAGCTAATTCTAATAAAGTTTGTATGTAACTTGTATGTTTCCGTAAACAGTTTGTTCTCCAGGAACAATATTATTTACAGCTAATTGTGCTTCAGACTTTGCCATATCCATAGCAACTCCGCCAGCATAACTATACACATTCCAAGGCGTATATCTATAGTCAGATGTTGTAACCGAGACAGGTTTCTTTCCAACTTTAAGTCCAAGACCTTCTGCAATTGCAACTGCCTTCGTTCTAGCATCTTCGCCAGCTTGTTTCAAAGCTTGTGCTTTATACTCAGATTGTTTTGCATCACTCAATTCAAAATTGATATAACTCAATAATGCACCAGCATCAACGCCAGCATCAATCACATCGCCAACCAAAGAAGCATCTGAAGTATTCAAAACAATAGTTACTTGGTGAGAAGCCTTGTACCCCTTATCAACAGTCTTTCCATTTACCCATTCAGTCCACGGATAAATATTAAGAGATTCAGTCTTGATATCTCCCCTATCAAAACCAAGTTTGATCATAGAAGTTATAAGCTCATCCATAATAACAGCATTCGCATCTTTTGCAATCTTAGCATCACTTCCGTTAGTCTCTACATTAAAATGTATAGTAACTAAATCAGGAGTAACTTTTATAGTTGAAGTACCGTCTACACTAATAACTTGCCCACTTACAGGATTAACAACTTTGTAAAAACCAAAGCCGATCATTCCAATTACAAGCAAAACAGTTACAGCTACAATTAATGTTATCTTCACAGATTTTTCCATTCTTATTTATTTAACCTCCTTTCAATATTTAACAAATTTGAAATACCGAGCGCACTCGAATAAATAAATGTTGAATGAATCGACTTGCTAGATGCTTTCAAAAAAATACAAAATGGAAATCTCATTTTCTTTTCTCCATGAAGTAGTTTAATATAAAGAACATCAAAATCCCCGACCAGATACCAAAAAAGAACCATTCCCAGCCCGCGATAGAACCAATAAAACTTGTTTTCTGAGCAACTTCTTGAGCCATTACGGGAACACCAGATCTTAAACTATCTGCAACAACTTCTCCGACACCAGCAGTTGCAACACTTGCATAAGAAGCACCATCTTCAACAGACTTTGCCATAAGTAAATTTGTTTCAGAAACATACGAATTCAACTCAACAAATTTCTTAATAGTTAATGAAACAAGACCACCCACTAGCAAAGCTGGAATCAATAAAACACTTGAAGACATTCGTTTAGGCGAAATAATTATCTTCTTATCTGAAACTCTATATGAAGGCATTTTCTTTCCCTTAACAGACCACCAATGGCTTCCAGACTCAATTAAACCAGCCTGCACAAGCTTCTTAATATTATAATCAGCACTATTCAAGGGCATCTTAAGTTCTTTAGCAATATCCGTTTCAGTTAATTCTTTTTCAGCTAATAAATTCAAAATCTTCTTACAACTCTCGCTTCCGAAAACCTCGGAAATATGTTTCATCCTAGAATCATTCAAGTCAAGCGAAATAATTTTATCTGTTTCTACCATAATGTCTAGAGAAATAACTTCTTTATAAATCGCTCGATAACTCCAAATGTAATTGAAGTATCCCCAATAGCTATATAAAAATTGTTTAACAAACAAATATATGGGCTTCCCAAAGACGATCCTTTTTGTCTGTAATGCAAATCGAAGAAGAAGCGTGACTTCTGAATTAGTATTCAAGAATTTATTAGAAAAACAAGGATATATGATTTCACACAGCCCCACAGAAGAAGGCATTTATGTTTCCTCTGCAGGAGTATTCGCTGACGAAAATGATTACAATGTTACTCAAATGACTGTTGAAATAGGAGACAAGGCAGATTACATATTCACTTTTAACGAGAGTATTAAAGCGAGGCTAGTATTACAATATAAACAAAACCCAGAAAAAATAATAAACCTTTCAGTCGCAGATGTATATGAAGTAGGACACCCTAAATTAATGAGTGAACTAGAAGAAAAATTGTTACCGTATATAGACAAATTAGGTTTTGAAAAAAACTGACTACTTCCAAATTAAACATTTCACTTTAAAGTCGTCCTGACTATTTTCCAGTTAAACACTATATAAGTAAACTTGCCACGAAAAGTATATTTCCAATCCGATTATTTCTATATAAACACAAAGAGATTTTACATTATGAAAGGAGGTGGAAAAGATATGGACAAAATTAACTATGGAAACGGATACGGAAGCGACGTATACGAGACGCCCTTGTCACATATAATCGCAAGACGACTTGACGACTTATGGCAAAGACGAGAATCAGAAGGCAAAAACCTTTGGAAACTTGTAAGATAAAACGTCAAAACAAAAGCAAATTTATTTTATTTTTTTGTTCCGCAGGGAACAACTCCGGAATTTGGCAGAAATGCAGGACAGGAGTTATTTTAAAAAAATTAATCTAACATTTCAATCTTAATAGAAACTGTTCTTGGAATCTGTATTCTCATAATACTATGAAGAACTTTATCATTAGAAGGTAAATCTAAAACTCTTTTATGAATTCTCATTTCAAAATTATCGAATGTCGCAGTACCAGAACCATTTGGAGCTTTTCTTGTTGTTACTTTAAGTCTCTTTGTTGGAAGTGGAATTGGTCCAGCTACAATTACGCCTGCTTGTGAAGCAATTGCTTTTATATTTTCAATTACTCCATTCAACTTCTCTATATCAACGCTTTGTAACTTGATTCTTACCTTTGACATTGTAGGTCATCGCACACATCTCTGCATACGAGGTATTCTTATCAAAAAAAGTAGCTTTTTAAAGATTACTAATTTGTACAAATCAATGAAGAGGTCGAGTTTATGGCTACTAATAGCCTTCATCATAACAGGAATATTATATTATTCCTTCATTAATAACATTTCTACAACAGGAAATTCAGTTAAAAAGATTTCCATAGAAGTCTCAAGAGTGATAGACGGAGATACACTTGAATTAAAAAATAATGAAAGAGTCAGACTTTTAGGAATTAACACGCCAGAAAAAAAAGAATTTTATGCAAACGAAGCAATTAATTTTACAAAACAATTAGAAAATCAAACAGTTGAAATAGAAATATTCAGCAAAGACAAATACGAAAGAAATTTAGGTTACGTTTTCTTCAATAATAAATTATTCAATGAAGAAATTGTGAAAAATGGCTACGCACATTTTTACTCTTATAAAGAAGACAAATACACAAAACAACTAAAAAAAGCAGAAACATATGCAAGAGAAAAAGAATTTGGAATCTGGAAACATTCAGAAAAATATGGTTGTATAATAATTTCAGAATTTAAATATTTAGATATACAAGAAACAGAAAATGAAACACTAAAATTAAAAAATTACTGTAGCACGATAGAAGTAAGCATTAAAGATGATGCAACACATATCTATCATAAGAATATAACAAAAGGAGAATTCACACTAACAACTCAAAATATTTGG
>Ga0172375_10008956_pt1 | contig 13321 bp, 9 predicted proteins | sample LakKiv1m_FD_114537 | JGI IMG/M metagenome (GOLD analysis project Ga0172375, IMG submission 114537) | Freshwater microbial communities from Kabuno Bay, South-Kivu, Congo - kab_092012_11.1m | ecosystem: Environmental > Aquatic > Freshwater > Lake | place: Democratic Republic of the Congo...
AGCAACGCGTTTTTTGGAAAACGAGTAAGCAAAAATGAATTGGAACAAAGAGGAGCTCTTTTGAGCTCCTCTTTGTTTTTTTTATTGGGGTGCTTGAGTCACAACCGCACCAATTCCAGACCAGGAAAAGACGCGAGGAACGCTCTGAGACCCGGCTGGCACCCAAATTGCGTCTCCAGCATCGGTAGTACCAGACTGCCTCACAGGTTGAACCCACCAGCGAATGATATGAGGTGAATTTTCGATTGGCCGAAATGTAACTGGAACAATATATTTTGTATCGCTCGTGTAATCAACCAGCTTCTTTCCTTGGCCTTCTGTGAGATCTTCAATAGTAACAGCATAGGATTCATTCTGCAATAAGCCGCCAATAGCTGCCCATTGCAAAGAGATGGAATCGTTTGTGCCTGTGAAGATGGTGCCATCTGCAGGTAGAAGCAGATTTGCAGGCGGGTAGGGCGCCGGTAGGGTGGCTGTTGGAGTAGGGCCAGCAGTTGGCAGGCGTTCACATAAAGGTATTGTGATCACCTGACCTGTAAAAATATTATTGGAGGTCAACCCGTTATAGTTTTTTAAAGTCTCCACGCTAACCGCATAATTAGCCGCAATCCCACTAAGCGTATCGTTATCACCCACACGGTATTCGATCTTCTGGCAAGCTGATTCAGTAGCCTGGTTAACACTCAAGGTGCTGGTTGCCATGGGCGAGGCAGTGGGTGTGGGCTGCGGAACCTTTAATACTTGTCCTTCAGAGAGTATGCCGCAATCTGGTGCGAGGTTATTTAAATCAGCAATACTTTTTACTGAAACTTCATAGATAGCGGCGATCAATAGACAGGAATCGCCTGAACGGATCGTGTATTCCTTTGGAGGCAGGGGCGTAAAGGTTGGTTCAGGGGTAGATGTGATGGTTGGGGTTGGGCTTTGTTCAAAAGTGGGTGACGGGCTGGCTGTTGCTGTCGCTTCCGGTGGTGTGACCTGGCCGGTTTGGCGCAGGACCATAAAGATCAGACCGCCGCCGATAGCCAGAATGATAAAAAGGAGACCAATGGCCAAGGGCAGGCTCAATTTTAGTTCAGGAAGTCTCTGGTTTTGAACAGTTTGCCTGGCTTTGGGAGCTGTTTTTACTGTAAAGGTTCGCCCGCATACCATGCAACGTGAAGCGTTTTCAGCAAGCTTGGTACCGCAAGTAGGGCATATTTTTGTTTGGGAATTCAGTTCAGGTGACATAGAAAATTTTCCTTAAAAAAATCGAGTCATTATACCATTCAGGTCAATCGGTTAAAATCGTGGGTGAGAGAAGCCAGCATAATGAGCAAATTATTAAGTATTTATGTTCATATACCGTTTTGCAGAACGCGCTGCGGTTATTGCGATTTTAACACATATGCAGGGTTCGATTATTTAAAAGATGTTTATGTTGAGGCTGTTATTAAGGAAGTTTCAATTGTATCAAAAAGTATAGTAAATGCTGGAGTAGTTCACACGATCTATTTTGGCGGTGGAACACCCAGTTTATTCCTGCCTAGTCAATTAGATAAAATATTAAAAAGTATTTTTGAGAATTTTCAGTGCGCATCCAGGATGGAAATTAGCACAGAAGCCAATCCAACCTACCTGACCGGAGATTATTTGAAATCGTTAGCAGGTATCGGCTTCAATCGATTGAGCCTTGGAATGCAATCGGCATCCGACAGCGATCTAAGAATTCTTGGCCGGAAACACACATTTAGAGATGTAAGTAATAGTGTAGGAAACGCCAGGAGCGCAGGCTTTTCAAATATTAATCTGGACCTGATCTTTGGGATCCCATTGCAAACGCTGATGTCATTCGAAGAATCGCTGAACTCTGCCCTGGATCTAGCTGTGGAACATCTTTCTCTATATGCGCTTTCAATTGAAGACTCGACACCATTGGCGATACAAATAGCAAATGGGGAACTTCATGAACCGGATGAAGACCTGGCAGCAGATATGTATTTAATGGCAAGCGAAAAACTTGATGGCAAGGGATTTTCACAATACGAAATATCAAATTGGTCGCGGAGTGATGGTACGCAGTGCCTGCATAATTTGCAGTACTGGCGAAATTTGGATTACATAGGATTTGGCGCTGGAGCGCATAGCCATTATGCGCAATCCAGATGGGAAAATGCTTTGATGATCACTGATTATATTGATTTGATTACCAAAAACTCAAGCCTGAATCACATTTCACCGGCATCAACAAATCTCATCATGCTTACAAATAATGATGAGATATCCGAAACCATGATGATGGGCATGCGATTAACTAAAGAAGGAATTGTTAAAAAGGACTTTTCCGAACGATTTGGGATCAAACTGGAATCGATTTACGCTAAAGAGATAGCAATCCTTCTAAAACGCGGTCTGGTGGAGTGGATTGTCATGGAGGACCAGCCGCGATTGCGTTTAACTCAAGCAGGGAGGTTGCTTGGAAACCAGGTATTCCTTGAATTCATACGTGATTGAAGATTAATAAACAAGAACAGGGGTGTGAAAGACAGTATTTACTTTATTATCCTGAGGAGTAGGGGTGCTCCAGCGATAGATCCACTTGGCATCTTCAGAACGCATGTTTATACAGCCATGGCTCATGGTCACTCCGAAGTTGTTATGCCAATAGGTTCCGTGAATTGCAACGCCTGTGGTTGGTTCAAAATAGGATACCCAGGGAACACCCGGCAGCTCATAGGCTTCCACATCAAAACGTGCAATACTGCCATCACCCATATGAACCGCTGGACGCTTGTTCTGAATAATATGATCTCCTTTGGGAGTATCAGTTGGGATAATACCGGGACCTTTCAGAGTGCTGGGCAAACCAGTTGAGATGGTAAACTCTTTGATCAGGATATCCCTCTCAAATGCACGTACTTTTTGAAGATCAACAGGTATTTCAATTCGCTTTTCTTTCGGGCTAACCTCTGGATTGATGGGCAGCAATTCATCTTCTTCTACTTTCCGCATGTGAATTGCGCGAACGTAATAGGATAATGTCAATAAGGCATCATTGACCTTGTACCATGGCTCACCATCCGGTCCTTCTACAGTCTCAAAAACCCAATGTGTGGATGAATGATAGAGCCGATAGAAAGATTCCCAAGCGCCATTCTGCCGGATCCGATAGGATTGTGAAAACGGAACGGAGACCTCCATTAATTGCCCAGAGGATGGGAAAGCCTTCATGATCGGATTCAATTGATTGCGTACACGCTGCACCCAGGCGCTGTGGACAAAGCCGCCCCAGACACGATGCCACAATGGGTTATAACCGGGCCCATCCTCTGAGATCACATCCTGATAGATATTCAGAATATCATCGCGAAAGTGCTGAAAGAGGATCTTGCTTTTATCCGAGGCGTCCTGGTATACACTCAAGGATTCTGAAGTAACCCTGCCCAATTTGGAGATTGGTGCAGCGTTGGACGATATCAATTGCCTGGGCAAGGCAAGCGCTGCCAGCCCAAACCCACCTGTTGTAAGGAATTCTCGGCGGTCCATTTTCCTGTTCACAAGCGGCATTATACCAAGAATGTGGACAAAAATAGTGGGATTTACTTCTTGGGAATATTCAGAAGGAAGTATGGATCCACTCTCTGAAAATAGGATCGGAAGGCTGAAACCTCATTTAGCAGATCGATCAATTTTTGCTCTACCTCACCAAGATCCGATGAACTGATCTTCCTGATCCTGGTGATCTCCACATCATCCCCAATAAGCGAAAATTCAATGTCCCCTTTTTTCATTAAAAATTCAAGTCCTTTAATTAGAACGTCTCTGCTTTGCCCGAGCGCGGTTTCGAGATTTTCGAGATCTGTTTTTCCATTTTTATGTGTGATGCAGAAATTAAGCAGGCCGATCAATTTTCTTATAAATACATTTAATGAATCATCAATAGATGCGAGATTGAAAAGATACACTTCAGACGGATCTGTTTTTTCCATAATTTTTACCAAGACGTCCCTGTTAGGCGGTGAGACAAGAATTGCCAGTTTGTTGGTTTTTTTTAAGTGCACTCTGGAAGAGACATTGACCTGTTCAAGTTTGACTCCTTCAGCCCAAAAAAGAATTTCTTTTTTGTTTGCTAAATTTTCAACGATTGCATCCTGGTTTGGGGCAGTTCTGTAATCATGAATAATGAATTTACTTTTTTCATGATAGAACTCGATTGCGTCCGAATTTGCTTCCCTAAAATCCAGCCACTCAAGCAGTACATCACCTTTAGAGCGATAATCATCTCGCCTCAGATAAAATGCAAGGTCAAAAGGTCCTTCAGGAAGGGGCAGATCGGTTGAACCCCACCAAACAGCGTTATGTGTATTTCCTTCATGATCTTTAATGACAAGTTTGCGATGCTCCTTGGATTTGCCGATAAATGAAGCTTTTTCGATCTCAACGTTTTTAGAGACAAGAACGACAGGTGGATTACCCGGACCAAAAGGCGCCATTTGCTCCGTTTCAGTAATCAGATCCTCATTAATATTAATAAACGACAGGTAAGCATCGACCTCTAATATTTTTTCAAATACCAGGCCGGCACTCATCCTTGAAACTGACCTGGATAGATCTTGTCTAAACTCAGGTATATCTTTTAGCGCAATAGAAAGACCAGCGGCCATGGGATGCCCGCCAAACTTGATCAAATGGCGGCTGTTTTCCTGGATCGCTTTAATAATATTGATCCCTTCAACAGATCGTACTGAACCCGCAGCGATTCCGTTCTCACTATTTAATAGAATTGCTGGTTTATTATATTTTTCAACCAACCGACTTGCTGCAATTCCGACCACCCCTGGTTCCCACTTTTCGCGTTCAAGAACGATAACAGGATATTGAAGCAATTCGCGATCCTTTTCCAGAAGCTCAACGGCGGCCTCAAAAACCATGTCCGATGCTATCTTCCGCCGTGTGTTTAATTCTTCTAATTCACTGGCGAAATTAAGGACATCCATCTCATTTTTTGAAAGGAGAAATTTAACAGCACAATTAGCGTCGCCCAACCGCCCAAGCGCATTTAAGCGAGGAGCAAATAAAAAGCCAATATGAGATTCGTTGATAACGGGGCTGCGAAGATCTACTAATTTAGCGATCGATTTAAATGCCTGGCGAGGGTTTTGGGAAAGCAGAGTCAAACCTGTTCTGGCATAAAAGCGATTTTCACCGGTCAAGTCGGCTACATCGGCAATGGTTCCCAAGGCGACCAGATCGAGATATCGATCAGCCAAATCCTCTTTTTTTTCGAGGATAAATAACCCCCGGATGAGTTGAAAGGCAGTTCCGACTCCGGCAAGTGGATAAAATAGATGGTCCTGAGCCAACAAGCGCGGATTAATGACAGCAAAGGAAGGAGGCAGATTTTCCGAAGGCGTATGGTGGTCAGTTATTATAGTATCGATCCCTGCAGCTGACAGAAAATTCAGGGAATCGAATTCCGTTATTCCTGTATCACAAGTTATGAATAAACCTGGTTCCACTGTACTCAGGAAACGTTTCAGGCTGGTAAGTTGTATGCCATGTGACTCATTTGCACGGATCGGAATATGAAAAGCGACATCCGCACCCATGCTTTGCAAACCATGAACCAAAATTGCTGTGGAAGTCTGACCATCCACATCAAAATCACCCCAGATGCCTATCCGTTCTTTCAATTTAATTGCGAGTCTTACACGTTCAGCAGCTTTCTCAATATCGGGGAAATCAAAAGGGGAGGATTGGTCTGATCTTTCAGGAGAAAGGAAGCGCCTTGCCTGATCGTTTGTTGATATACCTTTTTTGGCTAATTGTTCTGCGATGAGAAGAGTGTTTTGAAATGACTGACGGATCTCAGCACTCGGTATTACCGGCTCGGGTTCCGACCATTTCATATGCATGGTTAAAAAGCGATCTCCTCGATCTGATCAAAATCCAGTTCATCTGAAATCCTTCCGCTTTCAATCTCGTTTTCATTCTCGTCACTCGGTCCTGCCTGAATGCCCCGCTCACACAATGAGCGGTATTGACAGAAAGCGCAGCGTTTATCATTGGAGGTTCTTTCAAAATCGCCGGATTCTTTTTGTGAAATCTCGGAAATAAGATTAGATAAGAATTCCCTATTATTGGCGTGAATCACGGATGAATGCGCCCAGGAAATTGCATTTTCCGGAAAACCGGGAAACCAGTATTCCATTGAGATATCCTCATGGTTAAGTAATGGTGTCTGGGGAAATATTTTCGTTGACGTTTCAAAAGCTAAAAATGGATAAAGTAAAGATTGGACATGCTGAAGGAAAATCTCCTTTTTGGGTTGACGATTGGTTGTTTTCCAATCTACAATCCCGATCTTGTTTGCATTGTTCAGCGAAATAAAATCAAAAACCGCCATTAACCGGTAACCCGCAAATGGCATGATGACCGTTAATTCGCTGAAATAATGAAAATCCAGATACTGATCAATATATTTTTGAAACCGATCAAACCAAAGTCCCAGCTCAGGATCCTCAATGGTATTTTTCAGGATACTGCTCTCAATACCTGAAAGGAATTGATGCGCAAGAAGGTGAAACTGGTTGCCTTGTAGGATCCTTTTCTCCATTTCCAAAACAGGCTGGCTGGAGATCGCGGGCCAATTCTGCTTGAGAAGATGCTTCAATTCGAATCTGCGCGTGCAATCCAGGTAATCTTGAAGATTATTTGCGCTGAAAATAAAATTGTCAGCTAATGGCATGGTTCACCTCCCACCATTTTCTAATTGCCCCTAGGGGGAGAGCTTCCTTACAATCATTCTGCCGGCCGGTGTTCCAGGTGATCACCAGTTGTCTCCGGGCGCGGGTAATGCCGACGTATAAAAGGCGCAATCGCTCAGCGCAATAATCCTGACGCGCTTCCAATGTGGCAATTGCTTCATCCTTTTTTAAACCCAGTTTATCCTTTTCAGCTACAACTTCCAACAAAGACAAGGCTTCAGCCTCCAAATTAAAGTTTTGGCGAACAAACCACTTCTCGGAAATATAGCGGTCATAATCTTGCATCGAAGGAAAATCATAATTATTAACAGATAGTAGATAGACCCTGTCCCATTCCAATCCTTTGGCTTTGTGGATAGTTGATATGACCATTTTTCCCTTATAGTTCTCTGGATTGAACCCAAGGTCATCTTCTGAAAAACCATAAAGTTTGAACCGGTTCTTCAAAATTGCATTCAATTCTTCACAGAAATCCGGCAGCTCCCATTTCGGATTCAGATCTCCAGCCGATCTCATGATCACAGCCAGCTTGTGTGAAAGCGCCAGGTCTGCCGGCTCGGTAAATAATTCCATACCAATGGTCATGATCATTTGGTCTATGGGGATCAAAACAGCCTGCTGCCAATGTGCTAATTGCTTGATGGAGGAAATTAGTAATCCTTTGCTTTCATCATCAAAATCCTGAATTGATAAATTCATCAATGCTTTGTCTGGATCATTTAAAATCTCTTCAACAGGCAAGTCTTGAAAATATTTTAAAACCATTTGGGATAGCTGTTTGTGAGGCTCTGTCCAGGTCTGGTTAAGTCTTAAAATCGAAAAAATAGCTTCGATCAGGTACTTATGTGTTGAGGGGTGAACAAAGTAAACCAGGATATCACGAATGATCTTTGCGATATCACGAGTATTCTGGCTGCTGTTCAACATTTCTTTTATCGGCACACCAAGCGCTGAGAGTTCGTCCGCCAGTTCAACACCGCGTGTATTTCTTGGTACCAGAACAGCAATTGTTGCATCAGGATTTTCGGCAATCCACTTTTTAGCTGATCTGGCCACGATCCGAATTTCTTCTTCTGGTTTCATTGTCTTTATGGGCAGATAGATCTCATTTGGCTCATCTGAAGGATTTTGCTGGACATCTCCCGCAGGAGTTGGGAGTATCAGAGGCAGCCCCAATGTGTCCTTTAATGCTTCCACAGGGTGACTTTGGTTTGTCCATTGGACCAAATAATTTGCCAGGTCCATAATGCTTTGGGTCGACCTTCCTGAATGCTTGAGGTCGATTTGAGTGACACCGTCTTCTTTAATAAAATCCTTTAACAATTTGGGATCTGCGGTCGTGAAAGTTTCAAATATCGCCTGGTTTGGATCGCCAACCCTCACCCAATTGCCTTTCTCACCGCACAGTAAGCGTAACAGTTTCTCCTGAATCAGGCTGCTATCCTGGGCCTCATCCTCCAGAATATATGGCCAACGATGACGTAACCTCAGGAGATAATCAGGATTATTCAATAAAATTTTATAAGCAAATCGGATCAGATCTTCAAAATCAACTGAACCTCGGTAAGACAAGGCACGCTGGTAATCGGTATAGATCGAATATCCCAGGTCCAATAATAAGTTTGACTTATTGAGGAAAGAAGTATCTGCGAATAAGATTTCTGGTGTTATCTGAAGATCTTTGGCTTCTTTAATGAAATTTGCACAGACGGAGCGAAGCAGATCATTCCATTTATAAAGGTTTTTTTCCGGCGGGTAACCCGGATCAGAATAAGATTGGAGAAATTCTGAATGTGTCCGCAGCCAGCCAGAAACGCATTGGTTAAGGATCTCGCTGCTGGTTCTTTCATCTGCAATTGAGAAGCGATTATCTATCCCGGCAAGGTCAGGATGCTCGCGGACGATATCGTATGCCAGGCCGTGCAGCGTTCTGACACGATATCCAACACCAGGCATAAGGTGGAATTCCCGTAAAAAGCCAGCAACTCTTGCTGCAAAATTGTCCACGGCAGAATTGACCAATGTAACGATCAGGACTTCCTGGTCTTCTGCGAGAGACTCACTTGAAACGAGTTTTGCCGCGAGCATTGAAAGGGTGTGTGTTTTCCCACTGCCGGGAACAGCCGAGATACCCAGTTTCCCGCTTGTGTATTCCAAAACCTCCTTTTGGCCTGGTCGGGGTTTAAACAAGGCTGACACCTTTGAATTGATAAGCGCGTTTCTGAAGTGTTTGAAAGGCCTGCAATAGTGGTCCTCTTTGTTCAGACCCATTTTCGTTCGTTCGAACCGTGCTCACAAATATCATTTTTCCGCAGCGGTTGATCAAGCCCTTGACGATCCTTTCCATTCCTGCCCTATTGGTTTCAAATTCATCCGCTTCTGTCCAAAGCAAGTCAAGATCTCTGTTTCGGTTAAGTAAGTAGGGATTGGTTAGGGGCTGGTTCAATCTTTCCCACCAGCCCAGGCTGCCGATATCCAGCCAAAACTGGAACTCTACTTTTGAATTTTCCATCAGAAAGGTATGTGCCGGGGCAATTAGGACGGAATCTCCTTCTCTCTCTTCAAAGTTCAGGATTGCAGATGGAAGCAAGCCATTTTCCACTGAACGGATATATTCAATTCCCGCTGAAATATCATCCATGCCCAGCACTTGGGTAGAAAACTGGCGAAAAACCCGGATGGATCGTGTCATCTGGTCAATTCTGGAAGCAGCGTTGAAATCGGCGAATAGTCCAAAACCTTTTTGGGAGAGCAATTCGCCAAATATTTCACTGAAGAACACATCCAGGGGCAGTGGATCACGTGATCTGTAATCCTTTATCCACCCGTTAAGCCTTTCGAGTTTTTCCCCAATACTGAAGGTGATCCTCTCCTGCATCTGATGGTTTGTGATGGTATCAAATGAACGCAGCCCTTCTGATGATTGTTTAACTGAAAAAAGAGTCTTGACGATCAGATCTGCTTTGACAATATCCAGATTTGGCAAAATGACCATTAATGCATTGCGCAGTTCATATAATGAAATCTGCAACTGCCATTGGGGATGGGCAAATTTAGCAAATGTGAAAAAAGCCCGGATCCTGGGATCCTTGATATACATCTGGGATGGGCGGGAAGAACGGTTGGGAATTCTTAATGATCCTAAAACGGTGGATATAGAAAAATTTAACGCGTCCGAAAGGTAAGGGGATAGAATAACAATTTCTCCAGGTCGGGCTTTTTGAGAATCAACAAGCATTTTAATTTGGGAACAAACGCTGGCGATCATCTCTGGATAAAAATGATAATCATTGATTGTCAGGACATCACTAAAGTCATAATTTACCGATGATCTGCGTTCTTGTGAAATGCAGTCATGAAGGGCGGCAGAAAAACTGATCAATGATTTATTCTGGTCTATCTTATTTTTAAAATATTCGTTTTTCTCGCAAAGGGATTTTATACTTGCCCCGCTTTGAGGATCCGCGCCAAGGAAGGACCTGAAACCACCATATTGATCAAAAAGTATCAACGAGGAATCAAAATTTGGGATCCACTCTTTTATAAGATCATGGGCTGCAGGTACATCTTCTTCAACATTGTCAGCAATAAGAACGCGGAAATTTTTATAGAAATACTCTTTGAAAATATCCTTATTCCAAAGATGTTTGAAAAATAATTCAACTTGCAGAGAATAATCAACCAGGTTGTTTAAAAAACAATATTTTCGGAACTCGGTCGCACAAATTAAAACCTGATCAAATGCCTTTGATAGTCCGGTCTCCAGATTGCTGACTGATTTAAGCCAATGGGAAATCTCATTTAAAGGAAACCGGATAATGGCGGTTTTGTTCAAGTCATCCAGAATTTGACCATATAGACGATTTCTGGTTAACACTAAAGATTGGAAAAAACCCTGTTCTAAAAAAGGAGTGATTGCCTTTTCCATACAGTATTGGGCGGTTTCGGTTGAAAGGAATTGGGGCGGGAGAGAAGGATTTAAAAAACCTGCTTCTTTAGAAATGACCGGCCAGAATAAGCTGACCATCCGGCGAGTAAGGCTTCCGAGAGTCGATAAATTTGGTAAAGAACCAGAATACTGTAATTGTTGATCAATGTATTTAATATATGGTTTCCCAAGACTGCGCTGCGGCACCAGAACAAGGATCTGAAAGCCTGGGAAATGCGCCATGAGTTGTCCAAGGCGGGCAATTGCGGTCGTGGTTTTTCCTGTACCGAATTCACCTTCAAGAAAGACCGAACAATTTAATGGAATATTTAATAGCCTTTCCTGATCAATATTCAGGATTACAGGCTGCATTATGACAAACCCTTATGCAAAAGGAAGGCGTTTATCGAAGATAAGAAACCGCTTTTTTGGATTACTTTTAATTTATTGAAAGGATAGAATCGCAGCAAAAGCAGAAACAGCGTTATCCCGGCATACAAAATGGGCCGGGAAATATCACCTTTCGTTGCAAGCAGGAAGTGAAGAATAACAAGAAGGGCAGCAAAATATACTAGCTTATGCAAGGTTTCCCATGCTTTGCCCATTTTTCTCTGAATTTTTGGAATAGATGTAACGGATAAAGGTATTAGCAATATAAGGGCAGCAAGCCCAATTTGGATGAAAGGTTTATATCGAATTTCTTCCAGGATCCAGGAAAGATTGAAATTAAAATCCAACAATATAAATATCAAAAAGTGAAGCAAGGCATAAAAGAAAGAAAATACTCCCAGCGTTTTTCTGATCAATATAAAAGAAGTCAGTCCAAGAATATTCCGAATTGGCGTGCAGGCAAGCGATAAAACAAGAAGATTTATGGATGTATGGCCTGACTGTAACGTAGCTGCCTGGATCGGATTGGCGGTCAGGTCTTTTACCAGGTAATTAAATATCATGGATCCAAATGGGATCATGCATAAAATGGCAGCGATGATCTGCCCGCGGCTGATTTTCATGGTCAGAAATTTATGGATAGATCCATCCCCTCATACAGACCCGCAACTTCTTCCTCATAACCATTGAACATCAAGGTTTCAATTCGGCCACCCTGGCCAATACGCTGCTCATTTGATTGGGACCAGCGCGGGTGCGGCACATTTGGGTTTACATTGGCATAAAAGCCATATTCTTTCGGGCTTAAGGCCATCCATAATGATACGGGCATTTCACTGACAAGTTCAATCTTGACAATACTCTTAATAGATTTAAAACCATACTTCCAGGGAACAACCAATCTGACAGGCGCACCATTTTGAGGGCTCAGGTATTTTCCGTATAAACCAGTTGCTAGAATTGCCAGGTTGTTCCGGGCTTCATCCACACGAAGCCCTTCAATATAGGGCCATGGGAATGCACCGCTTTTTTGTCCAGGCATTTGATCAGGATCCAGCAGTGTTTCAAACCGCACGTATTTTGCTTCAGAAGCTGGTTCAACAATATCCAGGAGTTTGGAAAGAGAAAAACCGATCCAGGGAATGACCATTGACCAGCCTTCAACGCACCTCATCCTGTAAATTCTTTCTTCCTGTTCAAATAAAGAGCGCAATTGGTCGATACTAAAGGACTGCGGTTTTCTAACATAGCCGCCAACTTTAATTGACCAGGGAGATGTAACCAGATCTTTGGCGAGTTCAGTGGGTCTGGATTTATCGCTTGAAAATTCATAATAGTTGGTGTAATTAATGATATTTTCAAAGCTTGAGACAGGATTTCCCAATTCATCCTGAAGTTTCATTGTTGAAGGTGGAGTAATATCAACAGTCGCAGTGGGAAGATCGTTTTCTGGAGATGGATTGCAGGATCCGGCTAGGAGTGATGCGGCAGATAAAGAAAGGGCATTTCTCATGAATCTGCGTCTGGAAAGATAAAGCGCTTCCGGTGTTATTTCGGAAGTTGAAATAAAATTTTTCACAAAATTATCCTCAGTTTATTAACCAATAGGAAATTTCATCTAATTTGATGGTAAAGCCTGGTGTTTCTCTGGCATTAATGAACATTCCAAAATGGCCATCATTATTCAGAGACGCATTTGAGATTTCCTTTAAAAATTGGCCATTGGCATATAAACGAATGCGATCATCCTTTGCCCAGACTCCCAAAATATTTGATTTATTTGTCCCAGAGTTTATGGAGTCGGCAGATGTATTCTCAACCAATACAGATAATCCTGAAGCGTCCCACTTTCTAAGTGTATAACCGCCGCTGCAAGTTAGTCCAAAGAAGTAAGCAAAACCATCCTGCAAGTTTGGCGCTCTGAAAACAAGCCCATATTGATCATTGCCGCTGCAACTTGAAACATCGAATTTTCCTTCAATATAAATATTCTTAGGCTTTTTCTCATAAAACAAATACCAACGAAGGCCATCAGAGGTTTTTGCGCTTGTGGCGGTAATTCCACCGCTGGAAGGTTTGAATTCAGTATTATCTGAAGTAAAACTTCCTGAAGAAAACCAGTTGCCGGCATTTGCCAGATCATCTTTCCAGCTTGGTTGGCCAAGAGATTTAACCGGATCTTCATTATCTAATGTTGGAACAGGAGCAGGCGATTCGGTTGGCAATAAATTGGCTGGCAAAGTTGGTTCCAAAGTGG
>Ga0172375_10008958_pt1 | contig 13319 bp, 13 predicted proteins | sample LakKiv1m_FD_114537 | JGI IMG/M metagenome (GOLD analysis project Ga0172375, IMG submission 114537) | Freshwater microbial communities from Kabuno Bay, South-Kivu, Congo - kab_092012_11.1m | ecosystem: Environmental > Aquatic > Freshwater > Lake | place: Democratic Republic of the Congo...
TGGAGATTTTGATGACGGGCAGGCAGTTTTCGGCGCAGGAATTGGCGTCGCTCGGTTTGGTGAATGAAGTTGTGCCAGCGGAACAACTGATGGAACGGGCGCACGCATTTGCCAACGAGTTACTGCTTGCGGCTCCGTTGACTCTCGCGGCAATCAAGGAAGTTCTGAACCACACGCAGGCTTTGAGTTATGAAGATGGCATTGCCGCGCTGCGCTCAAAGACCTTCCCTGCCTTCATGAAAATGCTGGCGAGCGCCGACTCAAAAGAAGGCGCGAAGGCATTTGTCGAGAAACGCAAGCCTGAATGGAAAGGCGAGTGACATGAAATTCGACGCTTCCCTTGCTTCGCTCCCATTGAAAGATGTGCCCGCCAGCGCCAAAGCCGCCGAGGAGATTGGTTTCGACGCGTTGTGGGCGCAGGAGACGCAGCACGACCCGTTCCTGCCATGTGCGTTGATGGCGGAGCATACCACGCATTTGAATTTTGGAACCGCGGTGGCGATTTCCTTCGCGCGCTCGCCCGCCAACCTGGCATATACCGCGTGGGATTTGGCAGCCCAATCGGGCGGGCGTTTTATTTTGGGACTCGGCACGCAAGTCAAGGCGCACATCGAGCGTAGGTTTGGTCAGCCATGGCCTGAATCGCCTGTTAAAAAATTGCGTGAACAGATTGAAGTTATCCGCGCGTTTTGGGATTGCTGGCAAAACGGCACGAAGTTGAATTATCGCGGCGAGTATTACAAGATCAGCCTCATGGCTCCATTTTTTCAACCGCCGCCCCTGAACTTCGACGCAAGCAATAACACATTGGGGCTTATTCCGATTTATATCGCGGGGGTAAACACGGGCTTGGCAAAGCTTGCAGGTGAAGCCTGCGAAGGCTTTCATGCGCACCCGTTCAACACTCCCCTTTATTTGAAGGAAGTGCTTCTACCCGCTATTGACGAAGGCGCGAAGAAAGCGGGACGCCAGCGCGGATACATATCCGTGACCGCTTTCGCGGCAACCACGCCCACGGAGATAAGTTTTGCCCGCGAGCAAATTTCATTCTACGCTTCAACGCCATCCTACCGCCCGGTCATGGATTTGCACGGCTGGGGCGGCGTCGCGGAAAAATTGTCCGCGCATGCCGCGAAAGGAGAATGGGCGGACATGCCGAAACTCATCACTGATGAAATATTGAGCGAATTTTGTCTGGTGACGGATGAAGGCAAATTGTTGGATGGTATGAGTAGCCGCTATGCAGGCATTGCCGACCGCCTCACGTTGTACACGCCGTTTATCGCAGGCGAGCGGGATGAATGGTGGAAGAGCGTATTGAAACGGTGAATCAAAACCGATATGGAAAGGTAAACCCATGGAACTCAACGGCAAAAAAATTGAAACAGTTCTTATTGAAAAGACCTTAGAAATGGGCGCATCACTGGCGGGAATTGCGCGCATCTCGGATTTGAAGGCGTCGCCGTCTTATACGGTTTATGACAAGCGTCCCTTCTACCCCGAATACAAAGGCGTGACATGGGACGAGACGTATAAGTCCGTGCTGGTGTGGGCGTTGTATCATCCCGCGTCCGAGCCAATTATGGATTGGTGGAGTCTGAAGGTGCCAGGCTTCACGCCTGGCAATCGCGTTTTGCGCGACCAGTCGAAGAAACTGCGCGTGTGGATTGAGATGGAACTTAACATCAAGGCATTGTCGCTGCCGTATCAAATCGAATATGGCGGCGTGTTCTTGAAGGACTCCGCGGTACTTGCTGGATTGGGAGTCTTCGGTAGGAACAATATTCTCATCACTCCTGAGTTTGGTCCGCGCGTGCGCTTGCGTGGAATCTTCCTGGAGCCAGAACTCGAACCGACAGGTCTTAGCACATTCGACCCATGTAAAGATTGCGACCGCCCCTGTCACCGCGCCTGTCCGCAGGATGCTTTCCGTAGCGGGAAATTCGAGCGCGACTACTGCAAAATCGAGAACGATAAACGCTACGCCAACGAAGAAATGCTGGATGGTTCCATCATGGGCATTGACGAACCGAGCATGGTAATGAAACCCTGCCGTAACTGCGAACTGTCGTGTCCCGTTGGGCGCACGGTGGTTGGATAGATTTTCACCACAGAGTGCACGGAGTTCATAGAGTTTTATAAAAACCTCCGCGCTCTCTGTGTTCTCTGTGGTAAATGCTTAAGTTTTTTTCTGGAGGCTGAAATGGCTTTGAAAACTCGAAATAATTATTTGAACGCCCTGAGGAAAATGCGTCCGAACATCTACAAGTTCGGCGAACTCATCGAAGACGTGACGACTCATCCCGCGACGAAACGCACCATCGAGAGTCACTGCCTTGCATTCGACGCATCGCATGACCCCGAACTGGCGGAGATGTTCACGACAACATCCATCTTTACGGGAAATAAAATCCACCGCTGGAATTCCATGATGCAGAGTCCGCAGGATTTGGTGGGCAATATGCACGTCAAGCGGCAGAACTATCGCCGCACGGGAACCTGCACGGGCGGCGTGTGCGTCGGCTGGAACGCGCAGAATGTCCTGTGGGCGGTCACGCAGGAGATTGACGCGAAGTATGGCACTGAATATCAGAAACGCTTGAAGGCTTGGATTCTCAAATCTGAGGAAACGGGAATCACCGTTGCGGGCGCATTGACCGACGCGAAGGGCGACCGCAGCCTGAAGCCGTCACAGCAAGCCAATCGCGATGTGACCCTGCACATCAAGGAAGTCCGCAAGGATGGCATTGTCATTCGCGGCGCGAAGTTCATGATTTGCGCCACTGCCGCTTCACAGGAAGTTTTTCTTGTCCCTGGCGGCGTGTATGGCGAAGAGGATAAAGATTTTGCGTTGGCTTGCGTTGTTCCGCGCGACATCGAAGGCTTGACGGTCATCGAAGCCACGCGCCCCAGCGACCAGCGTGATTACAACGAAGGCGCGGAAGATGAAGTCCCGAACACAGGCATTACGCAGGGCTTGCTGTTGTTCAACGATGTCTTTGTCCCGAACGAGCGCGTGTTCATGTGCGGTGAGTGGGAATTCACCAAACAGTTTATCCAATACTTCTCCGCGAATTACCGCGCGTGCATTGGCGCGTGCGTCGCAGGTCAGGGCGATGTGATGGTGGGCGCGGCGACGTTGATGGCGCGCGCGAATGGTCTTTCTGCGAAGACGTTCACCGATAAATTGGTCAACATGTCCATCAATAATCAGGTCACGTTTGGATTGGGCGTTGGCGCATGCACATTGGGAAAGCCTCACCCATCTGGTTCATTCTTTGCCGACCCGCTCACCGCACATACCAATAAAGTGATGGTGGCGACTCTGCCCTATGAAACCAAGCGCCTGACTCAGGAAATCGGCGGCGGCATGGTTGAGACGGGCTGTATGCCGTCCGCACAGGATTTGGCTCATGCTGAATATGGCGAACTGCTGTGCGAATATTACAAGGCAGGCGCAGGCTCGGCGGAAGCGCGACTCAAAGCCGCGCGTCTTTCCGAATGGCTGACCATCGGCGGCGGCGTGCCTGGCTGCATGCACGGCGGTGGCTCTCCCGATGGCGCGAAACTCACCGTCCGCGCGGCAACGCCCATTGAAGAGTATGTCAATTACGCGCGCAAGGTGATGGGTATCGAGGAAGAAATCCCAGAGCCGAAGAAAAAATAAAGTGCAGACCCTAAAGGTCTCCAAGACCTTCAGGGTCTTATCAAGGAGTCAACATGCGTCTTGAAAATAAAGTGGCATTGATTACAGGCGGTGCTTCGGGCATTGGCAAAGCCACCGTCAAAAAATTTGTCAGCGAAGGCGCGCGAGTCGCATTTTGCGACGTCAATGAAGAATTGGGGAAAGCCCTGCTCGCTGAAATCGGCGCGGAACATGACTTCCAAAAAGTGAACGTCGCCGACCGCAAAGCCGTGCAGGATTGGGTGGACAGTGTGGCGAAGAAATACGGGCACGTTGATATTCTCATCAATAACGCAGGGATTCTGCGGGACGGATTATTCGTCAAAGTCAAAGATGGTCAACTACTCAAGCAGATGTCCGAAGAGGCGTTTGATTCGGTGGTGGCGGTCAATTTGAAAGGCGTGTTCAACTGCGCGCAAGCCGTCGCGCCGTACATGATCCAGAACGGTGGCGGAGCGATTGTCAATATGTCATCACTTGTCGCATTGGAAGGCAACTACGGACAGACCAATTACGTGGCGACGAAAGCGGGCGTGGTCGGCATGACCCGCGTCTGGTCGCGCGAACTGGGCGGATATAACATCCGCGTCAACGCCATCGCCCCAGGCCTGGTGCTGACCGAAATGCTGCTGTCCATGCCCGAAGCGGAGTTGGAAAAACTGCGGCAGAAACCGCCGCTGAAACGCATCGGCACGCCCGAAGAAATTGCAAATTTATATTTGTTCCTTGCCAGCGACGAGTCAAGTTATATCTCAGGCGAAGTAATTCGCATTGACGGCGGTATGGTGCTGGGAACTTAATTTGTTTGCAGGTCGAAGGTTTAAAGGTACAGAATGAGATTTTTCAAACGTTTACGCGACAAGCCTTATTTATTGGAAGTTACTTACAAATTCACCGAGGCAATCTTTGCGCGGCTGCACCCGTTGATAAAAAGACTCGGCTACGGACGCGCGGATAAACTCATGCGTATCCCTGAAAAAATCGGCAAAGGCGCGGTGTTCGATTGCCAGATGTGCGGTCAATGCACGCTGCACTTCACGGGCATGACCTGTCCGATGGGCTGCCCGAAGAATCTCCGCAACGGACCGTGCGGCGGCGTGCGGCAGGGCGGCTTCTGCGAAGTGGATGCAACCATGAAATGCGTGTGGGTCGAAGCATACGAACGCTCGACCAAAATGAAAATTTGTGGCGATGGCATTTTCAACATCCAGCCGCCGTTGAATCAGCGTCTGGCAAATAAATCCGCGTTCATCAATTTGCTGTCGCTGCAGGGCGCGGATATGCCTGAAACATGGAAGACCGAAACAGGATTGCGCCATGACTGAGAATAGGACAAGCGGCAGATTTGAGGCCGCGCTGCGGTCGGGGAAGTTTGTCATCACCGCCGAAGTCACCCCGCCCGACAGCGCCAATCCGCAGGATGTCCTGGCTGCCGCGAGCAAGCTTGGCAAATTTGCGGACGCGCTCAATGTCACCGATGGGTCGGGCGCGAATTGTCATATTTCGAGCGTGGCGGCTTGCACCATTTTGTCGCAGGCTGGTTACGAAGTCATCTTTCAAATGTCATGCCGCGACCGCAACCGCATTGCCATGCAAGGCGAGTTGCTCGGCGCAGGCGCGCTCGGTTTGCATAATGTCTTGTGCCTCACGGGCGATGATGTTACCGTGGGTGATCATCCACAGGCGAAGCGTGTCTTCGATTTGGATTCGACTCAACTGATTCAAACCGCGCGGATCATGCGCGACGATGGAATTTTTCTCAGCGGGCGGAAGATTTCCTCCCCGCCGAAATTTTTCCTCGGCGGCGCGGATAATCCCTTCGTCGAGCCGTTTGATTTTCGTCCACTGCGGCTGGCGAAGAAAATCGAAGCGGGCGCGGAATTTTTCCAGACGCAGTACTGCTTCGACGTGGAGCGACTCCGCGCGCACATGAAAAAAGTCCGCGACTTGGGCTTGCATGAAAAAAGTTTCATCCTCATCGGCGTGGGACCTTTGCGCTCGGAGAAAACTGCCGAGTACATGCGGACAAAAGTCCCCGGCGTATACATCCGCGATGAAATTGTCGAACGGTTGAGGAAAACCCCGACCGAAGGGAAACGCGTGGAAGGAAAACGGATCTGTGTCGAGATTATCCAGCAGGTGGTGGAAATCGAAGGCGTGGCAGGTATCCACGTGATGGCGCACAAACAGGAAGATGCCGCCGTGGAAATTATCGAAGAAATTCAAGCCCTGAAAGTTTCAAAAAAACTTTAGGGTTTCAAAAAGGAGAATGAACGATGAAAGAAGTTGTGATTGTTGAAGCAGTACGCACGCCCGTGGGAAATCACGGCGGGATGTTGAAGGATTTCGATGCGACCACGCTGGCGCAGATTGTGATGAAGGGTGTGCTCGACCGTACGAAACTCGACCCGTCGCTGATTACCGAAGTGATTTTCGGTTGCGTCTTTCAATCAAGCGACGCGCCGAACATTGCCCGTGTAGCGGCGTTGAAGGCGGGCATTCCCAAAGAAGTGCCCGCGTACACCGTGGCGCGGAATTGTGATTCGGGTATGGATGCGATCGTCAACGGCTGGCGCGGGATTCAAGTCGGCGACGGTGATATTTATCTTGTGGGCGGAGTCGAGTCCATGAGCAACATTCCGTACCTGACGCGTGGCGCGCGCTGGGGTTTGAAACTCCGCCACGCGCAGTTGACCGACGCGCTGTGGGAAGGTCTGACCGACGCAAACTGCGGACAAATCATGGGACGCACGGCGGAGAATCTCGTCGAGGAATTCAACATCACCCGCCAATAGCAGGATGAGTTCGCGGTGGCGAGTCACAAGAAGGCGGCGCAGGCTCGCAATGAAGGCAAGTTCAAGGATGAGATTGTGCCTGTCGAAGTGAAAAAGAAGAAAGAAAAAATTTTGCTCGACCAGGATGAAACAATCAACCTCGACATTACGGTTGAGAAGGCTGGCACGGCTCCCGCGGTATTTAAAGAAGAAGGCGGCTCGGTTACTCCTGTCAACGCCTGCGGAATTTGCGACGGCGCGAGCGCGATGTTGATTATGACGGCAGAGAAGGCGAAGAAACTTGGCTTTACCCCACTGGCAAAGATTATCTCATACGGATACGCTGGCGTCGAACCGCACCGCATGGGGATTGCGCCCGCGGGCGCTGTCCCTGCCGCGCTGAGCAAGGCTGGCTTGAAATTGGAGCAGATGGATTTGATTGAAATCAATGAAGCCTTTGCAGGACAGGTGCTATCGGTCGGCGCGAAACTTGGCTGGGACTGGAACAAGGTCAACGTCAACGGCGGTGCAATTGCGCTTGGTCACCCTGTTGGTTCATCGGGCTGCCGCATTGTAGTAACGCTGATCCGCGAGATGGGGCGGCGCAACGCGAAGTATGGCGTCGCAACTCTGTGTGCGGAAGGCGGGCAAGGGAGCGCGCTGGTGATTGAGAGTATTTTATAAAAGGTAAAGGTATTTCTAGTTTGTTGCTGCCACTCAGTCCGTTATCTGTGAAGTACCATGAAAATTCCCCACATTGAAAGCGGATTTATGAACAAACCCTTTGAAGTTTGTATAATCGGAGCGCCTGTGTTAAGCCCATAAGCCGAAATCATTGCCCGAACTTCATTTGGTTGCTCTGTTAGGTCTATTTGAAGAACGCCTTTCATGGCGTATGATTTCATAATCTTAAAATAATCATTCCAGCGGGGTACAAATCTGGTATACGGGTATAAATTCAGGAAACGAGCGTAGGCGGCACGTAGGCGGCAGAATTACTGCCTTCTAGATAATTCTAGCCGAAAACGGTTGAGTACAAAGTAAATGAAAGGCGGTGGAGATTTATCTCTATCGCCTTTCATTTGTATTTCGCCTTGTGGTTTTCGTGATTAAATCCTGAGTGTGGATTACTGATTTGGCCGGGAGTGAAGACATACCAATTCGCCCTTGAACTACAGGCATCGGTCCATATCTTCAAATCTTGAAATAATCCAAGAGCTCTTTGATTTCAAACCCCTGAATCAATTCCATGATGGTTATGGATGTTTTCGAGAATAAGGATATGGTTCTATTTATTTCATCCCAATTTTCACCGGACGACGCCTGTTCGAGCAGGGTGTTCGACAATTCATGAAATTTTTCGAGTTCCATACCTAATTGCCTATAAGCTTCTTTTTCCTTGTTTCGATATTCGATATTTTCATACCACCTTCCCAACAAACTTTTCCTACTGTCAAGCTCTGGCAATCTGGCAAGCGCCCTCTCGCGAACTCCCTTATCCTTATCGGTATATATGATTAGGGCTGTTTTTATGATGTCCCTGCGAAAATCTACAAGATCCGTTTGCGCGAGATACTCCAACCCAAGCGGGTATTCCAGCCAGCGAGGTTCCTTGCCTAGCAATTCCGCAAAATCGGAGAATGGCAAGGCGCGGCTATAATAATAACCTTGGCTATGGGTACACCCGGTCGCCAGCATGAGGGTGTGAGTCTCATAGTTTTCCACCCCCTCCGCCATAAGGTCAAGGTGAAGCTGGTGCGCCATACCGACCAAATGCCTAAAAAGCCTGAAATCTGATCTTGATGTCGGCGCTTTTTGGGTGATATTCATGGCGAGTTTGATTGCCTTTAAGGGGAGTTCAGTAAGCGTGGATAACGTCGTATACCCGGCGCTGAAATCGTTCAACACGATGGAGATGCCCTGGGCGTCCATATCGCGAAGCATCTTTCTGGCAGCATCGTCATTTCTTAAGAGCGACCGTTCTGTGATTTCAAGGTAAAAGTTTTCCAGTCTTGCAAGTTTCCCTGATGTGGTTCTACGCAGAACCTTCAAAAAGCTATCATCATTAAATATTTTCGGAGACACATTGAATGATAAAAATAAAGAGGGATCAAGGGCATTCAAGGCAGCAAGGTCTTCGACAAACTTTGGAAGCATGGCCCTTGTCATTTGATTGATAAAGCCGGTTTTTTCGGCAAAGGGAATGAATACATCAGGCAACACTAACGAACCATCAGGCTGCTTCCAGCGAATTAGGCTTTCGGCGCCACAAATTTTTCCCGTAAATAATGAAATGACAGGCTGGTAATGAAATACCAACCTGTCCTCCGCGATTGCCTTTTCCAGCATCGCGGTATTGAGTTTCGGCTTCATGTCTTGTCTCCAATTTTTATTGGAATGAAAGGCGAAAGCCAATGGCTTGGCGCCGGTTGAGTTTACATTCCGGACCGATCGCGCCGCATGGCGTCCATGACAGCCACCGCCGCGATTTGCACAATGTTCGTGACATCATCACCTGTCTGCAAAACATGAACAGGAGCGCCCATGCCGAGCAGGATGGGTCCAATAGCTTTCGCCTTGCCAAGACGGGCCAGCAATTTGTAAGCGATGTTCGCGGACTCAAGCGATGGAAAGACCAGGATATTGGCATCTTTGACCGAGCTGAACGGATAACGCTCTTCGATGATACTAGGGACGACCGCTGTATCTGCCTGCATCTCGCCATCCACAACAAGGTCGGGGCGGCGGTTTCTGGTTATTATAACGGCATCCCGCACTTTGTCTGAGAGTGGATGCGGTGTGGAGCTAAAGTTCGAGAACGATAAGAAAGCCACGCGCGGCTCGATTTCCAACTGTTTGGCGAAGTCTGCGGCGAGAGAGGCGATTTCTGACAGGTCTTCCGCAGTCGGGTCAATATTTACAGTTGCATCTGTGAACAGAATGACACGATCATCAACAATCATGATGTAAATCCCGGCGGCGCGGATGGTTCCTTTTGCGGTATGGTGAATCTGTAACGCCGGACGTATTACTTCGGGATAATCGTACGTGAGACCCGAGACACAGGCTTCCGCATCACCCATCTTGACCATAAGCGGCGCAAACACATTTGGGTTTTTTGCCGTCTCATCATGAGCTTTCTGGCGGGAAAGCCCCTTTCGTTTGCGAAGTTCGTAGTACGCATTGGCATACTTTTCATATCCGGAAAAATCAGCAGGATCAATGATTTGCGGTCTATAATCCAGAGAGAGTGATTTGACCTGCTCTTCGATCACCCTCCTGCGCCCGATCAAGATCGGTATGCCGATCCCGTCCTCTTGAATCTGATAAGCGGCGCGGATCACCTTTTGCTCCTCTCCTTCCGCGAAGGCGATACGTTTCTCACCGGCGCTGGAGCGCGCCCTGTTCATGATGAAATGGCGCACCTGCTCGCCCTTGCCGAGGCGGAACACCAATTGTTCCCGGTATTCATCAAGGTCAATTTTCTTGCGAGCCACACCTGTCTTCATCGCCATCTCAGCCACGGCAGGCGCTTCCCACAATAACACGCGTGGGTCAAGCGGCTTGGGGATGATGTACTCGCGTCCAAACTTTAGATTTTCCAAGTCATAGGCGCGCAAAACAGAGTCGGGAACATCTTCCTTGGTCAGCGCAGCCAGGGCTTTGGATGCCGCGAATTTCATATCATCGTTGATAGCCTTTGCCCGCACATCCAGCGCACCGCGGAAGATGAAAGGAAAACCCAGAACATTATTGATCTGGTTGGGATAATCCGAACGACCCGTTGCGATGATGACATCTTTGCGCGCTGATTTTGCCAGCTCTGGTGTGATCTCCGGATCGGGGTTGGCCATCGCAAACACGAGCGGATCTCTAGCCATTGATTTGACCATTTCGGGCGTCATAACATTGGCAACCGAAAGACCATAGAACACGTCAGCACCACGCACGGCGTCAGCCAGGGAGCGCGCATCGGTGTCAACAAGGAAGCGTTCTTTATATTTGTTCATCCCAACCGTACGGCCTTTATAGACAACACCTTTACTGTCGCACAACATGATATTTTCGCGCCTGACACCCCAGCGGATGGCAAGTTCCGCGCAAGAGATAGCCGCTGCGCCAGCGCCGGAGATCACGATGCGAATTTCGCTGTGCTTCTTGCCGACCAATTCCAACGCATTGGCCAACCCGGCTGATGAAATGATGGCTGTACCGTGCTGATCATCGTGGAAGACGGGGATATCGAGCATACTTTTCAGGGTCTCTTCGATGTAAAAACATTCGGGAGCCTTGATATCTTCAAGGTTGATGCCGCCAAAGGTGGGTGCGATCCCCGCGACAATTTTTACAACCTCATCCGGGTCATGTGAATTGACCTCGATGTCGAAGACGTCAATATCCGCAAACTTTTTGAAGAGAACGCCCTTGCCCTCCATGACCGGCTTGCTCGACAGTGCGCCACGGTCTCCCAATCCAAGGATCGCCGTGCCGTTGGTAATCACCGCCACCAGGTTGCCTTTTGATGTGTATTCATAAGCCATCCCAGCGTCTTTTTCAATTTCAAGGACAGGCTCTGCCACACCTGGCGTATATGCCAGACCCAGGTCACGCTGGGTATCCATCGGTTTTGTGGGAACAACCTCAATCTTTCCAGGTTTTCCTTTCAGGTGATGATATTCAAGAGCATCTTCACGCGTAATCTTAGCCATATGATCTCCTATATAAGGGTTGAACAAGTCTTTCACTGTCGTAGTAGGTGCAATAGATAGCCACCATCACGATCTACTCCCTATCTCCATTTTGTGTGAAACGCGCCATCGCGATCTATTCTCCGATACGTATGTGCGCCAAAATAATCGCGCTGCGCCTGGATGAGATTGGCAGGCAGGCGTTCCGAACGATATGCGTCAAAATAAGCCAGGGAAGCAGAGATACCCATCATGGGGATTCCCAGGTCAATTGCCGTCTTTACCACATCACGCCACGCGGTTTGATTTCTCAAGACTGCATCTCGAAACCCATCGTCCAATAAAAGATTTGACAGTTGGGGTTCAGCTTCAAAAGCAGTAACGATGCCATCCAATAAAGAGGCGCGGATGATGCACCCCGCGCGCCAGATGCGCGCGACATCAGCGCAGTTAAAGCCAAAGTCATACTGGTTGGATGCCGACTTAAACAAGGCAAAGCCTTGTGCATAGGATGCGATTTTGCTGGCATACAATGCCTTCTCTGCGAAATCAATCAAATGCTGTTTGTTGCCCGAATATTTTAGTGTCGCGCCGCGAAGGAATTTACCCGCGATCACGCGTTCCGACTTCATGCTCGACAGCAGGCGCATCTCCACCGCAGCGTGAATGGTTGGGACGAGTGCGCCAACATCCATTGAATTCTGACTTGTCCACCTGCCTGTGCCTTTTTGCGCGGCTTCATCCAAAATCATATCCACCAGCGATTGACCTGTTTCTTCATCCAATCGTTGCAGGATTTTTGATGTGATCTTGATCAAATAGGATTGCAGTCCGCCTTCATTCCACCTGGCGAATATCGCAGCAAGTTCTTGATTCGGGATACCCGCGCCGCGATGCAGTAAATCATATATCTCTGCGATCAATTGCATGTCGCCGTATTCAATTCCGTTATGCACCATCTTAACGTAGTGCCCCGCGCCGCCGCTACCCATCCATGCCGCACATGGAATTCCATCCCCCGCCTTTGCAGAGATGGATTCCAGCATCGGCTTTACCTGCTCCCATGCAGACACCGTTCCGCCAGGCATAAGGCTGGGACCCAAAAGCGCGCCTCTCTCACCGCCTGAAACGCCCATCCCGATGAATTGAACTCCCTCCTCTGTTAAATTCTTAACTCGTCGATCCGTGTCTTTAAAAAATGAATTGCCGCCATCCATCAAAATATCACCTTTATAGAGATGCGGCTTCACGGACAAAATGGCGTTGTCAACAGGCTTCCCTGCAGGCACCATCATCAGTATCCGTCGGGGCTTATCCAAAGTTTGGATAAGCTCTTCAAGCGAATCAAATATTTTTATGTTCTTATCTTTATAAAGGGATTTATCAAACTTTAGATTTACATCATACCCAGCCACGGAAAATCCATTCCGTTCAAAGTTCAATGCCAAACTTCGCCCCATTACACCCAGACCAAGAATTCCAATATTCAAGTTATTGCTCCTTCAGTTATACCTTTACCTGCTTCATTAATATATTGCGGATGAAGATAAAAAATGTTTATGGATTGAACAACCTGCGATATTGGATTGAATCCTTGCTGACAGGCGTCTGAACTCAAAACACACATCCACTAAATTCTTGCTTGACGAATAATAATCTTTGGATATAATATTCAAATATTCTAAGATAATAATATTCAAAGATTATATCGAAGGAACCCTTTTCATGCAAGACCCACTCCGAAATTTCAAAGCTGATTTCTTCAAGGCGCTATCCCACCCAGCGCGAATCAAGATTTTAGAGATGATTCGCAACGACGAGTTGAGTGTTACCGAATTGCAGGACCACCTGGGGATTGAATCGTCCAGCGTATCGCAACACCTGTCCGTTTTGCGCAACAAGAACATTGTGGACAGTCGCAAAGCTGGAACGACCGTTTATTATCGAATTCGGGATTCAGAAATTCTCGAACTGCTTGAGGTGGCGAGAAGGATATTCAACAACCATCTGGTCAATGCCCGCTCCACATTGGAACAAATGGAAGACGAAAACGCCGCGAATGTGAAAAAATAACTTTTACTTTTTATCAAGGATTTGACCATGCCTGCTCTCTTTCAAAAAATCTTCAAAACGGGAATCGTCACCGAGCCGCTCGGACCCGATGACGCGGAA
>Ga0172375_10008959_pt1 | contig 13318 bp, 17 predicted proteins | sample LakKiv1m_FD_114537 | JGI IMG/M metagenome (GOLD analysis project Ga0172375, IMG submission 114537) | Freshwater microbial communities from Kabuno Bay, South-Kivu, Congo - kab_092012_11.1m | ecosystem: Environmental > Aquatic > Freshwater > Lake | place: Democratic Republic of the Congo...
ATATGAAAAAGATGTCCTTACTTAAAATTCTCACTTCGTTATAAGTAAAAATAAAGATGTCGAAAACTAAGAGTAGCGAAAAACTTGCCGCTTTGTCTTCCCATGTGCAAGACCTTGAAGGAAATATTGCTAGAAAGGAAAAGTGTTTCCCAACCACGACAGTCATTGCTATTGCTGCGCCATTTATAGCTGGATTGGGTCTGTATTTCTTGCAACCGTCGTTTGTCCAAAAACAAGAAGGTGGAAAATATGTTAGAGATAGCAAGAAAATGCTGTTATGGACAATCGGATTCTCAGCTTTAGTGTGGATCGCGTTGTTTTTGTTTACATATTGTAAAGGAGGACAGAATCCGTCGAAAGTATGTCTTGATTAAAAAAGATAGAATGCATATCACATGGAACTAGAAAGTTCATGTGATATATTTTGTGAAATTTTGTATTTCGCTTTAAGTAACATAAATCCTAAAATAATGCCTAAAGTTTCTGTAGATCCCAATTCAGATGACCTTGAAAAACTTACCGTCCCCATGTTACGTGCTCGACTTGCACGTGCAGGTAAGTCTAAGGGACATTCTGCTCTCAAGAAAAAAGATATCATCCGCGTTCTTCGAGGAGAAAACGTAAAAATCGCAAGGAAACCCAAAGCAGTCGATCTTCTTCATGGTCTTATCGATGACGTTACGCCAAAACGAAGTTCTCCTGCTAAATCTCCCAAACGTGGTTCGCCTGCAAGAAAGTCTCCTTCTCGCAGTTCACCAAGTCGTAGTTCACCCGCAAGAAAGTCACCTTCCCGTAGTTCACCTGCTAAGTCACCGTCCCGTAGTTCTCCAAGTCGCAGTTCACCTAAAGTAGCTGTTAAACGTATTCCACCGCCTCCTTTACCCCGTGATATTCCTCCGCCTTTACCTCGTGATCCTATTCCTGCTATCGTTCAGGGTGTTGCAAGTGCTTGCGCGACTTCTAATCGAAAAGAAGCGAAACGAATTATCAAGTGCCTTTGCAAAAAGTTTCCTGATATTGTGCGTTGTGCAAAGAAGGGTGCAAAGGTCAAGAAGGGTGAAATTGGTCTCCCAGTTTTCTCTCCTCCTCGTTCTCCTCCTAAATCTCCCAAGCCTCCGAGTTCTCCCGCTCCTGCACCGCCTATTCCTTCTGCTCCCCCGGCTCCCGTTGCCGTTCAACATCAAAAACGTGTTAATTTACTTCACGATATTGTACTTCAAGCAAACAAACTTGCAAAGAAGGAAAAGTTGTGTGCCGAAGGTCAGCGTTTCAGCAAGAAGAAATCGATCTGCGTGGATCGTAAAGTCAAGTCTCTCGAGACGGATAATCCTTTTATGAAAGCTATCGCGGATCGTATGGGTGTTAAACTTACGAAGTCTCCTAAACGAGAAGCCGTACGCGTCAGCCCTAATAGATCTGTCGCTGTTGCATCAACAAAAGCGCATTCTCCGTCGATTCCTGTTCCTGTTCGTACAAGCATCAAACGTTGTAACCCTCCGTTAAAAATGAATAGTCAGGGTAAGTGTTCTTGCCCTGAAGGACAAGGTCTTTCAAAAGAAGGAGTATGCGTCAATCTTAAAGCTCTTATCGAAGCCGGAGAGCTGGACACATTTGGCAATGATACCATTAAGAATGCTCTTTTACTACGTCGCGGAAAAAGAGATCAAGAAGATGAAGAAGAAGAATGGTAAATTACCAGCACATCTTTTCGAAGTGCAGGTGTTAAGACTTCGCCTTAGAGTATCTTAACGGCAAAACCGTTAAGATACGAATATACGAGCTTTATTTTTTTATACGTTTAGATACGTATCAGAACTTCGAGGTTCTTCTTATCTGGAACTTGTATAATAACCTGGGAAATCGCAATACGTCATTCGAACTTTTGTACACACTTTCGCATAAGTGTGTATTTTTTATGTATTACTTCTAGTAAACTTTACATTTCGTAAAAATGGCATATGACTGGAAAAGTATTGCGATCGGCATTTTAGCAGCATTCCTTGTGTTAGACTTTATGTATTCTTTCTCTAAGAGAAATTCTCCACATGTCTTGGAAAAGGCGGTCGATAGTATGTCCTCATCTTCAGGGTTTGTCGCAATCTTAGCATCTTTGATGATCGGCGCTTTAGTATGGTATCTTTCCAGTAGACCAAGCAATCCCAAGGATAAAGAGAAATATGGCATTAAGAATTAGAGCATTACATATCTAAATTCAAGTCATCCTTTCGAATTCAATCGGTTTTATTATCCGTATCGTACTGGCAAAGCCAGTACGATACAATATAACATTATAATCTGATGCGGATAATAACACCAATGGATCACTCATCAGTTTCTTGTAAGTCACTTAATTTGCGCGTTGTTGGTCGTCATTCATTTGCTCTTCATACTCTATACGCTTAATGTCTTTGAGATAGACGGTAGCGGTCGCGATGTTTCCGGCATCCACTTTTACCTTGAGAGGATGTCCTTCGATAAGAGGTGCATAGAATTGCATGTGGGTAGATAATGTAGGGAGTTTCATTAACGGCTGGATAAGAGACATATGGAACGATGCGTTATATTCTCGATCTTTGTTGGGATTCTCTTCTGCTTCATCAGAGTCAGAATCAGAATCGTCGCCGATGGTAACTTGGCTTCCGTAAAGACCGCCTGCAGTACTATAAAACTTGATGTATTTGTGACCTACCATCTCGATGTCAAGCTCTTTAGAAGTCGTCGTCATCTTTTTGATTTTCTGGAAATCGGGAGAATCAATCACTTTAGGATAGCCATAAGCGCTGACGGTTTTACCTTTTTCGTCGATATAAAAGTCCGGTAAGTCCATGAGTTCATGAGTTGGTTTAATTGTGATGTCGCAATGGTCAATGACAGTGGTCTTGGACTTCTTAGCGACCTTTTTAACATCTGGGGGAAGTTTTTCTTCCTTCTTCTTGTTTGATTTAGCGGCTTTGATGTGAATGTGAAGTTTATTAGGATCACTTACCAAAATATAAAGAGTAAGCACATCCTTCTTCTTAACGTTACGTACGTTGGTTTTGAGATGTTTAAGATTTACAGAGAAACTAAATTCGGCGGTACACTCAAAGTTCTTAAACTTTTCACGGGGAAAAGACGCATCAATCAAGATACGATTCAATTTTGGATTGTCGACACCACGGTGAAAAAAACCTGCATTTGTAACCGTAAAATCGGTTTTTTGAATGCTGACGTTCAAAAGGTCGATGATAATTTTGAATACATGACCTTTTGGAATTTCACCAAAGAAAAGGTATGTAGGTTGTTTTCCCGATGCCATAATTTTGAACAAGATAAATATAATTCTATTTTCTCAAGTTCTTAAATACATATATAAGTTCATGTTTTTTTTGGCATATTTTGTAATTTCACCATAAATTTGGTGAAATTAATACATATTTTTTAGTTGTAGATGAAGGAAAGATAGGTCTGTTCGTTGCGTCCGTCAAAAATTCCAGAGAGATGACGTATTTTCTTTGTTTTAGGTGTTAAGGACCATACTAAGCCGTACGTTTCCGCATCAGGGATGTTCATGACGTCGATACCTTCATCTTTGACAATAGCCGCTATTTCTACAAGCGGTTTCTCATGTAAATCATTAGAACTTATTTTCTTCCCTGGAGAGAGACTTTGAATATAAGAAAGATACATCCCGTAACATTTACAGAGCGCATACACAAATAATTGTCCTTTGGTCTTGAATCCCGACATATAGCATACCATGTTTGTCGGATATATACCTAGTTCCATTACTATTTTTGTAATCTCGATGGAAACTTTGGAGATGATTACCGCGTAGGGAATTGTAGCATTCAATTTATCGAAAAACAACATTGCGGTTTGTAGGTGTTTTTGAAAGTGTACTCCAGAAGGTGTTATCGGTTGTTGTAGTCCTATATCTATTCCCATATCAAGTAATGTTTTTGCAGAAGATTCATTGAGTTCGTATTCTCCAGGGATATTCTCAATTAACACGACGCAATAGTGATTCTCCGCTAAAGTAAATTCTGGAGGACTTTCAATGAGAGCAATCTCTCCTGCCATCGCTCTGATGGATGATGCCATAGTTGACGTATCTTTTTTTTACGATGATACGTATCTTCCATTTTAAGCGCTTCCGCACTTTCTATACTTCATAAAACTGCATAAAGTAGGGAACTGAATTTCTCTACTTTATTTCACCACTACGTCTAAATGATCTTAGCGTTTTTGAACTGTACGAGTGTAATACCAATATATACCGGTTAACAATGGTGCGGATGCTACTAACCAACACCACATACTGCCTACACCGCAACTATAGAATACTGATGATATCAGTAATGTAATAAGAATAATTGCAAGTTCAAAGATCATGAGATCCATGGGACGTAATAATAGTACGATTACACCGATCAAACACACCAAGTAAGGTAAAGCGCCGTTAATCCCTTTCATATTCTTTGAAAATGAATCCCACCATGCAAGGTTAAGATGCGTACATCCTTCTTTGGGAGTTAAGACTGTAAAAGCTGGAGAATTATTTAGGTTCCATATCAACCACATCATATAAGCACCCATCAACAGAATCGCGAATGTTCTTACTCTTGTCGTACCTCCGAGTAACGCTAGACATAACAGTCCCACTACGATAGGTTGCATGACGTTCGCTATCAAAGCGCCCTGCGTAGCCCAAAAATGAAGTCGAGAGGTTTTCGCGTTTTGTGTTCTCCACGCCAGCCCTTCAAAGAGTTGCATTAGCAACGTGAACAAAAATAAAACGGACACGATCGTTACGCTTACATTCTTAAAGTATACGATGTTGAATACACAGAACGTAGCGCCAAGTACGAAAGTGATCCAACTCGTTCGTTCGTCAAAACACATCCCTAAGTTTTAATTTATAAAATTGAAAAACATAATTCCTTGAAAGTCTCATATTGTAAGAAATTTCACAAATGGTCTTTAATTACGAAATTCGCAGAATCAAAAAGAATTCCAATAAAGAAATTAACGTATATTTATCTGGAGATAACATTCGTGACGTATCTTTCATGAAAGATAATACGAATGTCGTCTTTTTGTCAGCAATGTACAACGAAATCTCCAACTTAGAGCCTCTTGAAGGTAATAAAACTCTTCGGGAATTGTATTTGCAAAACAATAAGATTTGGGACCTTACACCTTTGAAGTTTAGTTGTTTGGTTCAGATCTCATTACGTAATAATAGGATTGACGACGTAGCGCCTCTATCTTTTATACAAACACTTACTGCTATTGATGTAAGTTCCAATCGTGTGCAAGATGTATCTTTACTAGCCAAACTTCGAAATCTCAAATTCCTTGATGTTTCCAACAACTTAATAGATGATATAAGTTCAATTTCTCAAACTCCAAGTATAACCTCTCTATGTGTCAGTCATAATTATATTACGGACGTGTCGTATCTATTAACAAGTACGACTATTCTTCATTCTAGCATATCTGGAAATCCAGTAGTCGATATCACGTCTAAAATGGATATACTGCAAAATGTATGTAAGTATAACAAAATTAACGAGAGAAATTTAAGGATTACGCTCTTTGATCTCTTATCGAGAATGCTACTGTAATTTGTATACTTGTTGTATACAAACATATTCTCTGATTTATGCGGATTGTCCATGTGACATGGCAAATCGGATCAATGAATCGAGCATTCTATCGTAATTTGTATACTTGTTGTATACAAACATTCTATCGTAATTCGTATGCTTGAAATTCTCTCTGATTTATGCGGATTGTCCATGTGACATGGCAAAACGGATCAATGAATCGAGTTGACGATTGGCACCTTGCATGCTACCGTATTGCACGAATTCTTTGCTTGGGAAACCTTTGGGGTAATAACGAATTTCAGGAACACCCTCAATGCCGTTTTGTTGAAGGATTTCAGGTTCCTTGTGCGCTTCAAAATCCATGACGTCTACTTCTTTACCGATCTGCTGACGAAGTTGCTCCCATGTTGGTAAAAGGGATGTACAATGAGGACAACTAGAACTGTGGAAGACTACAATGGCGGGACGAGCTGAAGGTTTTGCTGGAGGAGCAGCGAAAGTTTCTTTTGGCGCTGAAGAAGGCTTTGGAGTAGCATCAGTAGATGCGTTATCCGATGCTGCACGAATCAGTTCACTCTCTTCCTCAAGGTCGTGTTTTGCGTCGTTCTTTCGGTTGAAATACATGTATGCTACGATACCAAGTAATAACACAACGATTAAACCAATACCAAGGTAAAGGTTTCGGTCTTTACTTTTCCATAATTTGCTAAATGCTCCCATTGTTTTATAGTTTCGTACTTGTGTCGTTCTAAATCTTTTATTATGTATGCGCACTTTTTTCTATAGTCCGACAAACAAACTCCTACTTTTTTCTAAATATTTGAATATAGAATATAAAATAATTTTCTTTCAAAAAAATATGAATTTGAATTTCAACATCTTCAAGAAATTGAAGGTGTGGGAATGGGTTTTCTTAGGCTGTATTTTTATTATATTGTGGTGTTACGCTTACTCTAGATTATTTTGTCCGTCTATAGAGTCGCTTTATCGTAAATTTGGCAGACCTAGAACGGTAAACATGAAATCACATAAATTTTCAAATGGCGATCTTCTGTTTCTGTCTGGTATAACAGGAGGAGAGAAATCGTGTCGATGGTTATCGGGTTCTCCCTTTAGCCATGTCGCAATTGTGTTTGTAGAAGACCAGATTCCTTATGTATTGGAATGCGACATTGGAAGTCATCACACCGATGGTATACGCATACTCACATTACAAAAGAAATTAGCACGTAAAGAACAACACCGCATCATCGGTTACCGAAAGTTGCAGTATCTGTTGCATAGACCAGAGATTGAACCGCTAAAGTTTATTGACGTCTACGAAAAATATCATGACCTATACAAATTCGACACTAACATGACAAAGTGGTTATCTTCTTCGAAGAAACCAAAAGAAAGTTATCACACCATCCGTAAAAAGATGTTTTGTTCCGAGTTTGTATGCTTCGCATTAGAAACACTAGGTATCTGTACTTTTGACAGTGCGTACTATACCTATGCACCGAAAGACTTGGTGAATTCCCATAAGATGAATATGGGTAAAGGTCTGATATATACACCCCTTCAACTTTTAGACACCCACTAAAATCTAAGTGAAAAACGATAAATTGCAAATTAACTTTTTACAGAGACTTACAGGACCAGATACCTTAGGTATTTAGCTACTACTAAAGCGAATTTGAACTCATTGTTGGATTATTGAGAATGCGAGATCATTCACGTGTAAAAGCACATCGTGATCAATCGCTTCGGGATGTTTACAAGACCGAAGAATGGAAACAACTCATGGGATATGATGATGTTGCTCCTAGTCGCAAGGCGTTTAAGGCGGATAGATCTTTTGCTTATCAGAGCGGCAATATCAACATAAAACCTCAATATGTTCTTAACTCTTCGAGTATTAAGACTGGATATTGTGTAACGCAAGCCGATCTTGACGCCGAATTCGCCAGAATGAAACCTTCTGTACGATTTCTATTAATCGCTATCAGCCGATCTGAAAGAGAGTGCGAACACTATCCGGGTTATACGGGAGAAACTTTAACGCTTGATCTCGCCGATTTAAGACACCAACACACTGAAATTACTAAGTGTGACGATCGCTACGATCCTCCCAGATCATATGCTGAAAGAACAGATCCTTGCAAATTACTTGCGTGTAACGCATGGAACGTCGACCTGACTTTATTACTTGAGACCGTCAAGAGGAACACCATCCTCAAGCGTATTTTCTTAACGATGATCGACGAAGACCATCATTACATCGTTCTCGAACCTTTGTACGATTTTATCAAACTCAAGCCTAAAACACAGATAGAAACGATCTACGTCAATGCGCAGCAGGTATTCTATCAACCTTTACAAGTTACGCCTCCTCAGCAATACACGATCCTTTATCAGCCACCTCCGGTGCACGTACCTAAAATTAAAATTGGTGCTATGCCTATTCTCCTTTCCAATCGTAACCGATCGCCCGCTTTAATTTACAATACTATATCTTACGATACTCCTGTTACGGTTCGAACACCGGAAGAGATCGCCGAGAATGAACAAATTTCTTCACTCATCGATAGTAACGTGTGGAATGATAACAGCAGCTTCGAAGCGGTAACAAGTGAAAGCGATGGCTACGATACGTCCACATCAGAAACTTTCACATCTCCCTACGATGACTATTCATATTGCGAGATTTAAAAGATTTACAAGTGAAAGTGATACGTCCGCATCAGAAACTTTCACATCTCCCTACGATGACTATTCATATTGCGAGATATAAAAGATTGTCAAGTGAATTACGAGTGAAAGCGATATTGCGAGATATAAAATCGTTGCGTATTTTTAAATCCTAATAAAAAATGCCTCCTAGGAAAAATACAACTCCCAAGAAAACAGTTCGTAAGGCGAGTCCTACAAAACGTACGTGTGAGAGAAGTGCTGAAATCGCACAGAAAAAATGTGCGACGATGAAACGCAATGGTAAAACAAAAAAAGCGAATGCGTGCAGTGATACGTTTGAAAAGTCATTAGCAAGATGTAAGGCGCGTCAAGGTACCATCACTATCACCAAAATAGAACTACAACCTTCTGTTGGGAAAATAGGTTACGCTCTCCCAAAGAGTAAAATGGGAACTGTCAGACCAAAGCGTATTGATGATATGCAGGTCTTGATGGCAAAACTTAAACAAATGAAAATAAAATAAGAAATTTCAAATTTTCGTATTTGTGAAAAAACTAGAAATACGAAAAATCAGAAGAAAAGATAAAAGCAAAACACAATTCACGTAGAGTTAAAGCATCAGATACCTCAAGATACTTCAAGTATTTCACCATATTAATTTGAGGCATCTTTCCATATAACCCACTGTCAAGTTTAAAGTATGAATATTGATGATGTGAGTTACGAGTGGGGCGGACCAAGCTCTAAAATTAAGACTGTAAAAATTGTGGGAACACACGGGTCAGATACCCTTACCATTACGTTTACTGTCAACCACAACAAACGTACTGCTTCTTTTTCAAACTACGATCACAATGGTGATTACGTATTTACAGATATGTGTTCTAAGCCGTTCATCACAGAAATAGATCTTGAAAATGTATGTCGTGAAATGTGGTTAGAGTGCATGTACACCTTAACGCTCTACAACCTCTGAAAAAATTTGAAGGCGAAAATGGAACTTTACAATAAAGTTTACAAGATAGTTACCTTAAACCTCTCTTCTAACACCTGAAGAATGTATTCTAAAATATCAGATGGATTGTCGATTATGAAGCCTACCGATTTTAGCCCGGATGGCGAGGGTGGGGAGATGTATCCAAACAACCCTAATATAAGAGCACTAACTTTAGAGTCAAACGATATGGCACCCGTCGAACCCTATGATTTTAAGGAAAGTAACCCAGAAATGCGCATGCAAGACATACGACAAGGTTCGCATCAAGTACCCATCCAACATCAAGCTCCAATACAACATATGGACCAAAGAGGAGTTCCTGATATGCGGCAAGTTCCAATGCAACATCAAGTTCCAATGCAACATATGGATCAAAGAGGAGTTCCTGATATGCGGCATGTTCCGCATTCTGACCCGCGCATTCAAAGAGGGTATCAGGGTACTCCTGAACACGCCATGCATATGGGATATGTCGATAACGGAGAATATCTGGACGATGTCGTATCACATGAAACGCCTGTAAACTTACCACCTATTCTAAAGAGACCTGACGATCGCAAAGATTTTAAATCGCTTAAAGGGGATAGACCTTCTGTACGCTTTGATGGTATACCCACTTTACATAAGGGAGGTATCCAATCTGATGTTGCTGGCGGTTCTCTGTCATCTTTGGCTGAAAAACCCACACAGCAATTTCAGGCGATAAAAGATTTCCATCCTAAACTTCCGCGTCAATATCAACAAGAAGACGATGATATCGAATTTCTGGTAGGTGACCCCAAACATCATCAACATCATCAACAACATCAACATCATCTCCTAAAACCTGCTCCTGTTCTACGTTTTGATCCTCCTCAAGGTCTTACCATAGAGAAAGGTTTACCGATGTGCTGGGCGTTCTGTAGGAGATGTCGCAAGAAAGACAAATTGAGATCATGCGATTGTTTCTTATCGACGAATTTCATATGCGAAGGTTGCGGATGGACGTACATTGTACACGAAAACGATAATTGTAAAGTGATGTTTTGGCGGCATGTTACCGCGAATTAACGCATTCTTCAAAGAATTCCACGCTTTAGATGCGTGGAATTGGAAATTAAGTACTTATGCGGATTTTTTGCGACCCATCAATACGAAAACTATGATACCGATCACTGCAAGAAAAATCCATAACAATGTATAGGATTTACGTCCTCTCTTCAAGTACAGCGTCGTTCCTGTTGCGTATTGTGTTGGTACTTGATTTGAACTTTTTATGCTGCAAATTCCGCCTTGATAATTAACAAGGATACTGCCGCACTTACCTGTAAACGCAGGTGTATAGGAGAACGCTTCGCATCCGGACAATTGATCGCATAACCTTCTGCAATCATCTTCTGTCATAGTTTTAATTGCATCGGATGTTGTTTTGTCTAGCACCAGATCATATCCTGCTATAGTTGTCTCGGGAATAATCTCATAAGTTGACATTCTTTCTTTTAGAAATAAAACTCATATTATTCCATCTTTGCAAAAACAAAAGATGCAAAAGATAAATTCATAGTTCCTCGGTGAGAATGAGTTCGTCCAAAGGCAAAATTATAATTCTTGAAAGCGACGACCATTACAAAGATCTCGTTGACAACGAATCTCTTCATTCTAGTGTTGTAGTCTTCGTTTTCTCTGCCAGTTGGTGCGGGCCTTGTAAAACATTTAAACCGAGGTGGGAAAAAGTTTCGGGATCATATCCATCTATTCCATTTTTATATGTAGACATTGACGAATGTCCAAATCTTACAGATACACTTGGTGTGTCTAGTATTCCTGCAGTACGCATCTATAGACCTGGAAAAAAAGTAAATTACTTTGAAGTAAAAGCTACCGAAGAGGATCTCCGCAAGAACATTGAGATCGCCATAAAGTGAAATTGAGCGAAGAGTTACACCAACAGATACCTTATTATACTTCAAGTATTTCACCCCGCTACTAAAGTGAAATTGAAACTATATGAGGCATCTTTCCGTGTAATCTACTGTGAAATTACGTATTATTGCGAATACGTAATGTTTCTAAAAGATTAGAGGTTAAAAGGCATGCCAGAAACCCACAATACAAACAATATAACAACGGTTGCGATGAGTGCTACTTTGCCAGAAGATTTCCAGTCTAATTTTTCACCTTCGAAATAGTATTCTCTGATAAACTTGTTCGCCGTACTTGACCACATGACAAATACAATAAAAAGACCCAAAAGCAACAAAAGAATAATAATATGAGGTAATTTCGTGGAGCCGCCGTCCATGCTAAACCCTTCGGTGACGTTATCCATCATGGTATCGCTTAATTCTTTTTGACTCACAAGATACTGTACATCGGTTTCACTCTCTACACCTTTACCTGATTTAGAGGGTGCATAGCCTTCTTTGGGAGAAGGTTGCGGTACTGTCGTGTTTACAGAATTCATAGCTCTAGGATCACCCGCTGTTCTGGAGAAAGGTTCTGTGATGTAACGCGAGTTACTATATGCACTAACATCAGGATCAGTTGCAGGTATATTGTCGGGAGGCGTAACGGAAGGATGGTTTTCCATACCATAAGGTGCTAAATTTTGAGGAGTGATATTATTCCACCATTGCGCATCGGGAGGTGCAGGATAGTAACCTAAATTCTCAGATGCGGTCTGGCCTGTGCTATATAAACCGCCGTACTCTCCGTTGATGTAACGATGATCCTGTCCGGCATAGATATCTGAGCTTGTATTCGAACGACCGTAAATATTTCCAATAGGTTGGTGATGTGTAGCACTTACACCTCCTGGAGAACCTATCAGATTGTCGTTACTTACTTCGTAATCATACTGATACCCATCATCTCTGGCAAAGTTACTCCCTGCAAAAGGATCTTCTCGTTTTGGAGATGAACCGTACAGGGATCCATCGTAATCTTTTACGCTTTGATACATTTTCTTTATTACGCAAATTTATTATTTCCAACTGAAAAAAGGAATGGGTTTTACTTTTTCTTTGTCGTATAAATTGAAAATCTTTTCTATATATTTCTTTTCAAAAATATAAACGAGAATGGACGTAATAAAAACCATCTCTCAGGATGAATTGGATGAAAAAGATGGGGAATGGTTCAAGGAGCAATACTATCGCATCTATTTCGATATCCGCAAGAAACAGCAAGAAGCTAGTGCTTATGCGATAAACTATTACAAGGCAAATCGTGAGAAAGTCTTGAAAAAACGACAGGAACGTCAAAGAAAAATTAAAGTTGATGCGCCACGAAGACCAAGAGGTAGACCGAGAAAATACAATACTGTCGAAGAATATGAAATTGATGTCATCATAGACGCATAACAGAGACTTGCCATTACTAAAGTGAAAGTGGAACTATCTTTCTGTGTAATACACTGTAATTCATTTTATTTCGATGATAATTTGTGAAAAAACTATATTTCCACAAATTTACTACTTATGGCATGTAAAACTTTGGAAATGGTATGTTTTAGCGATGAAGAAGTTAAATTTGAACAGTTCATGTTTACTGTCAACAATGTAACGCGATGTATTTCGCGGCGACAAAGACGTATCGTATCGGATAATTATCGTCGTATAAATTACTCTGGAAAGTATAAGCATTTCAAAAAACTCGTAGACGCAAATTTTATGGCTGTGATCAGGTGCGAGTGTCTTCACGCGTTTTACACTTCTTTGTCCTTGTTTGTTGAACAGGTGAAAGTTTTACAAAAAACGCGTTACAGCTATTCTTATACTTTTGTGCTTTCAAGGTTGATCGCGTTGCTTTCTTTACCGCACATCAAAGTCAAGATCCCCAATATCGTAAAGGTTGAAATTTGCGTGTTGCTAGATTATTTCCTTGATAAAATGGCCTTTCGATACGACAAAAAGACTAATCAGTTCATTCCGAACTATTACCGCTTGTGGTTTCCTCTCTTTCTCGAAAAACATGCGTACGCTTTTGGAAGAGTCTACGCAGAATACAAAGTCGTCTCCGAAAAATTAACAAATAAAATTTAGAGGTGTATGCGATTAATTGCAAAATAAT